>OEIU01001779.1_pt1 | contig 12843 bp, 11 predicted proteins | sample 1539221 | NCBI WGS metagenome assembly OEIU01 (sample SAMN03792071, study PRJEB22550) | activated sludge metagenome | feature: wastewater treatment plant; material: activated sludge; isolation source: Wastewater treatment plant of a petroleum refinery complex | place: Argentina: Zarate | collected...
TGCTGGTGGGCATCAACCTGCTGCGCGAGGGACTCGACCTGCCCGAGGTGTCGCTCGTGGCGATCCTGGACGCCGACAAGGAAGGGTTCCTGCGGTCCGAACGCAGCCTCATCCAGACGATCGGGCGCGCCGCGCGCAACCTCAACGGTTGCGCGATCCTGTACGCGGAGCGCGTCACCGACTCGATGCGTCGGGCGATCGACGAGACCGAGCGGCGGCGCGCGAAACAGACGGCGTTCAACCGGGCGCACGACATCGTGCCGCGCGGCGTCACCAAGCAGGTTCGCGAGCTGATCGACGGCGTGTACGACCCGCAGCAGGCGCGGCAGGAGCTGCAGGCGGCCGAACGGCAGTCGCAGTACGAGACGATGAGCGAGAAGGGGATCGCGCGGGAGATCAAGCGGCTGGAGCGGCAGATGCTCGATCACGCGAAGAACCTGGAGTTCGAGAAGGCCGCGCAGGTGCGCGACCAGCTCGCGGCGCTCAAGGAGCGGTTTTTCGGATCGGATGGGGGCGGCAATGTGGTTCCGTTCGTGGCTGGGAAGGCTGCATAGAACTGGCTCGAAAGCGGGCATCGCGACCCCAGATAAGGATTTTGTGACTCAGGCGGATACGAACATGGCAAAACGAGAACCGATTTCGCTGGCGATGAATACCCGTGTGCTCTTCGTGTGCATGGGCAACATCTGCCGATCGCCGATGGCCGAGGGGGTCTTCCGGCACATGGTGCGGCAGGCCGGGCTCGACGAGGTCGTCCGTGTCGCGTCGGCCGGCACGCACGCGTTCCATCTCGGCGAGGCGCCCGACAAGCGCGCCCAGGCGGCCGTCGCCAAGCGCGGCTACGACATTTCCGACCTGCGCGCCACGAAGGTGAAGGAGCGCGACTTCGACGAGTTCGACATGGTCCTCGCCATGGATTGGGACAACCTCGCACAGTTGCAGCAGCTCGCGCCCAAGCCGTCGCACCACAAGCTGCAGCTGCTGATGCGCTTCGCGACCGAGCACGAGACGGCCACGATCGCCGACCCGTACTACGGCAACGTCCAGGGCTTCGAGCAGGCGCTCGACTACATCGAGGATGCCTGCAACGGCCTGCTCGAGCTGGCGAAGCGGCGCGCCACCCAGGTCGCCGCCGCCTGAACGGGGACGACGGCCGTCGCCGGCCGCCGGGCGCGGCCCCTTCGGGGGCTGCCCGGATCCCGATCGGTAAGGCAGACCCTTCCGAAGACGACAATGCCCGAGTAGGGTGCTCGGTTGTTTTGTCTTGGACAAAATACCGAGTCCGCGCTGATTGCCGAGCAAAATACTCGGAAATCAGGTAAACTTGAGCAACCGAGTCAGGTACTCGTCTCTTCGGACGGAGCCAACATGCGACTGACGACCAAGGGACGGTTCGCCGTCACCGCGATGATCGACCTGGCCCTGCGCCAGCACCAGGGGCCGGTCACGCTTGCCGGCATCAGCCAGCGCCAGAAGATCTCGCTGTCGTACCTCGAACAGCTGTTCGGCAAGCTGCGTCGGCACGAGCTCGTCGAGAGCACCCGCGGCCCCGGCGGCGGCTACACGCTCGCGCGGCCGATGAAGAACATCACCGTCGCCGACATGATCTTCGCGGTCGACGAGCCGCTCGACGCCACGCAGTGCGGCGGCAAGGAGAACTGCCACGACGAGAATGGCCCGTGCATGACGCACGAGCTGTGGACCAACCTGAACAAGCGGATGATCGAGTATCTCGACTCGGTCACGCTGGCGGACCTGGTCGAGCAGCAGAAGGGCCGCGAGACGCGTGCGCAGCCGAAGGAGATCTCGGTGCTCAAGGAGCACCGCGCCGCGCTCGAGTTTCCGACCTCGACGCTGCAACCGATCAAGATCGACAAGGGCCGCATCACGACGGTCTGACTACCGGGAGAAACGACGAATGGCTGTGAACCTGACGGAGCGGGCCGCGAACCACGTTGCCCGCTCGATCGAACGGCGGGGCAAGGGCGTGGGGCTGCGCGTGGGCGTGAAGGCCTCGGGTTGCTCCGGGATGTCCTACCAGCTCGAGTTCGCCGATGCGCGCAACGCCGACGACCTCGAGTTCGAGAGCCACGGTGTGAAGGTGTTCATCGACCCGAAGAGCCTGCCTTACCTCGAAGGCATCGAGCTCGATTTCGTCCGCGAGGGGCTCAACGAGGGGTTCAAGTTCAACAACCCCAACGTCAAGGGCACCTGCGGCTGCGGCGAGTCGTTCTCGGTCTGAGGGCGGGACGGGCCTCGCAGGCCTGGCAGGTCCGGCGCCCCCCCGCGCCGGCTGCTTCACCCGGGCGGTAGCGGGGCGGCGCGCCGCACGAGCCGCACGACTGCCGCAATCGACACGAGCGCGCCGAATGCGCAGGCAGCGAGCAGCGCCAGTCCGGCGCGCGGTCCGGCCGCCTCGACGAGTGCCGACAGCGTGACCGGCGCAGCGGCCGCGGCGAGCAGCCCCGGCCCGGCGATCCGGCCCAGCAATTCCCCGTAGCCGCGACTGCCGAACACGGCCAGCGGCAGCGTGCCGCGCACGATCGTCATCAGGCCGTTCGCGCAGCCGTACAGCATCACGAACAGGCCCGCTGCCCAGGGCTGCACGGGCAGGGCGAGGGCGGCGACGAAGGCGATCGGCATCAGCGCGATCGACGGCAGCGCGACCGCCACGGCGCTGAACCGGCGCTGAAGCGACATCTCGGCCACGCGGGCAACGACCTGAGCGGGGCCCATCAGCGAGGCGGTCGTCACGACCACCGCGGCCCCGTACCCGAAGCCGCCCAGCAGCATCACGAGGTGGGCCCCGATCGCCGAGTTGATGAAGGCGTGCAGCGTGAACCCGACCGCGAGCAGCGCAAGCGCGCGTCGTGCGTCCTCTGCCGGCAGCAACGTTTGCGAGGGGGCCTCGAGGCCCGCATCGGCGCCGGCCGGACGACGGTGTGGCCCGCCGGCGTAGCGGACATGCAGCAGTGCGCAGGGCAGCAGGTTCAGCAGCGCGTAGACCTGCAGGGCGGCGCGCCAGCCGAACGAGGCATCGAGCCAGGCGCCGATCGGCCAGAACACGCTCGACGCGAAGCCGCCGAACAGCGTCACCAGCGAGATCGCGCGGCGTGCGCCGTCCCCGGCCAGCACCGTCAGCGCGGCGAAGGCGCCGTCGTACAGGATCGAGCGCATCGCCAGCCCGATCAGCGTCCAGCCGGCGAACAGCGCCGGCCAGCCGCGCGCCAGCGAAATGACCAGCAAGCCGGCTGCGGACAGGATCGACGCGAACATCATCACGCGCCCGGCGCCGTGACGATCCATCAGCCGGCCGCTCGTGCTCGCGCTCGCGCCGGCCACCAGCAGGCCCCAGGAGAATCCTCCGAGCACCGTCGTCGGACTCAGGCCGAGCCCGTCGGCGATCGAGCCCGCTAGGATCGCGGTCATGTAGTGGGTGGTGCCCCACCCGACGATCTGCGTGACGCCGAGCGCGGCAATCGCGGCGCCGACCGACCGCGACCGCACGCCCGAGCGCCCGATTCTCAAGCGCGACGCGCTATTCCTCGCGCTTGAGCGCGGGGAACAGCACGACGTCGCGGATGCTCGGGCTGTCGGTGAGCAGCATCACCAGCCGGTCGATGCCGATTCCGCAGCCGCCGGCTGGCGGCATCCCGTACTCGAGTGCGCGGATGTAGTCGGCGTCGAAGTACATCGCCTCGTCGTCGCCGGCGTCCTTCGCCTCGACCTGGCGCAGGAAGCGCTCGGCCTGGTCCTCCGGGTCGTTCAGCTCGGAGAAGCCGTTGGCGATCTCGCGCCCGGTGATGAACAGCTCGAAGCGCTCGGTGATGCCGGGACGCGTGTCCGAGCCGCGCGCCAGCGGCGACACCTCGACCGGATAGTCGACGATGTAGGTCGGGTCCCAGAGCTGGTGCTCGGCGACTTCCTCGAACAGCGCGAGCTGCAGCGCCCCGATCGCGGCGCCCCTGAGCTGCGGCCCGTCGACCTCGGCGCCGAGCCGCGCGAGCTCGTTGCGCAGGAAGCCGGCATCCTGCAGCTGCGCCGGCGCGTAACGCGGCGCGTACTTCGCGATCGCGCCGGTGATCGACAGCCGCTCGAACGGGCGCCCAAGGTCGATCGTGCGGCCCTGGTACGTGACCGTCGTCGAGCCGGTTGCGGCGAGCGCAGCGTCGCGGATCACCTGCTCGGTGAAGTCCATCAGCCAGCGGTAGTCGGTGTACGCGGCGTAGAACTCCAGCATCGTGAACTCGGGGTTGTGCCGCGGGCTGATCCCCTCGTTGCGGAAGTTGCGGTTGATCTCGTAGACGCGCTCGAAGCCGCCGACGATCAGGCGCTTCAGGTAGAGCTCGGGGGCGACGCGCAGGAACATCTGCTGGTCGAGAGCGTTGTGGTGGGTGACGAAAGGACGCGCCGCGGCGCCGCCGGGAATGGGGTGCAGCATCGGCGTCTCGACTTCGAGGAAGCCGTGCGAACTCATGAAGCTGCGGATCGCGCCGATCGTGCGGCTGCGCGCGACGAACGTGTCGCGGGTCTCGCCGGTCACCATCAGGTCGACGTAGCGCTGCCGGTAGCGCAGCTCGGGGTCGGCGATGCCGTGGAACTTGTCCGGTAGCGGCCGAAGCGACTTCGCGAGCAGGCGCACCCCGGTGCAGCGCACCGACAGCTCGCCCTTCATCGTCTTGAACAGCACGCCTTCGCAACCGAGGATGTCGCCGAGGTCCCAGTGCTTGAACGCCGCGTGCGCGTCGGCGCCGACGCCCTCGTCGTTCAGGTAGAGCTGCACCCGGCCCGTCGCGTCCTGGATCGTGGCGAAGCTGGCCTTGCCCTGCACGCGCTTGAGCATGATCCGGCCGGCGAGCGTGACCTCGACGCGCTCGGCCTCGAGCTGCTCGCGCGTCTTGAAGCCGAAGTGCTCGGCGATCGCGGCGGCGCGGTGCGAGGGGCGGAAGTCGTTCGGGTAGGCGGTGCCGTTCTCGCGCAGCCTCGCCAGCTTCGCGCGCCGCTCGGCGATGATCGCGTTGTCGTCGCGGTGGACGAGCTCGGCGGCGGTCTCGTGGTGTCCGGAACTGTCGCTCACGGATCAGACTCCCTGTTTGAGGCTTGCGACGATGAACTCGTCGAGGTCGCCGTCGAGCACGGAACGCGTGTTGCTGATCTCGACGTTGGTGCGAAGGTCCTTGATGCGGGACTGGTCGAGCACGTACGAGCGGATCTGGTGACCCCAGCCGATGTCGGTCTTGCCCGCCTCGACCTTGTCCTGCTCGGCCTTGCGCTTGCGCAGCTCGAGCTCGTAGAGCCGCGCGCGCAGCATGCTCATCGCCTCGTCGCGGTTGCGGTGCTGCGACCGGTCGTTCTGGCACTGCACGACGATGCCGGTCGGGTTGTGCGTGATCCGAACCGCCGACTCGGTCTTGTTCACGTGCTGGCCGCCGGCGCCCGAGGCGCGATAGACGTCGATGCGCAGGTCGGCCGGGTTGATGTCCACCTCGATCGAGTCGTCGACCTTCGGGTAGACGTACACCGATGCGAACGACGTGTGGCGCCCGCCGCTGGAGTCGAACGGCGACTTGCGCACCAGCCGGTGGATGCCGGTCTCGGTGCGAAGGTAGCCGTAGGCGTAGTCGCCGTCGACGCGAACCGTCGCGCCCTTGATGCCGGCGACGTCGCCCGGCGACTCTTCGAGCAGCTCGGCGGCGAAGCCCTTGCGCTCGCAGTAGCGCAGGTACTGCCGCAGCAGCATCGCCGCCCAGTCCTGCGCCTCGGTGCCGCCGGCGCCGGCCTGGATCTCGATGAAGCAGGGATTGGGGTCGGCGGGGTTCGAGAACATGCGCCGGAATTCGAGGTCGGCGACCTGCGCCTCGATCGCGTGGGCGTCGGATTCGACTGCGATCAGGGTCTCGTCGTCGTCCTCGGCCGACGCCATCGAGAACAGCTCGGCCACGTCGGCCAGCCCGGCGTCGATCGCGCCGATGCGATCGACGACGCCCTCGAGCGATTTCTTTTCGCGACCGAGGTCCTGCGCGTGTTTCGCGTCGTTCCAGACGTCGGGAGTCTCGAGCTCCCGGTTGATCACTTCGAGGCGGGTCTTCTTCGTCTCGTAGTCAAAGATACCCCCGAAGCTCTTCGACGCGCCTGCGCAGGTCGTCGATCAGCGATTCGAGTTGGTTCAGGCGCTCGGCTTCCATCGGAACGGTCGTCCTTCGGTCAAACCGCTCATTATACGGGCCGCTTCACGCTCGATGCGCCGCGGCAACCGTCGATTCGACCGCCTCGATCACCAGGCGCACGCTGGCGAGGCCCTGGTACTCGTCGCGCATCAGGCGGTAGGCGATGCGCGCGGGCGAGGGCAGTGGCTCGATACGGCCGAACGCGATCGCGTCGAACCGGGCGCCGGCCGTGGCGCGAAGCTCGACCTTCAGGTGTCGCCCGGCCACGATCGACTGGCGCGCGACGACGAACTGGTCGCAGAACAGCGGCGGCGCGAAACCCTGGCCCCAGACCTCGGCCTCGATCGCGTCGACCAGCGGCAGGTCGATCTCGTCGGGCGCCAGCGGCCCGTCGGTCGCGAGCGCCGCGGCGAAGCAGGCCGGATCGGCGAATTCGTCGACGGCCTGCTCGAGCAGCGACGCGAACTCGTCGAGCCTGTCGGCACGCAGCGTCAGGCCGGCCGCCATGGCGTGCCCGCCAAAGCGCAGCAGCAGGCCCGGCGCGCGCTTGTCGACGAGGTCGAGCACGTCGCGCAGATGCACGCCGGCGATCGACCGGCCCGACCCGCGAAGCGTTGCGGGATCGGCCGACGACGCGGCCAGTGCGAACGTCGGCCGGTGCACGCGCTCCTTCACGCGGCTCGCGACCAGGCCGATGACCCCTTCGTGCCACCCCTCGCGATGCAGCACCACCGACTTTCGCCCGGCGCCGAGTTCGGGCAGCGCGTCGAGCGCCGCGATGGCCTCGTCGCGCATGGCGCTCTCGATGCCGCGACGCTCGCGGTTCATCGCGTCGAGCGCGGCGGCCAGCTCGGCGGCGCGGCCTTCGTCGTCGGTGACCAGGCACTCGATGCCCAGCGAGATGTCGGCGAGCCGGCCCGCGGCGTTGATGCGCGGCCCGACCGCAAACCCGAGGTCGGCGCTGCCGACGCGCCGCGAATCCCGGCCGGCGATCCGCAGCAACGCCCGCACGCCGGCGCAGGCGGCGCCCGCGCGGATGCGCTGCAGCCCGGCCGCCACGAGCAGCCGGTTGTTGCCGTCGAGCCGGACCAGGTCGGCGACGGTGCCGAGCGCGACCAGGTCGAGCAGTCGTTGCAGCGGCGCGCGCGCTGCGGCGCCCGCCGGGTCGCGGCGGCGCAGTTCGGCGCGCAGCGCGAGCAGCAGGTAGAACATCACGCCGACCCCGGCCAGGTGCTTGCTCGGGAACGCGCAGCCGGGCTGGTTCGGGTCGACGATCGCGTCGGCCTGCGGCAGCGTCGCCGCAGGCAGGTGGTGATCGGTGACGATCACGCGCATGCCGGCCGCGCGGGCCGCCGCCACGCCGTCGTGGCTGGCAATGCCGCTGTCGACCGTGACCAGACAGTCGGGGCGCCCCAGGCGCGGATGCCGGGCCGCCAGCGCGACCACCGGCTCGGTGAGGCCGTAGCCGTGCTCGAACCGGTTGGGCACCAGGAAGTCGACCTGTCCGGGTGCGGCACCGAGCGCCCGCAGGCCGCGGATCGCGACGGCGCAGGCGGTCGCGCCGTCGCAGTCGTAGTCGGCGACGATGCAGATTCGCTCGCCGTGCGCGATCGCGTCGGCGAGCAGTCGCGCGGCGGTATCGAGCCCCTTCATCGTGTCGGGAGGCGCGAGACGCGCGAGGTCGCGCGACAGCGCGGCGGCGTCGTCGATGCCGCGCGCGGCGAGCAGGCGCGCCATCACGGCGGGCACACCGGCCGACAGCAGCCGCTCGAGCGCCGCCTGCGAGACTTCGCGTACGGTGATCATGCGTGCTCGCGCAGCAGCGTCGCCAGGCCCAGGCGTCGCCAGGCCTTCCAGCGGTCGGCGGGCGAGCGCGCCAGCTCGATCGTGCTGCGCTCGCCGGTCAGCACCAGCCGCAAGTCACGGGCGGCGACTCGCGGCGCGGCCGCGAGCAGCGCCTCGAACCAGCGTTCGAAGCGTTGCCACGCTTGCTCCCAGTCGTGCAGGTCGCCGTCGCTCACCGCCTGCCGCCAGAAGTCGGGCGCCAGCAGCACGGCACCGCCGTCGTCGGGTGCGCTCACCGCAGCGCCCCAGTCGGCTGCAAATCCGCCGGAGCGGTTGCGGGTTCCGACGAGCCGCGCTTCGACACCGGCGCGCTGCGCGAGTCCGGCGATCGCGGGATCGGTGGTGACGACGCGCGCGAAAGGGCGCGCGCCGACGCCGCCGGCGCATCCCTCGAGCCACAGCCCGTTGACCGGCAGCCTGCCTTCGGCCTCGCGCGTCGCGTTGATCGGGTGCTCGAACCAGGCCATCTGGACCAGGTTGGCGAGCTGGCGCCAGCGCCGCGCCGCGGCCCCGCTCGGCAGGTAGGCATCGACGTTGCGGCCGGCGGCCATGCGAGCGCTGCGGGCGAGCAGTTGCGCGACGCCCGCAAGGTCGGCGGCGCCGCCGCCCCCGGCGATCGACTCGAGCCGCCAGGCGTCGGGCTCGACGACGCGCAGCCGCAGGCTCTCGTCGGCGAGCATCGCGTTGGCGCGGGCGGCGAGCGTCTCGGCTTCGTCGCGTGCGAGCTCGAGGCCGTGCAACGGCGCCAGCACGAGGTGGTCCATGGCCAGCTGCAGGTGAACCGGCCGGACCAGCACGTCGGGGCCGGGGTCGCGCGAAGCGGGAAGCGCGCAGGCCGCCACGGTGCCGTCGAGCGCGAAGCGCTCGCGCAGCCAGGCCTCGTCGGGCAGCGCGTCGGGCACGAGCGCCGACTGCCGGGCGCGCGCGGCCACGCGTGCGCGGCGAATCGTTCGGGCGAGGGCGCCGTCGGCGATCGGAGCAGGTGTCGGCGCGCCGGTTTCGGGCCCGCTGCCGCGCGCCGCCGAGTGCGGGCGGGCGAGTGCGCCGGCACACAGGATCGTGGTGGTCACCGCGGGATTCTATGGCAAACTGCCGGCGTCCCAGATGCCATTCCCCTACGAACTCTTCATCGGCCTTCGCTACACGCGAGCCAGCAGGCGCGCGGGTCGGCGCAACGGCTTCATCTCGTTCATCTCGGCGCTGTCGGTCGCGGGCATCGCGCTCGGCGTGGCGGCGCTGATCACCGTGCTGTCGGTGATGAACGGCTTCCAGAAGGAAGTGCGCGACCGCATGCTCTCGGTGCTGGCGCACATCGAGGTGCTGGCCGGCCGCACGCCGATGACCGACTGGCCCTCGGTGCTGGCGCAGGCGCGGCGCAACCCGGCGGTCGTCGGCGGCGCACCCTTCGTGTCCGGCCAGGCGATGCTGTCCCACGAAGGCAGCGTGCGCGGCGTGCTGGTGCGGGGCATCGATCCGGCGCTCGAGCCGCAGGTCGCCGATTTCGCACGGCAGATGCAGCGCGGAAAGCTCTCCGACCTTCGTCCGGGCGAGTTCGGCGTCGCGATCGGGAGCGAGCTGGCCGACCAGTTGCTGCTCGACGTCGGATCGAAGCTGACGCTGATCGCGCCGCAGGGCACGGCGACCCCGGCGGGCCTGGTGCCGCGGCTGCGCCAGCTCACCGTCGTCGCGGTGTTCCGGGCCGGCCACTACGAATACGATTCGAGCCTGCTTCTGATGAACATCGACGACGCCGCGAAGCTGTTCCGGGTCGAAGGCGTGAGCGGCGTGAGGCTCAGGACGCGCGACATGCTCGCTGCGCCCCGTGTCGCCAACGAGCTCGCCCACACGATGAGCGGCGACCTGCTGATTCGCGACTGGTCGGCCGAGAACCGCAACTGGTTCGCGGCGGTGCAGATCGAGAAGCGGATGATGTTCATCATCCTGACGCTGATCATGGCGGTGGCGGCGTTCAACCTGGTGTCGATGCTCGTCATGACGGTGACCGACAAGCAGTCCGACATCGCCATCCTTCGCACGCTGGGCGCCACGCCCTCGAGCATCATGCGCATCTTCGTCGTCCAGGGCGCGTCGGTCGGCCTGCTCGGCACGCTGCTGGGCGTCGTGCTCGGCGTGCTGCTGGCGCTCAACATCGGGCCCGTGACCGCGTGGGTCGAATCGGTGTTCGGGTTCCAGGTGCTGCCCAAGGGCATCTACTTCATCAACTACCTCCCCAGCGACCTGCGCCTGCCCGACGTGGTGGCGATCGGCGGCACGGCCTGCGTGCTTGCGCTGGCGTCGACGCTGTACCCGAGCTGGCGCGCTTCGCGCGTGCGGCCGGCCGAAGCGCTGCGATACGAATGAGCGGCGAGCGACAGGCCACGGCGATGAACGCATCGCCGGCAGCGGCCGGCAGGACGGCCGCCGCGGTCCTGAGCGGCCGCGGCCTGCGCAAGGTCTACGGTGCCGGGGCGCTGGCGGTGCCGGTGCTGCACGGCGTCGACATCGAGATCGGCGTCGGCGAGCGCGTCGCGATCATGGGCGCATCGGGGTCGGGCAAGAGCACGCTGCTGCACCTGCTCGGCGGCCTCGACGAGGTCACCGGCGGCGAGGTGCTCTGGCAGTCGCAGCCGATCGCGGGCCTGTCGCAGGCCGAGTTGGGCGCCCGGCGCAATCGCCTGCTTGGCTTCGTGTACCAGTTTCACCACCTGCTGCCCGAGTTCAGCGCGCTGGACAACGTCGCGATGCCCTTGCGAATCCGCCGGATGCGCGCCGACGACGCCCGGCGACGCGCAGCGAAGACGCTGGAGCGGGTGGGGCTCGCCGCGCGCCTCGAGCACCCGCCCGGCCAGCTGTCGGGCGGCGAGCGCCAGCGCGTCGCGCTCGCGCGCGCGCTGGTGACCGAGCCGCGCTGCGTGCTCGCCGACGAGCCGACCGGAAACCTCGACAGCGCGACCGCGGCGCACGTCTACGAACTGATGGAGGCCCTGTCGCGCGAACTCGGCGTGGCCTTCGTCATCGTCACCCACGATCGCGAACTCGCGTCGCGCGCCGACCGGGTCCTTCAGTTGCGCGACGGACGCATTCTGGCGGACGATCGGGACCGGTGAACCTCTTTCCAGAACCCTTCGTGCGGAGTCGAAGATGAAGAAAACGCTGCATCGCCCGATCGGCGCCCTGTTCGCCGCCATCGCCGCGCTGTCCGTGGCCACGAGCGCGGCCGCGCAGGGAGCCGACCCCGGCTGGCCGAGCCGGCCGATCAAGGTCGTCATCCCTTACGGCAGCGGATCGTCCCCCGACGTGTTCGCGCGAATCGTCGGCGAGCGGCTGCAGCAGAGGCTCGGCCAGCCGGTGCTGGTCGAGAACCGGGTGGGCGCGGGCGGCAACGTCGGCACCGGCGCGGTCGCCAAGGCGCCCGGCGACGGCTACACGTTCGTGGTCAGCACGAACGGCCCGCTGGTCTACAACACCGTGCTCTACAAGAAGCTGCCCTACGACCCGTTCACCGACCTGCGGCCGGTGGTGCTCGGCGGCGGCCAGGCAAACGTGTGCGCGGTGCGCGCCGACTCGGGCATCACGTCGCTCAAGGGGCTGGTCGACGCGATGAAGGCCAACCCCGGCAAGTTCAACTATTCGTCGATCGGCGTCGGCAGCCTGTCTCACCTGGGTGTCGAGTTGCTGAAGGCGAAGACCGGTACCTTCGCGGTCCACATCCCGTATCCGTCCTCGCCGCAGGCGATCCTGTCCATCCTTCAGGGCGACGTGCAGTTCTCGTGCGTCCCGGCCGTCGCGGTGATGCCGCAGGTCAAGGCCGGCAAGCTGCGCGCGCTGGCGGTGTCCACCGGCAAGCGCAGCGCGCTCATGCCCGACATCCCGACGATGAAGGAAGCGGGCCTGCCGGAGATCGAGAGCACGGCATGGATGGCGTTCATGGCGCCGGCGTCGACGCCGACGCCGATCGTCGAGCGGATGAACCGCGAAATCAACGCGGTGCTGGCGATGCCCGAAGTGCGCGAGCGGATGCACTCGATGTACATGGAGCCCATCGGGGGATCGATCGAGGACCTGCGCAAGTTCATGCTGAAGGAGCGCGAGGTGATGACCCCGATCATCCGCCGCAGCGGCGCGACGATCGACTGAAGCCTCGCGGGCCGCTGCGCGCGGCCGCCCGGGGCGCGGCGCCGATGCTGATCGACACGCACTGCCACCTCGACGCCGCCGAGTACGACGCCGATCGCGACGCGGTGCGCGAGCGCGCGTTCGCGTCGGGCGTGGCGGCGATCGTCGTTCCGGCGGTCGACGTCGCCAGCTTCGACGCGGTGCGCGCGCTGGCCGCCGCGGATGCTCGCATCGGCTACGCGCTGGGCATTCATCCGCTCTACGTCGACCGCGCCGGCGAGGACGACCTCGCGCGGCTGCGCCACGCGCTCGAAGCGTCGATCGACGATCCGGCGCTGCTCGCGGTGGGCGAGATCGGGCTCGACTTCTTCGAACCGGGGCTCGATCGGGCGCGCCAGGAGCGCTACTTCCGGGCGCAGCTCGAACTCGCCCGCGAGTTCGGGCTTCCGGTGCTGATGCACGTGCGGCGCTCGCAGGACGTGGTCCTCAAGCACCTGCGCAGCGTGCGGCCGCCCGGAGGCATCGCGCACGCGTTCAACGGCAGCGTGCAGCAGGCGGCGCAGTACCTCCAGCTCGGCATGGCGCTCGGGTTCGGCGGCGCGATGACTTTCGATCGCGCGCTGCAGATCCGCAGGCTGGTGCGCGAGCTGCCCGGCGAGGCCCACGTGCTCGAGACCGACGCGCCCGACATCCCCCCGGCATGGATCGCCCGTCG
>OEIU01001780.1_pt1 | contig 12840 bp, 9 predicted proteins | sample 1539221 | NCBI WGS metagenome assembly OEIU01 (sample SAMN03792071, study PRJEB22550) | activated sludge metagenome | feature: wastewater treatment plant; material: activated sludge; isolation source: Wastewater treatment plant of a petroleum refinery complex | place: Argentina: Zarate | collected...
TGAGTTCACCCATCATCTCGCGCACGATGAAGGTCAGGTCGTCGTCGTTGGTCACATAGGGGACGAGCGGCGCCATGCGCGCGCGGACGGCATTCCAGTCGATCCCGTGCAGGCCGGGATCATAATAGAAATCGCGGCCATAGCGCCAGGCATCGTTGAACATCTGCTGCGCTTCAGCCGCATGATCGACGGTGGCGACCAGTCGCTTGCCGTCGATCTTCGCGGGCTGCCCCTTCGCGGCATCGACGCGATAGAGTTGCGTGTCGATGCGCGTCAGTATCTCGCCGGCGTTCGCGTCGGCAAGGGTCAGCCCCTTGCCGGATTGCAGGATGCGCGCGGCATCCTTGCCATAATCATAGCGCTCCAACTGGCTGTCGCCGTCGCCGTCGCCCTGGCGGACAAGCACATATCCGCCATCGACGGGCCGGATCGCGGCGAGCAGCCCGGACTTGGGCGGCAACGGCTTCAGTCGCCGTTCGGCCCCCGCGATGTCGATGACGACCGCCGCCTGCCTTGTCGGCGCGACCCAGCCGAGATCGCCGGGCGCGGCGACATTCGCCCGCAGCGGCAGGATGGTCGCGACGGTGCCGTTGGTATAGGTCCAGGTCGCGTCGAAACCGGCATCGCCGAAGGTCGGGACGAACCGGCGGCGCGACAGCATCAGCAGATAATTGCCGCTTGCCTCGAACATCGGCGCAAAGTCGTCGAACGCGCCCGAGGTCAGTTGGTGCAGCTCGCCGCTTTGCGTATCGAAGAGGAAGAGGGCGTTGTTGCGGTTGTCGAGCCCGCGCGCATAGGCGAGCCAGCGGCCGTCGGGCGACCAGGAGGCGGTCGCTTCGACCATTTCGGGGTGGTAGCCCCACTTGCCCTGATCGACGCGCGTCTTGGCGCCGCTCGCGACATCGACGATCCACAGCACCTGTTCCTGGTCGTAGATGGCGATGCGCGCGCCGTCGGGCGACCAGAAAGGGGAGTAGCGAAATCCGGGGCCGAAATCGGCGATCTTGCGGGATGCCGAGCCATCTGCGGGCCTCACATAAAGCGCATATTCGCCGTCGGCGTCGCTGACATAGGCGATGTCGCCGCGCCCATTCGCGCGCGGGAAGCGTTCGGCAAAGCCCGAGGTCGCGCTGATGTTGCGAACGGCCCGGCCGTTCCGGTCATAGGTGAAGATATCGCCGCGCGCCTCGATCGTCACGCCGCCGGGCGACAGCGCCGCGCTGGTGATCCGGTCGCCCACCGGCATTTCCTCTGACCTTTTCACGACGGATGCCGGATCGATGCGAACGGTCACCGCCGTCGTGCCGCCCGTTGCCGGGTCGAAGATCGCAAGACCGCCGCCGACCTCGAAGATGATGCGCAATCCGTCGGTCGCCGGACGCCGGACGTCGGTATCGATATAGGTGGTTACGGCGCTGTCCGCCGCGCCCTGCTCGCCGAGGCGCCAGATGTTGGATCGCCCGGCGGCGTCGCGTTCGGACAGGAAATAGGTGCGCCCGGCAATCTGCATCGGCATCGAATCCGACGACGGATGATTGGTCAGCTTTTGCGTCGCGCCGGTGGCGAAGTCGAAGCGCCAGATGTCGGGTGCGCGGCCGCCGTAATAGCGCTTCCAGGCCTCTTCCTGAAAATCGCGCTGATAGGTGAAGAGCAGCGCCTTGCCGTCGGACGTATAGGTCGCGGTCTCGCCATAGGGCAGCGGCAGGCGCTGCGGCAGGCTGCCCGCGACGTCGATGGTGTGGAACTGGTCATAAGTGGCGCGCGGACTCGCCATCGTCGATGCGAACAGCACCGCCTTGCCGTCGGGGCGCCAGTCGACGACCAGATCCGCGGCCGGGTGATGCGTCAGCCGCCGCGCCGGCGCGCTGCCGTCGGCGGGCACGATATAGACGTCGGCGTTGCCGTCGACCTTGGCCGTCAGCGCGATCCATTGGCCATCGGGCGAAAAGCGAACGCGGTTGAGCTCGCTGCCGGGCACCGCAATTGACCGGGCATTGTCGCCATTTGCGTCGGCGACCCACAGGCGATCGGCGTAGATAAAGCCGATCCGCTGGCCACTGATGTCGGGATAGCGCATCAGGCGGGCTTCGCCGGTCGTCGCTCCAGCGGCGGAGGCCGTTCCCAGCGCGATCGCCGCAAGTCCGATCAGCAGCCTGTTCCGATATGTCATTGCAGCCCTCCCTGAGGGCGCCGACGATAGTTTCGTCTTCCTGACAGCACCCGTAAGCCGGAAGACTAGGCGGGGGCGGCAGGTGGACAATCAAATGCTGCTCACAGGGGCCATGACCTGACCTAATCCGGCGAGCGCCTTCCATGAGCCGGGCTCATGTTTCCCGCAAATTTATCTCGTTTGCGAGGGTGAGCGGGGTTCCCATAACTCCAATGCCTCCAGAGCGGGGCCGGATTTAGACCAGTTTCCTGGCCGGAATGCGCAACGAAATTGCGTGATCGGGCGGTGGGGCCTGAGACCTCTACAGGGTTGCTCGACTGGACTTTGGGAGGAGATTTCAGATGGCAGACATTTATAGGCGGCACATGATTCAGTCCCGTCAATGGAAACGGACCGGCGTCATCGGCGCATCGGTCATGGCGCTCGCGCTCGCTGCACCGGCGGCCGCGCAGTCCGACACGCAATCCAGCGATCAGGAACAGGTGGACGACGGCACGATCGTCGTCACGGCGCAGCGCAAGCTGCAGACGATTCTCGACGTGCCGGTCAGCGCCACCGTCTTTTCGTCGGAGACGCTGGAAGACCGCAACTACAGCGATGCGAAGGACTATCTGCTCCAGACGCCGAACGTCTCCTTTCAGCAGGGCGGCCGTAACGGCGCGCGCGAGATCGTCATTTCGATCCGCGGCATCGCCGACCTCAAGGGCGGCGAGAAGGTTCTGACGCAGAGCGCCTTCGCGACCTATGTCGATGAATTTTCGGCGGGCACGCTCGCTTCGGGGCAGGCCAACCCCAATATCTACGACGTCGAATCGGTCGAAATCCTGCGCGGGCCGCAGGGCGTGTTCTTTGGCCGCAACTCGGAAGGCGGCGCGATCAACATCCGCACCAAGAAGCCGACCGAGGATTTCTATGGGCGGATCGACGCGGGCTTCGGCCGTTTCAGCACCTATAGCCTGGCAGGCGTCATCAACGGCAAGGTTGCCGACGGCCTCTTCGCGCGCCTGTCGGTCCAGGGCGAAACCACCAAGGGGCCGCTGCGCAACCGTCACCCGATCGGCGGCGGAACCGACGCCGATTATCTCAACATTCGCGGCCAGCTTCGCTGGCAGCCCGATGATGCGACGACGGTCGACCTCCAGGTCAACCACACGATCGACAATTCGGGGATGCAGGCCAAGATCGGCAGCTGCATCGGCCAGGGGGCTTTCGGTCTGCCCTATGATCTCGCGACGCCCGAATTGCTCGGCGGGATCGGCTGCTACGACGCAAAAGGTGAGTTCCGCAAATGGGTGGCCTCCGGTCCCGGCGGAACCCAGCCGCAACTCGGCGGCCTCGACGTCAATTCGTTCCGCAACAACAAGGATTCGCTCTACCAGGACACGCGCGATTTCACGAACAACGAAACGACGCTGGTCATCGGCAAGGCCTATCATGAATTCAGCGACAAGGTGGGGCTGACTCTCGTCGCGGGCTATGCCGAGTCCGACCAGGATCAGTTCCTTGATCTCGACGGATCGGGAATTCGCGCGATCAACCGGCTCGGTAAATTCTACACCAAATCCTATAGTGTCGAAGGGCGGCTTTCGTCGGTCGGCGAAGATAACAAGATCGACTGGACGATCGGCGGCATCGCCTATCGCGAAAAGTTCACCGCGGTGAACCAGATCCTGATCGAACAGGTGCTCGGTCCCTGGGCGCCGGGCGACAAGGCCAATGAAAACCGCATCTTCAACAGCTTGCGCGGCTGGGCGACCTTCGCCAACGCCGAATGGCATGTGACCGATGCCCTGTCGCTGATCGTCGGCGGCCGCTATTCCTATGACCGCGGCACCAATCGCTGGACCGACGTTTATGCAGCCTGCTCGCGTCGTCCCGTAGGAACGCCGCTCGACACCTCGACCGCCGTCGATGGCAACGGCCCCTGCGAACTCACGCCCGAGCAGGCATTGATGGACGCGCAGGGTCAGCTTCCCGTCTATGACGGCTTCGTGACCGGCGGACGCTATGAGCAGCGCACCGGCCGTTTCGCGACCGGCGCGGCACATGATTTCTCGCCCCGACTTGCGATCAACTGGAAGCCGAACGACGACGCATCGATCTATGCGAGCGTGTCGAAGGGCTACAAGCCGGCGGGCGGTCAGGCCAACCCCGACGGCGGGCTCGGCGGATCGTCGACTTTCGGGCGCGAAAAGCTCTGGAACTATGAGATTGGCGGCAACGCCTATCTGATGAACCGACGCCTGCTGTTGCAGGGTGCGCTCTTCTACATGGACTGGAAGGATTTCCAGTTCACCTCGCGCCAGACGCTCTGCGTTCTTGCGTCGACCGGCGCCATCGTCATCGTCACGCCCGGTCTCGATCTCAGCACCTGTTCGCGCCAGCTTCAGGCTGACTCGGTCACCAACCTGCCCAAGGCGCGATCGAAGGGCTTCGAGCTGTCGGCGACTGCGCGCGTTACGGACGGTCTGACGATTGGCGGTTCGGTCGGCTATCTCGACGCGAAATATATCCGCGGCGAAGGTCTGGTCGGGGGCACGCTTCAGCCGCTCGACGGCATCCGCATCGGCAACTCGCCGCGTTGGACAGCCTCGGCGAACGTCGAGCAGCGTTTCCCGCTGGCGGGCGGCGACGCGGCGATCGCCCTCAACTGGAGCTATCGTGGCCGGACCGCGCTTGGCGTGGTTGAACAGGCGTCGCTGACCTTCCCGACGCAGGTCGATCCGGTCAGTCTCTTCAACTTGCGCTTCACGCAGGATTGGGGGAGGAACAAGCTGTCGATCAATATCGATAACCTCTTCGCCAGCGAATATTACACCGCGAATGAGGGTTTCAGCTTCATCGGTCCGCGGCTCAGCTACAATCCGCGCACCTGGTCGGTGAAGTGGACGACCGAGTTCTAAGTTCAAGGTTCGGGTCTTCCCGAACTCTCCTCGACTGGCCCGCCTCTGAATAGGGGCGGGCTTGTTTTTTTGGGAGGGCTGCGCGCTCCCGCACAATGTTCGATTAGCGCCGCGAATGGGCCGCATGAAATCTTCTCTCGGCAGGGCGGGGCGCCCTTTGCGTTAGACGTCGTTCCAACAAGAGAGGACCGATGGCGCGTATCGACAAAATCGAAGTGGTGATCGCGGACGTGCCGACCATCCGGCAGCATGTCCTGGCGATGGCGACGATGACCACCCAGGCGATCGTTCTCGTCTTCGTCCGTCGCGACGACGGGATCGTCGGCGTCGGCGAGGCGACGACCATCGGCGGGCTCGCTTATGGCGAGGAAAGCCCCGAGGGCGTCAAGCTCGCGATCGAAACCTATTTTGCGCCGCTTCTGCTCGGGGCCGACGCCGATCGGCCCGCGGCGGCGATGGCGTTGCTCGACCGGCACATCGTCGGCAACCGCTTCGCCAAATGCGCGGTCGAGACGGCGCTGTTCGATGCGCTGGGCCAGCGGACAGAGCTGCCGCTTTCGGAATTGCTGGGCGGCCGCCGCTGCGATGCGCTGCCGGTGGCCTGGACCCTCGCGAGCGGCGAGACGGCGCGGGACATCGAGGAAGGCGAGGCGATGCTCGCCGCGCGCCGCCACAATATGTTCAAGATCAAGATCGGCAAGCGAGGCGTGGCGGAAGACTGCGCTCATGTCGCGGCGATCGCTCGTGCCTTTGAAGGGCGCGCGTCGGTGCGGGTCGATGTCAACCAGCATTGGACATGGGCGCAGGCGGCCGACGGCATCGCACGGCTTCAGGAGGCGGAAGTGCCGCTGATCGAGCAGCCGATCGGCGGACAGGATGTCGCCGGCATGCGCGCGCTCTGCGAACGGTTCGACTGCGCGATCATGGCCGACGAAGCGCTGACCGGCCCGGCGAGCGCGTGGCGCTTTGCGACGGCGGGCGCCGCCGACGTCTTTTCGATCAAGATCGCCCAATCGGGCGGACTTGCGGCGGCCGCCAAGGTCTGCGCGATCGCCGAAGCCGCGCACGTCGCGCTCTATGGCGGGACGATGCTCGAGGGTGGCATCGGAACGCCGGCGTCGGCGCATCTCTTCACGGCGGGGCCGCCGGTGGAATGGGGGACCGCATTGTTCGGCCCCCGCCCGCTCGCCGAGGAACTGCTCGAAGAGCCGCTGCACTATCGCGATTTCATGCTTCAGCTTCCGGCCGGGCCGGGGCTGGGCGTGCGTATCGATCGTGCGCGGCTCAGCCGCTTTGCACGAAATTGAAGGAAGGAAAGCCGCCATGCTGTTCATGGTCGAAATGACGGTCAACGTGCCGCGCGACATCGATAAGGAGACCTTCGACGCGTTGAAGGCCACCGAGAAGGCGCGGGCCGAGACTCTGCAGCGCGCCGGAAAGTGGCGGCACCTTTGGCGGGTTGCCGGGCATTACGCCAATGTCAGCATCTTCGACGTCGCCGATGCGGGCGAACTTCACGACATCATGATGAGCCTGCCGCTCTATCCGTTCATGGATGTGCGGGTGACGGCGCTGTGCCGTCATCCCTCGGCGATCGACGCCGATTGAGCCGGCAGAAAATGGGAGCAAGACTATGACCGACATCATTCGATCCGACGCCGTGCAGCAACTTCTCGACCGTGCCGCCGGGCTCGGCGAGGCGGGCGGGGACCCACGCCTGAAGGCGATCCTGCGCGACCTGCTCGAGGCGCTGATGGCCATCATTGAACGGCATGACATTTCCGAAAGCGAATTTTGGCGCGGCGTCGATTTCCTGGGTCGCGGCGCAGGTGAGTTCGGCCTGATCGTCCCCGGCCTCGGGATCGAGCATTTTCTCGATCTCCATATGGACGCGAAGGATGTAGCGGCAGGACGGGGCGGCGGAACGCCGCGCACGATCGAAGGGCCGCTCTATGTGGCGGGCGCGCCCCTCGTCGACGGCGACCTGACGACCACCAACGACGTCAATCTGACCACCGACCCCGACGATACCGAGGAATTGACGATGTCGGGCCGCATCACCGGCCCCGATGGCGAGCCGGTGAAGAATGCAATTCTTCATGTCTGGCATGCCAATTCCAAAGGATTCTATTCGCACTTCGATCCGACGGGCGAGCAATCGCCCTTCAACAACCGGCGGCGCATCCGCCTCGGCGCCGATGGGCGCTATGCCTTTCATTCGAAAATGCCGCGCGGCTACAGCGTGCCGCCCGAAGGGTCCGCCGAGCAGTTGATGAAGCTGCTCGGTCGGCATGGCGATCGGCCGGCCCATGTCCATTTCTTCATCGAGGCGCCGGGGTACCGAACGCTGACGACGCAGATCAATTTCGGCGACGACCCGCACGCGCACGACGATTTCGCCTTCGGCACCCGCGACGGCCTGCTGCCCGTCCCGGATCGCAGCGGCGGCAACCCGGCGGTGCTGTTCGACTTCGTTCTTCCGCGGTCGGAATCAGCCAACGACGAAGGCTTTTCGTCGCGCTCGCGCGCGTCGGCATGAACAAGCTCTATCCGACGGCGACGGCGGCGCTCGAGGGGCTGCTGTTCGACGGCATGACGGTCATGTCGGGCGGCTTCGGACTGGTCGGCAATCCCGAAAACCTGATCGCCGCGATGAGGGAGGATGGGGTTCGCGATCTGACGGTCGTGTCGAACAATTGCGGCGCCGAAGGCTTCGGCCTCTACGCGCTGCTTGCCAATGGCCAGATCCGCAAGATGATCTCTTCCTACATCGGCGAGAACAAGCTGTTCGAGACACTCTACCTCGAAGGCAAGCTGGAACTGGAGCTCAACCCGCAGGGAACGCTCGCCGAGCGCATCCGCGCGGGCGGGGCGGGGATTCCCGCTTTCTATACCGCAACGGGGGTCGGCACCGTCGTCGCGGAGGGCAAGCCGGTCGAGGAGTTCGACGGCAAGCGCTATATCCGCGAACGCTGGCTGCGCGCCGACCTGGCGATCGTCCGCGCGTGGAAGGGTGATACACACGGCAACCTCGTGTTCCGCAAGACCGCGCGCAACTTCAACCCGCCGATGGCGACGGCGGCGACGGTCACGGTGGCGGAGGTCGAGGAACTGGTCGAGCCCGGGATGCTCGATCCCGACATGATCCATACGCCGGGAATCTTCGTGAACCGCATCGTTCAGGGCGTGCATTATGAGCGGAAGATCGAAAAGCTCACGGTGCGAAAGCGCGGCGCATGACCGGCCGTTTCCTCGCCGATGATGGTTATGCCATCGCTTTCGACTATCGCCCGATCGAGGGGCGGACCGTGCTGCTCCTTTCACCCTCGCTCGGCACCGCGATGGCGCTGTTCGAACCGCAGACCGAAGCGTTCGAGGGCCGTTATTCGATTCTTCGCTACGATCCGCGCGGGCATGGCGCCTCGGATGTTGCGCCCGGCGGTTCTTCGATGGACCGGCTGGGCCGCGACGTCATCGGCCTGCTCGACCATCTGGGGATCGCGCGGGCGCATTTCCTGGGGGTGTCGCTGGGCGGCATGACCGGGCAATGGCTCGGCTATCGTGCGCCCGAGCGGCTGCTGGGCCTCGTGCTCGCGAACACCTCTGCCTATATGGGGCCGCCCGGCGGCTGGGCGGGCCGGATCGCCGCGGTCGCGGCGCAGGGGATGGACGCCGTCACCGACGCGGTAATCGAACGCTGGTTCACGCCCGATTTCCGCCGCGATCATCCCGCGCGCGTCGATCATGCGCGCGCCATGCTGCTCGCGACCGATCCGCAGGGCTATGCCGCCTGCAGCGCGGCCATCCGCGACATGGATATGCGCCCGACCGCACCTCTTGTCGCCGCGCCGACGCTCGTCGTCGCGGGCCTCCGCGATCCGGCGACGCCGCCCGAACATGCCCGCTTCCTCGCCGAAACGATTCCCGGCGCCCGCCTTGCCGAACTCGACGCCGCCCATCTGGCCAATCTGGAGCAGTCCTTTGCGTTCAATGCCGCGGTGGGCGCGTTTCTGGAGGAGAGCGAATGACCGGGCTGCGCGCCGATTTCCTGGACGGGATGAGCCGCGCCGCGGCGACCGTGAACATCATCCCCCCCGGCGGAACGGCGGGCCGCGCCGGCCTGACGGTTTCGGCCATGACCTCGGTATCCGCGGACACGCCGAAGCCGACGCTGCTCATCTGCATCAATGCGAACAGCGCGGGCGCGGCGCCGATCATCGAAAACGGCGTCTTCGCGGTCAATGTGCTGTCCGAAAGCCAGGCGGACGTGTCCGATGTCTTCGCCGGACGCTCGGCGCATAGCGGCGATGCGCGGTTCGGCTGCGCGACCTGGCAGGAGGGCGCGACCGGGGCGCCGCTGCTCGACGGCGCGCTCGTTTGCTTCGACTGCCGCGTCGTGCAGCACCGCCGCATTGGCACACACCATGTCCTGTTCGGCGAGGTCGAGGCGGTGCGCTTTTCGGGCGAGGGAAGGCCGCTGATCTATGCGCAGCGGAGCTATGCCGTGCCCGCAGAATTGCTCGGCTAAGGCCGTCCGAATTAGGCGGGCTAATCCGATGGGGCAGTTTGTTTCAATTGTCCGCGCTGGCCCGAATGGCGAAAAAAACAACTGAAGAGGGAAGCCCTCCGCTGCCGGATAGCGTCGGCTCGGGCGGCTCCGCAATCAAACTGGATTGACAGCGACCATGACAAATATGACCGGCGCCGAAGCGCTTCTGACTCAGATACGCGCCAATGGCGTCGACACCATCTTCGGCCTTCCGGGCGGGCAACTCGACTATTTTTTCGACGCCATGTTTCATGCCGGCGATCAGCTTCGCGTCTTTTGCACCCGGCACGAGCAGGGCGCCGCCTATATGGCGTTCGGCTATGCGCGATCGACGGGCAAGCCCGGTGTCTATACCGTGGTGCCGGGTCCCGGCGTCCTCAACAGCACCGCCGCGCTCTGCTCCGCTTATGCGACCAACGCCCCCGTCATGTGCCTGACCGGACAGATTCCGACCGCGGGCCTGGGCAAGGGCATCGGCTATCTCCACGAATTGCCCGATCAGCTCGCGACGATGCGGACGCTGACCAAATGGGCCGACCGCGCGATGACGCCGGAGGCGGCGCCCGAGCTGGTCAACGAGGCCTTTCGCCAGATGCTGAGCGGGCGCCAGCGCCCGGTCAGCCTCGAAATGCCGATGGACATCATGGCCGAAAGCCGCGACGTCGCCGCGCTGCCGGCCGCGGTCATTCCCGCCGCACCCGCGCTCGATCAGGATGCGATCGACGCAGCCGCGAAGCTGCTTGCCGGCGCCAAGCGTCCGCTGATCATCGCCGGCGGCGGCGCGCTCGCGGCAGGCGCCGACGTCGAGCGACTCGCCACTTTCCTGCAAGCCCCCGTCGTCGCCTTTCGCAGCGGCCGCGGCATCGTCAGCGACCGCAGCCATCTGTCGCAGATGTTCCCCGCTGGTAATGACCTGTGGAAGGGCGCCGACGTCATCATCGGGCTCGGCTCGCGGATGGAGCAGCAATATCTCTATTGGGGCATCGGCCCCGACATGAAGATCATCCGCATCGACATCGACGGCGATGAATTCGACCGGATCCAATCGCCCGACGTGCGTATCCATGCCGACGCCGCCGATGCTGTCCCGGCACTGATTGCGGCACTGGAACGCGTCGCCACCCCCGCGGCTTCGCGCGAAGAAGAGTTGGTGGGCGTGAAGCAGCGCGTCCGCGGCGAAATCGCGGCGCGGGTGCAGCCGCAGTTCGATTATCTCGACGCGATCCGCCGCGCGCTCCCCGACGACGGGCTGTTCGTCGACGAGATCACGCAGTGCGGCTATGCCTCCTGGTACACACTGCCCGTCTATGCACCGCGCACGCTCATCAACTGCGGCTATCAGGGGACGCTCGGCTATGGCTATGCGACGGCGCTCGGCGTTCAGGCGGCGCACCCGGACAAGGCGGTCGTCAATATCGCCGGTGACGGCGGCTTCATGTTCACCGCGAACGAGATGGCGACCGCGGCGCAATACAACCTGCCGCTCGTCACGGTCCTCTTCAACAACAACAAGTTCCAGAACGTCCAGCGTCAGCAGAAGGAATGGTTCGGAGGCCGGCTGATCGCGTCCGATCTCACCAACCCCGACTTCGTCAAATATGCCGAAAGCTTCGGGGTCCGCGGCGAGCGGGTCCACAATCCGGCCGATCTGGAGCGCGCGATCAAGGCGGCGCTCGAGCGCCGCGCTCCGGCGCTGATCGAAGTGCCGACGCCCGACATGGCGTCGCCCTGGCCCTTCATCATCCGCCCGCCGGTTTTCGGACAGTGAGGCAGAACGAGATGAGCGTGGATATTTCCGACCGGACCAAACCCCAGCCGACAGCGGGTGTTGCGAGCCTCGCCCCCTATCAGCAGGGCAAGCAGGCGATCGCGGGCGTTGCCGATCCGCTGAAGCTGTCCTCGAATGAATCGATGGTCGGGCCGAGCCCGGCGGCGGTCGACGCCTATCGCGCGGTCGGCGACCGGCTGGCGCTCTATCCCGACGGAGCGCAGCAGGCGCTGCGCGCCGCCCTGGCCGAGGTGCATTCGCTCGATGCCAACAGGATCGTGTGCGGCAATGGATCGGAGGAATTGATCCAGCTCGTCATCCGGGCTTTCGTCGAACCCGGCGACGAAGTGGTGCTCAGCCAATATAGCTTCGCAATGGCCTTCATCCACGCGACCGCGCAGGGGGCGAAGCTCGTCGTCGCCGACGAGCCCGCGCTGCGCCCCGACGCCGATCGCATCCTCGCGGCGGTGACGCCCCGGACGAAGCTGGTCGTCGTCGCCACTCCGAACAATCCCGTCGGGCAATATCTGCCGAAGCGCGAGCTCGACCGGCTCGTCGAAGGTCTGCCCGACGATGTGATCCTGCTCCTCGACGGCGCCTATGCCGATTATGTCGATGCGGACGATTTCGATGCCGGCGAGCGCTTGGTCGAAACGCGCGCCAATGTCGTCATGACGCGCACCTTCTCGAAACTATACGGCCTTGCCGGCCTGCGGATCGGCTGGATGTATGCGCCGCCCGGCATCATCGATGCGGTGCAGCGGATCAGGACGCCGTTCAACGCCAACGCTGCGGCCCTCGCGGCGGCAGAGGCGGCGGTGCGCGATACGGCGCACGCCGATTTCGTGCGGCGCGAGAATAATATCGAACTGTCGCGGATCGCCGCCGCCTTCGCGGGCAGCGGTATCGAGTTCATTCCGTCCGCCGCAATTTCTATCTTCTGCGCTTCGCGGGCAAGGGGCATGATGCGGCGGGCGCGGCGGCTTTTCTGGAAGCGAACGGCATCATCCCGCGCCCGGTTCATGCCGGTGGCCCCGCCGGGTGCCTGCGCATCACCGTCGGGCGCCCGCACCAGAACGACAGGGTGATTGCCTCGCTGCTCGCCTACATGCAGGATTGATCGCATATGCACCAATTGTCCGCGCCGGCCATCGAGTTTCTGGGTTCGACCCGCCCCTTCCTGGTGGACGGGCGATGGCAGGCCGGGCGGCAGGGCGGCCTGCTGCCCTGCTTCGATCCGGCGACCGGGGACCGGATGGGCGAGGTGCACATGGCGACCGCCGCCGACGTCGACGATGCGGCCGGCGCGGCGCGCGCGGCGTTCGACGACCGCCGCTGGCGGGGCAAGACCCCGGCCGAGCGGCAGGGGATCCCGCTCGAAGGCGGCGCTCTGGTGCAGGGCGCCCCCGAGAGTCTCGCCCAACTCGGAAACGCCCAACGCGGCCCGCCT
>OEIU01001781.1_pt1 | contig 12827 bp, 9 predicted proteins | sample 1539221 | NCBI WGS metagenome assembly OEIU01 (sample SAMN03792071, study PRJEB22550) | activated sludge metagenome | feature: wastewater treatment plant; material: activated sludge; isolation source: Wastewater treatment plant of a petroleum refinery complex | place: Argentina: Zarate | collected...
CGTTGCAAATGCTCGCCGTAGCTCGGGCTACGGCTGCGCTTTGCGCCTTGATCGGACGACTTTTGGCGATCCTTGCGAGCACTCGCGATTCATTCACACCTTCTGGACCGGCGCCCAATGGCCAGGCAAGCACCCGATCTGAGCGCGCTGCTGCGCACGCTCGATCCGCACGCGCCGCTGGCCGAGCGCCACCTGTGGCTGATGGGCATGCTGGACTGGGTGCGCGGCGACCGCAGCGAGCCCGAGGCCGCCGCGGCGCGCGTGCGCGAGCTGCTGGACGCCGCCGAGGCCGACCCGCAATGGCTGGTGCTGTGGCGCGAGTGGTGGACCGAATTCTTGACCGAGGTGGACGCCACCTCGCTGCTGGCCGACCTGGGCTTCGCGCCGCGCAACGCCTTCCTGGCCGAGCTGGCCGACCGGCTGCGACGCAAGCTGATCCTGCCCACGCCCGAGACCACCGACCTGCGCGAGCTGTTTCCGCTGCTGTTTCCCTACGAGTTCGACGCCCGCTGGCTGCGCGCGCTGGACGCGCCCACGCTGCAGCGCCTGCGCCGCGTGCTGCTGGGCCCCGAGACGCCCGACAGCGCCCACAACTACGCGCTGCGCACGCTGCTGAACGCGCTGGCGCACGCGCTCAGCCAGATCAGCGCGGCCGGCCAGTCGGCCGAGGTGCGCACGCGCATGGCGCCGCAGGTGCAGCGCGAGCGGCCCTTCGCCAGCCTGCCCATATCCTTCGAGGCGCTGCGCCAGGCGGTGCTGACGCACGGGCGCACCAGCGCGCCGGCGCTGGTGGCGCTGGGCACGCTGCGCGAACAGCTGGACGCCTGCCGCGCCGCGGCCTCCACCGTGTACGAGCACCTGAAGGAGCACGGCATCTCGGTGCACATCGAGTTCCAGCTGCGCCAGCTGCGCCAGCGCATCATCCGCGTCAAGGCGCTGCTGCTGTGCCTGGAAACCGATTCGCCCGCGCAGGCCACGGCGCAGCTGCTGTCGCACCTGGTGCGCGTCAACCGCGACAGCAGCAGCGTCGGCGAGCTGGTGCGCGACAGCACCCAGCTGCTGGCCGCCAAAGTGACCGAGCGCAACGCCGAGACGGGCGAGCACTACATCACCCACGACAAGGGCGAATACCTGCACATGATGGGCGCGGCCGCCGGCGGCGGCGCCGTGATGGCGCTGACCACGCTGAGCAAGCTGGTGATCGTGGGCCTGGGCCTGTCGGCCTTCTGGGGCGGCGTGGCGGCGGGGCTGAACTACGCCGTCTCCTTCGTCGTCATCATGCTGCTGCACTGGACGGTGGCCACCAAGCAGCCGGCCATGACCGCGCCCAGCATGGCCGCCAAGCTGAAGGACCTGCAGTCGCCCCAGGCCTACGAGGACTTCGTCACCGAGGTGGTGCACCTGCTGCGCTCGCAGTTCGTCGCCATCGTCGGCAACGTGGTGATGGTGCTGGTGGTGGCCTACGCGCTGTCCGCCGGCATCCAGGCGCTGGGCTGGGGCGCGCTGGTGGACGACGCGCATGCGCAGCACATCCTCGACGAGCACCACATGCTGGGGCGCACCATTCCGTACGCCATCGTCACCGGCGCGCTGCTGTTCGCCTCCAGCCTCATCGCCGGCTGGGTGGAGAACTGGTTCGTGCTGCACCGGCTGGACTCGGTCATCGCCTATCACCCGCGCATCACCCGGCGGCTGGGCGCCGAGCGCGCGCGCCGCTGGGGCCGCTACTGGGGCGAGAACATCTCCAGCTGGACGGCCAACGTCTCGCTGGGCCTGCTGCTGGGGCTGGTGCCGCCCATCGTCGGCTTCTTCGGCATTCCGGTCGAGGTGCGCCACGTCACCCTGGTGTCGGGCCAGATCGCGGTGGCGGCGCAGCACCTGGGCCCCGGCGTGTGGCAGCAGCCCGCGCTGTGGTGGGCCGCCGGCGGCATCGTGATCACCGGTTTTCTCGACGTCGCGGTCAGTTTTTACCTGGCGTTTCGATTGGCATTGACGGCGCAAAACGTCACCGGCGTCGACCGGCGCCGCCTGTACGCCGCCATGGGCCGGCGCGCGCTGCACCAGCCGCTGTCCTTCATCCTGCCGATCAACGCGCCGGCCGACGCCAGCCCCGCGCCCCCGATTCCCGAGACCCGCGAATCGGGTTAGAACCGATCGGCGCCGCTCCCGATTGATCGGGCACCAGTCGATCGCTATAGTCCGACGCAGGATCAGCAAAAATCCAGCGGAGCGATCCCCATGGTCTCACGCGCTCGAGCTGTTTTCAACGAACCCGGCACTACCGGGCATGTGCACGTCCTGATGGTCGGACTTGCCAGCCTGGGATTGGCGGCCTGCGGCGGCGGCGACCGCGTCACGCCGACGAGGACCTCGGAGCTGGACATCGTTCCAGACCACGTGGAAGTGGCCAGCGGCAACGCCGTCCAAGTCCCGCTCACGCTGCTGGCGGTCAAGAGCTCGGGCAATCGCAGGGTGCGGCTTCGCGTATCGGACCCGGACGTGGCCCAGGTCTCACCCGCCGACTGCATGCTGCCCGCCGGCACCGCGCAGCCAAGCAGTTGCATGGTGACCGTAAGCGGCAAGTCGCTGGGCTCGACCCAGCTCATCGCCGAGTCCGACGGCCTGGCGTCGGACCAGGGCGCCGTCACCGTGCAGCCCGGCAACGGCGTGGGCACGATCGGCATCGCCGACTATGGCAGCCAGCCGACGTTCACCTACTACAAGAGCGCGGCCAACGTCTCGTTTGCGTTCACGGTGCAATTCATGCCCGAGACGGATGGTCAGCGGGTGTACGCCGAAAACCCCATCTCGGTCGAGTTCACCGACACCAGCGGCAAGAAGGTCAGGTACCAGACCAACACGGTGTGCAACGTGACCAGCAGCGCCCCCACCTGCACGGTGGCCGGTTCATTCACGGCGACCGAGGTGCCGGCCGACGGGTTCCTCGTCAGAATGGCCGTCACCGGCGACTGGCAAACACCTGGCAAGGCCTTTGCCGACTTCAACCCCATCGTCATCTCGATGAAGCCGGTGGCCAGCCAGGTACCTGGGCACATCCGGGTGGCTTCGCAAAATGCTTCCAACCAGATCTTCTCGGGCTCCAAGGCACCACTGTTCGTCACCCTGTCGGACAGCAACCTGACCCAAGCGAGCTACACCGTCACGCTCAAAATAGCCAACCCCGCCGACACGAAGTGGGTCCAGTTCTACGACTACCCGGCCGGCATCAATGTCGGCGCGCCCACCCTCACCAGCATCAAGACCTGCGAGCTGGTGGTCGGCAACAGCAACAGCGCCAACCTCAAGAACACGATTTTGGGCTGCGGCTTCAACCTGTGGGCCAACCCGTCGGGCGCCGCGCTCAGCGGCCCCACCGAGGTGCCGATCGAGGTCTCGGTGGAGCGCACGCCCGAAACTGAGCTGCAGCCAGCCGACGCCGCCCTGCCCAAATTCAGTCAACAGACCATCCTGAGCCTGATGCCGCCCTCCGCGGCGAACACGCCCACGCGCACCATCACCTTCAGCAACCACTCCAGCCGCACCGTGGTTTTTGCCGCCAACTCGGGCTCCGCGTCAGCTTATGTTTCACCCACGGCCACCGCCGGCTTGGGCGAGGTGGCGTGCGGAGCCACTGCGCCCACCCAAGCCTGCCCCATTGGATCCACCTGCGTGCAGGGCGGCCAGAATGTCGATGACACCACCCCATACCAGTGCTTCTGGGACGCGCCCGCCTTCGCCAGCAACCCGGTCAAACCTCAGGGCAGCACCACCGCGACCGTTCCCGGCTACGCGGGCGTGACCTCGGGAAGCCAGCAGATCCAGTGGTCGGGCAGCTACTACGCGCTCAACTGCTCCAGCGGCGCCCCCGACGCAGACTGCTCCGCCGCGCCCGGCACGCCTGGCACCTCGCCTCTCAATCCGGCCCAGACCGTGGCCGAGATCACCTACCAACGCAACGCCGTCGACTTTTACGACGTATCGATCATCAATGGCGTGAGCAACGCCCTGGCCCTGGGCCCCAGCGCGAACAGCGGCAAGGTTGCCGGCAGCCCCGTGCCCGGCGGCCCGAGCGGCAGCATCACCACCCCCTACGCCTGTGGCACCGCAGGGTCGGCTCAGGCACAGACCGGCACCGGTGCAAGCGCCTACACCCTGCCGGCCAGCACTTGGACGCTGGTACCCACGGCTGCCAACTTTCCAGCCCCGCCGGCCGACTCCCCCGCGTCCTACTACGCCGTGGTCAGCCCCTCCAACCCCGCCCAGCCCACCGCCTGCAGTGCGCAAGCCGCTTGCCGCGCATCGACGGCGGGCGACACCGTCTGCGGCTGGAACGCCGGCGGGCTGTCGCTGGCGGGCGGCAACCAACGGGTGTGTGGGGCCTTCCAGGGCTGGGCCAGCGCCAACCAGATCTGGGGCTGGAACCAGACGGCGGGCAACGCCGGCAACGCCGTGTTCGGGTTCGGCACGCGCAACGGCAGCGGCGTGACGGTGGGCCAGCTGCAGCTGTGCACCAATCCGGCCGGGACCATCTACAGCACCTACGCCACCGCACCGCCCTCCAGCGACGCCGGCCTGGCCTGCGGCGGCACCGACTGGAATGCCAGCAACATCATCTTCAACCCGTCGACCGCGCCCATCACCCGCCCGGCCGAGTCCCACACCACATCCAACCCCACCTGGATGCAATACGTCTACCCCACGATCGCGTGGTTGAAAATGGCATGCCCGACCTGTTACACCTTTCCCTACGACGATGAATCGTCCACCTTCAATTGCGAGCAGGACTTGAACAGCCAAGGCACCAACACCCTGGACTACACGCTTCAGGTCGATGACCTGAAAAATCACTTTCAGTAAGCCACGTCGGAGGTTGCTGATCGCTTGAACGGCTTTTCCGCCGCCTGTTAGGATCAAGCGACCCTTTCGTTTTCATCTCGTGCGCGCCCTCACCCCGAGTGCAGCCCGCGCCGAGCCCGCCACCCTTGACCGGCGCCCACGCAGCGCGTGCGCCGGCCCGACGAGGACACCGGCCTTTGACCGACCCCTGGATCGCCCCCTGGAACACCGCCGCGGCCTTCGCCCCCGCGTTCAACACCTTCGAATGGGCCGTGCTGGTGGCCGTGGCGGCCCTGGCCGGCCACGTGGTGCAGCGCCTGGCCGGCCTGCCCAAGGTGCTGGGCTATGCGGTGGTGGGCGCGCTGGCCGGGGTGGCCGGGCTGGCCGGCGCCACCTGGCCGCTGCGCGGCGTGGGCCTGTTCCTGCTGGAGCTGGGCATCGCCGTGGTGCTGTTCGAGGCCGGCTCGCGCCTGCCGCTGCGCTGGTTTCGCCACAACCCCATGGTGCTGCTGCAAAGTGTGGCCGAGTCGCTGCTGACCTTTGCCGCCGCCTACGGCGTGCTGCGCGCGCTGGGGCTGGACGCGCCGGTGGTGCGGGCGCTGGCCATCATCGCGGTGGCGGCCTCGCCGGCGGTGCTGATGCGCGTGGTGGCCGATTTGCGCGCCGGCGGGCCGGTGACCGACCGCGCCATCGCCCTGGCCACGCTCAACACCCTGTACGCGCTGACGCTGGGCACCGCCATGCTGCGCACCATCGACCGCGGCGAGGGCACGCTGGCGGCCTCGCTGACCTTCTCGCTCACCGTGCTGGGCATCTCGGCGCTGGTGGGCGCGGTGCTGGCCGCGGTGCTGACGGGGGCGCTGCGCCTGGTGCGGCCGACCAGCCAGGACACCGCCATCGTCATCCTGGCGCTGGTGGCCGCGGCCGTGGCCGCCGCCACGCCACTGGGCGGCTCGGCCCCGCTGGCGGCGCTGCTGGCCGGCCTGGCGCTCAAGCAGGTGCACCCGCGCCCCTGGGTGTGGCCGCGCCAGCTGGGCACGGCCGCCAGCATGCTCAGCATCGTGATGTTCGTGCTGGTGTCGGCCATGGCGGTGCGCGGCGACTGGGGCGCCGCCAGCTTCGGCGCCGCGCTGGCGCTGATCGCCGTGCGCGCCGGCGCCAAGGTGGCCAGCCTGCTGCTGACCGGCTTCGGCACCGGCATGGCGCCGCGGCAGACGCTGTGGGTGGGCGCCGCCATGGTGCCGATGTCGGCGGTGGCGCTGCTGCTGACCTCGCAGTTCGTCAGCGCCTCGCACGGCGTGGGCCAGCAGGTGGCCGCCATCGCGCTGCCGGTGATCCTGATCACCGAGCTGGTGGGCGCCGTGATGGTCAGCGTGGCGCTGGTGCGCTCGGGCGAGGCCGCGCCACCCGAGCGTCGGCGCGAGCCGCCTGCAGAAAGCGGCGAGGAGGAGGGATCATGAGCATGAGGGCAGCACGCGCAGCGGCGCAGCGTGGGGGGCGCGCCATGAGCGCCGCACGGCCGCCCGAAGGCGCGAACGCCCCCTCGGGGGGCAGCGCAGCACGCGCAGCGGCGCAGCGTGGGGGGACACGATGAGTTTGCAGCCCTTCGCCCAATCCGAGGCGCTCACGCTCGGCGTCGAGCTGGAGCTGCAGCTGGTCAACACGGTGGACTACGACCTGGCGCACTACGCCAGCGACATGCTGCGCCTGATGGCCAAACACAAGCTGCCCGGCGCGGTGGTGCCCGAGATGACCGAGGGCATGATCGAGATCTCGACCGACGTGTGCCACAGCTGGAGCGAGGCACACGAGCAGCTGGGCCAGATCCGCGACGCGCTGGTCAAGAGCGCCGACAAGCTCAACATCGCCGTGGTGGGCGGCGGCACGCACCCGTTCCAGCAGTGGCACCAGCAGCGCATCTACGACAAGCCGCGCTTTCACCAGCTGTCGCAGCTGTACGGCTACCTCAGCAAGCAGTTCACCATCTTCGGCCAGCACGTGCACGTGGGCTGCCCCGACGCCGACACCGCGCTCTACACCCTGCACGGGCTGTCGCGCTACATCCCGCACTTCATCGCGCTGGCGGCGTCCAGCCCCTTCGTGCAGGGGCAGGACACGGCCTTCGACTCGGCGCGGCTGAACTCGGTGTTCGCCTTTCCGCTGTCGGGGCGCGCGCCCTGCGTGCTCACCTGGGGCGAGTTCGAGCAATATTTCGACAAGATGACGCGCACCGGCGTGGTGCAGAGCATGAAGGACTTCTACTGGGACATCCGGCCCAAGCCCGAGTTCGGCACCATCGAGGTACGCGTGTTCGACACCCCGCTCACCGTGCAGCACGCCGCCGCCCTGGCCGGCTACGTGCAAAGCCTGGCCGCCTGGCTGCAGACCCAGCGCCCCATCACGCCCTGCGAGGACGACTACCTGGTCTACAGCTACAACCGCTTCCAGGCCTGCCGCTTCGGGCTGGACGCGGTCTATGTCGATCCGGCCAGCGGCACCCACCTGCCGCTGCGCGAGCACCTGCTGGCCAGCTTCGAGCAGCTGGCGCCCTTTGCCGCGCAATGCGGGGCCAGCGGCGCGCTGGAGCGGCTGCACGCCGAGGCGCAGGCCGGCCGCAACCACGCCCGCTGGCTGCGCGAATGCCAGCAGCGCGAGGATCTGCTGGCCGAGGTGATCCGCCAGGCCAGCGGGCGCTTTCGCAACGAATGAAAACGCCGGTTTGCGGAACATCCGCACGCCGGCGGGGTCGCACGCCGCCTCTGTCCGTGGAACAATCGCACCCATCATGACCCTGCGCATCGGCATCTCGGCCCGTCTGCTGCACCAGCCCCCCGCCGGCTCCGGCCTGCCGCGCAAGCGGCTGCAGTTTCTCGAAAGCAACATGGCGCAATGGATCATGTCGCACGGCGTGGTGGCGCTGATGATCCCGTTCGTCGACCACAGCATGGTCAAGACGCGCCGGCGCCTGCCCATCCTCGACCTGGTCGAGCAGCTGGACGGCCTGGTGCTGCAGGGCGGCGCCGACATCAGCCCCCGCTTTTACGGCGCCAAGCCCTGGACCGAGCACTGCGACTGCGACCCGATCCGCGACGAGTACGAGCTGGAGCTGATGCGCGGCTTCGTCGAGGCCGGCAAGCCGGTGCTGGGCATCTGCCGCGGCGCGCAGATGCTCAACGTCTACTGCGGCGGCACGCTGGTGCAGGACATTCCCAGCCAGTGGCCGGGCGCCATCCCGCACCTCGACCTGAACCGCTACGAAACCCTCACGCACGAGGTGCACTTCGTGCCCGGCTCGCGCCTGTCGGACATCTACGGCTACGCGCCGCAGCGCGTCAACAGCATTCACCACCAGTGCGTGGGCGAGTTGGGCAAGGGCCTGGTGATCGAGGCGCGCAGCCCCATCGACCGCGTGCCCGAGGCCATCCGCCACACCGGCCACGCCTTCGTCATGGGCGTGCAGTGGCACCCCGAGTTCCAGTTCCAGGGCAGCGGCGCGCCCAGCGAGGTGCTGGACAGCGGCCCGCTGATGATGGCCTTCCTGAAGGCCGCGCTGCGCCGCGCCGGCCGCGTGCGCCGCCTGACCGACAGCATGAGCCGGGTGCGCGAGCGCGCGCTCGAATTCGGCGGTGGTTTCTGACATGACCCTCCCCCGTTGCTCCACTCGCTGCGCGATGTTTCGCCTCCCCCCTCAAGGGGGCATCGCCAGTGGCCGGGGCAACCCCGGCCACGGCGATCGCTGGCGTGGCCTGCTTCGCGGCCATTCGGCCCTTGGGGCGCGGTTCGGCGCGGCTGGCGCGCCATGCCATGCTTAGCCAAGAAGCGATTGCCCATGAGCGAGTTCGACCTGATCGAGCGCTTTTTCAGGCAAAAATGGGCTGCAGCGCCCACCCAGCAAGCGCAAGCAGCTACTGATTCGATAGTCCTCGGCATCGGCGACGACTGCGCCTTGCTGCAGCCCGCGCCCGGCCAGCAGCTGGCCGTCAGCTGCGACATGCTGGTCGAGGGCCGCCACTTCTTTGCCGACGTCGACGCGGCCGCGCTGGGCCACAAGGCGCTGGCCGTCAATCTGAGCGACCTGGCCGCCATGGGCGCCGAGCCGCTGGGCTTCACCCTGGCGCTGGCGCTGCCGCCCGCGCGCGCGCAGGACGCGCCCTGGCTGGACGCCCTGAGCGACGGCCTGCTGGCGCTGGCGGCGCAGCATGCCTGCCCGCTGGTCGGCGGCGACACCACGGCCGGCCCGCTCAACCTGTGCATCACCGTGTTCGGCCAGCTGCCCGCCGGCCAGGCGCTGCGCCGCGATGGCGCGCGGGCGGGCGACGAGCTGTGGGTCAGCGGCACCTTGGGCGACGCGCGCCTGGCGCTGCAGGCGCTGCGCGGCGACATCGACCTGCCGCCCGCCGCGCTGGCCGCCGCCCGCGCGCGGCTGGAGCGCCCCACGCCGCGCTTGGCGCTGGGCCGGGCGCTGCGCGGCATCGCCAGCAGCGCCATCGACCTCAGCGACGGCCTGGCCGGCGACCTCGGCCACATCCTGGCCGCCTCGCGCGTCGGCGCCTGCGTCGACCTCGACGCCGCATCCAATTTGATAGCTGTCCGCGCTTGTCTGGCGGGCGCCAGCGGCCCATTCGGCCAAGATTTCTGGCGCCGCACCGTGCTGGCCGGGGGCGACGACTACGAATTGGCCTTCACCGCCCCCGCCGCCGCCCACCACGCCGTGCGCGCCGCCGCGCAGGCCGCCGCCACGCCCGTCACCCGCATCGGCCGCATCGAGGCCGCGCCCGGCCTGCGGCCGACCGATGGCGCGGGCCAGCCGCTCGTTCTCACGGCGCAGTCCTTCGATCACTTCGGCTGAAACCATCGCCGCGCCCGCAGCGACCGCCCCGGCCACCGGCCAACCCAGCGAAAGGAAGCTCCATGACCACCCCCCTCACCCTCTACACCCACCCCTGGTCGCGCGGCCGCGTGGCGCGCTGGATGCTGGAAGAAACCGGCCTGCCCTACGCCACCGAGGTGCTGCAGTACGGCACCACCATGAAGGCCCCCGCCTACCGCGCCATCAATCCCATGGGCAAGGTGCCCGCGCTCAAGCACGGCGACACCGTGGTGACCGAGAACGCCGCCATCCTGATGTACCTGGCTGACCTGGTGCCGGGCAAGCAGTTGGCCCCTGCGCCCGGCACGCCCGCGCGCGGGCCGTACTACCGCTGGATCGCCTTCATGGCGCCGCTGGAGGCCCTGCTCACCGCCAAGTCCGCCGGCGCGCTGGCCAAGCCCGAGCAGGCCGGCTACGGCAGCGAGGCCGACGTGCTGGACACGCTGGAAGGCGCGCTGCGCGGGCGCGACCATCTGGCGGGCGACGCCTTCAGCGCCGCCGACCTGTTCGTTGCCGCCTCGCTGGGCTTTTACCTGCAGTTCAAGACCATCGAGCCGCGCGCCGAGTTCGTGCGCTTTGCGCAGCTGCACGCGCAGCGCCCGGCTGCGCTGCGCGCGGGCGCCATCGACGACGAACTGGCCGCCCAGCTGCAGAAGACCGCCAGCTGACGTGGCGTGCGCCGGCGCGCCGCGTCGGGACGCTGGACGTTTTCTTCAAATTTCATAGCTGCTTGCGCTTGCTGGACAAGCGCGAACGGCTATTTTCATTTGGATGCCAAGCGGCATCGTGGATGGGGCCCGGGCTGCTAGCATTGGCAGCCACCCTGCACCGGATCGCCCATGCCTTTGCACGCTCCCTCCCGCCTGTTGGCGATTGCAAGCTTCGGCTTGACCGCCTTGGCACCCGCGCACGCCCAAAGCGCCGCGCCGCGCGCCGACGGCGCCTCGCACATCAGCGCCGTCAGGCTCTACCCCGGCAGCGCCACGGTCGAGCGCGTGCTGCGCGTGGCGCCGGGCGCGCGCCAGGCCACGTTCGACTGCCTGCCGGCCGGCCTGGACGCCGCCGGCCTGCAGGTCAGCGCCGCCGGTGGCATCCGCGTGGGCGAGCTGGCGCTGCGCCAGCAGCCGCGCGAGCTTCGCGGCGGCGCCTGCGCCAGCCCGCTGGACGCGCGCATTGGCGCGCTGCAAGACCAGATCGCCGGCCTGCAGGCCGAACGCGCCGGCATCGACCTGGCCACCGGCTACTACAAGAGCTTTGGCCAGCCCGGCGACGGCCCGCGTGCCGGCGCCGCCACGCCGGCGCAGATCGCCGCCACCGCGCAGGCGCTGCGCCAGGGCGGCCAGGGCGCGCTGGCCCGTCAGCACGAACTGGCGCGCCAGCAGGAGCAGCTGGAGCGCGAGCTGAAGCCCCTGCTGGCCGAGCGCGAGCGCAGCACCAGTGCGCACGCGCGCGTCAGCACGGTGCAGGTCACGCTGGCCGCGCCGCAGGGCGGCGAGCTGCGCCTGAGCTACGCCGTGCGCGGCCCCGGCTGGCAGCCCGCGTACCGCGCCACGCTGGACAGCGCCAGCAAGAAGCTGCGCCTGGAACGCCTGGCCCAGGTGGCGCAAAGCACGGGCGAGGACTGGGACGGCGTGGCCATCACCCTGTCCACCGGCCAGCCCGGCGCCGCCACGCAGGGGCCGCTGCCCCGGCCCTGGCGCGTGGGCATCCAGCCGCCCCGGGCGGAGGCCATGGAAGCGCGTCCGATGGCCGCGCCGGCGGCGGCGCCGATGCTGCGCGCCGCCCCCGCCGCCAAGGCCGCCGCGGCCGATGCCGACGAGCCGAGCTTCGACGTCAGCGTGTTCCAGGGCAGCTTCGCCACCGAATTCGCCGTGCCGCAGCGCGTGACGGTGCCTTCCAGTGGCGAACGCATCACGCTGGCGCTGGGCGAGCAAACGCTGGACACCGAGCTGCTGGTGCGCGCCACGCCGGCGCTGGACGCGCACGCCTACCTGATCGCCCGCTTTGCCACCCCGCCGGGCGTGTGGCCGGCCGGCGCGCTGCAGCTGTACCGCGACGGCGCCTTCGTCGGCAGCGGGCGCTTCGACGCCGAGCGCAGCACGCGCGACGGCCTGGCCTTCGGCCGCGACGAGCTGGTGAGCGTGCGCAGCGAGCGCCCCGAGCGGCAGCAGGGCACGGGCGGCTTCATCGGCACGCGCAACCAGCGCACCGACGAGCGCCGCTACACCGTGCAAAACCGCCACGCCACGCCCATCCAGCTGCAGCTGCTGGACGCCGCGCCGGTGCCCGAGCACGAGGACGTGAAGGTCGAGTCGCAGTACCAGCCCGCGCCGCAGACCGAGCGCTGGCACGACGAGCCCGGCACCGTGGCCTGGGAGCAGCCGCTGGCCGCCGGCGCCACGCAGGCCTTCAGTGCCACGCACCGCATCAGCTGGCCCAAGGACGAGCGGCTGCAGGACCGGCGATGACGAAAGCCCTGCCATGAGCCTGTCCGACCGCCCGCGCGACGACGTCAGCGACGTCACCGCCCGCCCGCTGCCGCCGCACCCCGCCGCGCCCGACGCCGCCGCGCCGCCACCGGCTGCATCGCCGACGCCGCCGCGCATCGAGGCGCCGCTGCCGCGGCGCCCCGGCGTGCGCTTTTTGCGCGCCCACCCGGCGCACTGGATCGGGCTGGGCTTCGGCTCGGGCCTGTCGCCGCTGGCGCCGGGCACCGTGGGCACGCTGTGGGCCTGGCTGGCCTGGGTGGTGCTGGGCCTGTGGCTGACGCCCGCGCAGCTGGGCTGGCTGCTGGCCGTGTCGCTGCCGCTGGCCTGGTGGGCCTGCACCGTCAGCGCCGACCACCTGAACGTGGCCGACCCGAGCGCCGTGGTGGCCGACGAGATCGTCGCCTTCTGGCTCATCCTGTGGCTGTTGCTGCCGGCGGGCTTTTGGGCGCAGCTGGCGGCGTTCGCGCTGTTTCGCTTTTTCGACGCCGTCAAGCCCGGCCCGGTGGGCTGGGCCGACCGGCTGTTTCATGACGCGCGCGGCTGGCGCGGCGGCTTCGGCATCATGCTGGACGACCTGGTGGCCGCCGGCTGCGCCCTGCTGGTGATCGCCCTGGTGCGTGTGCTATGACCGA
>OEIU01001783.1_pt1 | contig 12816 bp, 12 predicted proteins | sample 1539221 | NCBI WGS metagenome assembly OEIU01 (sample SAMN03792071, study PRJEB22550) | activated sludge metagenome | feature: wastewater treatment plant; material: activated sludge; isolation source: Wastewater treatment plant of a petroleum refinery complex | place: Argentina: Zarate | collected...
GCCATGCCGCCGGACAATTGGCGCGGATAAGCCCCGGCGAAGTCGGCGAGCCCCACCAAAGAAAGATAGCGCCGCGCCTGCGCCTGCGCCTCCTTGCGCCCGCCCAGGCGCAATTCCAGTCCAAAGGCGACGTTGTCCAGCACGCTCACCCATGCCAGCAGGCCCGGTTCCTGCGAGATCACCGCCGGCTCGGCTCCGACGCCGCTCACGTCGCCGCCCCTCACCTTCATCTCGCCGGACTCCGCCGTCTCCAGCCCGGCGAGGATACGCAGCAGCGTCGTCTTGCCAGAGCCGCTGGCGCCGACGATGGCGAGGCTCTCTCCTGCGCCAATCGCAACATCCAGGTTGTGGAGCACAGGGAAGTCACGGCCGGCGATGCGAAAGGACTTGGAAAGGCGCTTGACCGAGACCTCCCCTCGCAGGGCGACGGGAGGAGGAAAGGAAGTTGCGAGTGGTTCAACGGCTGTCATCGAAACCTCAGCTCTTTGGCTTCGCCTGGTCAGGGCGGAAGATGATCCTGGACGCGTCGATCTTGCCAGCCGGCAAAGTGCCTTCGCGCGAGAGCGCATCCACCCAGAAACTCACGTCGTGATCCGTGATCGGGGCGCCCGGCTTGAGACCGAAGCCGAGCCAGTATTTCGCGAGGCTGCCGTCCTCGCCCCGCTTGGCGAGAAGCTGACCGATCAACTTGCGAGCCTCTTCCGGATTCTTGAGCGACCAGTCGGCGGCGCGGACCGCGCCCTCGACGAAGTAGCGAGCGGCTTTCGGATGCTTGTTGACGAAATCGCGTCGGAAGACGACGAAGCCGCCGGCAAGCTCTCCCAGCACTTCCGTATCGGTGAAGATCGGCCGCACGCCGCCATCGGCTTCGATCTGACCGCCGAAGGTCGCCTGCCAATAGCCCACGCCGGCGACATCCACCTGCTTTGCGCGCAGTGTCTGTTCGAGCTGCGGGCCAGGCACCACGACGAGCTTGACCGATTTCGGCGGAAGCCCCTTCTGATGCAGCGCCTCGCGGATCGTGTAGTCCAGATGCGCGCCGAGCGTGTTGACCGAGACGGTCTTGCCCTTCAGATCCTCGATTGTCTTGATCGGGCTGTCGTTCAGCACGTAGAAGATACTTTCCACGCCCTTCTTGATCCCGTTGGACGGGTAGGCGATGAGAAAATCATTGCCGTTGGCGATGGAGTTCAGCACCGCCGAGGTCGCGGCCGAAGCGAGATCGACGCTGCCTCCGGCCAGCGCGAACAAGGTCTCGGGACCGCCGCCGGCAAATCCCTTGTTTTCCAGCTTGATGCCGTAGGGCTCGTAATAGCCCAGCGCGTCGGCCAATTCATGCGGGCTGACGCTGCCTCGATTTGGCAGATGGCGGAAGGTATAGGGGTCGGACGTGTCCGGAGGAGAAGTGGAGGTCTGTGCGAGAGCGGATGCAAGCCCCGAGACCGCGAAGCCCGCGGCCAGAAGCGCCACTGCGCCAAGATTGCGGAAGGAAAAAGCCATGACGGCGCCTTTCTGCGAGATGATTTTCAGGGAGAGAGGAAGAGGGCTGGACGAGATCGGGACGAATCCGATCAGGCGGAGGCGTCGCTCCACCGACACAGGAACCGCTGCAGCAGAAGGATGCTGTAATTCGCGATGAGCCCCAGCGCCGCGAGCAGGAAGATGGCTGAGAACATCAGCGGGATCTGGAAATTGAACTGGGCGTTCATCACCTGGAAGCCGAGACCCTGGTTCGCGCCGACCATCTCGGAGGCGATCAGCATCAGCAGCGCCATGGTGGCCGACAGACGCAGGCCGACGAAAATGGAGATCAATGCGCCGGGCAGAACCACCCGGCGGAATATCTGCAGGCGCGAGGCGCCGTAGACGCGCGCCATCTCTATCAGCTTTGCATCGACCTCCTTCACGCCGCCGATGGTCGAGAGCAGAAGCGGGAAGATCGTGGCCCAGAAGATGACGAACACCTTGGACAATTCGCCGAGCCCCAGCAGCAGAATGAACACCGGATAGAGCGCCAGCGCCGAGGTCTGCCGAAAGAGCTGCAGGATGGGATCCAGCGCGCGCTCCACCGCCCTGATCTGTCCCATGAAGAGACCCAGTGGAATCGCCACGACCACGGCGACGGCGAAGGCCAGACCCGAACGCTGCAGGCTGATATCGATATCCGCCAGCAACGCGCCCTGCGTTATGCCGAGCCAGAACGCCTCGGCTATCTTGTCGAGCGGCGGGAACACGGAGGCGTTCACCCATTGGTTGACGCTGGCGATCTGCCACAACAGCAGGAAGCCGACGAACAGCCCGTAACGGGACAGGAAGCGCGCGCCGCCGTCCAGGACCAACCTCAACAGCTTCTTGCCGCCGGCCTCGCTGTCCCGATCGAGGACGCCGACGCTTTCCACATTCTGAAAGCTCACTTGGCTCTCCTGGCTTCGAGGAAGTTCACTCCGCCGCGTCGACGGCGGACCGGGTCCAATTGCTCTGTGGCCAGGGCAGGCCAAGATTTTCGCGCAGCGTGCGTCCCTCATAGGCGGTGCGAAACAGGCCTCGCCGCTGCAGTTCGGGCACCGCCAGATCAATGAAGTCCTCGAGCGCGGTCGGAAGGTAAGGCGGCAGTATGTTGAATCCGTCCGCCGCTTCACTCTCGAACCATTCCTGCAGCTTGTCGGCTGTCTGGAGCGCTGAGCCCACGAATGTGTAGTGGCCGCGCGCCGTCGCGATCCATGAATACAATTCGCGGATGGTGAAGTTGTTGTCGTCGGCGATCTGGCGGATCAGCGCTTGTCGACTCTTATTGCCCTCGGTCATGGGGATGGGCGGCAGAGGACCATCCAGCGGATAGCCGGACAGGTCGAGCGTGCCGCCGCTGAAAGCGCTCAGCAGCGCCACGCCGTCTTCCGGGACGATCAGATCGGTGAGAATGCGGTACTTTTCGCGTGCTTCTTCTTCTGTTCGTCCGATGAAGGGGGCAAAGCCCGGCATGATCAGCACATGGTCGGGGTTGCGACCGGCCGCCTTGGCCCGACGCTTGATGTCCCGATAGAATTCCTGCGCGGTTTCGAGCGTCTGATGCGCGGTGAAGATCACCTCCGCAGTCTCCGCCGCAAGCTGCCGCCCCGCTTCGGACGAGCCGGCCTGCACGACCACCGGATGGCCCTGCGGCGAGCGCGAGACGTTCAGCGGTCCCTGCACCTTGAAATGACGCCCGTGATGATTGATGGCGTGAATCTTGTCCTTGTCGAGGAAGCGGCCGGACGCCTTGTCGCGGATAAAGGCGTCGTCTTCCCAGCTATCCCAGAGAGCGGTCACCACCTCCACATATTCGCGCGCCCGATCGTAACGGTCGGCGTGGGGAGGCTGGCGGTCGAGATTGAAATTGCGGGCGGTCTCGTCGCCCACCGTGGTCACCACGTTCCAGCCGGCGCGGCCGTCCGAGATCAGATCTAGCGAGGCGAACTTGCGAGCCGTGGTATATGGCTCCTCGTAAGTCGTGGTGGACGTGGCGATGAAACCAAGATGCGTCGTCAGCGGCGCGAGCGCGGAAAACAACGTCAGCGGTTCGAAGCCGGCCGCCTTGGCGTTGCCGCCTTCCTTGCCGCCGATCTGAGCGGAAAGGCCGTCCGCCAGAAAATAAGCGTCGAAAAGACCGCGCTCCGCGGTTTGAGCAAGCCGACGATGAAAATCGAAGCTCACGGCCCCGTCGGCCGGCTGGTCGGGGTGACGCCACGAGGCGATATGCTGGCCGCCTCCCGGCAGGAAAGCCCCAAGTCTGATTTGGCGCGCCATTTGTTCCTCGTGTGACATCGCGGAGACCGGTTATCTGGTCTCCAGGTTCAAAGTCTCGCCGATCAGCGTCACAGAGGCGTTTTCGGCTGTCAATATTATCTACTAAATAAGTAGACAATTATCGCCATCAGGACCGTCTGGAGAAAATGGATCCCGTTTTCAGGATCTATAGCGGACGAAAGGACGCCGACACGCCGAGCTTGTACCCGGATGGGCGACACGGACCTTCACTCATGCGGTTGCATGGACGATCTGCGAGTCAAGATGCGCAGCATGCAGCAATGCGATAAGAGCGGATTCTTTCGACGATGTTGGCGCCAGATGGCAGAATGCGCGAAGGCCTTGTCGCGCAGGAGGCCGAAGCGCAGGTCGAAATGCGGTCGCTATATTGGGTACGCGAGCACCGCATAGTCGGCCCCACATCAGGCTCTTGCTAAAACAGCCGTGAAGCGTCTGCCGGAGCTGATCCTTGAAACCCGCCGACCGCGCCGTACAGGCGACAAGATCTAGGATTTTGGAACTCGTGAAGCGCGCCACTCCGGTCCCGAGCGCGGGCGAGGTGCTGATCGCCGTTGAAGCCCGCGGAATTTGCGTGGCCGAGGCCGGCGATTTCGAAGGGGCCTGACCATGTGAAGCCAACTCGACCCTGAATGAGGGGTTGCAGACTTCATCATCGGACGGAGAGTCGAGAAGCCGTGACCATGACGCCGCCAAGGCGGCGGCTGCAGTCTGGACGCGATCGCTCGCAATAGGGCTGGCGCTCATGCCGCTGTCAGGCGGCATGCGGTCGCGCGCTAACGCTGTCGCAATTGCTGTCCTGTGCGTCTCAGCTTTCCTCGTCTTCGCTTGACAGCTCCGGCGCGCCTTCGTCGATCTGCTTCATGTTCTCGAGTATCTTGAGCAGATAGTGCAACGCGTGCACGGTGTCGTTGACCGAGAAATCCTGCAACACCTGATCGTAGTAAGCGCGGATTTTCGGCCGGGCGAGATCCTGCCAGACGTGACGGCCGTTTTCCGTCATCGTCACGAGTCTTGAGCGGCGGTCGCGCTCGTCCTGAACGATCGCCACATGCCCGTCGCGCTCCATGCGCCCGACGAGCCCCGCCAGGTTCTGGCGGCTGACCATGAGATAGCGGGCGAGATCGCCGATGCTGAGCCCCTCCTGGGCGGCCTCGCGCGACAGCGCGCCCAGCACCGCCCATTGCTGCGTCGTAAGCCCTTCGGCCTCGACCGCCCGGCTTCCCGTTTTATGCAACATATTTGCACATTGATAGAGTCGGAAAAACAACCTATTGGCCATTTCGAGTCTGACTTCGTGCTTGTCCGCCACGAAAGCTCCTGCATTATAAGGTTGTGAGGCCTTGCATGACCTCGGTTCACATGGTATTTATGACAATATCTTGCATATATGTCACGAGCTATCGTCACGATCGCGCAAAAACGCGACGGTGGCAATGCGGATCGGGGAGGTGCGAAAGATGGGCCGTTTTGACGGAAAGACGATTATTCTCACGGGCGGCGGCGGCGGCATCGGCGGTGCGACATGCAAGCGGCTCGCGGCCGAAGGCGCGCGCATGGGCGTCTTCGATGTGAATCTCGAGGCCGCAGAAAAGGTAGCTGCGGAGATCCGGGCTTCGGGCGGTGTGGCGGAAGCTTTCAAATGCGACATTGCAGACCGTATCAGCGTGGATGCGGCGGTCGCCGCGGCAGAGGCGAAACTCGGACCGATCGCCGTGCTCGTGAACAACGCCGGCTGGGATATTTTCAAACCATTTGTGAAATCGACCGCCGACGAATGGCAAAAGCTGATCGCCATCAATCTGACGGGCGCGCTGAATATGCATCACGCAATCCTGCCGGGCATGGTCGAACGCAAATATGGCCGCATCGTCAATGTCGCCTCCGACGCCGGCCGTGTCGGCTCCTCGGGCGAGTCGGTTTACGCGGCGTGCAAGGGCGGGCTCATCTCCTTCTCCAAGACCCTCGCCCGCGAGCACGCGCGTCATGGCGTCACCGTCAACGTTGTTTGCCCCGGTCCGACCGACACGGCGCTGCTGTCGGGCTTTGCGTCCGCGGCCGGAAATCCCGAGAAGCTGCTCGAAGCCTTTACGCGCGCCATTCCGCTCGGCCGCCTCGGCAAGCCGGACGATCTCGCCGGCGCCATCGCCTTCATGGCCAGCGACGACGCGAGCTTTGTCACGGGCCAGGTGCTGAGCGTATCCGGCGGCCTGACGATGAACGGCTGACCCAGCGGGCAGCGAGTGGAGGAACAGATGCAGTTTCAGGATTTGATCTACGAGGTGCGCAACGGCGTCGCCTGGATCATCATCAATCGTCCAGACAAGATGAACGCGTTTCGCGGCACGACTTGCGACGAACTGATCAAGGCGCTCAACAAGGCGGCCTACGACAGGAATGTCGGCTGCATCGTGCTGGCCGGCGCCGGCGACCGGGCCTTCTGCACGGGCGGCGACCAGGGAGCCCACGACGGCAATTACGACGGCCGCGGCACGATTGGCCTACCTATGGAGGAATTGCATACCGCGATCCGCGACGCGCCGAAGCCCGTCATCGCGCGCGTGCAGGGCTATGCGATCGGCGGCGGCAACGTGCTCGCCACGATTTGCGACATGACGATCTGTTCGGAGAAGGCTGTCTTCGGACAGGTGGGCCCGAAGATGGGCTCGGTCGATCCGGGCTATGGCACGGCCTTTCTCGCGCGTGTCGTCGGCGAGAAAAAGGCCCGCGAGATCTGGTACATGTGCCGCCGCTACTCCGGCAAGGAAGCCGAGGCCATGGGCCTTGCCAATCTCTGCGTGCCGCATGAAGAGCTCGACAAGACCGTGCAGGCCTGGGGCGAGGAATTGTGCGAGCGCAGCCCCACCGCCATCGCCATCGCCAAGCGTTCGTTCAACATGGATACGGCGCATCAGGCAGGCATCGCCGGCATGGGCATGTATGCGCTCAAGCTCTACTACGACACCGACGAGTCCCGCGAGGGCGTCAACGCGCTGAAGGCGAAGCGCAAGCCGGAATTCCGCAAGCACTTGAAGTGACAGCGATGCGGCGGCCCGCAGGGTCGCTGCATTCCATTCCATGACAGGACGCCGCCGCCCGACAGAGGCGGCGCGATGCAGGGGGCGGAACCATGAATCCGTATCTCGACGAGGACCTCGTTGCGCTCGCCGGACAGGCGCGCCGCTTTGCCACGGATCGCGTCGCGCCCGGCTTTCAGGAGCGCGACCGGACGCGCGTGCTCGATCGCGATCTCATGCAGGAGATGGGCGCGATGGGCTTCATCGCGCCGGAACTACCGGAGGAATTCGGCGGCCTCGGCATGGGGTCGCTCGCGGCCGGCGTCATCCACGAGGAGATTGCGCGCGCAGATCTGTCGATCTCCTACATTAATCTGCTGGCCTCGCTGAACGGCCAGATTCTCGCGCATCATGGCAGGCCCGAGGTGGTGAAGCCCTGGCTCGCGAAGCTGACGGCGGGGCAGGCGCTCTTCGCCATCGCGCTCACCGAGCCGCGCGGAGGATCGGACGCCGCCAACCTGCGTCTGAAGATCGAGCGCGACGGGGACGACTACATCCTCAATGGCGAGAAGACGTCGATCTCGGCGGCAGACCAGGCCGACGCTGCTGTCGTCTTCGGGCGCACGGGCACGATCGAATCCGCGGCGCATGGCGTGACGGCGCTGCTCGTTCCGATGGACCTGCCCGGCGTCACGCGGTCGCGTTTCGACTGCCACGGCCAGCGCGCGATCGGGCGCGGCTCTCTCTTCTTCGAGAACGTGCGCGTCCCCGAGTCGCATTGCCTCGGCGTCGAGAACAAGGGCTTCGTGCAGGTGATGCAGGGTTTCGATTTCTCGCGCGCGCTGATCGGCCTGCAGGTGCTCGCCGTCACGCGCGTCGCGCTGGAGGAAACCTGGGCCTATGTCGCGCATCGGCAGGCATTCGGCAAGCCGCTGTCCGCCTTCCAGGGCGTGTCGCATCCGCTGGCTGATTTCGATACGCAGATCGAGGCGGCGCGTCTTCTCTGCCTGCAGGCGCTCTGGCTCAAGGACAGAGGCGCGGCCCACAGCGCGGAGGCCGCCATGTGCAAATGGTGGGCGCCGAAACTCGCCTATGACGCAATCCATCAATGCCTGCTGATGCACGGCCACGGAGGCTATGACCGCGGCCTGATGGAGCAGCGCCTGCGCGACGTTCCGGGCTTTCAGATCGGTGACGGCACCGCACAGATCATGAAGACGATCATCGCGCGCGCGCGGGCGGGTCGGGAGGCCGTGCCCGCCTGAGAAGACGCGACAACAAGGGAGGGCGACATGGAATTCGACGCCGTATTGCTGCCGCCGCGCCGGGCGGACAGCGTGGCCAAAGGCTATTGGCGCGACCGCACGATCAACGACGATCTCGACACGTGCCTCGCTTCCTGCCCCGACAAGACCGCGCTCACCGCCGTGCGCATCGAGACGAATGCAATGCGCCGCTTCACCTATCGGGAGATGGCGACGCTCGCCGACCGCATCGCCGTCGGTCTCTGGCGGCTCGGCGTCCGCCGCAACGACGTAGTGGCGATGCAATTGCCGAACTGGTGGCAATTCCCCCTTCTCTACCTCGCCTGCACGCGCATCGGCGCTGTTCTCAATCCGCTGATGCCGATCTTCAGGGAACGCGAGCTCTCCTTCATGCTGAAGCACGGCGAAGCGAAAGTGATGATTGTTCCGAAGACATACCGGAACGTCGATCACGAGACGATGATGCGCGGGCTCATGCCGAGCTTGCCGGCGCTCGAGCGTCTCGTCGTCATCGATGGAGGCGGCGCTGACGACTTCGATGCGCTGCTGACGACGCCGGAATGGGAGAGGGAGCCCGATGCAGCGGCGATCCTGACGCAGAATCGGCCGGGCCCCGACGACATTACGCAGCTCATCTACACCTCCGGCACGACGGGCGAGCCAAAGGGCGTGATGCACAGCGCCAACACGCTGATGGCCAACATCATCCCCTACGCGAAACGTCTGGCGCTCGGCGTCGACGACGTCGTCCTCATGGCCTCGCCGATGGCGCATCAGACGGGCTTTATGTATGGGCTGATGATGCCGGTCATGCTGAAGGCGAGCGCCATCCTTCAGGACGTCTGGGATCCGGTCAGGGCCGCCGACCTGATTCGCCGTGAACGTGTCACCTTCACGATGGCCTCGACGCCGTTCCTGACCGATCTTACCCGCGCCGTGACGGAAAGCGGCGATCCCGTTCCGACGCTGAAGACCTTCCTCTGCGCGGGCGCGCCGATTCCCGGGCCGCTCGTCGAGCAGGCCCAGACCGGCCTCGGCGCAAAGATCGTCTCGGCCTGGGGCATGACGGAGAACGGCGCCGTCACGCTGATCAAGCTCGACGACGACGACAGGCTCGCCTCCACCACCGACGGCTGCGCCCTGCCGGGCGTCGAGGTCAAGGTCGTGGACGGCGAGGGCGCGGCTCTCCCGCCGAGCGAAGTCGGCAAGCTACTCGTGCGCGCCTGCTCTAATTTTGGCGGCTATCTCAAGCGACCGCAGTGGAACGGGACGGACGCCGACGGCTGGTTCGACACCGGCGATCTCGCCTACATGAATGCGCAGGGCTATATCCGTATTTCCGGCCGTTCGAAGGACGTCATCATCCGCGGCGGCGAGAATATTCCGGTCGTCGAGGTCGAGGCCCTGCTCTACAAGCATCCGGCCGTCGCCCAGGTCGCCATCGTCGCCTATCCCGACGAACGCCTCGGCGAACGCGCCTGCGCGGTTATCGTGCCGAAGCCCGGCGAAACGATCGACTTCGACGGCATGTGCGCCTTCCTGAAATCGCACAGGCTCGCGGTTCAGTATATTCCGGAAAAGCTGCTCCTGCGCGACGCCATGCCGGCGACGCCCTCGGGCAAGATCCAGAAATTCCGTCTCCGCGACATGCTGAAGGCCGGCGACCTCTAGCTCGACTTCGATCCGGCGCGGACGCGCCGCATCTGTCCGCAACCTGAAGGCGTCAACGGTGTCGAGGAGCGCGCGCAAGCGAAGACGTCATACTCGTCGAGCGGGAGGCGGCGGACCGTTACGAGGTAGGCGACTACCAGCGTATCGAAGCGATCCTCGGCTCGGGCGCGCGCATGGGTCTATGTTGCAGGTGGCTCGTCGGCAGCTCCCGAAGACATGACGTGAAAGCGCCTTGTATACGCAGCCACCCAAAAGTCGTGCGGCGAAAATGTGCCCGTCTATCGGATGTCCGGCCATGCGGCATGGCTACGCGTTACGCGAGTCCCGCCGCCTTGTAGTTCTCGATCAGGAGATCGACGAAGAACCGGGACTCCGCCGTATGCGGCGTCGTCCGGATGCAGCCGATCGACTGCTTGTCCTGAAGGACCGGATAGTCGATGCGCGCGAGCGCGCCGGTGCGCAGTTCGTTGAATACGTGGTGCGTCTGGAATGCCGACACGAGATCCGATTGCGCGACGAGCGAGCGGCGGACATTCACGTCTTCCGTTTCGACGAGAACGTCGAGCGCCAGGTCGCGCTGCGCGAAATGCGACTCGATCTGCGTCCGGAGCGTCGTCCCGCGGGCGCCCAGGACCCAGGACGTATCGGCAAGATCGTCGGCGTCGACCGCGATCCGCGTCGACAACGGATGGCCGCCGCGGCAATAGAATTGCGTGTCCTCGAAATTGATGTGCTCCTGCAGAAGGTCCGCGTTTTCGCCGCGCGCCGCAAGAGGACCGAGAAAGAGATCGACGTCGCCGCGGCGCAGCGCGGCGATCATGTCGATCTGGGAGCCGATCACGATCTCGATTTCGATGTCGTGGGTCTTCTGGAACTCTGCAATTGCCCTGGACACGAGCGAGACCGGGTGCACGGGGGCGGCGCCGATCGTCATATGGCCGCGCAGCCTTTGCCTGTAGGAGGCGACGCTGCGTCCGAGCGTCTCCAGCTCGGCGCGAATCCTCCGCGCGTGGACGAGAACTCGCTCGCCAAGCCCCGTGAGACGGACGCCCTTGTGGTTGCGCTCGAAGAGCGGAAGCCCCAGGTGCTCTTCCAGCTCCCGCACCGTCCGGGTCAAGGCCGGCTGCGATACATGGAGCCGCTCGGCCGCGGCGTTGATGCTGCCTTCCTCGGCCACGGCGAGGAAGGCGAGCAGGCTCGGAGTATTGACGCCCTTCGACATGAGGAGGAGACCGTTCCGCTTGCCGCATCCGGCGGCCGCCCGCATAACCCTATCAACTCTTTCTATAACCGCCACCCCGCGCCTCTTTGCTAGCTTTCGTTCGGGAGGACCGCATCTCACGCGGTCGCGAGAGCGCAAGGCATGAAGCTTCTGACATTCTCCGATGCGGCGGGCGCCAGGATCGGGCTCCTGGAAGACGACGAAACGATCGTGGATCTCTCGGTCGCCGCGCCGCGGCTGCCGCGAGACATGCTGTCCTTTCTGGAAGGCGGCGAAGCCCTGATGAACGCCGCGCGCGCGGCGTCCGGCTCCGCCGCGGGCCGTCTGCGGCGCCCGGACGTCACGATCGAAAGTCCCCTGCGCCGGCCTCCGAAAATCCTCGCGACCGGCATGAACTACAGCGATCACCTGATCGAGGTCAGCGGCCCCGACGCCAAGCCGCCCGAGCGCCCGGTGTTCTTCAACAAGCAATCGACGTCGGCGCGGGCGCCATACGCTTCAATCATGCTACCGCCCGAATCCGAGCAGCTGGACTATGAGGCGGAGCTCGCGATCGTGATCGGCCGCCGCTGTCGCCGCGTCCGCGCGGCCGATGCGCATCGGGTGATCGCGGGATACACAATTCTCAACGATGTCTCCGTGCGCGACTGGCAGCGCATGGCGTCGACGACCACGATGGGCAAGTCATGGGACACCCATTGCCCGATGGGGCCCGCGATCGTGACGGCGGACGAGATTCCCGACCCCGTCGAGCTGGACATCAGGACGTTCGTCAACGGCGAGCTTCGCCAGTCCTCGAACACGCGCAACCTGATCTTCGACTGCCGAAAGCTCATTGAAGCACTGTCGACGGTCTTCACGCTCGAGCCGGGCGATGTGATCGCGACGGGCACGCCGGGCGGCGTCGCCGCGTTCCGGCCGCAGAAGGACTGGCTGAAGGCCGACGACGTCGTGCGGGTGGAGATCGAGCGCATCGGTCATATCGAGGCGCGCATCGAGCCGGATTCGATCGGGTCGTTCATCCAGTGAGATGGAACGGGACACAAGGGAGAGAAACGATGGAGAGGCGCGATCACACAGACCGGAGCGCTCCGGATCGCATGGCCCATGTCGTCTTTCGAACCGCGGACAAGCGCGCGCTGCTGGACTGGTACTGCAAGGTGCTCGATGGCCATATGGTCTTCGAAAACGATTTCATCGGTTTCCTGACCTACGACGACGAGCACCACCGCATCGCGGCCATTCAGGCGCCGGGCCTCGTGCGCAACAGCGCGAGCTCCGCCGGGCTCCATCATATCGCTTTCACCTATGGCTCGTTGCGGCGACTGCTGGCGAACTACGAACGCCTCCGGGACGCCGGCATCGCGCCATCGCATTGCGTCAACCACGGTCCGACGACGTCGATGTATTACAAGGACCCCGACGGCAATCTCGTCGAATTGCAGATCGACAATTTCGCGACCAATGCGGAGACGGACGCCTGGATCCGTTCGCCGGAATTCGCCGAAAATCCGATCGGCGTCGATTTCGATCCCGAGACTCTGCTTGCGCGTTTCCGGAATGGCGAGCCGGAATCCGATCTGAAGAAGCGTCCGAATATCGGGCCTCGCGGGCTACCGGCGCGTTGAGCGTGGCGATGCGCTTCGGCCTCGATGACGACCGGGCCTGCAGGATCATGCAGTGCCTCGCCGAATGGGCGTGGCTTGTGGATCACGGCGCCGCCGGGGACGCGGTGCGGCTCTACGCGCCGAACGCGGCGCAGGAGATCGCCGGCGTTCGCGCGGAAGGCGTCGCGGCGATCGGCGCCGCGCTGCGCAGGCGCGCGGCGATGACGCAGAGG
>OEIU01001784.1_pt1 | contig 12809 bp, 13 predicted proteins | sample 1539221 | NCBI WGS metagenome assembly OEIU01 (sample SAMN03792071, study PRJEB22550) | activated sludge metagenome | feature: wastewater treatment plant; material: activated sludge; isolation source: Wastewater treatment plant of a petroleum refinery complex | place: Argentina: Zarate | collected...
GGCCCGCCCCGGCGAACGGGCGGTGGGCCCTCCGGGGGGGGTCGAGGGGGCGGCGGGTGTGCCGCGGCGGGGCGGGCGCGGGGAGAAATAACCGCCATTGACGCCGCGAAACGATTCGACCAGCCCCGCCTGCGCGAGCTGCTTGAGCAGCTTGCTCACGGTCGGCGCCTCCAGACGCGCACGCTCGGCGAGTTCCTGCGCGTTGTGCACGCGCGCGGGCGCCGCGGCAAGCACGGCCATCACTTCGGTGGCGTAATCGGTGAGTTTGCTGACGCGGAGCACGGTGATGGCCTCATGGCGACCGCTAAAGTGTACCAAATTGGTACGGATTAGGCACGCCGAACCTTACGCCCGCCCCGTATCAGCCATGCGCCGCTTCGCACGCATCCACGATGTGGCTGGAAACGTACAAGGCTGGAAGGTTCTTGCTACTGACCCGAAACTGACTGCTTTTCTTGGCCTGGGCTGTTGGTTGAAACACCTTCCATGTTGAACCACCGCGTTCTTGCCGATCCAGTTCCGCACGGGCATGTCAGGAGAAAAGCTTTTCAAGCAATGCAGATTTTTCGATGTGCTGGTGTGCTGCGACATCGGCGAGGATGGCGTGTAGCGTGCCGATCTTCAGCGGCGCATGGTTCGGCACAGTGACCGAATGCGGCGACGGTTCGGCGCAAGTCAGGCGAATGTGGCTTCCAGTCTGCCGCGTCACCGCATAGCCAAGCCGGGCGAGTGCCTTGATGAGTTGCCGCGCATCGACATCGCGCGGCAACTTCATGCCGCCAGCACCTCGTCGTGTACGAAATGCAGGCGGATCAGCCGCGGTCCTTGGCCTTCGTCGAAATGGCAGCGTACGGCATCACGTACGTTGTCGCGCAGCGCATCCAGTGTGTCGGCCTCGGTGAAGATGGCATGGCCGAGCGCCTTGGCGGTGTAGCCGCCTTCGGGCGCTTCGTCGATCTGGAAAATGATTTCGTTCATGGCTCGGCTCCGGCGGAGAACATCATACCGAAGCCCGCATGATACGGCACGAACGCAGATTGCTCAGCCGCGCGCCCGCAGCGCGATGAACACCAGCGCCGCGATCCAGCACACGGCGATGAAGACCATGCCGGCCCAACCTTTGAGGAATCCGCCGTGGCGCCGGTTCAGCCAGTTGGCAAGCGCGATCGCGCCCATCAGCACGGCCAGGACCAGCGCGAATATCTGCAGGTAGGTTTCCGAAAAATCCATGGCACGACCATACACGCGCCGGCCACCGCGCTCTTTGACCCCGATCAATCCCTTGCGGGCCCCGGCGTGGAATCATCCTCCGCGATCGCGGCGGCCGCGCACGTGCCGGCGAGCCGCTAGACTATCCCGAGCATCGGCCGGAAACCGCCTGACATGAAACTCCAGTTCCTCGGCGCCGCCGGCACGGTCACCGGTTCGAAGTACCTCGTCACGGACGCGCGCAACCGCGTTCTCGTGGATTGCGGCCTGTTCCAGGGCCTGAAAAACCTTCGCCTGCGCAACTGGGCCGACCTGCCGTTCGAGGCGGCGTCGATTTCCGCGGTGCTGCTCACGCACGCGCACCTGGACCACAGCGGCTACCTGCCCCTGCTCGTCAAGCGCGGCTTCACCGGACCGGTCTATTGCACGCCGGCGACCGCGGAACTGTGCAAGATCCTGTTGCCCGACAGTGGGCACATCCAGGAAGAAGATACCGAATACGCCAATCGCGGCGGCTTCTCCAAGCACCATCCGGCCTTGCCGCTGTACACGGAAGCCGACGCCATGCGTTGCCTGCGCCAGCTGCGCACCGTGGATTTCGACCAGGATTTCGCCATCGGCCCGGGTCTGCATGGCCGCTTCGCGCCCGCCGGGCATATCCTCGGCGCGGCCTGCGCCACGCTGACCGGCGCGGCCGGCAAGCTGGTCTTCTCCGGCGACCTGGGCCGTCCGCACGACGCCATCATGAATCCACCGACGCCGTTGATCGACGCCGACTACATCGTGGTCGAATCCACCTACGGCGACCGCACCCACCCGAGCGTGGATGCGCTCGACGAACTGGCGGACATCATCCTGCGCACGATCAATCGCGGCGGAGTGGTCATCGTGCCGGCCTTCGCGGTCGGGCGCACGCAAGCCCTGCTGCATTTCATCCACCAACTCAAGGCACAGGGCCGGATTCCGCCGCCGCTTCCGGTATACCTGAACAGTCCCATGGCCACCGACGTAACCACGCTGTACGAACGTTTCGCCGGCGAATTGCGCCTGCCGAAAAGCGAATGTGCCGCGATGTGCCGCGCGGCCACGTTCGTCACTTCGGTGGAACAATCCAAACGCCTCAACGCCATGCACAATCCGATGATCGTCGTCGCCGCGAGCGGCATGGCCACCGGCGGCCGCGTGATCCATCACCTCAAGACATTTGCACCGGATCCGCGCAACACGATTCTGTTTTCCGGCTATCAGGCGGCCGGCACGCGCGGCGCGGCCATGCACGGCGGCGCGCGCGAAATCCGCATCCACGGCCAAGACGTCCCGGTGCGCGCCGAAGTCGCGGCGTTGTCGTCGCTTTCGGCCCACGCCGATGCGAACGAAATCCTGCAGTGGCTCGGCAGTTTCCGCCAGGCACCGCGCGCGGCGTTCGTCACGCACGGCGAACCGGTCGCGGCCGACACCCTGCGCCGGCGCATCGAGCACGGGCTGCGCTGGCCGGTACACGTACCCGAACACCTGCAGGCGTTCGAGCTCGGCTGATTTTTCGTCAGCGCGCCGTGTAACCGCCGTCGATCACCAGTTCCGCGCCGGTGACAAAACGCGCCTCGTCCGAGGCGAGGTACACCACGCCCCAGGCGATGTCGTCCGGTTCGCCCATGTGCCCGAGCGGGTGCAGCGCGCCGACGCCGCGCTTGCGCGCTTCGACATCGCCCTCGTGGCCGATGAAGTTGTCCACCATCGGCGTCCAGATGAAGCCGGGATGGATGGAATTGACACGGATCTTGTCGGCGGCGTAGATCATCGCGTCCGTCTTTGTCATCAGGCGCAGCGCGCCTTTCGAGGCGTGGTAGGGCGGCACATCCGGCGCGCCGACCAGTCCGTAGATCGACGACAGGTTGATGATGCTGCCGCCACCGGCGCGGCGCAGGTGCGCGATCGCATGCTTGGTGCAGAAGAACGGCCCCTTCACGTTGACCGCCTGCACGCGGTCCCATTCGGCCTCGGTCACTTCGTGCGTCGGCTTGTCGATGCCGGAGATACCGGCGTTGTTGACCAGGATGTCGATGCGGCCGAAGGCCTCCGCGACCTGCTGCATGAGCGCCTGCACGGCGGCCTCACTGCTCACGTCGCAGGTGAAATAGCGCGCCTGTCCGCCGCGCTGGCGGATGCCGGCGGCGACGGCCTCGCCCGATTGCGCCTGCGTGTCGACCACGGCAACGCGCGCGCCTTCCTGCGCCATGCGCTCGACGCAGGCGCGACCGATGCCCATCGCCGCGCCGGTGATGATAGCTACCTTGTTCATCAATCGTGCCATGACGACCTCCACACTCAACCGATGAAGGCATGCTAGCTGCGGCAACCGTTCCCGCATTGATCGCCGTCAAGTCCTCCCTTCTCGCTCAGTCGCCGAAAACCGAGCGCAGACGACCCAGCGCGATCTCGCGCAGCTGCCCGCCGATTTCGTGCAACTCGGTAACGGCGTCGTTGCGCATGCGCCGGCGCAGCTCGGCAAGGATTCCGGCGCGGTCGCGGCCGGCGGCGCGAATCAGGAACACGCGGCCGAACCGGCTTTCGTAGTCGAGGTTGCCCTGGCGCAGCGCATCCTCGATGGCATGGCTGGCGGCGCCGAGGCCGGCTTGCTCGGCGGACGAGAATCGCGCTTCCACGCCGCTGCCGCGGGCGCGCTCGCCGATGCGCGGATGGTGCGCCAGCGCGCCATCGATTTCCGCTTGCGTGAACGGCTCGGCGGCGCTGCGCGCGTGTTGCAGCAAGGCGTCGATGCCGGCGTAAGGTCGCGCATCGACGACGGCGTCGATCCAGCGCGCAATGTCGAGGCACGGTTTGATGGCAGCGATGGCATCGTCGCGGGATGCGGCGTTGAAGGTTTCGAGGTGCATGCCGTGCATCGGGCTCACACTTGCACGACAACCGCGCACGGCAGCGCGGCCTCGTCGCAGTTGGCACCCGGTCCGATGCGGTGGAATTCGGCGAACTCGCACGCGCGGTCCAGCGCCAGCATCGGATGGTGCCAGGTGCCGCGGTGGTAATTGATGCCCTGATCGCCGCGACACAGGAAGGCGCGCAAGTCCGCGCGCGCGGGCGTCGCGCCCGCGGGCGCGACGACGACGACGTAGCGCTGGCCATTCAACGGCACAAACGCCTGGCTGCCGAGCGGATGGCGTTCCATCAGGCGCAGATGGATCGGCAGCGATTCCGGGATGCAGCGGATGACACTGATCGCGGCGCGTCCGCCATCGGCGGTCACGTCGACCTGAGCCAGATCGCTGCAACGCCCGCCCATGCCCTGGTTGATCGTGCTTGCCTGCCCGTTTGCGGCGATGACGTCGCCGTAGGCTGCGAAGGCGTCAGCCGTCAATGGCTGCGCGGTCAGAACCAGACGATCGGCGGAATTCATGCGACGCGATACGGATGATGCTTGCGCCAATGCCGCGCAATGTCGATCCTGCGACAGATCCACACGTCCTTGTGCTGCCTGACGTAGTCGAGGAAGCGCGCCAGCGCCGCGGTGCGCGCGGGACGACCGGCGATGCGGCAATGCAGTCCGATCGACAGCATTTTCGGGCGCTGCGCACCTTCGGCGTACAACACGTCGAACGCGTCCTTCAGGTAACCGAAAAATTGTTCGCCGTTGTTGAAACCCTGCGGTGCGACGAAGCGCATGTCGTTGGTGTCGAGCGTGTACGGCACGATCAGTTGCGGCTTGCCATCGACGAGTTCCCAATACGGCAGGTCGTCGGCGTAGGAATCGGCGTCGTAGAGAAATCCGCCGTATTCGGCGACGAGACGCCGCGTATTCGGACTGCAACGCCCGGTGTACCAGCCCAGCGGCCGCGCGCCGGTGACGCGTTCGATCGCGCGCACCGCAAGATCGATGTGTTCGCGTTCGGTCGCTTCGTCGATGTACTGGTAATCGATCCAGCGCCAGCCGTGCGAGGCGATCTCGAATCCGGCATCGACCATCGCATGCGCCGCCTGGGGATTGCGTTCCAGCGCCATGCCGACCGCGAACACGGTCGCGGTCAGACCGCGTTCGGCGAACAGGCGATGCAGGCGCCAGAAACCGGCGCGACTGCCGTATTCGTAGAGCCATTCCATGCTCATGTGGCGCACGCCAACGAGTGCGGGCGTGCCAACCATTTCCGACAGGAACGCTTCGGATGCCGCATCGCCGTTGAGGATGCAGTTCTCCGCGCCCTCTTCGTAGTTGATGACGAACTGCAGCGCGATGCGCGCGCCGTTCGGCCACCGCGCATGCGGAACGTCGGCACCGTAGCCGACGAGATCGCGGGTCGATGGTTCGCTCATCGCGCGGACAACGACAATTTCGGATGCCGGTTCACGTCCTTGTACAGCAAGTAGCGGAAGCGCCCCGGCCCGCCGGCGTAGCAAGCCTGCGGGCAGAACGCGCGCAGCCACATGAAATCGCCGGCTTCGACTTCCACCCAGTCGTTGTTGAGCTGGTACACGGCCTTGCCTTCGAGCACGTACAGGCCATGTTCCATCACATGGGTTTCGGAAAACGGGATCACCCCGCCCGGCTTGAAGGTCACGATATTGACGTGCATGTCGTGACGCAGGTCGTCGGGTTCAACGAAGCGCGTGGTCGCCCACGCCTCGTTGCAATCGGGCATGACATCGAGCGGCACGTCGTCGTCGTGGCTGACGAAGGCCGGCGGCGGCGCGATGCCATCGGCAGGTTCGTACGCCTTGCGGATCCAGTGGAAGCGCGCCGGCATGGTGGCATGGTTGTGCAGCTGCCAGTCCGTGCCCGGCGGGATGAAGGCATAGCTGCCGGGGCGCAGTACGTGCCGCTTGCCATCGAGCGTCAGTGTCGGCTCGCCGTCGGCGACGAACAGCACGCCCTCGGCGCGCGCGTTGGGTTCGGGACGCTCGCTGCCACCGCCTTGTTCCACTTCCACCGCGTACTGCGCAAAGGTTTCGGCGAAGCCCGACAGCGGCCGCGCCAGGATCCACGCACGGGTGTTCGTCCAGTGCGGCAGGTTGCTGGTGACGATGTCACGCATCACGCCGCGTGGGATCAGCGCGTAGGCGGTGGTGAACGTCGCGCGATCAACCGTGCGCTGGGTCTGCGGCGGCAGGCCACCGGGTGGAAACGCGTAGTGCGGGTTGGTCATGTTTGCTGCGGAGCGATTGGACGATTGGGATTTTTTGGCCTGCATGCTGTCATCCTACTGCGCTGTCACCGTGGACGGAATCGGCGCGCCCTGCGTCAGCCATGCGGCCAGCGTTGCGCGTTCGTCCGCGGTCATGTGGGTCAAATTTCCCAGCGGCATCGCGTTGGTGTCGACCGCCATCAGCTTGATCTTCGCTGCCGCCAGCTTGATTTCCGCCGGGGTGTCGAACTTCATGCCGTTCGGCGCAATCGGAAACAGCTTCGAGGTCGGATACGCCGAATGGCATTCCACGCAGCGTGTGGCAAAAATGCCTTGTACGGACGCGAATGCAACCGGCGCACTGGTCGTTGCCGCATTCGCCATCGGCGCCGATGGCGCGCGCGCGGCAGTGCACACGATCGCGGCGATGAGCACCGCGCATGCCGCGGCCAGTGCCGCGTAACCGACGCCCTTGTTGCCCTTGTCGCGGCTGTTGAGGAAATGATCGACGCCAATGCCGACCACGAACAAGGCCACCAGGATCAGCCAGTTCATGGCATGGCCCCAGGTCATCGAAAAATGATTGCTGATCATCATGAAGATGACCGGCAAGGTCAGGTAGTTGTTGTGCGTCGAACGGCGCTTGGCCTGATAGCTCAAACGTGGATCGGCCTCGCCGCCGGCCGTCGCCGCGGCGTACATCTTGCGCTGGTTCGGCATGATGACCATGGCCACGTTCGCGGCCATGATCGTGCCGAGCATCGCACCGCTCATCATGAATGCGGCGCGCCCGCTCAGCAGGTGCGTGAGCGCGTAGGCCACTGCGACATACAGCGCCAGCGAAATGCCCAGCGCCAGCTTCGGCGCGCGCTCGCCCAGAGCGCGCCACAGGCCGTCGTACACCAGCCAGCCGACGACCAGCGCGCCGAGGCCGATGCCGATGGATTGGGCGACGCTCAGGTTCGCCACGGTCGGGTCGATCATGTACAAATCGGCGCGCCACCAGTACACCACGATCAGCAGCGCGAATCCCGACAGCCACGTCACGTACGCTTCCCACTTGAACCAGTGCAGCGAATTCAGGATCGACGCCGGCGCAACCAGCGATTTTTCGACCTGGTAAAAACCGCCGCCGTGGAACAGCCACGCCTTGCCGACGTGCCCCTTGCCGCCTTCGGGCTCGGGCTGCAGGACGTTGTCGAGCCAGATGAAGAAGAACGACGTGCCGATCCACATGATGCCCGCCATGACGTGGAACCAGCGGATCACGAGATTCAGCCAACTGTCGATGTTGAAATCCATTTTTCAGCTCCCGCGATAGGTGCTGTAGCTCCACGGCGTCACCAGCAGCGGCACATGGTAGTGCGCGTTCGTATCACTGATGCCAAAACGTATGGTGATGCGATCAAGGAACGCCGGTTGCGGCAGCGTCACGCCACGTGCGCGGAAATAGTCACCGGCGTGGAAATCCAGTTCGTAGACGCCGCTTGCGAACGCGGCGCCGGTCAGCAACGGGTCATCGAGGCGACCATCCGCATTTGTCGTCGCGGACTTGAGCGGCACGCGCGATTCGCCAGTGACCGCGAACAGGTCGATGGCCATGCCCGCCGCCGGCTTGCCGGCATGCGTGTCGAGCACGTGTGTGGTCAGTTGTCCCATGTCATGCCCTCGCGCTGCCTAGGCCAGATACGCAAAGTACAACACGCACAGCACAAAAAGGACAACCAGCATCGGGTGCAGCTCGCGGCGGCGCCCGGCTACAAGCATCGTGACCGGATAGGCGACCAGTCCCAGGGCGATGCCGTTGGCGATGGAATAGGTCAGCGGCATGCAAATCATGGTCAGGAACGCGGGCACCGCGATTTCGAGTTTCGTCCACTGGATTTCACCGAGCGACGAAATCATGAGCACGCCGACGATGATCAGCGCCGGCGCGGTCACGTTGGCGGTCACCACGGCGAGCAGCGGCGAGAAGAACAGCGCCAGTGCGAATAACGCGGCGACCACCAGCGTGGACAGCCCGGTGCGGGCGCCGGAGGCGACGCCGGCAGCCGATGCGATGTAGGCCGTGGTCGGCGAACTGCCGAGAATCGCCGCAAACACGATCGACGACGAATCCGCGAACAGCGCCCGGCCGGCGCGTTTCAGCTTGTTGTTTTCCAGCAGGTCGGCCTTGCTCGCCACGGCCATCAGCGTGCCGGCGGTGTCGAAAAATTCGACGAACAGGAATGTCAGCACGACGACCAGCATGTTCGCGCTGAACACGCCGGCAGGATCGGCGACGATGCGTTCGATGGCGACGCCGAACAGCGGCGCGAGGCTCGGAACCTGGTCGACGATGCCGGTCGGCGCGGCGATGACGCCGGTCGCGACGCCGAGGCAGGCGGTCGCGAGCATGCCGAAAAAGATCGCGCCCGGCACGCGGCGCAACAGCAGTGCGGTCGAGACCGCGAGGCCGAACAGCGTCAGCAACGTGCCAGGCACGCTCAGATGCCCCAGCGCGACCAAGGTGGTTTTGCTGGCAACGACGATACCGGCGTTTTCGAATCCGATGAAGGCGATGAAAAGGCCGATGCCGCACGCCGCGGCGAGTTTCAGATCCGCAGGGATCGCATCGAGGATCGCCTCGCGCAGCTTGAACAGCGTGATGAGCACGAACACGATGCCCGACAGCAACACGCCGACCAGCGCCGTCTGCCAACTCATGCCCATGCCGAGCACCACGGTGTAGGCGAAGAATGCGTTCAGCCCCATGCTCGGCGCGACCGCGACCGGATAGCGCGCGATGAACGCCATCAGCAGGCAGCCGACGATCGCGGCCAGCGCCGTGGCGGTGAACAACGCCCGCTTGTCCATGCCCGCCGCGCCCAGGATGGCCGGATTGACGAACAGGATGTAGACCATGGCCAGGAAGGTCGTCACGCCGCCGATGATTTCGCGGCGATAGTTCGTGCCCTCCTCCGCGAGGCGGAAGTAGCGCGCGATGAAATCGCGATCAGCAGTCGCCGCGGCGGCGTTGGTCATGGTTTGTCCCCCTGTTGCTTCGTTGTATCGAATGCTAGCCGCGCCGGCGACCCTTGGCCATGGCCGGTCGCAGTCAGCGCATGGCCCGCCGGTCCGCAAGCAACTGCGCCACGATGCTGACGGCGATTTCCGGCGGCGTGTCGCTTTTCATCGGCAATCCGACCGGGCCGTGGATGGCGTCGATGCGTTCCTGCGCAATGCCGCGCGCGGCGAGTTGCGCGCGAATTTCGTGGATCTTGGCGGCGCTGCCCATGACGCCGAGCCAGCGCAGGCCCACGCCGGCGAGTGCGGCCAGCGCGGCGATGTCCTGAGTGATCGCGGCGGTCATGACGGCGACCGTCGTGAGCGCAGGCCAGCGCAACCGCGCCGGCAGATCGACGTAATCGGCAAGCAGATGGCGGCGCACATCGGTTGGCCATTCGGCGTCGCTGCCGAGTGCGTCGGCGCGGGTATCGAAAACTTCGACGTGATAACCGACATCCGCGGCCAGTCGCGCCAGTGCCTTGCCGCAGTGTCCACCGCCGACAATGACGAGGCGTTCGCGATTCACGCTGCTTTCCCGATAATTCCAGTGCGCGCCGTCGATTTGAAGTTGCGGTTCGATGATCGCGTCGTCACCGGTGACGCGCAGGCCGCCGGCATCGATATGCAGCGTCGCGGCGGCGCAGGCATCCGCGTCGAGCGCCGCGCAAAACGCACGGATCGTCGCGGCGTCGCGACCGGGTTTCAGCCAGCAATTGAGATTGGTCTGCTCACCGGCACAGATCAGTCCGGACGGATGCGCGGTGCCTGGTTTGTTGCGATGTTCCAGGCGTTCCAGTGACGGCGGTGCGACCTTGCCCGCGCGCAATCCGTCGCGCGCCGCGCGAATGAGGTTGGCTTCCATGATGCCGCCGCCGATGGTTCCCAGCGTATTGCCGTCCGCATCGATCAGGATGCGTGCGCCGAACGTGCCCGGCGAACCGCGCGTGTTGGCGACGACGAGTGCGACGAACAGCGGCGAGCCGGCATCGAGCCGTTGCAGCACCGCACGCCAGAACGCCGCGTTGTTCACCGCGGCGGCATCCTCATGCCGTGGTCGCCGATTCGGATTCGACAGGCGTTGCGTGGGATGTCCGCGCGGCAACGGCGCGTTTCATTTCCTCCACCGCCATCAATACTGCCTCGGGCGTGGCTGGCGCATCGAGCACCGCGGCACGACGATAACCGCCGATTGCCGACACCGCATCCTTCAGCGCGTACAACACCGATATCGCCAGCATCAACGGTGGCTCGCCGACGGCCTTGGAGCGATAAACGCCTGCTTCGACGTTGATGCCGCGTTCGTAGATGCGCACGTCGAAATGCGGCGGCACGTCGCCGGCCACGGGAATCTTGTAGGTCGACGGCGCGTGCGTGGCGATGCGGCCCCTGGCGTCCCACCACAGTTCCTCGCTGGTCAACCAGCCGGCGCCCTGGATGAAGCCGCCTTCGATCTGACCCATGTCGATGGCGGGATTGAGCGACTTGCCGACGTCGTGCACGATGTCCACGCGGGTCATGCGATGCTCGCCGGTGAGCGTGTCAATGACGACTTCGGTGCACGCCGCCCCATACGCGAAATAGTAGAACGGCCGGCCACGGCCGAGCGCGTCGACCTCGAGTTTCGGCGTGGCGTAGAAACCGGCGGCGGACAGCGAAATGCGATTCATGTAAGCGAGCTTGACGATTTCCTTGAAGCTCGCGAGCCGCTGGTTGCCCGCGTAGACACCGTTGTCGCGGAACACGATCGCCGTTTCCGTGGCGATCTTGAAATGATCGCGCACGAAGGGAATCAGACGATTGACGATCTTCATCGCGGCGTTGTATGCAGCCGCGCCATTCAAGTCCGTTCCAGCGGACGCGGCGGTGGAGGAGGTGTTCGGCACCTTGCCGGTGGTGGTCGGCGTGATCTGGATGCGGTCGAGATCGATGCCGAACACTTCGGCGACGACCTGGGCGACCTTGATGTGCAGGCCCTGCCCCATTTCCGTGCCGCCGTGGTTGAGCTGCACGCTGCCGTCCAGATACACCAGCACCAGCGCACCGCCCTGGTTCAGATGCTTGGCGGTGAAGGAAATGCCGAACTTCACCGGCGTCAGCGCGATCCCCTTTTTCAGGTAAGCGTGGCTAGCGTTGAATTGCGCGATGGCGCGGCGGCGCGCGGCATAGTCGACGCGTTGTTCGAGTTCGCCGACAAGTCCATCGAGGATGTTGTCCTCGACGGTCATGCCGTAGGGCGTGACGTTGCGCGAATCGGCACCGTAGAAATTGACCTTGCGCACAGCGAGCGGGTCCTTGCCCAAGTGCCGCGCAATCTGCTCGATCACTTCTTCGATGCCGACCATGCCCTGCGGCCCGCCGAAACCGCGAAATGCGGTATTCGATGCCTTGTGCGTGAAACAACGCTTGGAGGTGATGCGCAGCTGATCGAGGAAATACGCATTGTCGGCGTGAGCCATCGCGCGGTCGGCGATCGAGTGCGAAAGGTCGGGCGAATAGCCGCAATCGGCGGCTTGCAGGAAGTCGATGCCGAGAATGCGGCCGTCGTCGTCAAAGCCGACTTGGTAATCGATGAGAAAGGCGTGACGTTTGCCGGTGATGGTCATGTCGGCGTCGCGATCCAGGCGCAGTTTCACCGCGCGGCCCGTCCGTTGCGCGAGCTTTGCCGAGATGACAGCGAACCACGCGGCCTGCGTTTCCTTGCCGCCGAAGCCGCCGCCCATGCGCCGGTTCTCGGCAGTCACCGCATGCGCCGACACGCCCAGCACTTCGGCGGCCTTGTGCTGCAACTCAGACGGATTTTGCGTGGAGGAGTAGATCAGCATCTGGCCATCCTCTTGCGGGATGGCCATGGCGTTCTGGCCTTCGAGATAAAAATGTTCCTGCCCACCCATGCGGATGCGCCCCGCGAGTCGATGCGGCGCGCGCGCGATGGCGCCATCCGGGTCACCGCGCAGCCATTGCTTGGACGGCACGACTTCAGCGTTTGCCGCCAGCGCGTCGTCGATGCTGAGGATGGCGGGCAAATCCTCGTATTCGACTTCGGCCAGGGTCGTCGCGTGACGCGCCGCCTCGCGCGACGTCGCGGCGACCGCGAACAGCGGCTGGCCGTCGAACAACACTTCGTCCTCGGCAAACACCAGATCGCCCGGAAATACCGGACCGATGTCATTCGTCGTAGCGGCCAGATCCGCCGCGCAAATCACGTCGACTACGCCCGGCGCCAAGCGCACCCGCGACAGGTCCATGCGCACGATACGCGCGTGTGTGCGGCTGGCCAGATGCAGCCAACAGTGCAGCATGCCGCGCGGCTCTGGCATGTCGTCGCCGTAACGCGCTTCGCCGCTGACATGCAGGTGCGCGCTGTCGTGGGGCGCGGGCGTGCGGATCGCGGGATTGGGTTTTTCGGCCGGGTCGCGGCGA
>OEIU01001785.1_pt1 | contig 12809 bp, 8 predicted proteins | sample 1539221 | NCBI WGS metagenome assembly OEIU01 (sample SAMN03792071, study PRJEB22550) | activated sludge metagenome | feature: wastewater treatment plant; material: activated sludge; isolation source: Wastewater treatment plant of a petroleum refinery complex | place: Argentina: Zarate | collected...
GCGATGTTGACGCCGGGCTTGTTCAGGATGTTCAGGCAGGTGTACAGCGACACCGTCTTGCCCGAGCCGGTCGGCCCGGTGACCAGCACCATGCCGTAGGGTCGCTGCACCGCCTCGAGCAGCTTCTCCTTCTGATCGGGGTCGTAGCCCAGCGCATCGATGCCGAGCTTGGCCGACGACGGATCCAGGATCCGCATGACGATCTTCTCGCCGAACAGGGTCGGCAAGGTCGACACCCGGAAGTCGATCGCCCGCGCGGCCGACAGCACCAGCTTCATCCGGCCGTCCTGCGGGATGCGCTTCTCCGAGATGTCCAGCCGCGAGATCACCTTGATCCGCGAGGCCAGCTTCTCCTTGATCGCCAGCGGCGGCTGCGATATCTCGCGCAGCTCGCCGTCGACCCGGAAGCGGATCCGGTAGAACTTCTCGTACGGCTCGAAATGGATGTCGGACGCGCCGCCGTTGATCGCGTCCATCAGGATCTTCTGCAGGAACTTGACCACCGGCGCATCGTCGACGTCGTTGGCCGCGTCCACCTGCGGGGGCTGTTCCTCGTTGGAGACCTCGACGTCCAGCGATTCGTCGATCAACGTCGAAAGCTGGTCGGATGCGCTCTTGGTGACCTTGTCGAGCGCCTTCACCAGCTTGTCGTGCTCGCCGATGATCGGATCGCTCTTCGCCCGCGCCTGGAACTGTATCCGGTCCAGCGACTGCAGGTCGGTGGGGTCCGACACCGCCACCGACAGCCGGTTGCCGCGGCGGCTGAGCGCCAGCACCCGGGTCTCGGCCGACAGCTTGCGGTCGATCAGGTCGCCGGCCAGCGCCGCGGTGTCGACCGCCGCCAGGTCGAGCAGCGGATGGCCGAAGGTCTCGGACGCGAACCTGGCGATCTGCAGCGAGTTGATCCGGTGGCCGGGGATCAGCTCGTCGATGAAGGCCGAGGGGGCGGCATCGGCTTTCCGCTGGATCGCCACCGCCTCGTCGATGCGCAGCAGCCGGTGCTGGACGAGCGCGCGCCCCAGGCCGGCGATGACGACGGCCTGCTCGGACGGGGTGGTATTCGGTGCCAGCGCGGCCATGTCAGTGGCGCCCGGCCGCCCGAAGGTCCGGGGCATGCCCCGGACGACGCGCCCCCTTGGGGGGCAGCGAACGAAGTGAGCGTGGGGGCGGTTTCATCTCGGGGGTCCCGGCTTCCTTCATGCGGGTACAGGTATTCGCATGATGCGGGCGCCACCCGGGGCGCGGAACAGCGCCGGCGCCGGCGCTGGACGAGCGGCGGTCCGGGGCAGGATGAATGGAGGCTGCCGGCCGACGCCTGTCTAATCCAGGAGACGGACGGGCGGCCTCCTTGGGGCTTGCCGGGCCGGCGATCCGGCATGGGCGATCCGGGATTGCCGTCTGTGTCCGCTGCGAACGGGCGCGGGGCCGCCGCCGCGGGTCTCAGGGCGTCGGCGCAGCCTCGGCCGGTTCCGCCGAGGCCAGACGACGCAGCCGGACGCTGCGGATCGCCCGGTCCTGGAGCTGCACCACTTCGGCCGCTATGTTACCGAAGCGAACGCTCACATTTCCTTCCGGAAGATCCTGCAGCACCTCCAGCAGCAGGCCGTTCAGCGTGCGCGGACCGTCCAGCGGAAAGCCGGTGCCGAGCCGGCGGTTCAGCTCGCGCAGCGGCGTGCCGCCCTCGACGATCGCCTCGCCATCGTCGCTCCAGCCGGCATCGCCGGCGCCGCCCGGCGCGGTGGTCGTGAACTCGCCGATGATCTCCTCGATGATGTCCTCGAGCGTCACCAGGCCCAGCACCTCGCCGTACTCGTCGACCACCAGCCCGAGCCGCTGCTTGTTCTCCTGGAAGAACTGGAGCTGGGTGAACACCGGCGTGCCGCTCGGAATGAAATAGGGGTCGCTCAGCAGCTCGACGACCGCCTCGCTGTCGAACGATTCGCGCTGCAGCAGCGACAGCGCGCGCCGCACGTGCAGCACGCCCAGCACCCGGTTCAGCTCGCCCTGGTAGACCGGCAGCTTGTTGTGGAAGCAGGTGGCGAGCTGCTCGCGGATCGCCCGCTCGGAGGTCGCGACGTCCAGCGCCTCGACCCGGTGGCGCGGCGTCATCACGTCGTCGACGGTGATGTTCTCGAGGTCGAACAGGTTCAGCAGGATCGCCCGGTGCTTGCCGGGCATGAACGAGCCGGACTCCAGCACCACGGTGCGCAGCTCCTCGAGCGACAGCCGGGTGTCGCCGGCGGTGCCGGTATCGATGTTCAGCAGCTTCAGCAGCCTGCCGGAGATCAGGTTGACCACCCACACCAGCGGCGACATCAGGCGGATCAGCGGGCGCAGCAGGAACGACGCCGGCAGCGCGATCCGCTCCGGGTAGGTGGCGCCGATCACCTTCGGCGTGATCTCGCAGAACACGATGATCAGGAACGCCACGACGGTGGTGGCGATGACGATCACCGAATCGTCGTCGCCGAACTGGCGGATCGCCAGCGCGGTGACGATGGCGGTGACCGCGGTGTTGACCACGTTGTTGCCGAGCAGGATGGTGCCCAGCAGCGATTCGGTCCGCGACAGCAGGCCGGCGGCCGAGCGGGCGCCACGATGGCCCTGGCGTACCAGGTGGCCGAGCCGGAACCGGTTCAGCGCCATCATGCTGGTCTCCGCGATCGAGAAGAACGCCGAAACCATCAGCAGCAGGATCAGCGCGACGGAGTGGGCCCAGAGCGGAATGGCTTCCAAGGGGAGTGGGGCGGCGCCGGGTCGGAGCCACCCAAGGCAGTGAGGATCCGTCTAATTTAACCGAAGGACGCTACACTGCCCGCTGTTGTTCCCCGGGACGGCAGGAGACGATGACCGACATCCCCAAACGCCGGCTGCGTTCGCGCGCCTGGTTCGACAACCCGGACAATCCGGGCATGACGGCGCTGTACCTCGAGCGCTACATGAATTTCGGTCTGACGCTCGAGGAGCTGCGCGAGAGCGGCAAGCCGATCATCGGCATCGCGCAGACCGGCAGCGACCTGTCGCCGTGCAACCGTCATCACATCGAGCTGGCCTCGCGGGTGCGCGACGGCATCCGCGACGCCGGCGGCATTCCGTTCGAGTTCCCGGTGCACCCGATCCAGGAGACCGGCAAGCGGCCCACCGCGGCGCTCGACCGCAACCTGTCGTACCTCGGGCTGGTCGAGGTGCTGTACGGCTACATGATCGACGGCGTCGTGCTGACCACCGGCTGCGACAAGACCACGCCGGCGATGCTGATGGGCGCGGCCACCGTCGACATCCCGGCGATCGTGCTGTCGGGCGGGCCGATGCTGAACGGCTACTACGGCAACGGCCTGGCCGGCTCCGGCACCGTGGTCTGGTTCGCGCGCCAGGAGCTGGCCGCCGGCCGCATCGACTACGAAGAGTTCCTGAAGATGGTGGCGTCGTCGGCGCCGTCGGTCGGGCACTGCAACACGATGGGCACCGCGCTGTCGATGAACAGCATGGCCGAGGCGCTGGGCATGTCGCTGCCCGGCTGCGCGGCGATTCCCGGCCCCTATCGCGAACGCGCGCAGATGGCCTATGCCACCGGCCGGCGCATCGTCGAGATGGTGCATGAGGACCTGACGCCTTCGAAGATCATGACCCGCAAGGCGTTCGAGAACGCGATCGTCGCGGCCAGCGCGCTCGGTGCATCGACCAACTGCCCGCCGCACGTCAATGCGATCGCCCGCCACATCGGCGTGGAGCTGGCGGTGCGCGACTGGGACACGATCGGCTATCAGATCCCGCTGCTGGTCAACCTGATGCCGGCCGGCCAGTATCTCGGCGAGGAGTTCCATCGGGCCGGCGGCGTGCCGGCGGTCATGCACGAGCTGCTGGCGGCCGGCAAGCTGCATGCCGATGCGCTGAACGTGTCGGGCCGCACGATCGGTCAATGCTACGCGCAGACGCGGACCACCAATGCCGACGTGATCCGCCCGTTCGACCGGCCGCTGCTGCCCGAGGCGGGCTTCGCGGTGCTGAGCGGCAACCTGTTCGAGTCGGCGGTGATGAAGACCTCGGTGATCTCGCCGGAGTTCCGCGAGCGCTATCTGCAGCGCCCGGGCGACCCCGACGCGTTCGAGGGCCGGGCGATCGTCTTCGAAGGTCCGGAGGACTATCACCACCGGATCAACGATCCGGGCCTCGGCATCGACGCCGATTCGATCCTGTTCATCCGCGGCGTCGGGCCGGTCGGCTATCCCGGCGCCGCCGAGGTGGTCAACATGCTGCCGCCCGACGACCTGGTCAAGCAGGGCATCACGATGCTGCCCTGCGTCGGCGATGGCCGGCAGTCGGGCACCTCGGGCAGCCCGTCGATCCTGAACGCGTCGCCCGAATCGGTGGTGGGCGGCGGCCTGGCGCTCTTGCAGACCGGCGACCGGGTGCGCATCGATCTGCGCCGGCGTACCGCCGACATGCTGATCGGCGACCAGGAGCTGGCCCGCCGCCGCGCCGCCTGGCGGCCGCCGGAACTCGTGAACCAGACGCCGTGGCAGGAGCTGGCGCGGCGTCATGTCGGTCAACTACAGGATGGGGCGTGTCTCGATTTCGCCGTGAAGTACCAGAAGGTGGCAACGACCTTCGGCATTCCGCGCGACAACCACTGAGGAGGAAGCATGATGGACCGGGAGACCGATCGTTCGGACTGTGTCGGCGACGTGCCCGATGGGCGCGCCAGTGCGGCGCCCGCCGAAGCGCCCGCGGCCGGCGGCCGGGTTTCGCCGTCGCGGCGGCGCGTGTCGGCGGGCGTGGCCGCCGGGCTGGCGGTTGCAGCCCTGCCGGGCGCAGCGCGCGCGCAGGCGCCGCTGAAGCTCAAGTGGGCGCACGTGTACGAAACGCCCGAGCCCTACCATACGCAGGCGGTATGGGCGGCCGACGAGATCCGCAAGCGCAGCAACGGCCGCATCGACATCCAGGTGTTTCCCAGCTCGCAGCTCGGCAACGAGAACCAGATCAACGAGGCGCTGACGCTCGGCACCGTCGACCTGATCTACACCGGCGTCGCGTTCGCCGGCAGCCTGCACAAGCCGCTGGCGATCACCAATGCGCCGTTCATCCTGCGCGACTTCGACCACTGGAAGCTCTATCGCGATTCGCCGCTGTTCCGCACGATCGCCGGCGGCTACGAGAAGAAGACCGGCCACCAGGTGGTCGCGCTGACCTACTACGGCCAGCGCCACGTGACCGCCAACCGCGAGATCCGCAAGCCCGAGGACATGAAGGGCATGAAGCTGCGGGTGCCGCCGGCGCCGCTGTTCCTGATGTTCACCAAGTCCGTGGGCGCCAACGCCACGCCGATCGCGTTCGCCGAGGTCTATCTGGCGCTGCAGAACAATACCGTCGACGGCCAGGAGAATCCGCTGCCGACGATCATGGCCAAGAAGTTCTACGAGGTGCAGAGCCACATCGCGCTGACCGGCCACATCACCGAGTCGCTGGTCACGCTGGTCGGCGGCCACGTGTGGTCCAAGCTCGGTGAGCCCGAACGCCAGATGATGCGGCAGGTGCTGAAGGACGCGGCCGAGCGCGCGACCGACCGCATCCGCGCGTCCGAGCAGGTGATGGCCGAGGAATTCCGCAAGCTCGGCAAGAAGGTCATCGAGCCCGACCGCGCGGCGTTCCGCGCGGTGGCGCTGCCGCTGCACAACGATCCCGCCGCCGGCGCCGGCTGGAGCAAGGCGGAATACGATGCGCTGCAGGCGCTGAAGTAGGGAGGTGGGTGGCGGTGAGCGGCTCGGCTCACCACCCGCCTCCTGCGCCTCGCATGCCCTATTACCGGTTCGACATCGATTCTCCGTTCCCGCCGGGAACGGTCATCCAGCGTCTGCGAGCCCTGACCCGCGAGATACCCGATCCTCGCCATTCGAGGGCAGGGCCCATCGGGGAAGACCGGCGAGGTGAGGCCGTATTCGTCGGCGAGCTCGGCGAAGGCGGCTTTCGCCTGCGGCGCGACATCAGGCACCGCAATTCCTTCCTTCCGCAGATCCGCGGGCAGCTCGACGCACTGCCGTCCGGGACCCGCGTTCGGGTGAGGATGCGGTTGCACCTCTTTGCGGTGCTGTTCATGGTGACCTGGCTGACATTCGTCGGATACGGCTGCTTCCGCGTGCTTTCGGACGGCCGGGTTCAACCGCCGACGCGCTGGATTCCCGCGGGAATGCTGGTGGCCGGCGTGCTGCTGCCGTTCGTGTTCTTCTATCCTGAGGCGATCAGGGCGCGGCGCATCCTGGAGCGGGCGGTCGATGTTCGAGCTGAACTCTGAACGGAGGCGATCCACGCCCCGCCGCGTCTGCCGTCAGGCAGCGACCGTTTGCCTGACCGACGATGCGATCCGACCGCGAAGCTCTTCGCGCTGCGCGGCCACCTTTCCGGCCTGCTGCTGCCGTACGTGCCCGTAGCCGCGAATCTGCTCCGGCAGGTTCGCCAGTTCCACCGCGTCGTCCAGTGTTTCGGCGCTGGCGCGGTCCAGGATGAGTCCCAGGTCCGCCTCGTAGTCCGCCAGCAGAGCCGCCGCCAGGCGACGCTCCGCGGTATTGCGGAACGGGTCCAGCCAGGTGTTCCGCGTCCAGCGCAGTCGTTGCAGCAGATTCATCGCGCGCAGCGCCCAGGGACCTACTTCGCGCTTGCGCAGGTGACCCTGAGCGTCCTTCGAAGCAAAGGGCCAGGCTCCGAGATGAAAGTGCAGCGTGAACGGGCCCTCGAACTGCTGCTCGAGGGCCTGGCGGAACTCCGCAGCGCTGTACAGTCGCGCGACCTCGAACTCGTCCTTGCTGGCCAGCAGCTTGTAGTATCCGCGAGCAGCGGCACGGGCCAGCCGTCCCTGCGCTCCGAGCGTCTGGTCCAGCCGTTGCACCGCCTCGACCAGGGCACGGTACCGGTTCGCATAGGCTTCGTTCTGGTAGGCAGCCAGCCTGCGGGCACGGTCGGCGATGATCTCGGATGGCTTGTGCAGGCGTTTCGGAACGAAGGTCACCACCTGACGAGACGCGGTGGCCGACGCTGCCGACTCGACGGCGCCGATATCGGCGGCGGCACGTCGTCCCCATTCGAAGCTGTCGCGATTGAACCGGATCTCGACGCCGTTCAGCTCGATCGAGCGCTGCAGCGCTTGCAGCGTGACCGGAATCCGGCCCTGTTGCCAGGCGAATCCGAGCAGGAACATGTTGATCGCGATCGCATCGCCCATCAGCGCGACCGCGAGCCGTGCCGCGTCGAGCGCTTTCGCGTGACCACCCGTGCGCTCCTCGATTCCACGCACCAGGTCCGCCACGCTGGGGTTCCAGTCAGGCTGCTTCGGAAACTCCGACGTCGGGTTCAGCGCGGTATTGACCACCGCGAACGTGCGCAGCGGCGACATCTTGGACAAGGCCTCCTGGCCCGCGGTCACGATCAGGTCGCAGCCGATCACCGTATCGGCCTCGCCGGCGCCGAGCCGGGAGCTCGACGGGGCGGCACCGGCAGGAACGAATCTCAGGTGAGACATGACGGCACCGTATTTCTGCGCCATTCCGGTCAGATCGAGCACGCTGACGCCGATGCCGTCCAGATCGGCAGCCTGCGCGAGCACCGTGCCCACGGTCACGATTCCCGTGCCGCCGATTCCGGCCAGCAGGACGTTGTAGCCGGCATCGATCGGGGGCAGCGCCGGCAGAGGCAGCGGCGGCAGAGCGTTCGCATCGACCGCCGCGCGCGAGGGCTTTCTGACCCGCCCGCCGTGGACCGTGACGAAGCTCGGGCAGAACCCTTCGACGCACGAGAAGTCCTTGTTGCAGCTCGACTGGTTGATCTGCCGCTTGCGGCCGAGTTCGGTCTCGAGCGGCTCGACCGACATGCAGTTCGACTTCACGCCGCAGTCGCCGCATCCTTCGCAGACCTCGGCATTGATGAACGTGCGCTTCGGGATGTCGAGCGCAGGATTGCGCTTGCGTTGGCGGCGCATCTCGGTCGCACAAGCCTGGTCGTAGACCAGCATCGAGACGCCTTCGAACTCGCGCAGCTCCCGTTGCACGGCGTCCAGTTCGCGCCGGTGCCTGACGCCGATGCCGGATGGAAGAGACCTGCCGGCGTAGCGGGTGGTGTCGTCGGCGACGACAACGATCCTGCCGACCCCCTCGGCTCTGGCGATGTCGATGATTCGTTCCACCGTGACATCGCCGTCGTGCGGTTGCCCGCCGGTCATCGACACGTAGCCGTTGAACAGCACCTTGTACGTCACCCGCACCTTGGCTGCCACGGCCTGACGCAGTGCGAGGCTGCCCGAGTGATAGAACGTGCCGTCGCCGATGTTGACGAACACGTGCTTCTCATCGGTGAAGGGGGCCTGTCCGACCCAGAACATGCCCTCGGCCCCCATGTGGGTCACCGTGCCGGTGTTCTCCGCCCGGATCCACATCGCCATGCCGTGGCAGCCGATGCCCGCCATCGCCCGGCTGCCCTCCGGCACCACGGTCGATGTGTTGTGCGGACAGCCCGAGCAGAAGTTGGGCAGGCGGACCAGCCCCGGCGGGGGCAGCGTCGCCATCGTGGCGACCGATTCCGGCAGCCCGGCCAGCACTGCGATCGATTTCGCGATGAGCTGCGGCGTCAGCTCTCCGGCCAGCGGGAGCTGCCCTTCCTCGCGACGGCCCATCCCGGCCGCCGGGCTCTTGCCGAGCACGCGCACCTTCGAGGGCGGAGGAACGTCCCAGAGAAGCGCCTTGATCTGCTCCTCGATGAACGGACGCTTCTCTTCGACGACCAGTATCGTCTCGATTCCTTCGACGAAGGCCGTCACCACCTGTGGGTCGACCGGCCAGGTCATCCCCAGCTTGAGCAGCCGGATGCCGGCAGCCTCCGCCATCGTGTCGGTCAGACCGAGCGCCAGCAGCGCGCTGCGCACGTCACCCCAGCTCTTGCCGGCCGACACGATTCCCAGGCGCGGTCTCGAGGGATTCAGAAGGATCCGGTTCAGACCATTCGCCCGCGCGTAGGCGATGGCGGCCGGAATCTTGTGTTCATGGAGTCTGGCCTCCATGTCGAGCGGCGGCTCGTTCGGGCGGATGTGCAGCCCTCCGGGCGGCTCGCTCGGCAGCGGAGGAAGGCTCATGCGAATCCGGTCGTACTCGACGTCGACGCGCCGCGTCGTCTCGACCACGTCGGTGACCAGTTTCATGGCCACCCAGCAGCCGCTGAACCGGCTCATCGCGATTGCGTGCAATCCATAGTCCAGGATCTCCTGGACATCGGAGGGGTACAGCACCGGCATGCCGCAGGCCTTGAGCTGAAGGTCGGACTGGCCTGCGCGGGAAGACGACTTCGCTGCATGATCGTCGCCCACCAGCGCAACCACACCACCCCTCGGCGAGGTTCCTGCGGTGTTGGCGTGCTGGAATGCATCGCCGCTGCGGTCCACGCCCGGGCTCTTGCCATACCAGATGCCGAACACGCCATCGACCCGGGAACCGGGGTAGATGCCGACATACTGGGATCCCCAGACGGCCGTCGCCGCCAGGTCCTCATTGAGACCGGGCTGAAAAGTCACATTGAGCGCCTTCAGCCGGTCGGCGATCCGCCAGAGTTCCTGGTCGTAGGTGCCTAACGGCGAGCCGCGATATCCCGAGATGAACCCGCCGGTGTCGATGCCAGCGGCCTGATCACGCCATCGTTGTTCGATCGGCAGGCGTGCCAACGCCTGGATCCCCGAGAGCAGCACCGTACCGTTGCGCGCATCGTATCGGGCGTCCTCCGCCCGGGCACCGGGATCCTCGCTGGTCGGGTTGCTGCTCATGGTGTCTCCTGTTTCAAGCGGTGCCGATCGTACCAGGATTGTCAGACGATCCAATCCGATTTGGCCTCATTAGCAGGGATATATTCCTCAGATATACGATACAATCGTCTGGCATTATTGTCTGACGATCAAGCCAATTCATCTTGCAAGAGGAGACTTCAGATGCAACGCCGTGAATTCATGGCCGTCACGTCGGCAATGGCGCTGACCCCGCTGGCAATGCCGGGAACTGCCGGTGCTGTCGTGACGTCCAAGCCGTCGAAGTTCGTCGTCGGATTCGCTGCCGGGGGCGGTACGGACACGATCGCCCGGATGGTGGCCGAGGCGATCCGCTCCGACTATCCCGGCGGCCTGATCGTCGAGAACAAGCCGGGTGCGGCCAGCCGCATCGCCGTCGAGACCGTCAAGGGAGCGGAGCCGGACGGAAGCACCTTGCTGATGACGCCGGACTTCTCGCTCACCGTCTACCCGCACAGCTTTCGCAAGCTCGGATACGATCCGCTGACCGATCTCGTTCCCATCGCGCCGGTTGCGTTGGCGGGCATCGCGCTCTGCGCGGGACCGCTGGTCCCGGCCAGCGTGAAGAACCCTTCGGAATATCTCGAGTGGTGCAGGGCAAATCCCGCCATGGCTTCCTTCGGTTCTCCGGGCGCCGGCTCATCCTTCCATTTCGCCGGGCTGATGCTCGCCAAGGCCAAGGGGGTCCAGCTCAACCATGTCGCCTACAAAGGCGGCGCTCCGGCCATACAGGATGTCGTCGGCGGTCAGATTCCGGCCAACATCTGTGCCGTCGGCGAGGCGCTGCAGTTCATCAAGGCCGGGCGGATGCGTGTTCTCGGAACGTTCGGCACGGAGCGTGACCGGTTCGCTCCCGACGCGCCCACGATGGTCGAATCGGGGTTCAAGGACGTCGTGGCACAGGCATGGGTCGGGGTGCTGGCACCTGCGAAAACGCCGATGGACGTCGTCCAGAAGGTCGCTGCGTCGCTCAACAAGGCGACCTCAGGTGACGTGCTGACCGAACGCCTCGCCGGCTATGGCATGCGTCCGCTGACGATGACTCAGCCGAAGTTCGCTGCGCTGCTGCGCGAGGATATCGAGCGTTGGCGGCCCGTCGTGAAAGAGTCCGGCTTCACCGCCGATGAATGATAGGGGCCCCCATGTCATCAACGCTTGCGTCCGGCATGCCCTTCTTCAGTCCGGCCAACGTGATGCGGTTGCTGGAAGTGGTGCGCGGTGCCGCCACCGCGCCCGACGTCCTGGTAACCTGGATGGAGCTAGCGCCGCGAATCGGCAAGCTTCCTGTCGTGTCGGGCAACGCGAGGCTGCTCGCGGTGGGCGTCTCTCCGAGTGGGGGTCTCCTTTGAAATGAGCCAAAGTTCCGCGGTCCTGAGAGTCGCCGGAGATGACCGCCCCAGCAGCACGCCGGAGCGCATCGCTTCGGAGATTACGAAGAAGCTGTTGCGCCGTGAGTACGCGGTGGGACAGCGCCTGGTCGAAGCTGATCTCACGGAGGAACTCCGCGTCGGCCGAAGCACGGTTCGCGAGGCGCTGAAGATTCTTGCTTCGCGTGGCGTCGTGGAAATCATTCCATATCGTGGCGCCCAGATCCGGGGATTGACGCTGCAGGAAGCCGTTCAACTGCTGGACGTGCTGGAAGTCCTGACGGGGCTGGCGGCACGATTGGCCGCTGCCAGGATCGACGAGCCCGGATGCCGGACAAGGTTGCTGGCCGCCGCACAGCCTCTGACCGAATCGACCGACGATGCGGCCCTCGAAAAGCTGCTCGATCATCGGGCGCATTTTCACCAGGTGATGCTCGACATCGCCGCGAACGAAGACCTCAACCGCGCGATGCCGACGTGGCGGGCACATCTGTTTCGCACTCAATTCTATCGTCTGAACACGCGTCCAGACCTCAGGGCAATGGTGAACGAGTATCGCCTGATCGTCGAGGCGGTGACGAGCGGTGACGGTACCCGCTCGGAGCAGCATGCCCGGCGTCACATCCGCAATACGGCGGAGCGAATGCTGCCCTACCTTCGATAGCACGAACGTCAGACCGTCTTGCGCATACGCGCTGGACGCCGCCAGGAGACCCGCCATGCCCTTCGATCCGTCCCCCAAGGTCCAGGAACTGCAGCAGCGGCTGAACGAGTTCATGGACCGGCACATCTATCCGAACGAGCAGCGCCACGTCGAGGAGGCCGAGACGCTGGGGCCGTGGAAGGTGCACCCGGTCGTCGAGGAGCTCAAGCCCAAGGCGCGCGAGGCCGGGCTGTGGAACCTGTTCCTGCCGGAGTCCGAGCACGGCGCGGGGCTGACCAACCTGGAGTACGCGCCGCTGTGCGAGATCATGGGCCGTTCGTTCCTGGCGCCCGAGGTGTTCAACTGCTCGGCGCCGGATACCGGCAACATGGAGGTGCTGGCGCGCTATGGCACGCGCGAGCAGCAGGAGCGGTGGCTCAAGCCGCTGCTGGCGGGGGAGATCCGCTCGTGCTTCGCGATGACCGAGCCGAAGGTGGCGTCGAGCGATGCGACCAACATCGAGTCGTCGATCCGCCGCGAGGGTGACCACTACGTGATCGACGGCCACAAGTGGTACACGACGAACGCCACCGATCCACGCTGCCGGATAGCGATCTTCATGGGCAAGACCGATCCGGACAATCCGAACCGGCACAAGCAGCAGTCGATGATCCTGGTGCCGATGGATGCGCCGGGCGTGAAAGTGATCCGGCCGATCCCGGTGTTCGGCTTCTACGGGATGCCGGACCGGGCGTCGGAGGTGATCTTCGAGAACGTGCGGGTGCCGGCGTCGAACATGCTGCTGGGCGAAGGGCGGGGGTTCGAGATCGCGCAGGGGCGGCTGGGGCCGGGGCGCATCCATCACTGCATGCGCACGATCGGCGTCGCCGAGGAAGCGCTGGAGAAGATGTGCCGGCGGCTCCAGTCGCGCGTCGCCTTCGGCAAGACGATCGCCGAGCACAGCATCTGGGAACAGCGCATCGCCCGC
>OEIU01001786.1_pt1 | contig 12805 bp, 11 predicted proteins | sample 1539221 | NCBI WGS metagenome assembly OEIU01 (sample SAMN03792071, study PRJEB22550) | activated sludge metagenome | feature: wastewater treatment plant; material: activated sludge; isolation source: Wastewater treatment plant of a petroleum refinery complex | place: Argentina: Zarate | collected...
AGCCGACCGATCGCATTTCGTCGCGCTATGGAGAGCCTACTCGTGGGCGCCCTCGAGCGCTTCCAGAAAAGTCTTGGTAAGCCGGGCCGCATTCAGCGCCCGGCGCGCGATGGCGACGAACCGGACCTCGTACATGCATTCCGGATGCGCCACCCGCTGGATGAGCCCCTGTTGCACGAAGGCGGCGGCATAGTGGTCGGGGAGAAAGCCGACGTAGCAGCCGGACAGGATCAACGCGGCCACCGCCTCCTGATCGCTGACGGTGGCTTTGCGCTTCAGGCGGAAGCGATGCGAGGCCTCCATGTTCGGCGAATGGAATCCGAGGCCGGCATAGTCGTAGTCCTGCAGCTCCGCCCAGGTCAGCCCCTGATGGCCGACGTCGAAGAGCGGATGCTGGCGGCCGCAGTAGAGATACATCATCTCGCCGAACAGGGGCGCGTACTCGAGACTCTCGGACCGGCGGTGATCCGGGATGATCCCGACATGCAGCCGTCCGTCGATGACGCCGGCCTCGATGTCGTTCGGGGTGCCGACCGTCACGTCGATCACCACCTCCGGCGCGTTACGCCTGAAATGTCTGATCGCCTGATCGATGTGCGCCTGCGGGTTGGTCACCGTCTTGTCGAACAGGCCGATCGACAGCGTGCCGGTCGGCTCGGAGTGCAGCTCCTGCACGCCGGTTCGGAACGCCTCCAGCGCGGCCAGCATCTGCACCGTCCCTTCGTAGACGCGCTGGCCATCGGCGGTGAGGGCGAACCCCGCCCGGCCTCGCCGGCACAGGACCAGCGCCAGCCGTTCTTCGAGCTCCTTCAGGTGGCGGCTGACCGTCGACCGGCCGATGTTCAGCTCCAGCTCGGCCGCGGACAGGCCGCCGCACTCGACGACCGCCTTGAAGATCCGCAGCAGCCGGATCTCGGTGTCGCCGATCTGGCCGAGCAGCGCCTTCTTCACCATGAAAGTTTCAATTCTCTGAACGTGAACGGTTCATCGCGGCAGTTTAATGGAACAAAGGCTTCGCCCATGATGCGAAGACCCCTCCACCCGCCATGCCGCCATGAAACTGACCGACCTCTCCCCCTCCGCGATCCGGTACCCGGCCCCGACCGACGCGCAACTGAACGCGTACTGGATGCCGTTCACCGGCAACCGGCACTTCAAGAAGGACCCGCGCCTGCTGGTGGCAGCCGACGGCTGCTACTACACCGATGGGCGGGGGCGCCGGGTGTTCGACGGGCTGTCGGGTCTGTGGACCTGCGGCCTGGGTCATGCGCGGCCGGAGATCGCCGCTGCCGTCAGCCGGCAGGTGGCGACGCTCGACTACGCACCGCCCTTCCAGTTCGGCCAGCCGCTGGCCTTCCAGCTCGCCGAGCGCGTCGTGTCGAAGATGCCTGCCGGGCTGGACCATGTCTTCTTCGTCGGGTCCGGCTCCGAGGCGGCGGATACCTCGCTGAAGCTGGCACGCGCCTATTGGCGCGCCAAGGGGCAGAGCAGCAAGACGCGCCTCGTCGGCCGCGAGAAGGGTTATCACGGGGTGAACTTCGGCGGCATCTCCGTCGGCGGCATGGGCGGCAACCGGAAGACCTTCGGGCAGGGCATCGAGGCCGATCACCTGCCGCACACGCAGCCGGCGCCCGGCTCCTTCCACAAGGGCATGCCGGCCGACGGCGGCAAGGCGCTGGCCGATCGCCTGCTGGATCTGATCACTCTGCACGATGCGTCCAACATCGCCGCGGTGATCGTCGAGCCGTTCTCCGGCTCGGCCGGCGTGGTGATTCCTCCCGTGGGCTATCTCGAGCGCCTGCGCGAGATCTGCACGCAGAACGACATCCTGCTGATCTTCGACGAGGTCATCACCGGCTTCGGCCGCGCCGGTGCATGGAGCGGCGCGGAAGCGTTCGGCGTCACGCCCGACATCATCAACTTCGCCAAGCAGGTCACCAATGGCGTGATCCCGATGGGCGGCGTGGTGGTGAGGAAGGAGATCTACGACACCTTCATGGATGCCGGGGGCGCCGAGTACAACATCGAGTTCGCGCACGGCTATACCTACTCCGCGCATCCGGTGGCCTGCGCCGCGGCGCTGGCGTCTCTCGACGTGCTGGAGAAGGAGGACATGCCCGCCAGGGTCCGGGCGCTCGCGCCGCATTTCGAGGCGGCCGTGCACGGCCTGAATGGAGCGAAGCACGTGCTGGACATCCGGAACTTCGGTCTGGCCGCCGGTCTCACGATCGCGTCCTATCCGGGAGAGCCGGCGCGCCGGCCGCTGGAGATCGCGATGCGCTGCTGGGAAAAGGGCTTCTATGTCCGCTTCGGTGGAGACACCATCCAGCTCGCGCCGCCCTTCGTTGCCGAACGGGCGCAGATCGATGCGCTCGTCGGTGCGCTGGGCGAGTCGCTGCAGGAGCAGCCGTAAGCCCACCTGCGTTTCCGCTGAAACGCCGCTGACGATGGATGCCATGAAGCGCTGCCTGGACGGGAGGCGGCACGAGCGATGTTAGGATTGCCTCCCGGCATCGATCGAAGAACTTCAGAGGACGAAACCATGGCAGCGACCCGGAAAGAACTGCAGGAAGCGGTGATCTGTGAACCGCTGCGAACGCCCGTCGGCCGCTACGGCGGAATGTTCAAGGACGTGCCTGCCGCGCAGTTGGCCGAGACGGTGCTGACCGAGCTCGTGCGGCGCACGAAGATCGATCCGTCGGTCATCGACGATGTCATCTTCGGCCAGTGCTATCCGAATGGCGAGGCGCCGGCGATCGGGCGGATCGCCGCGCTGGACGCCGGGTTCGGCGTGCGGGTGCCGGGGCTGCAGCTTGATCGCCGGTGCGGCTCGGGCCTGCAGGCGGTGCTCGATGCGGCGATGCGGGTGCAGACAGGGGTCTGCACGACCGCTGTCGCCGGCGGCACCGAGAGCATGAGCCAGGCCGAGCACTATGTGCTGGGCGGGCGTTTCGGGTTGAAGGGTGACTCCAGCACGCTGTGGGATCGCATCGCCCGGGGTCGCATCACGTCGGGCGGCAAGCATCATCCGGTGGCGGGCGGCATGCTGGAGACCGCGGAGAATCTGCGGCGCGAGTTCGGCATCTCGCGGGACGCTCAGGACAAGCTGGCGTTGAGGTCTCACGAGCGCGCGGTCGCCGCGCAGAGCTCCGGCCGCTTCGCGGAGGAGATCGTCCCGGTCAAGGTGAAGGGCAAGGGCGGTCCGAAGGATCTGAGCGTGGACGAGCATCCGCGCGCGGATGCCTCGCTGGAGAGCCTGGCCAGCCTGAAGCCCGTCCGGATCGGCATCGATGCGGAATCGACGGTGACCGCCGGAAACGCCAGCGGCCAGAACGACGGCGCGGCCGCCTGCATCGTGACCACTCGGGCGATGGCCGACCGGCTGGGCCTGAAGCCGTACGGTCGGTTGGTGAGCTGGGCGGTCGCGGGTGTGGAACCCGAGCGCATGGGTTTCGGGCCGGTGCCGGCGGTGAAGCTGGCGCTGGAACGGGCCGAGCTGTCCTTGAAGGACATGGATCTGATCGAGTTGAACGAAGCGTTCGCCGCCCAGGTGCTGGCCTGCACGACGGCGATGGAGTTCAGGCCGGGCGACTACGACCGCCTGAACGTGAACGGTTCGGGAATCTCGCTCGGGCATCCGGTGGGCGCGACCGGTTGCCGGATCCTGGCGACGATGTTGCGCGAACTGGCCCGGCGCGACGGGCGGTACTGTCTGGAGACGATGTGCATCGGCGGCGGGCAGGGGCTGGCTGCGGTATTCGAACGCATCTAGCGCAGACCCGCCTGCCGACTCACGCGGCCACGGCGTGGCGTGAACAGGCCCTGGTCAAACCCTGTACGGCCGCCAGCCGCGCTCCGGCTGCCCCAGCCTGTTCGCGACGATCGCGAACACCGCCGGGTTCCAGCCCATGCCGATGTGGCTGCTGTCGACCTCGATGTCCTGGACGCGCGGGAACGGCCGGTCGTGGCAGCAGGCCTGCCAGGCGACGACGCCGTCCGAGCGGCTGTAGATCGACGTGGTGGGCACGCGCGGCGGGGTGCGCAGCCGTTCGCGGAATGCCGGGTCGACGACCGGTGCGGAGCCGTTCAGCAGCCGGTACAGCCAGGCGACGTTGGTGTGGTCGGGATCGCCGCTGAACGGCGTGCCGATCGTGATCACCTGGCGGACCCGGCGGCGGCCGAGCAGCTTGGCGAGCTCGCGCGCATAGAGGCCGCCCAGGCTCCAGCCGAGCAGGGTGGCGCGCGCCGGATAGGCAGCGAGCCGCTCGGCGGTTTCGTCGGCCAGCGTGCGCAGCCAGCCGTCGATGTCGCCGCGCGGTCCGACGTTGACGCCGCGACCCCAGTCGAGCGCGTTGTAGCCCAGCATCGTGCAGAAGTCGCGGATCGGCGTCGTCGACAGCTTGTCGGTGCCGAGTCCGGGGAACACCACCACCGGGTGGCCGTCGCCGTTGGCGTCATGCAGCGCCATCGACCATTTGAGCATCGCGTACTCGATCGCCGCCCGCCAGGGTTCTATGCCCAGGCGGGCGAGCGAGGGGCGGCTGAACGGCTGGGGCACGGGCACGATCTGCGGAGCGGAAGACATCGACATGGAACACCTGATGCGGGAAGGGGAACTGGTTCGAGTGTCGTGTCCCCGTCGTCGGGGCGGCAGCGGCGGACAGCGCATGCCGATGTAGGACGATGCCGCTGCGCCCGGCCGGCGATGAGCTCATCGCAAAGGCGGGCATGCCGTTTGCTGCCGGAACGGGTCCGACCGTCCGTCTTCACCTCGCAGCAGAGAGGAGCATCCGATGAGCAACGCCAACGAACAACCGGCCGCCGATCTGAACGGCGATCCGCAGCCCCATCAGTGGCCGACCTCGGCGACCGTGCGTGCCGACCGGCTGGTCGACCAGGCGGCGCAGGCCGCGCACCGGATGGTCGATGAGACCGCGGCGCGGGTGACACCGGGCGTGCAGAAGGTCGCGGCCGGCGTCGAGCGGGTGGCCGACCGGGTGGCCGCCGCGCAGGAGCTTCCGGTCGATCTGCTCGGCGATCTGCGCGAGGCGGTGCGCGAGCGGCCGCTGACCTTCATCGCCGGCGCATTCTTCGTCGGCATGCTGGCAGTGGCGATGGGACGTTCATCGGGCGAGGTCGACCTGCGCCGTCGCTGAAGCGGGCGGTCGGCTTTCCGCCACCGTGCATCGCGCGCTCAGTCCACCGGCACCATCGTGTCTCCCGGCTGCGGTTCGCAGCCGGCGGCGATCGGCTGCCAGCCGTGCCGGATCAAGACATGGCTGTCGGTGTGGCAGAACTCGATCCGCTGGGCGTCGGGATGTTGCCGGCGTACGAAGGTCTCGATCGATGCCGGCATGCTGACGCGGTAGGTCATCTGCTCGAGGTCTTCGGGCGGATGGTCGCCGTTGTGCAGCCACGAGATGAACTGGCCGCCGATCCACACGAACGGATTGGTGATCGTGAACCGCGTCGGTTCGTAGTCGCGGGCTTTCAGCCACTGCTGGGCCCGCACGCGCAGGTCGGCGCCGTCGGGCAGGTCGCCCCAGGCGGTGGCCAGCAGCTCCATCACCCACTGGTTGCAGTTCTGATAGAGCTGCGCGAACGGATACGCGTTGGCGCTGTAGGTCGCGCCGAGCAGGCCCAGCGCACGCCGGTCATCCAGCGCCAGCCGCTCCAGCTCGGCGGACCGGTCGGCCGGCAGCAGCACCACCGACACATAGCCGATCGCCGGATCGTCGGTGTCCAGCAGGAAGCCGGCCAGGCCCTGGTCGAAGATGCGCGGGCGCGATTCGTCGCAGTCGTAGTAGAGCTGGCGCACCGACCACGGCGCGTTCGTACTGTCCCGCAGGGCGAAGCCGGCATGCGAATAGCGGGCGCCGAAGCGGGCGAGGTCGGTGCCGGAGCGGGCGATCAGCGCCAGCCCGCGCCCGCTGCGGGCCAGCTCGTCCTTGATCAGCATGCTGAACTGCAGCAGCTTGTCCTGCTGCGTGGCCGTCAGTGCCGGCGGCGGCGCGCAGACGCGCAACGTGGCGGCGCCGGCATCCGGCGACAGCCAGGCACAGGCGGCGAGCGCGACGGCGCCCAGTGCGCCGCGTGCCGATCCGGAACGTCGATGATCGATGATCGTGTTGCCTCCGCGCGCCGCGATGCTGCGGCGCGCCGGCGATTGTAGCGAGTGACCGCCGTGTGGCGCGCGCGACACGCCAGGGCGGTGGACGTGATCGTTGCGTTCAATGTTCCGCCGTCATCGACCGATCGTTTCGTTCGACGTCATGCGCAACGGGCAGGCGTATCGGGCCGCGTGCGCCGCGCTAGACTGGCTCGACGCTCGATGCGGCGCGTCCGCATGACGATCGACCAAAGGGATCGAACCAAGGAGGAGGACATGATGAGAACCAGCATGATGGATGGCGGGCGCGATGCGGCCGCGCAATCCGGTCGGTGCGCGGACCCGCATGCGCTCGGCTGCGGCCGCTTCGCCCCTTTCGCCCCTTTCGCCCGCTTCGCTCCGGCCGCGGTGGTGCCGCTGGCCGTGGCGCTGTCGCTGTCCGGCTGCGGAGGAAGCAGCAACAACGATGGCTTCCAGCCTCTGCAGATCAAGACCTTGTCGAACCGCGCCGACCTGGTCAGCGGCGGCGACGCGCTGCTCGAGGTGGTGATGCCCGCCGCATCGCCGGCCTCGTCGTTGCAGGTCAGGGTCAACGGCGTCGATCAGTCGTCGGCGTTCGCGCGGCGCGCCGATGGCCGCGTGACCGGCGTCGTCACCGGCCTGGTCCCGGGCAGCAACACCGTCGAGGCGCGCGCCGATGCGGCCCGCCTGAGCCGGCTGACGATCACCAATGCGTCGCGCGGCGGACCGGTGTTCTCCGGCACGCAGATCGTGCCGTTCTTCTGCGCGACGCCGGCGCCGCAGGGCGCGACCGCCACGACGCCGGCGACCAATGCCAGCGGCCTGGGCACCCAGCCGACCGACGCGCAGTGCAGCATCGCGACCGAGTACAAGCTGTACTACCGGACCACCGCCGCCGGCTGCTCGACGGCGCTGCCCGATCCGTCGCCGACGGTGGCATTCGGCAACAGCAGCCCTCCGGCCAGCGCCACGCCGCCGGCCAATCCGTGCTTCAAGCCGTACACCGTCGGCGCGGCCGCACCGGGCGACATGGCCACCGTGACGACCGATCAGGGCGTGCAGGTGCCGTACATCGTGCGGGTCGAGCGCGGCACGATGAACCGCGGCATCTACGACATCGCGGTGCTGTTCGATCCGGCGCGGCCATGGACCGCGACCGCGCCGCAGCCGCAATGGAACGGCAAGCTGCTGTACCAGTTCGGCGCGAGCACCGGTCAGCCGCGACGCCAGTTCCGGCCGGCCACCGCCTGGTCGGCCAGCGACTCGGCGCTCGCGCTCGGTTACATGGTCGCGATGAACAGCATGACCGACTCGGCGATCAACTCGAACCGGGTGATGATGACCGAGACGATGATGATGATGAAGGAGCACATCGGCGACACCTACGGGCCGATCCGCTTCACGATGGGCAACGGCTGCTCGGGCGGTTCGATCAACTCGAACATGAATGCTTCGATCCAGCCGGGGCTGGTCGACGGCATCACGATCTCGTGCGCCTATCCGGATTCGGAAACCACCGCGATCGAGGTCGGCGACTGCGTGCTGCTGGTCGAGGCGTACCAGAAGCCGCAGTGGGCGGCGCTGATGACGAGCCTCACGCCGGCCGACATCAACGCGAAGAAGGCCGCGATCAACGGCCATCCGGACCAGACCGGCTGCCATGGCTGGTACAACGCGTTCGGCAGCAACTCGAAGGTCGGCAACTACGTGCAGCGGCTGGTGATCGACAATGCCACCGGCGCGATCGCCGCGCCGGGCGCTCAGACCAACAACTGCCAGCTTCCGGCGGGCCTGGTCTACGACCCGGCGACCAATCCGGGCGGCGCCCGCTGCAGCGCCTGGGACTGGGCGGCGTCGATCTTCGGCAAGGCGCCCGGCAACATCCGCGCATTCGATACCCGCGACAACGTCGGCGTGCAGTACGGGCTGGGCGCGCTGCTGTCGGGCGCGATCACCGGCGAGGAGTTCGTCACGCTGAACGAGATCGTCGGCGGCAACGACAAGGACAGCGAGCTGGCGGCCGCCCGCGCCGTCGCCGATCCGCAGGCGCTGTCGGTCGCCTACCGGGCCGGCATCGTGATGAGCGGCAGGAACCTGGCCAAGACCGCCGTCATCGACATGCGCAACTGGGACGATTCGGGGCTGATCACGCAGCCGGGCACGGCGGCGCCCAGCCAGATTCCGATCCACTACGTGTGGCGCAGCTTCTCGATCCGCGACCGGCTCGATCGCGAGTTCGGCGACCACGGCAATCAGGTGATCTGGCGGTTCGGGCGCGGCGGCCTGGTGTCGCCGGTGCTGGCGCCGCAGGCGTTCACGACGATGGACCAGTGGCTGACCACGCTGAAGGCCGATACCGGCAGCACGGCGATCGAGCAGAAGGTGCGTGCGTCGAAGCCGGCCGCCGCGATCGACTTCTGCCTGCTGTCGACCGACGTCGCGCAGAGCACCCGGGTCACCGATCCGGCGGTCTGCGATGCCGATCCGTTCCTGAAGGCGTCGTCGTCGCCGCGCCGGGTGGCGGGCGGGCCGCTGACCGAGAACATCCTGAAGTGCCAGCTCAAGCCGGTCGATGCGGCCGACTACGGCGGCCGTCTCGATGCCGGCCAGCTCGCGCGGCTGCAGGCGGTGTTCGGCACCGGCGTGTGCGACTGGTCCAAGCCCGGCGTCGGCCAGGAGGCGGCGGTGAGCCCGCTGAACTTCTCGGCCGGGGCCGGCGGTCAGCCGTTCCCGACGGCGCCGGTGTCGACGGACTGAGCGCGACGGCCGGGCGGCCCCGCGCGGTCGGATCGCGCGGGGCTCTGCCGTCAGTCGCCGGCGGCCCGGCCATCGCGCCGGGGCGGGCCTTCGGCCAGCACCTGCAGGAAGGTCGGGTCGGCCTCTACCCATCGTTCATCGCGGAAGGCGCGGTACAGATCGAACACCGGATCGATGACCGCGCGCCGTGGCGCATTGCCCTGGTAGGGCCGGTTCAGCACCACCGAGAAGTAGCCGTCGGGCCGCCACGGGTTGCCCGACGGGCCGGCGCTGAGGAACCAGACGGTGTAGTTGAGACCGCCGCCCTGGCAGGACACCGGCTCGGCCGAGAACAGCACCCGCTCGACGGCGGCGAGCGACAGATGGCAATGGTGGCGGCGGGTGTCGCCGATCTGCCAGCTCACGTGGCCCTGCTCCTCGTAGCGCCGCAGGCCGCCGAGCTGCTCGGTCTGGAACTCGACCAGCAACTGGTGGCGGTAGATCACCAGCGATGCGTCGGCCAGGGCCAGTGCGCGTTCCAGGAGCGGGCGGCAGCGGGGGTCGGCCGCGGTGTCGGACTGTGGGTCGGGCTGTGGGTCGAGCTGTGGGCCGGGCTGTGGGTCGAGCTGTGGGTCGGGCTGCGGGCCGGACTGCGGGCCGGCGGCCGCGCAAGTCGGCCCGGGGATCAGCGTCCGCTCGGCGTCGGCCCACGACGCTCGCGGCGTGCCGGCGGCCTGCCGCAGCAGCGCGAGGATCGCCGGGCCCCGGGCGCCGTCGCGTACCGACGGCCCTATCGTCAGGCTCACCGACCGCGGCCCCTGCGCCGCCTGGCGGCGCGCCTGGTCGAACCACCGCCACGCCGCCGCCTCGTCGAGCCGGTCACGCTGGTACGGCGCCGACAGCATCAGCGACACCAGCCACTGATCGGTCGCCACACCGCCCGGCCCGCGCAGCAGCAGACGCACCTCGAACGACGGCTTGAACGCCAGGCATACGCTGGGTGCGATCACGTAGGCGAGCCGGTGCACCCGGCCGAAGTCGATGTGCAGATGATGGTCGCAGCCGTCGATCCGCAATTCGCGCACGCCGCTGAACCGGTCGCGATAGCGCGCGGGCAGCAGCCGCGCCCGGCCGTGCGGCACCAGCTCGGCGATCGCCGCGCCGTCGTGCCAGCGGCCGCAGGCGACGGTGACGTCGGGCTCGGCCAGCCACTGCGCGAAGGCTTCGTCGAAGAAGCGTGCTTCGTCGGCGGCGCCGGCGGCGGCCGTATCGGTGCCGGCCGTATCGGTGCCGGAGAGTGTGGGCATGGGCTGTCGTGGGCGTTGATTGTCGGCGGCACCACTATCGCCGGCCGGTGCAGGCAGGGCAAGCCCTGTCGCCAGACGCCACGTGCATCGACCGGGAGGTCCGGGGTACCGGACGGGGCTGGTCCGCGCCGCCTGCCTGCACGGAATGGGCATGCTTGTCGCGGCACGCCGATCCGGCGCACACTGCGTTTTTCCGGAGGAACGAAGCGATGAAATCGATGCTGACCGCGTTCTGCCTGGGCCTGTTCGCCAGCGCCGCGCTCGCCGCCGCGACCGTCGGCGATCCGGCGCCCGCGTTCCGCGTGACCGATGCCAGCGGCAAGGTCGTGTCGCTGTCCGACTTCAAGGGCAGGCAGGTGGTGCTCGAGTGGGTCAATCCCGGCTGCCCGTACGTGCAGAAGCACTATGGTGCGCGCAACATGCAGGCGACGCAGAAGGCCGCGGTGGACAAGGGCGCGGTGTGGCTGACGATCAATTCCACGGCGCCCGAGCACGGCGACTACCTGCCGCCGGACAAGATGGCGGCCTGGATGAAGCAGCACGGCGCATCGGCCAGCGCGATGCTGATGGATGTCGACGGCAAGGTGGGCCGCGCCTACGGCGCGCGCACGACGCCGCACATGTACGTGATCGACACCGGCGGCGTGCTGGTCTATGCCGGCGCGATCGACAGCAAGCCGACGGCGAATCGGGACGACATCGCCACCGCCACGAACTACGTGAACCAGGCGCTGGGCGAGTCGATGTCGGGCAAGGCGGTCAGCGTGCCGACCAGCCGCGCCTACGGCTGCACGATCAAGTACGCGCCGGCGGTCTGACGCGGGCGGCAGAGGCGGGCGGAGGCCGCAGGCAGGCCGCGAAGGCGGACCGCGGGGCGATCCGGATCCCTGAGAGCGGTTCGCGGTGCGGATCCGTCCGGCGTCCGCCGCAGGTCTGATCGCCGATCTGCCGGCCGCCCGGCGCCGTCATGCAGCGCTGGCCTCGTACGTCGGATAGTCGACGTAGCCTTCGCGCCCGCCGCCGTAGAACGTCGCGCGGTTGTACGGGGTCAGCGGCAGGTTGCGGCGCAGCCGTTCGGGCAGGTCAGGGTTGGAGATGAACAGCCGCCCGAACGCGATCGCGTCGGCATGCCCCTTCCGGATCGCGTCGGCCGCGGTGTCGGGCTTGAAGTTGCCGGCGCCGATCAGCCGGCTGCGCCAGCGCGGGCGGAACAGCTCGATCGCCGACGGCACGTTCTGGTGGTCGACCTCGGCCTGGCCGGCGCCGCTGGCGCGCGGCTCGATCAGGTGCAGGTAGGCCAGGCCCATGCGATCGAGCTCGTCGATCAGGTACGAATAGAGCGGCATCGGCTCCGCTTCGCCGCTGTCGTTGGCGACGCCGAACGGCGACAGCCGGATGCCGACCCGGTCGGCTCCCCAGACGCCGACCACCGCCTCGGCGACCTCCAGTGTCAGCCGCGCGCGGTGGGCGATCGGGCCGCCGTAGGCATCGGTGCGCCGGTTGGTGCGCGACTGCAGGAACTGTTCGAGCAGGTAGCCGTTGGCGCCGTGGATCTCGACGCCGTCGAAGCCGGCCTGCATCGCGTTGCGGGCCGCCTGCGCATAGCCGTCGATGAGGCCGGGGATCTCCGACAGGTCGAGCGCCCGCGGCGTCTCGAACGGTTCGCGGGTGAACTTCGCGCTCATCACGCGGCCGGTGGTCGGCGCGACCGCCGACGGCGCGATCGGCAGCGCGCCGCCCGGCTGGTGCGAGCTGTGCGAGATGCGGCCGACGTGCCAGAGCTGCAGGAAGATGCGCCCGCCCCTGGCATGGACCGCGTCGGTGATGCCGCGCCAGCCGGCCACCTGCGCGTCGCTGTGGATGCCCGGCGTGGCCGGCGCGCCCTGGCCGGTCGGCAGCACCTGCGACGCCTCGGCGATGATCAGCCCGCCCGCGGTCGCGCGCTGGCCGTAGTACTCGGCATTCAGCGGCTGCGGCGCGTTGCCCGGCGTCTGCGCGCGCATCCGCGTCAGCGGTGCCATCACCACGCGGTGCGACAGCGGGCAGGGGCCGACGGTCCAGGGCGTGAACAGCGGCGCGGTGACCGGAGAGGTCGCGGGATCGTGCGCAGGCATCTAAGAGTCCTCGGGGCGGCAGGCGGGGGCAGCAGCCGCCGATGGTGGCGGGGGGCGGCGTCGGGCGCCGCCGCCCGCCACCGCCGGTCGGCGACGGCCCCGAGGCGCGGAACCCATTCGGCGGTCCGGCAGCGCCGATCGGCCCGGCGCGCCCGCAGCCGCGCCCCGGCGATCACCACGCGTCGACGTTCGGCCGCTTGCGCCCTTCGCGCGGCGCCTGCGGCGGCACCGCGCGCAGGCCGGCCATGATCCAGCGGCGGGTCTGCTCGGGGTCGATGACCTCGTCGATCTCCAGCACCGAGCCGATCGAGATCGCCTTGCCGTTCTCGTACAGCTTGGCGACCATCGATTCGTAGTACGCCTGGCGCTCCTCGGGGTCGGCGATCGCCTCCATCTCCTTGCGGAAGCCCAGCCGCACGTAGCCTTCGAGGCCCATGCCGCCGACCTCGCCGGTCGGCCAGGCGATCGTGAAGACCGGCTCGCGGAAGCCGCCGGCGGCCATCGCCTGCGCGCCCAGC
>OEIU01001787.1_pt1 | contig 12802 bp, 10 predicted proteins | sample 1539221 | NCBI WGS metagenome assembly OEIU01 (sample SAMN03792071, study PRJEB22550) | activated sludge metagenome | feature: wastewater treatment plant; material: activated sludge; isolation source: Wastewater treatment plant of a petroleum refinery complex | place: Argentina: Zarate | collected...
CTCGAAGTAGAGTGTGCAGCGGCGCGTTGTTGGACAGAAGCGGAGTCATCGCTCCATCAGACCGCGTGTAAACTGGTCCGTCGGACATGGCCTCGCGCAATTTGCTTGAAGCGGCGCGCCCGGCTTCACTTCACGCTGCGGCGTCAGGCGTCGCAATTCCGGCCGGCCGCGATGGCTTGCGTCCGCTTGCCCTCGTGTCATAAATATCCGGGACCGGGTTATCGATCAAAGGGGTGGTTCCTGTTTATGCGACGGCAGATCATTTTCTCCATTTGTTTCCTCACGGGCCTTGCGCTGGCGCCTGAAGCGGATGCCGCCAACATCAAGATCAGCTACACGATGATGTACGACCGCATCAGGCCCGAGCCGCAAAAGAACGTGCGCGTCACCGCTTCCTTCAACGTCGAGCTGGAGGAGGGCGGAGCGGTCAAGGAAGAGATCAACCGCAGCGCCGGCCCCTTTGCGGACAATTTCAAGAGGAAGGCCAAGCTCGGCGATGGACAATGGGACGTCATCAGCGAAAAGGAGCTGCGCCGAACCATCGAACAGCCGCAAAGCACCCTGGTGCTGACCATCGCCGTCGACGGCAAGTCATGCACGGTCGAGCCGAAATTCTCGCTGAAGCCGGGGTTCAACGAATACAAGTTCCGACGCATCACCGACGGCACCATGGCATTTTTCACCGAGCCGAAGATTCAATCGACGACCTGCACCATTCAGTGAAGTGCCGCGCTGGAGATGACCCGATCCGGGCGCAAGCGCGCGGGTGGGCTACCCGTGCCCTTCTCGATTCTCAAAGTCCGGGTTAGTCTGCCCTCACCGATGATCGCGGGGGTCCGATGGCCTTGTTCGGTTGGGGATCGGGGAAGGGGAAAGCGGCCGGGCGCGCGCCGCTCGATGCCGCCATCGGCGACCTGTACGATCCGGCCGCTGTGCTGCGCGCGCTGGACCGGATCATCCCAAAATACCTCGACAACATCGACAGGCATGAGCTGGTCTATCCCGCCTGCAAGCGAACCGCCGGCGATGCGCACGGCGACGTGCGCTCGGTCTGGGAGCACACCCGGCTCGAAGCCTGGCGCTACCTGGTGTCGGTGCCGGGCCGCGACAGCGAGCTGCTGGTCGCGCCTGCCCGCCAGGACGAGATGATTGCGGCCTTTCTGCGCCAGCAGCCGCACGAGAACACCGTAATCGATTTCACCGGCGTGGCCACCGAAGATATCGGCACCGCCATCATCGCCGGCTTCAACTGGCTCAACCACTGCGCCTCGCTGGCCGGGGTGCCGCGCGACAAGGTGGCGCGCACGCTGACGGGCTTTCGCAAGGTCGTGCGTCTTGGCCAGCAATGGTGGGGGACCGAAGGCGCCGCCCAGCGCTGCGAACAGATGCTGGCCGAGCGCCAGAAGCCGCCGCTGATGTTGTATCTGGTGTGGACGGATTACACCCGTCTGGCCAAGGAAGTCGCGATTGCGGCTCCGATGCGGGCGCCGCAAACCGACCGCGAGACCATGAATCGCTTGGCGGCAGCCCAGGAGCCGGAAGATCTAGGCGCCTCGCCGCCGACGGCCGGGTAAAACCCCTCAGCCCCCGTACAGGTAATTCGGCAGCCACAGCGTCATGCCGGGCCACAGATACATGATGACCATGCAGAGAATTACGATCAGCATGTAGGGCATCATGCCGGCGAAGATCTGGTTGATGGTGACGTGCTTGGGCGCGACGCCCTTCAGGTAGAACGCCGACATCGCTACCGGTGGCGACAGGAAGGCCGCCTGCAGGTTCACGAACACCAGCGTGCCCCACAGGATCGGATCGATACTGAAGTGTTTCAGCATCGGCAGGAAGATCGGCACGAAGATGATGATGATCTCGGTCCATTCCAGCGGCCAGCCGAGCACGAAGATGATCGCCTGCGACAGGATCATGAACTGCAGTGGCGACAGGTTCATCGAGAGCACCCAGCTCTCCAGCAGCGCCTGCCCGCCGAGGATGGCGAACACGGCCGAGAACAGTGCGGAGCCGACGAACAGCCAGCACACCATCGCGGTGGTCTTGGCGGTCAGGAATACCGCTTCCTTGGTGCGCTTCCAGTCGAGCGTGCGGGCGTGGAAGGCGAGGATGAAGGCGCCGGCCGCGCCGACGCCGGCGGATTCGGTCGCGGTCGTGATGCCGAACAGGATCACCGCCAGCACGACAACGGTGAGGATGCCGAGCGGCATCACCGACGACGTCAGGAGCCGGAGCACCTCGAAGCGCTCGCCGTTCATGCGCAAGTAGGAGCGCGCCGTCCACGCCGCCAGCACAACGGCCGAGATCGCGAACCAGATATAGAACTGGGTGGCTGGTCCCTGTTCGGAGGGAGACAGCTCCTTTGCCTCGACCGCGCTGCCGAGCTGTTGCAGGCCTTCGACGGCCTCGCCCGCGGCGCCGGCCTGCTGATGGATGACGACATACCACCACACCGTGGCGAGCGTGATCACGGGCAGCAGGAGCGGCACCAGCGATATGAGGAAGTTCTGCACGATCGCGCCGTAGCCCATCGGCTTGCCGCCGATCGCAAGCGCCTTCGCACCTGACGGCGCGAACAGCGCCTTGGTCAGGCCGACGAACATGTTCGGCGAATAGAGGGACGAGAACTTCGTGATCCATTCCGGCACGGGGACGCGGGTCTGTTCCTCCGACAGGGGCGGGGCGACCTTCGGGTTGAGCATCGCCCAGCCGATGACATAGACGAGGTAGAGGAAGGCCAGGAAGAAGCCGGGAAACATCGCCGCCGCATAGAGCTTCACCACCGACTGGCCCGCAACCGCGGCATAGACGATGATCATCACCGAAGGCGGGATCAGGATGCCGAGCGTGCCGCCGGCGGTGATGACGCCGGAAGCGAGCTTGACGTCATAGCCGGCACGCAGCATCGGGTTGAAGGCGATCACGCCCATCAGCACCACGACGGCGCCGACCAGCCCCGAGGCGATACCCCAGAAGGTGCAGACGATCAGGGTCGCAACCGCGAGCGAGGCGGGCAGGCGGCGGAACGCGAGCTGGATCGAATAGAACATCTTGTCGACCAGCGCGCCGCGCTCCATCACGTAGCCCATCAGCACGAACAACGGGATGGAGATCAATACGTCGTTGGTCATCGCGCCGTAGGTGCGCTGGACCATGAGTTCGAACACCTTGTTGTGCGTCCAACTCTGCGACGGGTCGTAGAAGGCGATGAAGCCGAAGAACATGCCAAGGCCCATCAGCGTGAAGGCCGTGGCAAAGCCCATCATGATGACGACGACGATGAGCGTCAGCATCAACAGGCCGAGTGCCGGATCGCTCATGTGTTCAGGTCCCCACCCATGCCGCGTTGCCGCGCAAGTTCGTCGATGCGCTGCGCGCCCTCGATGGCGAGCTTGCGCGATTCCTCGTCCACGAATTCGGAGTGCGCGAGTTGCTCCTCGATGACGTCGGTTTCCGCAACGTCGGCAAGCCGGCTCGGCCATTCGCCGGTCTTCAGGCACACGACGCAGCGGATGATCTCGCCGATTCCCTGCAGCATGATCAGCGCGCCCGCGATCGGGATAACCGTCTTGAAGTGGTAGACCGGCGGGCCTTCGGCCGTGACGTTGGAATGCTCGTTGATGGCCCAGGAGTCCGCGGCGTAGAAATAGCCGGCATAGATCAGCGCGGCGATGCCCGGAATGAAAAACACGAAGTAGAGAACGAGGTCGAGCGAGGCCTGCGTGCGCGGACGCATTGAGGAGTAGAGGAAGTCGCCCCGGACATGGGCGTTCTGCGCCAGCGTATAGGCGCCGGCCAGCATGAACAGCGATCCGTACATCATGTTCTCGGCGTCGAATATCCACGCCGTCGGCATGTTGACGATGTAGCGCTTGAACACCTCGATGCAGACGACGCTCATCAGCAGGATCATCAGCCAGGCGGATGCCTTGCCGACCCAGGTCGAGATGCCGTCGATCGCGAAAAGTAAACGCTGGACGTTCATTTGATGACGTTCGGCATGAGAAATGGTCCCAACATAGCACAAGGCACCGTCCGGGGCTCGTCCGGACGGCGCCTTGCCGGGTTTATTTTACCGTCAGATCTTCTTGGCCGCGGCGTTCGGACCGAAATAGTGATCGTAGGCCATGCGGCGGCTCACCACCGTGTCCTGCTCCCACTGTGTCGCGCGCTTGGCGAATTCAATCTGCGACTGGATGATCTCCTTGAACAGCGGGTTTTCCGCCGCCTTCTTTTTCGCCACCTCGTCATAGATCTCGAGCTGCCGCTTCAGGATCGCGTCGGGGGTCTTGTAGAACTTGACGTTGTCCTTGGTCTGCAGCTCGACATAGTCCTTGGAGTAGCGATCGATCGCCTTCCAGGACATGTCGGCCGACGCTGCATCCACTGCGTTGGCGATGATCGCCTTCATCTTCTCCGGCAGCGCGTTGTACTTGTCCTTGTTGAACATGATCTCGAACTGCTCGGCGTTCTGGTGATAGCTCTGCAGCATGCAGACCTTCGAGACGTCGGCGAAACCGAGCACGCGGTCCGAGGTGGCGTTGTTGAACTCGGCCGCATCGAGCAGGCCGCGGTCCATGGCCGCTACGATTTCACCGCCCGGCAGCGCGTTCACGGCCGCGCCCATGCCCGAATACACGTCGATGGAGATACCGACGGTGCGGAATTTCAGGCCCTTGACGTCCTCGACCTTGGCGACCGGCTTCTTGAACCAGCCAAACGGCTGGGTCGGCATCGGCCCGTACGGGAACGAGACCACGTTGGCGTTGATCGATCCGTAGAGCTTTTCCAGCAACTCCTTGCCGCCGCCATAGCGATGCCAGGCCAGCAGCATGTTGGCGTCCATCGCAAAGCCCGGCCCCGACCCCCACAGCGCCAGCGCGGTCTGCTTGCCGTAGTGATAGACCAGCACGCCATGTCCGCCGTCGAGCACGCCCTTGGACACGGCGTCGAGCAGGCCGAAGGCCGGCACCACGGCGCCGGCCGGGAGCACCTCGATCTTGAGATCGCCGCCGGTCATATCGTTGACCTTCTTGGCGTAGTCCTGGGCGTATTCGTGGAAAATGTCCTTTGACGGCCACGTGCTCTGCCAGCGCATGCTGATCGGCCCCTGGGCCTTGACGACGCTCGGTGCGGCGACGGCGGTGGCGCCCGCGGCGGCCGCGGTCAGGAAGCGGCGGCGCGACGTGGTGTCCTTGGTAGGCTTGGTCATGGGTACCTCCCGGTTGAGCCGGCCTTGTTCGGCCGGCTGTTGTTGGTTGGCCGGAACTCTACGGGCCGGGCCGGAGCTTTGGCAAGGATACGTTATACCAATGCGGCGATAGGCTGCGGATGGCGCCGTGGGCAGCCAGCCACAGCATGCGGCAGCGCACCGGGGCGTACGGCACGCTACTGGTTAACGGCCGGGGCGGGAGCCGGCCCGTGACTGCCGATCGATCAGGTGCTGCTGCCCGCCGCGGTCGCGACCACGGGCAGGACCTCGTTGGCGGCGCGGTCCGGGGTGTCTTCCTTCCAGCGCACCGAGCCGAACGGCCGCTCCAGCATGCGGCGGACCCGGATCGGATCGGGCCCGAGATGAAAGTCGATCGCGCGCTGATGCAAGGCGCGTTCGGACTGCGTCGCGCGGTTGCGCTGGCGCAGGTAATCCAGCCAGGTCGGGCAGTGGTAGCGCTCGGTCCACAGTTCGGGATCGCCGATGTCGCGCGCGATCGACCAGCCATAGGCGCCGTTGCGCTGCCGGCTGAGCTGCACCTCCTGCATCACATTGTGGAAGGCGCGGGCATTGTCCGTCGCGACGCGGTACTCGATCTCGACCACCAGAGGCCCGCTGCGCCCGGTGAGCGACAGTTTCACCTCGGGGTCGGCCAGCGCCTCGGCGGGCGGCTCGTAGCGCGCGCCGACCGGCGGCATGGGCAGCCAGATGCCGAGCAGCGGCGAGAGCAGCATCAGTCCGGCGGAGACCAGCAGCGCCGCCTCGACGCCGTAAATATCGGTGAGATGACCCCAGCCCCAGCTACCCATCGCGATGCCGCCGGCAATCGCGGCCTGGAACGCCGCCAGCGAGCGGCCGGTGACCCAGCGCGGCGCCGAGAGCTGCACGCCGATGTTGAACAGCGCGACCGCCAGCATCCACACCGCGCCGGCGAGCACCAGCGCAATCGCGGTCAGGAAGGCATTGGTGCTGAGCGCGACCGCGGCGATCGCGCCTGCCAGCGATATCGTGCAGGCGCGCACGGCGGCTTCGCCGCTCAACTGCTTGCGGACGGTACCGATATTCAGCGCGCCGATCACGGCGCCCATGCCGAAGGCGCCCAGCATCACGCCATAGGTCTGCGCGCCGCCATGCAGCAGGTCGCGCGCGATCAGCGGCATCAGCGCCGATACCGAGCCGCCGATGATGCCGGTGACGAGGGTGCGCGTCAGCACGATCTTGATCGAGGGAGAGTTGGTGATGTAGCGCACGCCTGACACCATGGCGCGGTTGAGCCGTTCGCGCGGCAGCCGCGACGGTTCGGTGACGCGCTTCCAGAAAAACAGCACGATCAGAATCGGCAGATACAGCACCGCGTTGACGGCGAACGCCGCCACGGCGCCGGCGGTTGCGACGATGATGCCGCCGATCGCGGGGCCGAAGCTTCGTGCGATGTTGTAGCTGATGCCGTTGAGCGCGACTGCCGCCGGCAACGTCTCCGGCGGCACCTGCTCGCTGACCGACGACTGCCAGGCCGGGCCCATCAGCGCCATGCCGGTGCCGACGATGAAGCAGAACAACAGCAGCACATTGGGCGTGACCCAGTTGAACCAGAACAGCAGGGTCAGTGCGGTCGCGCCGGTCAGCGCGATCAACAGCGCCGCCATCGCCACCTTGCGGCGGTCGTGCATGTCGGCGATGGCGCCGGCCGGCATCGAGATCAGCATGATCGGCAGCATCAGCGCGGTCTGCACCAGCGCCACCTTGTCGGCGGACGAGGTCATCTGCGTCATCGCCCAGGCGGCGCCGACGCCCTGGATCAGGATGCCCAGGTTCGACAACAGGCTCGCCAGCCAGATCCGCCGGAACACCGCGTGCCGCAGCGGTGCGGTGATACTGTCGGAGCGCTTTTGCGGTTCGGTCATATCCGGTTCCGGTTGGGCTGCTATGAGGGGCGATGATTCCCGCAGGCCCTGACAGATGCCTGCGAAAACCTTGCCCTGTCCAGTAGTTAGGTCGCTATGCGGACGGCGAGAGCACAGCTAAGGTACGGAAAGATGACGGGAAGCAACATGAGCCTGACGCGGCGATCAATGCTCCGGGGTGTCGGCGCGCTGCCTTTGCTGGCTGGAAACCTCGCCGGCAATTTCGGCTTTTCCGCGCTGGCGCAGACCGCGCCCACATCTGAGATCCCGCCGGTCCTGTTCGTCCACGGCAATGGCGACCACGCCGCGCTCTGGATCACCGCGATGTGGCGCATGGAATCGAATGGCGTGCCGCATCAGCGGATGATGGCCGTCAACTTCGCCGATCCGCTGGCGCGCACCGACGACAAGGTCGAGCAAGCGAACCGTTCCTCGACCGAGGACCAACGTCGCGAACTCGCTGAAGCCGTCAAGGAATTGAAGCAGCTCACCGGCGCGTCGCGCATCGCCCTGGTCGGCAGTTCGCGCGGCGGCTATTCGATCCGCAACTACATCAGGAATGGCGGCGGCGCCGACATCAGTCATGCCGTCCTGTGCGGCGTTCCCAATCACGGCGTCTATGACTGGGATGACGGCATCAACAACGAGTTCAACGGCCGCGGGCCGTTTCTCCGCGGCCTGAACGAAGGCGAGAGCGAGGTGACGGCGGGCACCGCGTTTCTCACACTGCGCAGCGACGGCATCGACAAGTTCGCGCAAGCAGACGGGCGTTTCGTCGGCAAGCCTGGCGTCCCGACCGGAATCACATCCGATGGCCCTGCGCTGAAGGGCGCGACCAATCTGGTGCTCGGCGCGCTCGATCATCGCGAGGTCGCGTTTCATCCGCGTGCGTTTCGCGAGATCTTCAAATTCATCGCGGGGAAGGAGCCGTCGCGGATCGAGATCGTGCCGGAAACCGAAGTCCGGCTGAGCGGGCTGGTGACGGGGACGCCGGGCGGCGTTGTCACCAACCGTCCGGTCTCCGGCGCGGCCGTCGAGATCTACCGCGTGTCTGCCGACAGCGGCGAGCGTAGCGGCGGGCCGATCCATTCGTCGCAGACCGGCGCCGATGGCCGCTGGGGCCCGGCGCTGGTCGAGCCCACCTGGCATCTGGAGATCGTTCTGACCTCGGCGGGGTCGTCGACGACCCACATTTACCGCTCGCCGTTTCCGCGCTCGTCCGACATCGTGCATCTGCGCGCCGCGCGCCCGCTCGGGCAGGCCGATGCCGGCGCGGGCGCCGTGGTGTTGATGTCGCGCCCGCGCGGCTATTTCGGCCTGCCGCGCGACGTGGTGCTGATCGACGGCAAGGAGCCGAAGGACGTCAAGCCCGGCGTGCCGACCGACTCGGTTGCGACGGTGCGGCTTGCGGCGGAGGAAGTCGGCCGCCCGGTGATAACGATATTCAATACAGAGCGAATCGTGGCGCGGGCCTGGCCGGCGTCGGAGAACCGGATTGCGGTGGCCGAACTGACTTACTAATTCATGTTTGCCAGCCGCCTTTGCGGCGGCTGGATCGAAACATAACTATCAACGTAGCCCGCATGAGCGCAGCGATATGCGGGATCTTGCAAACTCCTTGGCACACCCCGGATATCGCTGCGCTCATCCGGCCGCCGGCAGCGTTCATGAGTATTGCCTACGACATGCCGGTTGCGCGCAGGCCACTGGTGCCGCCGAGCCCGCCGCGCGCGCCCGAGAACATGACGCTGTTCGGGCGGATCAGGGCGATCCGCGAAAGCCCGATCCTGATGTGGGGCCAGCGGGCCTATGAGGAAGACATCATCCGCGGCCGCTTCTTCGGGCGCAGCAGTTTCATTCTCAACGCGCCCGATGCGATCAAACATGTGCTGGTCGACAATTTCGAAAATTATACGCGGATGCCGGTCAGCGTCCGGGTGCTGCGTCCGATCCTCGGCCAGGGCCTGTTGATCGCAGAAGGACGGGCGTGGAAGCATCAGCGCCGGACGCTGGCGCCGGCGTTCACGCCGCGCGCGGTGACGCCGCTGATCCCGCATATGCTGGCCGCAACCGACGAGACCGTTGCCAGGCTCCGGGCGGCCAGCAACGCGCCGGTCGATCTGCGCCAGGCGATGCAGCGGATGACGCTGGAGATCGCGGGCCGCACGATGTTCTCGTTCGGCATGGAGCAGCACGGTGCCACCCTGCGCAACTTCGTGATGGAATACGGCGATCGCCTGGCGCGGCCGCATTTCCTCGATCTGGTGCTGCCGCTGGACTGGCCGAGCCCGCAGGATCTGTCTCGCGCCCGTTTCCGCAAGCGCTGGACCGCCTTTGTCGGTATGCTGATGGCGGAGCGCCGCGCCGCCGGCAAGCAGCAGGGCGCGCCGGCTCGCGACCTGTTCGACCTGATGGGGGAGGCGCGCGATCCCGAAACCGGCGAAGCCTTCACCGACGATCAGCTCGGCGACCAGGTCGCGACCATGATCCTCGCCGGCCATGAGACGACCGCGACCGCGCTGTTCTGGGCGCTCTACCTTCTGGCGCTCGATCCCGCCACACAGGAAGATGTGGCTCGGGAAGCGCAAGGCGCGGCCACCGGCGGCACGCTCGATCTCGAGCGGCTGAAATTCACCCGCGCCGTCATGGACGAGACGATGCGGCTCTATCCGCCGGCGTTCCTGATCGCGCGGGCGGCTGACGGGCCGGATACCATCGCCGGGTTTCCGGTCAGGAAGAAAGACGTCATCCTGATTGCGCCGTGGATCCTGCATCGGCACGAAAAGCTCTGGCGCGATCCGAACGCCTTCATTCCGTCGCGCTTCATGACGGGGACGCCGCCCGACCGCTTCGCCTACCTGCCGTTCGGCGTCGGCGCGCGGGTCTGCATCGGCGCGCATTTCGCGCTGGTCGAGGCGACGCTCGCGCTGGCAAAGATGATCGGCGCGTTTCGCGTCACGCTGGTCGACACCGACCCGGTCAAGCCGATCGGCGTGGTGACGACGCAGCCTGACCGTTCGCCGATGTTTTCCATCACGCCACGGTAGTATTTTTGTGATCGGGTTGGACGGCCGGTTCGCGGAAGAAAACGCGTCCGGCGGCGGCGAGCACCTTGCGAAGCAGCGTCACGAGCGTCATCTAGGTTCCCAGCATGAGCGACACCCAGGCCCAGTTCTACGTTCTGCGCCAGACCGCCGATCCCGCGGTGGTCGACGCCATCTCTCAATTGATCGACAAGGGCGACGACCGCGATCTCAACCGCATCAACCTGCTGGATTTCGCCGCGCGCTCCGGGCTCGACGAGGAAAAGGTCATTTCCGCGTTTCTGCATTCGGCGCGGCTCGGGCTGTTCGATCTGACCTGGAATGTGCTGTGCCCCGGCTGCGGCGGCGTGCTCGGCGCGCACACCACGCTGAAATCGCTGCGCCACGACGACTATCATTGCGCGCTCTGTGCCCAGGGTTATGAAGCCTCCGTCGATGACCGCGTCGAGGTGGCCTTTACGGTGAGCCCGCGCGTCAGGCGGATCGCCGCGCACGATCCCAACACGCTGCCACTGTGGGAATATAACCGCCAGATGTTCTGGAGCTCGGGCATGGACCTGAGCGACCAATCGATCCAGCGGCTGATCGACGAGGTGTCGCTCGAGGCCATCGAGTTGCCGGCGGGAGAGAAGGCGGTGCTGTCGCTGCAACTGCCTGGTCAGTTCGTCATCGTGTTCGAGCCGGTGACGCATTCGGCCCATTTCTTCGATATCCAGGGCGAGCCGACCCGCGAACGGCAGCAGTTCTCGATCGTGTTCAACAGACTGCATGCCCCGACGGGCTCGACGGTGCTGCGCCCGGGACCGCTGCGCCTGTCGCTGGAGAACCAGACCGATGCGCGCGTGCTTCCCGCGGTCTGGGTCGCCAACGACACGCTTCACGAGCTGCTCGGCAAGCGCAAGCCGATCCTGACCGCCAAGCGGATGCTGTCGAACCAGACCTTCCGCGACGTGTTCAAGGCTGACAATCTCAACGTCGATCAGCGGCTGAAGATCACTTCGCTGACCTTCCTGTTCACGGACCTCAAGGGCTCCACCGCGCTCTATGAGCGGGTCGGCGATCTCGCCGCCTTCGACCTGGTGCGCGCGCATTTCCATGCGCTGCTCGACATCATCGCGTCGGAGAAGGGCGCGGTGGTGAAGACGATCGGCGACGCCGTGATGGCGACCTTCATTCGGCCCGAACACGCGATCGTCGCAGGCCTGCGCATGCGTTCGGCGATGGCGGCGCTCAACGTCGAGCGCGGCCGCGAGGATCTGATCGTCAAGATCGGAATCCACGAGGGCCCGTGCCTCGCGGTGATGCTGAACGAGCGGCAGGATTATTTCGGCCAGACCGTCAACATCGCCTCACGGGTGCAGAGCCTGTCGACCTCGCAGGAAATCCACATCACCGGATCGGTGATCGAATCGCCCGCTGTCGCCACCATTCTGGCGAGGGAGTCGATCAGGCCGATCCAGAAGGAAGCCGCGCTGCGCGGCATCGCCGACAAGATGGTGGTGTACGAGATCCCGTAGGGCGCTCCGCCGCACTACTCGATCACGATCTCGCCGGTCATGCCGAGTTCGGCGTGGGTCTTGCCGTCGCTGCCCTTGATGTCGCAGCGCAGGTCGCTGACGCGGCCGGCCGCCACCGGCACCAGCCACCATTCGGCGGATTGTCCGGGATAGACCTCGATCTCGCGGATCGCGCCCTTGAATTCGGCGAGCGTGACGCTCTTGCCGTTCTGCTGCTGCGTCACCTGCGCCTTGCGCGTGTACACCATCTGCGAGAAGGCGTGCGAGGTGAAGTAATGCGGGTCGTTGCTCGCGTTGCGCAGGATCAGCCTGTAGAGCTTGCCGGTCTCCAGCTTGAGTTGCTTCGGCGCGAATTCATGCTTGCCGGGAGAGCCGAGATCGACCGTCACTTCGATCGGCGCCTGCCGCGACAGATCGCCGGCCGCCAGCGCCGCACCCGAGGCAACGCCAAGCAGCACTGCCGCGCCGAGCGCGAATCGGAAGGTAGTCATGCGCGTTCTCTCCAAAACCTCTGTCGGAACAACAGGCTCCATTCATGATGCAAATGCGAACGATTTGCAACTGAATGGCTGGCTCGTCGACTGCGGCGAATCGCGCAGGAGCTTGGTCACCGCTGTCGTGGAAGCGCGGGATACGGCTTGAACCTCAGCTCCCGCGAGCTGACTTACAAAGGCCGGCACGTGCATTGCTCACGTCAAAGGTGACGCCGATTTAATCCGCGCGGGTGGGCCGGCGTTGATTGCGAGGGCTCGCCTTCCAACCCATATTTGATCGATAGATTCTTTCACGGCTTTGCAGGTAAGTGATGCTCGACGGACTGCGCCAATTCATTGCCGACATCGTTTCGCCCAGCGCGGACGCGGACCTCTCGTTCGACGATACCGGCTATCTGCTCGCGGCGACCGCGCTGCTGGTCCATGTCGTCTCGCTCGACGGCGAGCCGAGCGCGGCCGAGAAGCGCAAGCTGCACAGCCTGATCGAGAGCCGCTTCAAGCTCGATCCCGGCAAGGCCGATCATCTGATCGCTTCGGCGACGCGTGCCGAAGGCGAGGCGGTCGACCTCTATCATTTCACCAGCGTCATCATGCGCTCGGTGAACGAGGAGGGGCGGCTGCG
>OEIU01001788.1_pt1 | contig 12798 bp, 13 predicted proteins | sample 1539221 | NCBI WGS metagenome assembly OEIU01 (sample SAMN03792071, study PRJEB22550) | activated sludge metagenome | feature: wastewater treatment plant; material: activated sludge; isolation source: Wastewater treatment plant of a petroleum refinery complex | place: Argentina: Zarate | collected...
CCGCGCCGGAGTTCCACCGCATCGTCTCCGAGCTCGCAAGGCGCGCCGGCCTGCCGATGCCCAAGGTCTATCTGATCGACAGCCCGCAGCCCAATGCCTTCGCCACGGGACGCAACCCGCAGAATGCCGCCGTGGCCGCGACGACCGGCCTCCTGGAGCGTCTTTCCTATGAGGAAGCGGCGGGCGTCATGGCGCACGAGCTGGCGCATATCCAGAACCGCGACACGCTGACCATGACCGTCACGGCGACGCTTGCCGGCGCGATCTCGATGCTCGGCAATTTCGCCTTCTTCTTCGGCGGCAACAGCCGCGAGAACAACAATCCGCTGGGACTCATAGGCGTGCTCGTGGCCGTCATCGTCGCGCCGCTTGCCGCCATGCTGGTGCAGATGGCGATCAGCCGCACGCGCGAGTATTCCGCCGACCGCCGCGGCGCGGAAATCTGCGGCAATCCGCTGTGGCTCGCCTCGGCCCTGAAGAAGATCGCGGCCGCCGCGCAGCGCATCCACAGCCCGCAGGCGGAGCGCAACCCGGCAACGGCGCATATGTTCATCATCAACCCGCTGTCCGGCGAGCGCATGGACAATCTGTTCTCAACACATCCGGACACGGGAAACCGTATTGCCGCGCTGGAAAAGATGGCGCGTGACGGCGTCGGACTGGAGCCCCGTGCCCAAGCGCCGCGCCGTCCTGACACGCCCCCTGCGCGTCCGGAAATGTCGGATCGCGCGACGGATAGCGGCGCGTCTCCGAGTGGCCCGTGGGGCGCGCCGTCAGGTGATGCGCCATCCCCGCCGCCGGAGAGCAAGAAGCCCGGCGGGCCCTGGGGTCGCAATCCGACCGGACCCAAAGGCCGCTGGTCGTGAGTGAACGCCCGGCGGGCGGCAAGCCACCTCGCACGAAAAGGCAGCAGGAGAGAAAGGGGCCGCGTCTCGCGTCGGAACCATCCGTGCCCGGTCTCGCGGCGCGGATGGCGGCCGCCCGGCTGCTCGCAGCCGTCATCGATGCGAAGACATCGCTCGACGGCCTGACCGACGCCGAGCACGGACATCCGCAGTTCCGCGCGCTCGAGGGTCGCGATCGTGCGCTCGTCCGGGCGATCCTTACCTCCGCGCTGCGGTTCCGTGTCACAATCGGCCGGCTGCTCGACCGGCAGCTTGAAAGGCCGCTGCCGGCGAACGCCACGACGCTGACGCATATCCTGCACGTCGCCGCGGCCCAGATCCTGTTCCTCGACATACCGGACAGCGCGGCTGTCGACCTCGCCGTCACGCATGCCAAGAGCGATCCGCGCACGCAGCGTTTTGCCGGGCTGGTGAACGGCGTTCTGCGCTCGGTGGCGCGGGCGAAAGAACGGTCTTTGGCGAAGACGCTGGACGAGACGGTCGACGCGCCTGACTGGTTCCGGTCCCGTCTTGCCGATGCCTATGGAGAGACGAAGGTCCGCGCCATTTTCGCTGCCCACCGCCACGAGGCGCCGGTGGATTTTTCGGTCAAGGCGGATGCAGACGGCTGGGCAGACCGGCTCGGCGGTTTCGTGCTGCCGACCGGGTCGGTGCGGGTTTCGCGCCTCTCCGCGCCGGTGCCGGACCTCCCGGGATTCGCCGACGGCGACTGGTGGGTGCAGGACGCCGCCGCCGCTCTTCCAGCCCGGCTTCTCGGCGAAATCGGCGGCAAGCGTGTCGCGGATCTTTGCGCCGCGCCGGGCGGCAAGACGGCCCAGCTCGTACTCGCAGGGGCGCATGTCACGGCGGTCGATCTGTCGAAAAGCCGTCTCGACCGGCTGCGGTCCAATCTCGATCGCCTGAACCTCGCCGCCGACATCGTGCAGGCGGATGTGTCGACTTACGCTCCATCTGCGCCTTTCGACGCGATCCTGCTCGACGCCCCGTGCTCGTCCACCGGTACGGCGCGCCGCCACCCCGACGTGCCTTGGACCAAATCGCCACAGGATGTGGAAAAGCTCGCCGACCTTCAGGCGCGGCTGCTGGCGCGCGCCTTCGACCTGCTCAAGCCGGGCGGCAGGCTGGTGTTTTCCAACTGCTCGCTCGACCCGCTGGAGGGCGAGGAGCTTGCCCGGCGTCATCTCGCCGAACACGCCGCCGCGCGGCTCGATCCGATCACGCCGGACGAATTGCCGGGAATCGCCGGCTTCGTCACCCCCGAGGGATTGCTGCGCACGACACCGGCCGATCTGGTGCTGGCGGAGCCGGGCATTTCCGGGCTCGACGGCTTCTTCGCCGCCCGCCTCATCAAGGCCGTCTGACGGGCCGGTCATTTCAGCGCTCGCGAAAAAGCCTGAATCACCTTAGTTATCTCGGCACCGGGGGGCGAACGGTCAGGAGTGGGCATTTTTGGCAAGCGGAGGAGGCAACTCGCCGCGCCTTTGGGCGCTGGTTGTCCGCAGGATGTGGAAGCAGGCGAGCCGCCGTTTGCGCGCCGGGCCGAACTATCGGTGGCGCTATGCCGGCCGCACACCGGAGCGTGTGCTGATCGCGCCGCCCGATCTGCGCCTTGCCGATCCACAGATCGCCGTCGAGATCTATCACGGCCGCTTCCCTCTGGCCGGGCAGCTGGTGGAAACAGGCGAGGAGTCGCCCTTCCAGATCGAGGTCGCCAACAGCCGCTGGCTGCGCAGCCTCCATGGCTTCCGCTGGCTGCGCCATATGCGCGCCGCAGGCTCCGATCTCGCCGCGGCGAATGCGCGTTCGCTCGTTTCCGACTGGATCGCGCTCTACGGCGGCAGGATCGCCGGTCCCGCATGGGAGCCGGCGACGGTGGCCAAGCGCATCATCGCGTGGCTGCAGCATTCGCCCGTCGTGCTGCAGGGGGCCGAGTTTCCGTTTTACCGTGCCTTCCTGAAATCGCTTGCCGTCCAGATTCGTTATCTGCGCTCCGTTGCCTCCGACATGCCCGATGGCCGCGACCGGCTGCGGGGCCGCATCGCGCTCGCCTTTTCCGCGCTTTCGCTGCCGGCGCCGCCATCGGCGCTGCGCAGCGCGACGCGCAACCTCGCGCTGGAACTCGACCGCCAGATCCTGCCGGATGGCGGCCACATCTCGCGTGACCCGCTGTCGGTGCTGGAACTGCTCGCCGATCTGCTGCCGCTGCGGCAGACTTACGCCAACCAGGCGGAGACGCCGCCACAGGAGCTGATCGGCGCGGTCGAGCGCATGCTGCCGGCATTGCGTTTCTTCCGGCATGGTGACGGCTCGCTTGCCCGTTTCAACGGCATGGGCGCGACGATCCAGGACCGGATCGCGGCCATACTGCGCCATGACGAGACGGTCGGGGCGCCGCTGCTGCATGCGCCGCATTCGGGTTACGAGCGTCTGGCGCTCGGCGCGACGGTGGTCATCGCGGATACCGGCGCGCAGCCGCCGCTCGACGTTTCGAAGCGCGCCCATGCCGGGTGCCTCTCCTTCGAGATGTCTTCGGGCCGGCAGAACATCATCGTCAATTCAGGCGTAGACGCCTATGGCGCGGAGGATTTCCGGCCACTGGGGCGCGCTACCGCCGCGCATTCCACGGCGACGCTCAACGACACGTCCTCGGCGCGTTTCAGCCTGCCCCCTAATATCGTCGCCTGGCTGGGCACGCCGCTGGTCGAAGGTCCGCAGGAAGTGCGCTCGGTCAGGCTGGACAAGCCGGGCCGGCAGGGCTTCGTGGCCAGCCATGACGGCTATATGGCGCGCTTCGGCATATTGCATGAGCGCGAACTGAACCTTTCCGAGGAAGGTTATGTGCTCACCGGCGTAGATCGCTTCTTCGGCCCGAAGGGCGAGAAGGTCCGCGACACCGCTCAGGACGCGGTCGCGGTGCGTTTCCACCTGCATCCGGACATCGAGCTTTTTCGTGACGATCGTGACCGGCTGGTGCTCGGAACGCCGCAGCAGGAGCGCTGGACGCTGGCCTCTCCGGACGTCGCCCCGGTGGTGGAGGATTCGATCTTCTTCGCCTCCATCATCGGGCCGCGCCGCACGCGCCAGATCGTGCTCTCGTTCCGCGCCTCGCAGCTGCATCAGGTGCGCTGGCGTTTCACGCGGTCCAGCCGCTGACGCCGGCGGACAGAAGCGGCGTCGCGCGTATCTCCGTGCTTGACCGATGTATATGCCTGAACATAACAATCGGTCTTTCCGGCAAGGGAGAGCGCATCATGAAGATCAGTGCCCGCAATCTGCTACGTGGCAAGGTCGTGCAAATCACCAAGGGTGCGACGACGGCTCATGTCGTGCTCGACATAGGCGGCTCCGCCGTCACCGCCTCCATCACCAACGCGGCTGTCGACGATCTGGTGCTCGAGGTCGGTAAGCAGGCCTATGCCGTCATCAAGGCCTCGGACGTGATGGTGGCGGTCGACTGATCGCGGATGGTCCGGGAGAACGAGATCAGGAATGGTGAGATCGCTGTCGCCATTCCGCCGCCAGACGATGCGGGCCTGATCTTCATCGGCAGGATTCATACGCCGTGGACATCGCGTCTGAAGACGCCTCGGCAGGGTCGTCCTGACGGCCCGCTGTGCCGCATCGAGCTTTTCGAGCCTTGGGTCGCCGCGCTGGAGGGCATCGAACGCTTCGAACGCATCGAGGTGCTGTATTGGCTTCATCTGTCGCGCCGGGATCTGGTGCGGCAAAGCCCGGCCAATGACGGATCGGCAAGAGGAACGTTCTCGCTGCGGTCTCCCGTCAGGCCGAATCCGATCGGCACCTCCATTGCCACGCTCGTCCAACGCGACGGCGCCAACCTGATGGTGCGTGGCATGGACTGCCTCGATGGCACGCCCCTGCTCGATCTCAAGCCCGACCGTACTCTGTTCACGCCGATCGCGCCGCCGCAACCCGGCGATTTCGAGACCGGCTGACGGCCGGGGCGCGACACCTGCGCGTTGACTTGGCGGCTCTATATGGTAGGGCGCGGCCATCTCCTTTTCCTTGCAGGAATCCTCCATGGCTGTGCCGTCCAAGAATATTCCGGCGCCCGATCTCGTGCAGGTGCAGCGCGCTCTTTTGTCGGTTTCCGACAAGACCGGCCTCATCGACTTCGCGGCCGCCCTCGCCGCACGCGGCGTCGAGCTCGTCTCGACAGGCGGCAGCGCTAGGGCCATCGCCGATGCGGGCATCCCGGTGCGCGACGTTTCGCAGCTCACCGGCTTTCCGGAAATCATGGATGGAAGGGTGAAGACGCTTCACCCTTCCGTGCATGGCGCGCTGCTTGGCGTGCGCGGCGATCCGGAGCATCGGGAGGCGATGCGCGAGCACGGCATCGAGCCGATCGACCTTCTGGTCGTGAACCTCTATCCCTTCGAGGCAGTTCGCGCGTCGGGCGGCGACTACGCCTCGGTCGTCGAGAACATCGACATAGGCGGTCCGGCCATGGTGCGCGCCGCTGCCAAGAATCACGCCTATGTCGCGACGGTGGTCGATCCGGAAGACTATGCCGCCGTCCTCAACGCGCTTGAGGTCAATATCGGCAGTCTGTCGCTGGAGTTCCGCAAGAAGCTGGCGGCAAAAGCCTTCTCCCGCACCGCCGCCTATGACGCGGCGATCTCCGGCTGGTTCGCGGAAGCGCTCGACATCGAGGAGCCGGCGTTTCGCGCCTTTGGCGGCAGACTGCACACCGTCATGCGCTACGGCGAGAACCCGCACCAGACGGCCGGCTTCTACGTCACGGGCGAGGCGCGGCCGGGCGTCGCAACGGTGCGTCAGCTGCAGGGCAAGCAGCTCTCCTACAACAACATCAACGACACCGACGCCGCCTTCGAGCTGGTCGCCGAATTCGATCCGGCGCGCACGGCGGCTGTTGCCATCATCAAGCACGCCAATCCGTGCGGGGTGGCGGAAGCCGCATCGCTGCGCGAGGCCTATCTCGCCGCGCTGACCTGCGATCCCGTCTCGGCCTTCGGCGGCATTGTCGCGGTCAACCGTCTGCTCGACGGCGAGGCGGCGGAGGAGATCGTGAAGACCTTCACCGAAGTCATCATCGCGCCGGCCGCCACGGACGAGGCGGTTGCGCTGATCGCGGCGAAGAAGAACCTTCGCCTGCTGGTTACCGGTGGCCTGCCGGACCCGTGCGCGGCAGGGGTCGGCGTGAAATCTGTGGCCGGCGGCCTGCTCGTGCAGTCGCGCGACGCGGCGAGCGTCGACGACATGGATCTGAAGGTGGTGACCAGACGCGCCCCTTCGGCGCGGGAGCTCGCCGATCTGAAATTCGGCTTCCGAGTCGCCAAGCACGTCAAGTCGAACGCCATCGTCTATGCCAGGGATGGCGCGACCGTCGGCATCGGCGCCGGCCAGATGAGCCGCGTCGATTCCTCGCGCATCGCGGCCCGCAAGGCGCTCGACGCCGCCGAGGCGGCGGGCCGCTCCGAGCCGCTGACGAAAGGCTCGATCGTCGCGTCCGACGCCTTCTTTCCTTTCGCCGACGGATTGCTTGCGGCTGCGGAGGCCGGCGCCACGGCCGTCATCCAGCCCGGCGGCTCGATGCGCGACGACGAGGTGATCGCGGCGGCCGACGAACACGGCCTCGCCATGGTGTTCACGGGCACCCGTCACTTCCGCCACTGAGATTTCGCAGGCCGCCGCTGATTCCGGTGCGGGACGGGCTGGCACAGCATTTCGCCTTTGCGTTTCGGCCCGGTTTGGCGCATGCCGGCTCGTCCTGTCCTAGCTGGCAAAGCAATTTATGTCCGGTACGGCTCTCGTCATCGTGCTTTTCGCGGCGGTGCTGCACGCGAGCTGGAACGCCGTCGTCAAGGGCGCCAGCGACCGCGCCGTCGTCATCGCGGCCGTTTCGCTCTCCCATGCGGTCGCCGGCGCATTCCTGATCATCATATCGCCGCCGCCGTCGAGCGAGATCTGGCTCTATGTCGGCCTTTCGACGCTGATCCACTATGCGTACTATGGATTGCTCTTCCAGGCCTATCGGCTCGGTGACCTGAGCCAGGTCTATCCGATCCAGCGCGGCCTCGCGCCGGCGCTGGTGGCGCTCGGTGCATTCGTATTCATCGGCGAGACGCTGACGCCGCTCGGATGGATAGGGCTCGCAGCCATCTCATGCGGCATCGCGCTGCTCGCCTTCCCGCGCGGGCGGCATCGGGCGGACCCCCGCGCCATCGGCGTCGCAACCATACTCGGCATAACGATAGCCGGCTATTCGATCGTCGACGGCATCGGCGTCCGGTATTCGGAAGATCCGATGACCTACATAGGCTGGCTCTTCCTGCTTGAGTTTCCCGTGGGCCTGATGATTCTCGGACGCCGCCGTCTGAGGCGCATGAACGTGTCGGGATCGACCTTCGTGCTCGGGCTTTTCGGCGGATTGCTGGCCGTCCTGGCCTATGGCTTCGTGCTCTACGCCAAGACGCTCGCGCCGCTGGGCGCCGTTTCGGCGGTGCGCGAGTCCAGCGTCATTTTCGCTGCCCTGATCGGCATCGTGCTGTTTCACGAAAGACCCGTCGCGCAACGCCTCCTGTCGGCCGTCATCGTAGGCTGCGGGGTGATCGCGCTGGCCAGCGCCTGACTGTCTTTCTTTTGGGTTGCGTGACGCGATCATTCGCCGTCTAACTATTGGCGGGGGCAACGATTCGCGCCGGCGCGACGTTTTCCCGGAAGGAGGACGGCAGCAGGCGACCCGTGCTATTTCCCGTCACCTGACAGCTGGGAGGCAATTGGCCAGGCATGCCGAACGAGAAGGCCGCCGTTCGCAAGGCGAAAAAGGGAAGACCGATCCGCCAGGTCGCGGCGATCCCTTTCCGGCTGCGCGACGGCAGGCCGGAGGTCATGCTGGTGACGTCGCGCGGGACGCGCCGGTTCATCGTGCCGAAGGGTTGGCCGATGAAAGGAAAGGACGGCAGGCAGGCGGCGCTGATCGAGGCGCGGGAGGAAGCCGGCGTGACGGGACATACCCGCAAGGAGCCGCTCGGCAAGTATCGCTACTGGAAACGTCTGTCCGACGCCTTCGTGCCGGTCGAGGTAACCGTCTTCCTTCTCATCGCGGACGATGTGCTGCCGGAGTGGAAGGAAGCCGCCACGCGCGAGCGCGCATGGCTGTCACCGGCCGATGCCGCGACGCTGATCGACGAGCCGGAACTGGCGACCCTCGTCTCCGGGATCTCGGTCGACAGTGTCTCCTCCTCCGCATCAGGCTGAATCGATCGGCGGCAAGCGCGGATCTGTCCATGGGCCACAACAGGCTCTAGTCTCGCCACAAGAATCGATAAGGTCACCTCGGAATACCGATTCGAGCCGGGTGGAGCCATGTTCGCAACCTATCGACCCATCTTCTCGCTACTGCGCGGCACGGCCTTCCTGCTGGCGGCCTCGGGGCTGCACGGCCTGCTGCTGCCGCTGCGGGGCCAGGCGGAAGGATTCTCCACCCTCTCGCTCGGCCTGATGGGCACGGCGTGGGCGGGCGGCTTCGTCGCCGGCTGCTTCTTTGCTCCGCGCCTCGTGCGTCAGGCTGGCCATGTGCGCGCCTTCGGCGCCTTCGCAGCATCGGCGGCAATCGTCGCGCTGCTCACTGGACTGATCATCGGCGAAGTCGTCTGGATCATGCTGCGGGCCTTCACCGGCTTCGTCATGGCCGGCGCCTTCATGATCATCGAGAGCTGGCTGAACGAGAAGGCGACCAACGAGAACCGCGGCACCGTCTTCGGCCTCTACATGATGGTCACCTACGGCTCCATCATGGTCGGGCAGATGATCGTCGCCATGGGCGACGTGCGGCAGGACTCCCTGTTCATGGTCGCCGGCATCTTCTTCTGTCTGGCGCTGATCCCGACGGCGGTGTCCTCGCAGGCCAGCCCGCAGCCGCTGCAGGATGTCCGCCTCGATCTTGCCGGTCTCTACGCCACATCGCCGGTCTCCTTCGTCGCCTGCCTGCTGATCGGCGTCGCCAACGGCGCGTGGGGCACGCTGGGCGCGGTCTACGGCGCGCAGATCGGCATCAGCACGGCCGAGATCGCGTTGATGATGAGCCTTGTCGTGGTCGCGGGAGCGGCCTTGCAGATGCCTGTCGGCCGGCTCTCGGACCGCACCGACCGCCGCTACGTGCTGATCGGCGCGGCCGCGGCGTCGGCCCTGGTCGGTATCGTCATCTTTCTCTTCACGCCGCGTTCCGGCGCCTTCGTCATCGCCATGACGGCGGCCTACGGCGCCTTCGCCTACACGCTCTATTCGCTGGCGGTCGCCCACGCCAACGATCATGCCAGGCCCGAGGATTTCGTGAAGATCTCGGGCGGCCTGCTGCTGCTTTACGGCTTCGGCACGATCATCGGCCCGATCATCGGCTCGACGCTGATGACCACCATGCGCCCAGAAAGCCTGTTCCTGGCGAGCGCGTTCGCCCATGTGCTGCTCGCCGGCTACGCGGCGCGGCGCATCAGCCGCCGCGCCCCGGTGCCCGTCGACGAGCGCGAGGCGTTCAAGACGATGCCGGCGGATCGGGCGGTCACGCCGGAGGCGACGCGCCTCGATCCGCGCACCAGGCCCGAACAGGAGAGTTGAGTTTCCTTCGCAGTTGCAGCACAAATAGAGGATGGTCACGATCGATGCCTTCACAGCCATCGCCGATCCCAACCGCCGCTATCTGCTCGAGGAGTTGAGGCGCGGCCCAAAGACCGTCAATCAGCTCGCCGCCGGCCTGCCCGTCTCGCGCCCTGCCGTGTCGCAGCATCTGAAGGTGCTGCTCGATGCGGGACTGGTGATCGTCACCGCCGAGGGCACGCGCCGCTTCTACAGCGTCAGCACGCCGGGCTTCGTCAAGGTCAATCTGTGGCTGGATCAGTTCTGGCAGGCCTGATCATTCCGCCTTCTTGCGATCGGAATGGCCGAGTTCACGCTCCGGAAAGGCTTGGTCGCGCACCAGCTGCTTCAGCTTCGCGGCATCGGGAAAGCCGCCGTCACGCTTGCGTTCCCAGATCAATGCGCCGTTGCAGGTGATCTCGAAAATGCCTCCGGTGCCGGGCACCAGCGACACCTCGCCGAGATCCGGCCCGAAGGTCGACAGCAGCTCCTGCGCCATCCATGCCGCGCGCAGCAGCCACTGGCACTGCGTGCAGTAGGTGATGCGGATGACGGGACGCGCGGGCTGGCTCACGCGGCGCTGAGCTTCGCCAGGGTGGCTTCGTCCACCTCGAAATTGGCATAGACGTTCTGCACGTCATCGTCGTCCTCAAGCGTGGCGACAAGCTTCATCAGCGACTGAGCACGTTCCTCGTCGACCGGCACGTTGTTCTGCGGCTGCCAGATCACCTTGACGCTCTCCGCCTCGCCGAGCGCCGCTTCCAGCGCCTTCGACACGTCACCGACATTTTCGAAGGCGCAGATGATGGTGTGACCGTCCTCGTCGGACTGGACATCGTCGGCGCCGGCTTCGATGGCCACTTCCATCACCTTGTCGGCGTCGCCGGCCGATGCCGGATAGTAGATTTCCCCGACGCGGTTCCACATGAACGACACCGAGCCGGTTTCGCCGAGCGCTCCGCCGGCCTTGGTGAAGGCGGCGCGGACGTTGGAGGCCGAGCGGTTGCGGTTGTCGGTCAGCGCCTCGACGATGAGGGCGACGCCGCCCGGGCCGTAACCTTCATAGCGCACTTCCTCATAATTCTCCGTGTCGCCGCCGGACGCCTTGTTGATGGCGCGCTGGATGTTGTCCTTCGGCATCGATTCGGCCTTGGCGTTCTGGATGGCGAGGCGCAGGCGGGGGTTCATGGCCGGGTCGGGCAGGCCGACCTTCGCCGCAACCGTGATTTCGCGTGCGAGCTTGGAGAACATCTTGGACCGCACCGCATCCTGGCGGCCCTTGCGGTGCATGATGTTCTTGAATTGTGAATGGCCGGCCATAGTGCCCCTGTTCGTGACTATCGGGATGTTCGGAATGGCCGGCTATATAAATAAATCGCCGGAAAAGGTCCAGTCGGCGGCGTGTCTGGCCGCTCGCGCATTTGTGACATCCTGCGCGGCGCGCGCGGTGCATAGTGTGGGAGGGGCGCCGACTGCCAGCCGCGGAGATTCCTCATGCCTGCCAGCCGTATCGCCGGATTCGTCGCGGCAATCGTTTCGCTGTCCCTGCTGTGGCTGATCGCTCCGGCGCAGGCGCAGGAAGCGCCGGTCCCCAGCAGATGCGTGGCGATTGCCAACGCGTTGCCCGGCGTCACCTATGCCAGCTTCTCGCCGGCGCCGACCCTGGCGCAGACTTTCGTCGACGGACCGGTGAGGATCACCTATGCCGGCCATTCCACCTATATCATCGAGACTCCCGGCGGCGTGCGCATCGCCACCGATTTCTCGGGCGTCTATGGCGGCGATCCGCTGCCCGACGTCGTCACCATGAACAAGGCGCACCGCACCCATTTCACCGATGCTCCCGATCCGCGCATCGGGTATGTGCTGCGCGGCTGGAATCCGGAAGGCGGTCCTGCAAGGCACGCCGTGGTGGTCGACGACGTCTATATCCGCAATGTGCCGACCGACATCCGCAACTGGGGCGGCGAACTGGAGCGCGACGGCAACTCGATCTTCATCTTCGAGGTCGCCAATCTCTGCATCGGCCATCTCGGCCACCTGCATACGCGGCTCAGCGACCAGCAATACGGCGCGATCGGCCGGCTCGATATACTGATGGTGCCGATCGACGGCGGCATGACCCAGTCGCTCGGCTCGATGAGCGAGATCGCCACACGGCTCTATTCCTCGATGATCCTGCCCATGCACCGGCACTCGACGCCGCTCGGCGAATTCCTCGGCCTGATGGGCGAGGGTTTCGCGGTCGACTATCGCGACGGCCGCTCGCTGGAGGTGACACTTAAGACCTTGCCGGACCGCCCGACCATCGTGGTGCTGGAGGGCGTGTAGCTCTAACCGATCGGCAGCACCTCGGAGCGCTTCACCTGCTTCAGCGCGAAGCTGGTCTCGATCGAGGCGACGCCGTCGAGGCGCGTCAGCTTGTCGTTGAGGAAGTGCTCATAGGCCTCGAGATCGCGCACGACGATGCGCAGCAGGTAGTCGCGCTGCCCGGTCATCAGATAGCAGTCCACCACTTCCGGCCAGCGCGCCACCGCCTTGGAGAAACGTTCCAGCGCGTCCTCGCGCTGGCGCTCCAGCTTGATCGAGGCAAAGGCGCTGATCGGCAGGCCGACCTTCTTCTGGTCGATGATGGCGGCATAACCCTTGATGACGCCGGCCTGTTCGAGCATCCGGACGCGCCGCGCGCAGGGCGAGGCCGACAGCCCCACCTTTTCCGCCAGTTCATTGACGGTCACCTTGCCGTCCGCCTGCAGCGCTGCGATGATCTTGCGGTCGATGTCGTCTATTTCCGACATTGGTTCATTTCACCTGCTTTCGCGGATTTCTTGGATATTTGAGCCAAATTGATGGCTCAAACAACCTGTTTTTGATCGGTTTCGCCCCCGATCACGCCCTATGCTGGTTTTCCGAACCGGGAGAAGCGGTCATGGCCGACAGGAAAGTGGCGATGCTCGGCGATCTGGAGCGCAAGGTGCTCTGGCTCGCGACGTGGATGATCCACAACGCCAACCATCTGCGCGACAACGAGGACGGGCTGAAGGTCGGCGGCCACCAGGCCTCCTCCGCGTCGCTGGCGACGATCATGACGGCGCTCTACTTCTCTGTGCTCAGGCCGGAGGATCGCGTTGCGGTGAAACCGCATGCCAGCCCGATCTTCCACGCCATCCAGTATCTGCTCGGCAACCAGATGCTGGAGAAGCTGAAGAACTTCCGCGGCTACAAGGGCGCGCAGTCCTATCCCTCGCGCACCAAGGACACCGACGATGTCGATTTC
>OEIU01001789.1_pt1 | contig 12792 bp, 11 predicted proteins | sample 1539221 | NCBI WGS metagenome assembly OEIU01 (sample SAMN03792071, study PRJEB22550) | activated sludge metagenome | feature: wastewater treatment plant; material: activated sludge; isolation source: Wastewater treatment plant of a petroleum refinery complex | place: Argentina: Zarate | collected...
AGGCGGTCCGCAGGACCGGGACGACCCGACGAGTGGGCGCGACCCGGATCGGGGGTGGAATCGTCTGTGTTCAGGGGCTGACCCCATTGACCCCGCCGCGACGCTTGCAGACAATCGGTCCGACGGCCTAGTCTAGGCTTTTGCACGATCATGCCCGGTCAGATGCCCATGAGTGATCGTTTCGGAGTCGAGTCCGCCAGCTCAATCGAGGAGACGTGATGGAACTGCATGTTGTGCCCCAGGACGCGTCGTGCGGCGCGATCGTGAAGGGCGTGGATCTGAGGCGCCCGCTGACGGATGCGCAGATCGCCGAAATACGCAGGCATTGGCTCGAACATCAGGTCCTCGCGTTCGTCGACCAGAACCTGGCCGTCGAGGACATCGAGCGCTTCGCCCTGACCATCGGTCCGTTCGGCTCCGACCCCTTCTTCGAAGCGATTCCCGGTCATCCCCACGTCGCTCAAGTGCGCCGGGACGCCGACGAGAAGACGCCCCTATTCGCCGAGAGCTGGCATTCGGACTGGAGTTTCATGGATGAGCCGCCCGCCGCGACGCTGCTGTATGGCAATGTCGTTCCGCCGGTGGGCGGCGACACGCTGTTTGCCGATCTGTATGCCGCCTGGGATACCCTTCCCGGTGACCTGAAGGCCCTGGTGGCCGAGAGGCGCGGCATCCATTCCGCGGGCCGGGCCTATGCGCGCGACGGCGCCTATGGCGAAAAGGACAAGGGGCGCTCGATGAAGATCCGCTATTCCGATGAGGCGCTGGCGACCCGCTCGCACCCGATTGCGCGCGTACATCCCGAAACCGGGCGCACCGCGCTGTTCGTCAGCCCTGGCTACACCATCGGCATCGAAGGCATGAGCGATGAAGAGGCCAAACCCATCCTGCGCGCGCTGTTCAAGCATCAGGCCAGCCCCGGGATCGTGTACCGCCACCGCTGGTCGCAGGGCACGCTGCTGATGTGGGACAACCGTTGTGTCAATCACGCCGCCACCGGCGGCTACGACGGACACGCCCGCCTTCTGCATCGCATCACGGTGGCGGATCGCACTGTTCAGTGAAGGACAGCCTCGACCGCGATCGAAACGCCGGGCGAGCCTTGGTCAGGGAGTGACGGGGGCGAGCCCCAGCATCCGCGCAAGGCTCGGCGCCGCCTCGGCGGCCGCCACGTCGAGATTCGATTCCAGCCGGCGCAGATGCGCCTCCATCTCGGCAACCGCCCGATCGGCCTGACCGGCCGCGATCAGGTCGACGATGCGCGCATGCTCGGCATGCTCGCAGGCCGCATTGCCGGGCCGCTCGTACAGCGCGACGACGAGCGAACAACGTGAAACCAGTTCGGTCAGGTAGCGCAGCAGGATCGGATTTCCGGCGAGTTCACCGAGCCGCAGGTGGAAGGAGCTCGCCAGCCGGGCCCAGGCGACCTGGTCGAAGCGGTGCATCGCGGCATGCTCCTGCTCCAGGCGCGCCTTCAGGTCGGCCCGCTCCGCCGCGGTCAGACCGCCGGGCCGGGCCGACACCAGCCGCACCACCGCAGCCTCGATGGCCCGCCGTGCCTCGAATACCCGCCGGGTCTCCTCGACGCCGGGGGCGGCGACGCTGGCACCGCGGTTCGGCTTCAACTCGACGATGCGGTCATGCGCGAGCCGCTGCAGGACCGTCCGGACCGTCGAGCGGCCGGCCCCGAAGAGCGCGCACAGCGACGACTCGGGCAGGCGGGTTCCGGGCACGAGCCGCTGGCTCATCACCGCGTCGAACACGGCCCGGTAGATGCGCTCGTCGATCGGCGGGTCGGCCTCGAGGGAACGAGTCTCGATGGAACGAGTCTCGACGGAACCGGCCTTGACTGTGGAGCGGGCCTTGACCGGTTCGTCGCTGCGCCTGCCCGTCCGGCGGCGCGAGGTCGACGGCGTTCGGGAGGCCGGCTTCATGCGGCGAAGCGGTCGACGTGGCGGTGGATCGCGCCAGGCGTCGTGAACCAGATCCGCCCGGCATCGCGCAGCGCAGCCAGCCGTTCGAGCACCCGGCGCAGATGCTTCAGGCGGTGCGGCTGGCCGACCAGGTAGGGATGCAGCGCGATGCCCATCACCAGCGGCTGGCCGGTGCTCTGCAGCAGCATCTCGTCGCACTGGTCGAGCACCAGGTCGGCGAAGGCCGGCATCTCCATCTGGCGGGCGACGATCATCGGGATGTCGTTCAGTTCCTGCGGGTAGGGAATCGACCAGAGGCGCTGTCCGGACCGGGTCGACATCGGCACCGGCTGGTCGTCATGGCACCAGTTCAGTGTATAGCGATAGCCGGCCTCGGCGAGCAGGTCGGGCGTCGACGTGCTCTCGGAGATCCACGGCGACAGCCAGCCCTCGGGCGTGCGGCCGCTCTCGGCAGCGATCCGGCTGCGGCAGCGTTCGGGCAGCGCCGCCTCGTCGCCGGCCTGCATCGTCCCCTGCCGTTCCGCATTCGTGTGCCCGTGGCCGATCAGCTCGTCGCCACGCGCCGTGAAAGCCGCGACCAGTTCCGGGCAGTGGTCATAGAGCGCGGTGTTCAGGATGACGCCGGCGGGCAGGCCGAGCTGCTCGAACAACGCCAGGCAGCGCCAGGCGCCGACGCGGTTGCCATACTCGCGCCAGGTGTAGTTCAGCACGTCGGGCTGCGGCGACACCGGACCGATCGCCGCGCCGAGCCCCTCGCCGAAGGCGAAGTGCTCGAGGTTGAAGCCGAGGTAGACCGCGAGGCGCGCGCCACCGGGCCAGGCATAGTCCGGCCGGCCGATGATCGGCCGGTATGGGAAGCGGCCGTGGCCCGGCAACGGCCCGGCATAGCCGGCGTATCCGGCGTATCCGGCGTATCCGGCGTATCCGGCGTATCCGGTACGCCCGGCTTCGCCTGAATCGCCGGAACCCTCGCCAGCGGCATCGCACCCGACGACCGCCACGACCGGCCCCGGCTCAGCCGACCAGGCCGGCGCGGATCATGATCCGCTCGGCGCTGTCGTTCCACACGTCCTGCTTCACGATCAGGCCGTGACTGACCTCGAAGCGGTCGACATAGCGATTGCCTTCGAAGGGCGTGCCGTCCGGCCATGCGCCATGGAGGGTCCCCAGACTGTAGACGATGGTGCACTCCGGGCTGCCGCCAGCCACCACGTCGGTGCGCGCTATGCGTTTCCTGACCCAGGCGTAGCGCCTGGCGTTGAACGCGGTGGTGTCGGCCGGCGTGCGCATCGGGCGGCCGCCGGTGAAGGTGACGACCAGGTTCTTCGACACGAAGCGGGCGGCGGCCTCGGGGTCCGGGATCATCGCCAGACGCAGGTACTCATCGACGATCGCGGCGGCCTCGCGTTCGAGCCGCGTGAGGGCGGGGGGAGGGCGGTCGGCATCGGTCATAGCGTGCCCCGGCGGGTTGCGGGCCGAGCGGTTGTGCAAGAGGCGTGCCGGCCTGTTGCGACGGGATGGCACTGATTGTCCACAATCGATGTCAGTTCATGTCGACGCGAGTAGTCGCCGATGTCGACAAAGTGGCATGGCCCTTGCATGAGCAGGCTACTCCCCGGGTGCATGCCCCATCGCCGATCAACCGTGCCCGTCCGTCGTGCGGGCGAATCCCACAGGAAGGTCCCACCATGCGCACACGATCCGTTCCGACCCCGACCGTGCCGCAATCGGCCCGGCGTCATGCCCTCGCGACGCTGGCCGCCACGTTGGCCGTCACCACGGCTGCCGGCTTCGCACTGCCCGGCACGGCCGCCGCCGCCGAACCGATCAAGATCGGCCTGATCACCGCACTGTCGGGCCAGTCCGCACTCGCCGGCGAGGCGCTCACCCGCGGCGCCCAGCTCGCGATCGACGAGATCAATGCCAAGGGAGGGCTGCTGGGCGGCCGCAAGCTCGAACTGGTGCGGCGCGACGATGAGAGCAACCCGGCCAAGGGCGTCACCGCGGCGCGCGAGCTGATCTTCCGCGAGAAGGTGGCGGTGCTGATCGGCGGGCTGGAAACCCCGGGGTCGATGGCGATCGTGCCGCTGGTCAACCAGGAGAAAGTGCCCTTCATCGGCCCCCGGGCCGCGGGCACCGGCCTCACGAAGAATGGCGCGAAGCCCAACTTCGCGTTCCGCGTGTCCGCCGTCGACGAGGTCGTCAATGTCGGCATGCTCGACTACGCGGTGAAGAATTTCGGCGCGACCAGGCCGGGCATGATCCTGGTGAACAACCCGTGGGGTGAATCGAACGAGAAGGGTCTCACCGCCGCGCTGGCCGCGAAGAACATGAAGGCCACCGGCATCGAGAAGTTCGAGATGAACGACGTCGACATCGTGCCGCAGTTGACGCGGCTGAAGGCAGCCGGCACCGATGCCCTCTTCCTCGTCGGCAACGTCGGCCCGTCGGCCCAGGTCGTGAAGTCGCTCGACCGGATGGGCTGGAAGGTGCCGATCGTCTCGCACTGGGGTCCTGCCGGCGGCCGCTTCTCCGAACTGGCCGGCCCGAACGCGAAGGACGTGCACTTCGTGCAGACCTACAGCTTCTTCGGCAAGCTGTCACCGGTCGGCGACCAGGTGATGAAGTCACTGATGGCGAAGTATCCGGCGATCAAGGGCCCGGGCGACATCACGCCGGCCGTCGGCTATGCCAACGCCTACGACGGCACCCACCTCGCCGCGCTCGCGATCGCGCAGGCCGGCTCCACCGACGGCGACAAGGTCCGCCAGGGCTTCCACGCGATCGGCCGCTACGAGGGGCTGATCAAGACCTACGAGAAGCCGTTCGCGAACGGCCAGGATGCGCTGTCGTCGAACGACTACGTCTGGGCCCAGTTCGTCGACAACCAGATCATCCCGGTCAAGTGAAGACGATCCCCCGGTCGGCTTCGGTGCGGCCCGGATGAGATGCTGACGGCCGCCTGGATCAGCGGGTTCGGGCTGGGCGCGATGTACGGCCTCATCGCGCTGGGCTTTCATGTCACCTGGGCGGTGTCGGGCACCGTCAACTTCGCGCAGGGCAGCGCGATGATGCTGGGCGCGGTGCTGACCTTCACGTTCGTGCAGACCTTCGGCTGGCCGATGGTGCCGGCCATGGTGCTGGCGCTCGTCGGCTGCGCGCTCTACGGGCTGCTGGTCGAGGCGATCGCGGTCCGGCCGTTCGCCGATCGCGGCTCGAACGCGTGGCTGATGGCCACCGTGGCACTGGGCATCGTCGTCGACAACGCGGTGCTCTTCACCTTCGGCAAGGAGCCGCGCGGCCTGCCCTCGCCGCTCGCGGTCGAGGCGATCCGCGTCGGCGAGGTCGGTCTGGGGGTCTATCCGCTGCAACTCCTGATCCCGGTCGTCGGCCTGGCGCTGGCGGGTGCGCTGCACCAGCTCGGCCGTCGTACCCGCTGGGGGACCGCGATGCTGGCCGTGGCTCAGAACCGCGAGGCCGCCCGGCTGATGGGCGTGCCGATCCGGCGCGTCGTCGCAGCCGCCTTTGCGCTGTCGGCGGTGCTGGCCGGCATCGCCGGGCCCCTGATCGCTCCGCTCTTCAACGTGCACTCGGACATGGGCACGCTGTTCGGCCTCAAGGCTTTCGCGGTCGCGATCCTCGGCGGCATCGGTTCGGCCTGGGGCGTGATGCTGGCCGGACTGCTGTTCGGCCTGGCCGAGGCGACGGTCATCGTCACGCTCGGCTCCGGCTTCACCCAGATCGTGACCTTCGCGCTGGTCATCGTCGCGCTCGCCCTGCGGCCCCAGGGCCTGTTCGGCCGCGCCGAGGTGCGAAAAGTTTGACGGCACACCGGTCAGTCGACACGCCGGCCGTCGTCGCCGGCCTCATGGTCGCCGCGGCCGCGGTGCTGCCGTTCACGCTCAATACCTACGACGTCTTCATCCTCGCCAACATCGCGCTGCTCGCGACGGTGGGCATCGGGCTGAACCTGCTGATCGGCCTGATCGGCCAGATCTCGTTCGGCCATGTCGGCTTCTATGCGATCGGCGCGTACACGGTCGCGATCCTCACGACGAAGGCCGGATGGTCGTTCTGGGCGGCGTGGCCGGTCGCTGCGGTGCTGGCGGGCGCCTGCGGCGCGCTGCTGGCGCTGCCCGCGCTGCGCGCGAGGGGGCCCTATCTGGCGATGATCACGATCGCCTTCGGTTTCATCGTCGAGCAGGGCATCGTCGAGATGCGCGGCCTAACCGGCGGGCAGAACGGCATCATGGGACTCGCGGCTCCCCCCTTCGACGGCGCGCCGTTCGCGGCGGCCGGCGAATGGATCGGATCCCTCGGCGGGCGCACCGGTGGTGAACGGACGATCGCGGTGCTGGCGCTGCTGCTCGCGGCCGTCGCGCTGCTGCTGTACCGCCGGATCGACCGGGGCACCTGGGGCGCGGCGATGCGGGCGGTGCGCGACAGCGAGACGGCGGCCGAGTCGATCGGCATCGCGCCGCTGGTCGTCAAGACGGTGGCCTTCGCCGGCTCGGCCGTCGCCGCCGGCGCGGCCGGCGCACTGTTCGCGCCGCTGTCGGGCTTCGTCACGCCGCACACCTTCGGCTTCATGCAGTCGATCCTGTTCGTGCTGGCGGTGATGATCGGCGGGGCCGGCTCGATCACCGGGCCGGTGCTGGGCGCGATCATCGTCGGCCTGCTGCCGGAGCTGCTGGCTGGCGTCGAGGAGTACCGGCTGATGCTCTTCGGCGCGCTGCTGCTGGTCGTGCTGTGGGCGGTTCCCGGCGGTGCGTCCGGGCTGATCGACGCAACGGCGAAGCGGCTGCGGCACCGGTGGGGGGCGGGCCGGCAGCCCGGCGGCACCGACATGCGGATACCTGCCCCGGAGGTGCCCGATCCGCAGGTGCCCGCCGGACTGTCCGCACGCGGGCCGGGCGTCACCGCCTTGCCTGCCGGCACCGGCGCACCGCCCGCACTGGTCGCCGAACACTTCGAGATGCGCTTCGGCGGCGTGCGGGCCGTCGACGATCTGTCGTTCACGGTCCAGCCCCGTCGCATCACCAGCCTGATCGGGCCGAACGGGGCCGGCAAGTCGACGGTGCTCAACCTGCTGACGGGCTTCTACCGCCCGAGCGCCGGCACGGCCCGCCTCGGCGACACGCCGCTGACCGGCCGGCCGGCCTTCCGGATCGCCCGGGCCGGCATCGCCCGCTCGTACCAGACCTCGCAACTCTTCACCGGCCTGTCCGCCGAAGACAACGTCGCACTCGGCGCGGTACGGGGGCGGCTCGGCCCGCTGCTCGGCGCGGCCGCGCTGCGGGCCCCGGCGGTCCGTGATGCCGCGCGCGCCGCGCTGCGCTTCTGCGGCTTCGAGACGGATCCGGCGACGCCGGCCGCGGACCTGCCGCATGTCGATCGCCGGCTGGTCGAGATCGCCCGTGCCCTGGCCACCTGCCCCGCGATGCTGCTGCTCGACGAACCGGCCGCCGGCCTGTCGCGCGAAGACAAGACCCGGCTCGCAAGCTTGCTGCGACGGATCGCCGACGCGGGCATCGGCGTCCTGCTGGTCGAGCACGACATGGCCCTGGTGATGGGCATCTCCGACGAGGTCATCGTGCTCGAGAGCGGCCGCTTCCTGGCGGCCGGCACGCCGGGCGAGGTCCGCGCCGACCCGAACGTGCTGCGGGCCTACCTCGGCGAATCGGCACCGCCGGCCGCCTCGCCGCACGCCGGGCCGGCGGCCGGCACCCGCATCGCGCCAGACGAGCACGTCACGGCCACACCGGCAGTCCCGAGCACCGGTGCGACCGCCCCGCGCGGCCAGGAACTGCTCGGCGTCGGCACGCTGACGGCCGGCTATGGTGCCGCACCGGTGCTGCACGACGTCGACCTCGCCGTGCGCGAGGGCGAGACGGTGGCCCTGCTCGGCGCCAACGGAGCCGGCAAGTCGACGCTGATGCGGGCGCTGGCCGGCCTGCACCGGCCGGTCGCCGGTGGCATCCACCTCGCCGGCCAGTCGATCGCCGCACTGCCGGCCGAGCGGATCGTCGCCCTCGGCATGGTGCTGGTGCCCGAGGGACGCCAGGGGTTTCCCGAGTTGTCGGTGCTGGACAACCTGCGCCTCGGCGGCTTCCTGGCCGGCACGGGCCGCGAGGCGCTCGCCGAGGCGATGCTGGTGCGCTTCCCGCGGCTGCGCGACCGTCTGCAGCAGCGGGCCGGCCTGCTGTCCGGCGGGGAGCAGCAGATGCTGGCGATCGCCCGCGGGCTGATGGCGCGGCCGAAGCTGCTGCTGCTCGACGAGCCGTCGCTCGGACTCGCGCCGAAAGTCATCGCCGAACTGTTCGACGCGCTGGACGCGCTGCGGCGTGAGCGGATGACGCTGCTGCTGGTCGACCAGATGGCCGGCCTGACGCTGGCACTGGCCGATCGCGCCTACGTGATCGAGGAAGGCCGGATCGTCGCGCGCGGCGACGCGGCGTCGATCGCCGCGGACGACCGGCTCGCGAGCGCCTACCTCGGCGCCGCCGCCCCGAGCCCCGCCCTGCCGGCAGCGGTCCCGTCACCCTAGGCGTGTTCACACCACGTTCGTGCCCGCGCCCTGACACCGAGGAGCACACACGATGACCCTGCTGCACGTTCCCGTCATCGACATCGCGCCGTTTCGAACCGGTTCGGCCGGCGCGCGCGCGGCCGTCGGCCGGGCCGTCGACCAGGCCTGCCGGGACATCGGCTTCCTGGTGATCACCGGCCACGGTGTGTCCGGATCGCTGATCCACGCCACCCGCGACGTCTCGCGCCGCTTCTTCGACCTGCCGCCGCACGAGAAGCGGCGGGTCGCGCGGCCCGCCGCCGACGTCGCCCGCGGCTACGTCGGCCTGACCGAGGAATCGGTCGGCCGTTCGCGCGACGCCACGGTCAAAGCCGGCGACCTGAACGAGAGCCTGATGATCGGCCCGGTCGACCCGCCCGACGAGCCGGGCTACACGGCGGCCCCGGCCGCCGGCCGACACTTCGCACCGAACCTATGGCCCGGGCAGCCCGCCGACCTGCGCGAGACCTGGACCGCCTACTATCGCGCGATGGGCGACCTCGCCCGGACGCTGATGCGAATCTTCGCGACCGGCCTGGACCTGCCCGAGGCCCATTTCGATCCGCTCATCGACCGCCACATCAGCCGCCTGCGGGTGCGCAACTATCCGGCCCAGACGAGCCCGCCGATGCCGGGACAGATCCGCGCCGGCGCACATTCGGATTACGGCAGCCTGACCATCCTCGCGACCGAGGACAGGCCGGGCGGCCTGCAGGTCTGCAACGCGACCGGCGACTGGGTCGACGTGCCGATCCTGCCCGACTGCTTCATCGTCAACATCGGCGACCTGATGGCCCGCTGGACCAATGACCGCTGGGTATCGACGCTGCACAGGGTCGTCAATCCGCCGGCCGGCGCCGGCGACGGTGCGCGGCGGCAGTCGCTGGTCTTCTTTCACAACCCGAACTATGACGCGCCGGTCGCGTGCCTGCCCACCTGCCTCGCGCCCGGGCGATCGGCGGCGACGACGCCGCTGTACCCGCCGACGACGTCGGGCGAGCATCTGCGGCGGCTGTTCACCGCGACGCAGAACGTCGCCGCTGACGCAGCGTAGGCGCACATGGACCGCGCCGTCAGGTGCAGGCAGGCGGACTCCAGCCCCCGCTCACGCCGCCTGCGTCATCCGCCAGTAATCGATCTTCATCATGCCGACCACGCCGACGCCGATCGCGGCGATCGTGATCATCGAGCCGACCGACAAGGTCGACAGCCCCGACAGCCCCTGCCCGATCGTGCAGCCGAGTGCGGTGACGCCGCCCACGCCCATCAGCGCGGCGCCCAGCACGTGGCGCTTGAAGTCGGCCGCGTCCGGGAAGGTCTCTTCGCGATAGGTGCGGCTGACCAGTGCATAGGCGAGCGACCCGACGATGATGCCGAGCGCGCTGCCGATGCCGAACGTCATGACCCGGCTCTGGTCGCTCCAGAACATCAGCAGCTCCAGCGTGTACGCGATCGGCGCGACAAGCGACAGCGATTCCGGCCGGTTGCTCTGCGTGCCTATCCACGCCTCCTCCAGCGTCTTCGGATGCTCGGCGACGGGGCCGACGTGCCCGGTCAGGTACCAGCCGCCGACGATCACCAGGCCGACGACGATGCCGCCCAGCAACGGATCGAGGCGGCGCGCCTCGCGGTCGGCCAGCGCCCAGCCGAGCAGCGCGAGGCCGATCAGCGCCGGCAGCCAGATCGCGGTGCGGGCGAGGTCCAGCCCCAGGGTCGCCGACACCAGCGCCGGCACGGTCTGCGACGTGGCGAGCCTGACCGTCGCCAAGTCGACGGTGTTGACCCGCCATACGCCGATCAGCCCCTTCAAGGTCGCGTAGGCGGAGATGCCCAGCACCAGGAACACCACCAGCGATTTCAGGTTGCCGCCGCCGATCCGGATCAGCGCCTTGCTGCTGCAGCCCGAGGCCAGCGCCATGCCGACCCCGAACATCAGCCCGCCGACCACGTGCGACAGCCACGGGATGCTGTTGCCGGCGTACAGCGACTTGCCGATGTCGACCAGCCCGGCCGCCTGCAGGCCGGCCACGCCCAGCACCGCGACGCCGACCGCCATCACCCACATCCGCATCCGCGTCCAGTCGCCGATGTTGACCACGTCGGAGAACGCGCCCAAGGTGCAGAAGTTCGTCCGGTTGCCGACGAAGCCGAACACCAGCCCCAGCACGAAGCCGCCGGCGGCGATGACCCTGGTCGAGATCAGTTCTGTTTCCATCCGGTCATTGTGCCCGAGCGGCGGGCCGCGGGGCGGCCGTATCCATTGCGGCGCCGCTGGCCGAGCGGCCCGTTGCCCGGGCGCCGGCCGGCCGCGCAGACCGCGCCGGCCTCACTGACGCGGATGATCGACCGGGAAGCCGGCCGCGCGCCATTCGGGAAATCCGTACTCCAGCCGCCGCGCGGCGACGCCGGCCGCCCGCATCCGCGCCACCGCCTCGGAGGCCAGCAGGCACAGCACGCCGCGACAATAGGCGACCACCTCGGTGCCGGGCGCCAGCCCCCCCATCCGCGTGTCCAGTTCGGCCAGCGGCAGATTGATCGCGCCGGGCGGGTGGCCGAGCCGGTACTCCGCCTCGGGCCGGGTGTCGACGATCGTCACCAGGCCGGCGCGACTCCTCGCCAGCAGTTCCTCCGCGCCGACCGGCTCCAGTGCCCCCAGCCGGTCACGATAGGCGCGCAACGATTTCTCCAGCGCCGGCGAAAGCTGCAGCGCCAGACCATGCAGACTGGCCAGCAGCCGCACGACGCCGTCGTTGGCCAGCCGGTGATAGACGAACTGCCGGTTGCGCTCGCGGCGAATCAGCCCGGCCTGCCGCAGCGCCCGCAGATGCTGCGAGGTGTTGGCCACCGTCAGCCCGGTGGCCTGCGCGATCCGCTCGACATGGACCTCGCCCTGCGCGATCACCTCCAGCACCAGCAGTCGCGACGGGCTGGCCAGCGAGCGCGCGATCGCCGCGATGTCGCCGAACACCGCCTCCTTCAGCGCATAGGGACCAGGGGGGTTCGCATCACCCTCCCTGGCGGCCCGCGGCGGATTCACTGGCCGCGCGGCGCCGGCCGGCCGAGCGCGCGCGCCTCCATCTGCAGGAACACGTTGTAGGCGTTGGCGCGGTTGGCCTGCGCGAAGGCCGGCTCGCCGGCGAACGGCCGCCAGTCGGTCTGCGCATAGGCTTCCTCGAACGTGGCCATCGCGTTCACCGCCTCGCCCATCGTCTTCGTCAGATACTCCAGATACCGCCGCGTCGTCGCGATGTCGCGCGCCGGATCGCTGGAGGCCGCGCCGTGGCCGGGGATCACGACGGCCGGCGCCAGCGGCGCGATCCGTTCGAGCGTCGCCAGCCAGGAGGCGACGTCGGCGCTGCCGACGAACGGCAGCCGGCCGGAGAAATAAAGATCGCCGGCGAACAGCACCCGCGCATCGTCGATCCACAGCATCAGGTCCTCCGGCGAATGGGCGCCGCCGACGTTGATCACGCGGAACCGCCGGCCGCCGAGGTCGAATGCAAGAGTATCCCCGCCGGCGAAGTCCAGCCAGCGGTCGGCGCCGATCAGCGGATCGCCGTCGCCGAACCACGGCGCCAGATCACGCCGCCGCTGCGCCAGCCGTTCGCCGGCCAGGTCGGACGCCAGATACTGCCGGCCTGCCGCATGCGCCCATATCTCGGCGCCGGCGCGCCTGAACGCCGGCAGCCCGTAGAAGTGATCGGCGTGATAGTGGCTGACGATGACCCGCCGGATCGGCTGCGGCGTCACCCGGCGGATCGCCGCGATCATCGCCTCGCCGAGCCGCGGCGTGCCTAGCGCATCGAACGCGACGACGCCGTCGCCGGTCACGATGAAGCCGGCGTTCGACATGAAGCCGCGATTGGCGGCATCGGCCATGCCGGCAGCGCCGCGGAAGTACCAGATGCCGGGCGCGACCTGCAGCGGCTCCAGCGCCTCCGCAGGTTGCGCGCGGCCTGTCGCCGGCAGCATCAGCCAGAGCGCCAGCACCATCAGCGCAGACAACACCCTCACGGCATCATCCCCGCATTGCCGCCGACCCCGATCAGCCGCGGCGTGTTCGGCGCACGCGGCGTCACCGTCCGGTTCGCCTTCAACCAGGTTTCGACGACCTCCCAGATCGGCGGGCCGCCGGCGCGGCGAGCCTCCTCGGCCACCGGCGCCCAGCCGGCGACGCGGTAGGTCCTGCCGGCCTCGATCGGCCGGCCGCCCAGCCGCATGTCCTGGATCCGCGCGCCCATCTTCGCGTTCGGATCGCAGGCGTAGGTCAGGCCGCCCACCCGCACCATG
>OEIU01001790.1_pt1 | contig 12779 bp, 5 predicted proteins | sample 1539221 | NCBI WGS metagenome assembly OEIU01 (sample SAMN03792071, study PRJEB22550) | activated sludge metagenome | feature: wastewater treatment plant; material: activated sludge; isolation source: Wastewater treatment plant of a petroleum refinery complex | place: Argentina: Zarate | collected...
GCCACCGGGTCTGCGACCTCGGCGTCGGGCAGGTCGCCGAGGGCCGGCAGGTGTTCCCGACGATGACGGTGCGGGAGAATCTGGAAATCGGTGCGATGTTGCCGCGCGCTCGTGCCGGCGCAACCGCTATGCTGTCCCGGGTGCTCGGCATGTTTCCCCGCCTCGCCGAGCGTTCGTCGCAGGTGGCGGGCACCTTGTCCGGAGGCGAGCAGCAGATGCTGGCGATCGGCCGCTGTCTGATGGGCGCACCAAGGCTGGTCATGTTCGACGAGCCGTCGCTGGGGCTGGCGCCGGCGATCGTGCAGGAGGTGCTGGCCACGATACGCGAGCTGCACCGCGAGGGCATGACGATCCTGCTGGTCGAGCAGAACGTCGCGGCTTCGCTTAAGCTGGCCGACCGCGCCTACGTGCTCGAGAACGGTCAGGTGGTGCTCGCCGGCAGCGGTGCCGCGCTGCTCGACGATCCCCGGGTGCGGGAGGCTTACCTGGGCCTGTGAGACAGGCTGTTCTGGATCTTTGGACATGAGCCGTATCTTCGATGTGCTGAAGCAGCGTCTGGGGGCGGTCGAGAACCCGTCGAACGAGCCGTCGCTGCTGACGGTGGCCGACAGGCGCCGTCGGCGGATGCTGCGTCAGGCGGGCAGCCTGGCGGCGGCGACCGTCGCCGCCGGTTCGCTGGCCGGCTGTGCCGCCGGTGCCGGCGCGGGTGCGGCCGGCGGTGCGCGCGGTGACGGCGACGGACGCAGGCTCGGCTTCAACCCGGTGCCGATCGCCCGCGACGACGCGGTGCACGTGCCCGACGGCTATACCGCGCGGGTGCTGATCGCCTGGGGCGACCCGGTCGGCGATCTGCGCGGCATGCCGAACTTCCGCTTCGATGCATCGAACACCGTCGAGGAGCAGGCCCTGCAGTCGGGCACCCACCACGACGGCATGTTCTTCTTCCCGCTGCCGCCGGTGATGATGGAGGGCGTGGGGCCGCGGCCGCCGATGACGGCCTCGTCGACCAGCGGCCTGCTGGTGACCAACCACGAGTATCCGGACTACAGCACGATGTTCGCCGACGGCACCGCGAACTGGTCGCTCGCCAAGACCCGCAAGGCGCAGGCGGCGCTGGGCGTCAGCGTCATCGAGGTGGCGCGCAGCGAGCGGGGCTGGGCGGTGGTGCGGCCGTCGCGCCATGCGCGGCGCATCCATGCCTACACCCAGATGCGCATCGCCGGGCCGGCCGCCGGCAACGAGGCGATGATGACCGCGCGCAGCCGTACCGGCCGCGAGGCGTGGGGCACCTATGCGAACTGCGCGATCGGCTGGACCCCATGGGGCACCTACCTGACCTGCGAGGAGAACTTCAACTTCTACTTCAAGGGGCTGGACAAGCCGACGCCGATGCAGGCGCGCTACGGCATCAACCAGCGCAACCACACGGGCCTGTGGGGCGATGCCGATCCGCGCTTCGACGTGGCGCGCAGCCCCAACGAGCCGAACCACTTCGGCTGGGTCGTCGAGATCGATCCGTACGATCCGTCGTCGGTCCCGGTCAAGCGCACCGCGCTGGGCCGCAAGAAGCAGGAGGGCGCCGCCTGCGCGGTGGCGCGCGACCGCCGGCTGGCGTTCTACATGGGCGACGACCAGGCGTTCGAATACCTGTACAAGTTCGTCACCGCGCGGCCGTGGAACCCCGACGACCGGGCCGCGAACCGCGACCTGCTCGACACCGGTACCTTGTACGTCGCGCGCTTCGACACCGACGGCACCGGTCACTGGCTGGAGCTGGTCCATGGCCGCAACGGGCTGACCGCCGCCAACGGCTTCCGCTCGCAGGGCGACGTGGCGATCTTCGCGCGGGCCGCCGCCGACCGGGTCGGCGCGACGCCGCTGGACCGGCCGGAATGGACCGCGGTGGATCCCGAGAGCGGCACTGTCTACGTGACGCTGACCAACAACAACGAGCGCGGCGCCCCGGGCAAGCCCGGCGCAGACGCCGCCAACCCGCGCGCGCCGAACCGCTTCGGCCACACGCTGCGCATCGACGAGGCGTCGGCCGATGCGGCCGCCACCGCCTTCAAGTGGGAGGTGTTCGCGCTGGCCGGCGATCCGAAGGCGGCCGACTCGGCGGTGCGGGCGACGATCAAGGGCGATGTCTATGCGTCGCCCGACGGGCTGATGATCGATCCGCGCGGCGTGCTGTGGGTGCAGACCGACATGTCGCCCGGCAATCTGCTGAAGGGCGACCATGCGATGTTCGGCAACAACCAGATGCTGGCGATCGATCCGGTCACCCGCGAGACCCGGCGCTTCCTGACCGGCCCGCGCGGCTGCGAGATCACCGGCGCCTGCCTGACCCCCGATGCGCGGACGATGTTCGTCAACGTCCAGCATCCGGGCGAGGGCCGCGAAGGCGGCGGCGATCCGCGGGCGGTGCGCGAGATCTCCAACTGGCCCGATCACCAGTCCGACGGCCGGCCGCGCTCGGCGACGGTGGTGATCACCAAGTTCGACAACGGCATCATCGGTACCTGAACGGTCACGGCAGCACCCGCCCCGGATTCATCAGCCCCAGCGGGTCCAGCGCCCGCTTGATCCGCGTCATCAGCGCCAGCTCCACCGCGCTCTTGTAGTGCCGGTTCTCGTCGACCTTCAGCGCGCCGATGCCGTGCTCGGCGGAGATCGATCCGCCGCAGCCGGCCACCGCGTCGTAGACCAGGCGGTTGATCGCCGCCTCGTTCGTCATGAACCGTGCGGGCGGCTCGCCGGGCGGCGGCGCGACGTTGTAGTGCAGGTTGCCGTCGCCCAGGTGGCCGAACACGACCATCCGCGCACCGGGGAACGCGCGCTCGATCGCCGCATTGGTGGCGGCGACGAAACGCCCGATCGCCGAGGTCGGCACCGCGATGTCGTGCTTGACGTTCGGGCCCTGGGCGACCTGCGCCTCGGAGATGTTCTCGCGCAGCGCCCAGAACGCCGCCGACTGCGCGAGCGATGCGGCGATCGCACAGTCGCCGACCAGTCCGTCGTCGATCGCCTCGGTCATCAGCGACTCGAAGAGCTGCTGCGCATGAGCCTCGCTTTCGGCGTCGCTGCTCTCGATCAGCACGCAGTAGGGCGGCAGCACTGCGAACGGTCGGGCGGCATCGGGAAAGCGCACGGCCACCAGCTCCAGGCAAAAGCGGCTGATCAGCTCGAACGCGGTCAGCGATGCCGCCAGCCGCGCCTGCGCCCGTTCCAGCAGCCGCAGCGCATCGTCGGGGCTGGCCACCGCGGCCAATGCGATGACGCGGCCCGCCGGTTGCGGATAGAGCTTCATCGTCGCCGCGGTGATCACGCCCAGCGTCCCTTCGGCGCCGATGAACAGGTCGCGCAGGTCGTAGCCGGTGTTGTCCTTGCGCAGCCCACGCAGCCCGTCCCAGATCTCGCCCTCGGCGGTCACCACCTCCAGGCCCAGGCACAGCTCGCGGGCATTGCCGAAGCGCAGCACCTGGACGCCGCCGGCGTTGGTCGACAGGTTGCCGCCCAGCGTGCAGCTTCCCTCGGACGGCAGCGACAGCGGGAACAGCCGGCCGGCCTGGTCGGCCGCCTGCCGCACCTCGGCCAGCGTGCAGCCGGCCTCGGCGGTCAGCGTGTTGTTCAGCGGATCCACCGCCCGCAGCCGCCGCATCCGGGTCAGCGACAGCAGCAGCGCACGGCCGCCGGCATCGGGCACGCTGCCGCCGACCAGCCCGGTGTTGCCGCCCTGCGGCACCAGCGGCACCCGGTGCTCGGCGCACCAGCGGACGATGCGCGCCACGTCGCCGGTGCTGTCGGGCTGGGCGACCGCCAGCGCGCGGCCGGTCCAGCGGCGCCGCTGATCGATCAGGAACGGCGCCATGTCGTCGTCACCGGTCAGCAGCCGGCCGTTGAAGCTGGGGAGGGTCCGCATGACCTGATGGGCTCCGGATCTTGCCGGTCGAGGATGATCGGGTGGCCGATCATCGCATCGAACCGGCCGTATCACCCGGTCCGGTGACGGATCGATGAGGGCGGATCCACCATTTGCGGGATGCGGGCGGCGCGGCGCTGAGTCAAGCTTGGGCAAGGCCATCAGCAGGAGCGAGCCGGTTCCGGCCGGCCGCCGTGGATCAAGGTGACTCCGTCTTACAGCGATTCCGATCCCGTCCCGGCCGATGGTGCCAGCCATCCGACGGCGCTGCGCGACACCTGGCTGCACCATCTGCTCGATACGCTGGGCTGGCCGGCGCTGCTGCTGGACGCCGAGCGCGCCGTGGTGGCCGCCAACCCGGCCGCCGGCCGCCTGCGCCGCGACACGCTGGTGACCAGCGGCGGTCGCCTGAGGTGCGAGGATGCCGCCAGCGACGAGCGGCTGGCGCAGGGGGTCCGCGAGCTGCTCGGCGATGGCGGCGCGCGATCATCGGCCAGGCGCCGCCGCCGGACGCTGAGCGTGATGAACCTGGCCCGTGACAGGATCGTGTTCGTGACGGTGGCGCGGCTCGAGCTGGCGCCGGCTGCGCAGGCTTCCAGCAGCGACCCGCTGGCGCTGGTCACGGTGCACGATCCGCAGACGCCGTTGCGGCTGCACACCGACGGGCTGGCCGATCTGTTCGCGCTGACCCCCGCCGAGCTGCGGGTCGCCGAGGTGCTGGCCGACGGGCAGTCGCCGGCCGCCGCTGCGCAGCTCCTGAGCCTGTCCGAGGGAACGGTGCGCACCCACCTGCGCACGATCTTCAAGAAGACCGGCACCCATCGGCAGGCCGAGCTGGTCCGCCTTCTGACCCGTTTTTGGTATCCCTGAGTACCGATCGACCCATCCGGCCCTCCGGTCCGCTGGCCGGACGGCTAGGCCGATCGGTCAGCGCCGTCTGTGGTGCCGCCGCATCCCTGGCCGTTCGATCGATTTCCTCTCCGTCGGATCCCCGCTAATGTGCGCTGCGGTGCGGGCGCTTCAGGGAGCGGGCCGGATGAAGATATTGCTGGTGGACAACCACCCGCTGTTTCGCTGCGGATTGCGGATGGTGCTGTCCGATCTCGATCCGGATCTGGTCTGTCTGCAGGCCGACGGCGTGCGCGGCGCGGCCGCGTTCGCGGCGGCTTCCGACGATGCCGTCGAGCTGGTGCTCTATGGCGTGCCCGATCACGGCGATACCGCGGCGCGGCTGACCGGCGAGCTGCGTGCGTCGTTCCCCGACGCGATGCTGATCGCTCTGGTCGATGTCGATGACGCGGCGCTCGCACGCCGCTGCGTGCTGGCCGGCGCCAGCGGCGTGGTCGCCAAGGGGGCGCCGCCGCCGGTGCTGGTACACACGCTGCGCTCGGTGCTGCAGGGCCGGGTGATGCTGCCGCCGTCGCTGATGGAGGCCGCCGGTGCGGCGCCGGCGCAGCCGCGGCTGAGCGCCGAGGATGCAATCAGGGCACGGCTGCCGTACGATGCCGGCGGCCCGTCGATCGGCGACGGGCCGGATGCCTTCGACCAGGAACTGTTGTGGCTGTCGATTCGCGGACTGTCGATCCCCCGGATCGCCGAGCGCTGCGCGCTGTCGCGCCAGGCGGTCGAGCACCGGCTGGCGCAGGCTTACCGCCGCATGGGCGCGGCCGATCGTGCCGATGCGCTGATTGCGGCAGCCGTGCAGGGCCTGACCGGCCTGCGGCCGCCGCAGCCGCTGCATCCGGCCCGCTGACGCCGATCCGCGCATACACCCGATGACCGCGGACCCCGGCAGCCGCGGCCTGCAGGCCGACTCCAGCCTGCAGGCCGAGGCCGGTCTGCAGCCGGAGTCCAGCCTGCAGACGGAGTTGCTGGCGCTGTGGGCGCGCCAGGGGCGGCGGCTGCCGCTGCCCAATGTGTTCGCCGCGACGATCTTCGCGGCGATGGCCTGGGACCACCTGCCGCTCGCGCTGCTGGTCGGCTGGGTGGCGCTGGTGGTGGTGCTGCAGCTCGTGCGCTGGCGGGTGATGAGCCGCTGGGATCAACTCGCGGTGCTGCCGCCGGCCCGCCAGCTTCGCATCGCGGTGGCGCTGAATGCCGCCAACGGCGTGGTGTTCGCGCTGTCGATCGGCTTCCTGCCGTTCGTGCCCGAGGCGGTGCGGGCGCTGCAGTCGATGGTGCTGGCCGGGCTGGCCGCCGGATCGGCGATCACCGCCGGCTACGGCCGGGTGTTCCTGGCGTTCGCGGTGCCGATCATGCTGCCGCTGGTGCTGTTCTGGGCGTTCGGCCCGACGGTGGCCGGCAAGCCGTGGATAGGGCCGATGGCGGCGCTGATGATCCTGGCGTTCGCCGGCATGATCACGGTGTTCGCGCGCGACGTGATGCGGGTGTTCAGCAACTACTTCGAGAGCCGGCGCGAGCAGCAGCGGCTGAACGAGGAGCTGCGCATATCGCTCGAGCGCGAGGAGGCCGCCAGCCGCGCCAAGACGCGCTTTCTCGCGTCGGCCAGCCACGATCTGCGCCAGCCGCTGCACACCGTGGCGCTGTTCGCCGCCGCGCTGACGATGCGGCCGCTCGACGAGCGCAGCCGCGAGATCGCCACCAGCATCAACGAGGCGCTGCAGGACCTGGCCTCGGAGCTGGATGCGCTGCTCGACGTCTCCAAGCTCGACGCCGGCGTCGTGCAGGCCAATCTGGAACGGGTCGACCTGACCCGGCTGCTCGGCCGGCTGCGTGATGCGATCGCGCCGATGGCGCGCCAGAAGGGTCTGGAGGTGCTGCTGCGCTGCCCGGCCGGCGCCTGGGTGCATACCGACCGGATGCTGATGGAGCGGGTGCTGCGCAACCTGCTGGACAACGCGGTCAAGTACACCGACAGCGGCTGGATCAGCCTCGAGGCGATCGAGCGGGGCGCGCAGATCGAGATCACGATCGGCGACACCGGCTGCGGCATTCCCGATGCCGAGCGGCAGAAGGTGTTCGAGGAGTTCTACCAGATCGACAACAGCGAGCGGGACCGGCGCAAGGGCCTGGGCCTGGGGCTGTCGATCGTGCGCCGGCTGGTCGAGCTGCTGGGCGTCGGCATGGCCCTGCAGTCGGAAGCCGGGGTGGGCACCCGGTTCATCCTGACCCTGTCCGGCGGCGTGTCGCAGCAGGCCGCGCCCGAGCCGGCCGCGCCGCCGGAGGCCACGCGCCTGCAGACACTGCATGTGCTGGTGGTCGACGACGAGGCGTCGGTGCGGCGCGGCATGCGCAGCCTGCTCGAAGCGATCGGCTGCCGGGTCACGCTGGCCCGCGGCACCAGCGACGCGGTGGCGGCCGCCCGGCAGGCGCCGGTCGATCTGGTGCTGGCCGACTTCCGGCTGCACGACGACGACGGCCTGAACACCGTGGCCGCGCTGCGCCGGCTGCAGCCGGGGCTGCCGGCGCTGCTCATCAGCGGCGACACCGCGCCCGAGCGGCTGCGCGAGGCGCACGAGGCAGGCATTCCGATGCTGCACAAACCGGTCAACGTGGAAGACCTCACCCGCATCATCCGCGAGCTGTCCGAGCGGATCCGCACCGCTGCCGACGATCCTCATGATGCCCGATCAGCCTCCGCCTCACGCTGACGCAGCGGCGGCGGGCCGCCGCCGGGCCACCTGGCTGTCTCACGGGTTCGAGGAGCTGCAGCACGAGCTGGCCCGCCGGCGCGAGCAGGCTGCCGCCGCGCGTGCACAGGCCCGCTGCGGCGGGCAGACCGCGGCGGCCGCCGGCGATGCCGGCCAGCCGGACTTCGACATCGTCATCGTCGGCAGCGGCTATGGCGGCGCGCTGGCCGCGCGGGAGCTGGCCGGAACCCGCGAACGCATGCCCGACGGCACCGGCCGGCCGCTGTCGGTCTGCGTGCTGGAACGCGGCCGCGAATACCTGCCCGGCATGTTTCCGTCGCGGCTGGCCGACGTGCCGGCGCACCTGCGCGCGACCTTGGGACGTTCGGCTCAGCCGATGGGCGATCGCGAAGGGCTGTTCGATCTGCGGGTCGGCGAGGACGTCAACGTGCTGGTCGCCAACGGCCTGGGCGGCGGCTCGCTGATCAATGCCGGCGTGATGGCCCGGCCGACGGCGTCGGTGCTCGCCGATCCGGCTTGGCCGCGCCCCTTGCGCGCAGGCGGCCTGCAGCCGTTCTACGAAGAGATCGAGCGCCTGCTGGGTGCGCGCGACGATGCCGGGCCGAACACCTTCGAGCGGGTGCCCGCCGGGCCGCCTGCGAAGACCTTCGCGCTGCGCCGGCTGGCCCCGGCGCATTACAGAGCCGCGCCGGTCACGGTGGCGCTGGCCGACGGAGCCAGCGCGGCCGGCGTGCCGCTGCGCGGCTGCATCGGTTGCGGCGACTGCGCGTCGGGCTGCAATCACCAGGCCAAGGAATCGCTGGACACCAATCTGCTGGTCGAAGCCCGGCGGCGCGGCGCGCGGCTCTACACCGGGGCCACCGTGCTGCGGCTCGAGCGCGAGGGCGCCAGCGGCCTGTGGGCGCTCAGCGTCGTGCATACCGCGCGTCCGCTGCGCGAGCGCGACCGCGGGCCGACGCGGATCACCGCCGGCCGCGTGATCCTGGCCGCCGGCACCTTCGGCTCCACCGAGATCCTGCTGCGTTCGCAGTCCGATTCGCTGCGCTTCTCGGCCCGGCTGGGTCAGCGCTTCTCGTCGAACGGCGACATGATCGCGGTGGCCTACGACCAGGCGCTGCCGGCCAATGCCACCGCCGACGAGTGCGACCCGCCGGCCGCACGGCGCATCGGGCCGACGATCACCGGCATCGTCGATCTGCGCGAGCAGAGCGGCCGCGACGGGCAGCCGATCGGGCTGGTGATCGAGGACCTGGCGATTCCGGCCGGCTTGCGGCGGCTGTTCGAGGAAAGCACCGCGCTGTCGCTGACCTTGCACCGGATGAAGGAACGCGATGCCGACGACCATGTCGCCGATTCTCCGGGGCTCGACCCGTGCGCGGTCGACCGGCCGGCGATGCAGCGCACGCTGCCGGTGGCGATCATCGGCCGCGACGAGGCGGCCGGCGCGATCGAGCTCGTGCGCGGCCCCGGCGAGCCCGATGATGACAACTGCAGCGACGGCGACGGAGCGGTCGTGGTGCGCTGGCCGCGGCTGCGCGAAGAGCCGCTGTTCGCCCGGCAGATCGCCACCCTGCAGGACCTGGTGACGCGCAGCGCCACCGGCGGCCGGGTGCTGCCGAACCCGATGTGGCGGCTGCTGCCGGAGGATCTGAACTTCCTGTTCGGCGGCCAGCTCGGGCCGCCGTTCACCGTGCATCCGCTGGGCGGCTGCGCGATGGCCGACGATGCCGCCAGCGGCGTCGTCGATGAACTGGGGCAGGTGTTCGATGCCGGGCGCGTCGACCCGGGCGGCGCGCCGCCGGTGCTGCCGGGACTGGTGGTGCTCGACGGCTCGGTGATACCGGTGTCGCTGGGCATCAATCCGGCCCTGACGATCGCGGCGGTGTCGCTGCGCGCGGTGCGCAGGCTGCGCGACGAGGTGTGGGGGCTCATGCCCGCTGTCGGCGCGCCGGTGCCGGTGGATCCGCGGCCGGTCCATCAGGTGCCCGAGCCGCCGCCGCGGGTGCCGACGGTGGTGCGCAACCTCGAGCGGATGTCCGGCCCGGTGGTGCTCGAAGGCGCCGACGGCACGCGGATCCGCTGTCAGGTCGAGCTGACCTTGCCCTTCGAGCCGGCGGCGCTCGATGCGCTGATGGGGCCGCTGCATCGTGAGCTGCGCGTCGATGAGCGGGCGCAGGGCACGCGCGCCGCGCGGCTGCGGCTGTTCCGCCGCAGCGACTGGAAGGCAATCGTGCACCCGCGGCCGATGGCGCGCCGCGGCGGGCCGCCGTCGCGCAAGCCGGTCGAGCAGCAGCTCGATGACGCGGCGCTGCTGATCGCGCCGCTGGCCGGTTCGCTGCGGTTCCTCCATCGTGAACCCTCGACCGCCCGCGAGCGGATGTTCCGCGCGTGGATCGCCTGGGCCGGCAACCGCGGCCTGCGCGATACGCTGCAGTGGGTGCTGGAGCGCCGGCAGGCGCATGCGCCCGACGCGCCGCCGTCCGGCGAGACGGATGTCGGGAACGGGGAAGGGGACGGGGACGGGGACGAGAACAGGGACGAGGATGGGGATGGCGGCGGACTGCTCGCCGAGGCCCGCAAGCGGCTGACCAGTTCGCTCGATCTGGCCAGCCGCGCCGGCGAGGTCCGGCGGTTCGACTATTCGCTGACGATCGGCGCGCCGCTCAAGGACGTCACCGCGGGCCTGCTGGGCGAGGGGCTGTTCGCCGCGCTGACGGGCACCGGACGTCCGGCCATCGAGGGCAACAAGCGGCTGACCTACGGGTGGCTCTGCAACCCGTGGGAGCAGATGTCGACCCTGGAGCTGACCGCGTTCCCGCTGCTGCGGCAGTCGCGCGAGCGGCCGCTGCTGACCCTGGATCTGAAGTTCCTGGCGCGCCAGCAGGTGCCGATCCTGCAGGTCGAGAGCCGCCACGACGAGGTGTCGCTGATCGTCGACCTCGCGTCGTTCGCGCTATATCTGCTGCGGGTGCTGATCAGCCTGCATGCGTGGAGCTTCCGCAAGCCCGATGCGCCCGAGCCGCGCGAACCGCAGCGGCTGCCCGGCTGGCTGCGCAAGGCGAACTGGCCGGGCCGGCTGGTGCCGCGCATCACCGAGCTCGAGCTCGACCGGCTGGCCGACGGCACGCCGGTGCGGGTGCGGCTGACCCGCTACCCGCGCCTGGATTCCACCCGGCCGCCGGTGGTGATGATCCACGGCTACAGCGCCAGCGGCACGACCTTCGCGCATCCGTCGGTGTCGCCGAACCTCGCCAGCTACCTGCATGCGCGCGGCCGCGACGTCTGGGTGCTGGATCTGCGCACCAGCAGCGGCATGGCGACCGCCCGCGTGCCGTGGAAGTACGAGGAGGCGGCCCTGCAGGACATCCCGGCGGCGATCGACCGGATCGTCGACCAGGTGGGCGGCGAACGCGGCGACCGGCAGCTCCAGGTCGACGTGGTCGCGCACTGCATGGGCGCGGGGATGTTCAGCATGGCGCTGCTGGCCGCGCCGCGCGCCGGCGAGCGCTTCTTCGTCGAGCGCGAGCGGCTGCCGCAGCGCATCCGCCGCGTCGTGCTGTCGCAGGTCGGTCCGCTGATGGTGTTCAGTCCGATGAACATCTTCCGCGCCTACCTGATGCGCTGGATGCTGCAGTTGCTGCCGATGGCCGACTACGCGTTCCGGCCGCGCGACGATGCCGGCATCGGCGAGCAGTTGCTCGACCGGCTGCTGGCGACGATGCCGTATCCACCGGTGGAGCGGCGCATCGAGAACCCGCTGCGCTTCTGGCGGACCACGCCGTTCGTCGGCACCCGGCACCGGATGGATGCGCTGTACGGCCGCAGCTTCAGTCTGGCCAACCTGAACCGGCGCACCCTGGCCGCGATCGACGACCTGTTCGGCCCGCTGTCGATCGCCACCGTCGCGCAGACCATCCACTTCGCGCAGCGGCAGTTGGTCACCAATCATGCGGGCCGCAACGTGTTCGTGTCGCGCGAGACGCTGCATGCGCGATGGGGCGGCATCGCCACGTTGAGCCTGCACGGGCTGGACAACGGCCTGTCCGATCCGGCCACGCTGGCGCGGATGCAGGCGATCGTCGGCAACGATGCGCGGCTCGATTTCGAGTTCGAGGAGCTGGCCGGCTTCGGCCACCAGGACAGCCTGATCGGGCGCGACAGCATGCGGGCGTTCACCCGCATCGAGGCGTTCCTGCAGGATCCGCGGCCGCTGCCCGCGGTCGGCGATCGCAGCGACGGCGACCGCGGCTGGCTCGCGCAGGTGCCGTGGATCGGGCCGGTGGTCGGGCCGCTGCAGGTGGACGGCGCCGACGGTGCGCGGCTGACGATCAGCGCCAGCGCGAATCCGGCGTTCGGCCGTGCGCAGTGCGCGGCGGTGCTGGCCGTCTGCCGCAACGGCGACCGCTGGCGGCTCGCGCGGGGCGACGCGCTCGAGCTGATCGCGCTGCCGCCCGACGTCGACGGCTGGCTGAACCTGGAGGTCCGCATCGAAGGCTGGCCCGCGCCGACCGAGGGGCTGCTGGTGGTGCTGCTGTACGACCAGCCCGCCGAGCTCGATCAGCCGACGACTGCGATCGACGAGCGGGGCTCGCGGACGGACGCGGACCAGGACAACGACGGCGGCGGTGGCGGCGAAGGTCCGCGCGGCGCGGGTCACGCCGGTGGTGCAGACGATCCCGCCGGCGCGGCTGCGGGCGCCGACCGCTTCGGGCCGCCGATGGCGGCGGCTTCGTCGCAGCCGTCCGGAGCGGCGCAGCCGCCGGCCCCGCCACCGCGGGTCCGGCGCGCGGCGCCGAGCGAACGCCGGATCGATCCCGAGGGCGCCGCGCAAAGGGCGATGGCCGCTGCGGCCGGTGATGAGCACTTCGCCCCCGCGATCGCCACGGCTGGCGTACCCGCCAATGCGCCGGCAGTCGCGAACGTGCCCGCGGCGGGCGACGCTCCGGTGACCATCAACGCCTTCACCCCGCCCGAGCCCGCGCCGGTCGATCCGCGCATCGGCGGTGCGCTCGACCGGCTGCTGGACGAGTCGTCGGCCGACGATCTGCTGGATGGCTTCATCGAGCTGGCGCCGCGGCGGCGGGCGCCCTTCGGTCCGGTCACCCGCGTGGCGTTCGGTAGCTGCCAGTACCCGGCCGGCATGCTGGTCGAATCGATCGCGCATGCGTCGTACGACCGATTGCGGGCCGCCGTCGAGCGCGGCGCCGCCGAGCCGGTCGAACCAGCCGGGCCCGCCGGGTCGGTCGGGC
>OEIU01001791.1_pt1 | contig 12768 bp, 9 predicted proteins | sample 1539221 | NCBI WGS metagenome assembly OEIU01 (sample SAMN03792071, study PRJEB22550) | activated sludge metagenome | feature: wastewater treatment plant; material: activated sludge; isolation source: Wastewater treatment plant of a petroleum refinery complex | place: Argentina: Zarate | collected...
TGGGCCTGGTGCCCAGCGCGCTGACCTACCGCGTGCGCCAGATCGAGGACGCGCTGGACGTGCTGCTGTTCGACCGCAGCAGCCGCCAGGCACGCGCCACGCCCGCCGGCGTCGAGCTGCTGGCTCAGGGCGCGCGCCTGAAGCAGGACGTGGATGCCGTGGTGCGGCGCGTGCAGCGCGTGGCCACCGGCTGGGAGCCCAGCCTGACGATCGCCGTCGACGGCGTGATCGGCCAGGCCGCGCTGATGGAGCTGTGCCAGGACTTCTTCGCGCTCGACCCGCCCACCCGCCTGCGCCTGCGCGACGAGATCTTGAGCGGCACGCTGGCGGCGCTGACATCCGGCCAGGCCGACCTGGCGCTGGGCGTGATGCTGGAGCCCGCCAACGCCGCCAACCTGCGCGCCCGGCCGCTGGGCCACGTGCGCTTCGTCTACGCCATCGCACCCACGCACCCGCTGGCCAGCGTGCCCGAGCCGCTGTCGGACAGCGTGCTGCTGCAGCACCGCGCCGTCGTGGTGGCCGATTCGGCGCCGGGCAGCGCCACGCTGTCCTTCGGCCTGCTGGCCGGGCAGGAGACGCTCACCGTCGCCAGCCTGCAGGCCAAGCTGGCGGCTCACCTGCGCGGGCTGGGCGTGGGCTTTCTGCCCGAGCCACTGGCGCGCCCCTGGCTGGCCAGCGGCCAGCTGGTCGAGCGCCGGCTGGAGCGCAGCACGCGCACGGCCACGCTGCACTACGCCTGGCCGGCGCGCGCGCAGCCGGGCCAGGCGCTGTCGTGGTGGCTGGAGCGGCTGGAGCGCCCCGTCACCCGCCGCGCGCTGCTGCAGGCGCCGGCGAGCGTGTAGAGTGAGCGCATGAGCCGCCACCGCCCCAAAGCCACCAGACCCCAACACATCGCCGTCATCGGCGCCGGCATCGCCGGCCTGGCGTGTGCCCGCACGCTGGTGCAGGCCGGGCACGACGTGACGCTGCTGGAGGCTGCCGCGATGCCGGGCGGTCGCATGGCCACCTGCGAATCGCCCTTTGGCGGCTTCGACTGCGGCGCGCAGTACTTCACCGTGCGCGACGCGCGGCTGGCGCAGGCGCTGGAAGCCACCGCCCCGCAACTGGCGCGCCGCTGGAGCGCCAGCGCCGTGCGCGTGCTGGACGAGCACGGCCGCCAGATCGAGGCCGCGCCGCCGCCCACCGAGGCGCACTGGGTGGCCGCCCCCGCCATGGCCGCCCTGCCCCGGCGCTGGGCCGAGCCGCTGACCCAGGCCGGCCGCCTGCGCCTGAACACGCGCGTGCAGCGCCTGCAGCGCGCAGGCGAGGGCTGGCACCTGCACGTCGACGAGGGCGCGGCGCCGCTGCCGGCCGACGTGGTGATCAGCGCCCTGCCCGCGCCGCGGGCGCGCAACCTGCTCTTTCAATCGGAGCAGGCGGGCGCGCTGGCGACCCTGCTGGCGCGCGTCGAGATGGCGCCGTGCTGGACGCTGATGCTGGCCTTTCCGCAAGCGGCGCAGCCGGGCCTGTACACCCTGGGCCCGCAGTGGAACGCCGCGCGCAGCACGCACCACCGCATCGCCTGGCTGGCGCGCGAAAGCTCCAAGCCGCAGCGCGGCGGCATCGAGCGCTGGACGGTGCAGGCCAGCAGCGACTGGTCGCGCGAGCACGTGCAGGACGACGCCGAGCGCGCCGGCGCCAAGCTGCTCAAGGCCTTTGCCGAAATCACCGGCATCCGCGCCACCCCCGGCCACGCCCAGGCGCGGCTGTGGCCGCACGCGCGCACGCTCGCCCCGCTGGGCCAGCCCTTCGTGTGGGACGCGGCGCTGGGCCTGGGCCTGTGCGGCGACTGGTGCCTGGGCCAGCGCGTCGAAGACGCCTTTGTCTCGGGCCTGGAGCTGGCGCTGGCCATTGCCTGACCGCGTGCCCCACGCTGCCGAGCCGCCGCCGGGCCGCCCCAAGGCGGCGAGCGCCCCCTCGGGGGCCAGCGAACCACGCGCAGCGGGGAGCGTGGGGGCCACCTACATCGGCCGCTTCGCCCCCTCGCCCACCGGCCCGCTGCACGCTGGTTCGCTGGTCGCCGCGCTGGCCAGCTGGCTGGACGCGCGCGCCCACGGCGGGCGCTGGCTGCTGCGCATCGAGGACGTGGACACGCCGCGTTGCGTGCCCGGCGCCGACCGCCTGATCGTGCAGCAGCTGGCGCGCTGCGGCCTCACGCCCGATGCACCGCCGCTGTGGCAGTCCAGCCGCACGGCGGCGTATCAAGCCGCGCTCGATCGCCTGATCGCCAATCAACTGGCCTACCCCTGCGCCTGCTCGCGCCAAGACATCGCGCAAGCGCAGGCCGCCGCCGGCATCACGCGGCAGCGCGGGCGCGAGCTGCCCTACCCCGGCACCTGCCGCCCCGAGCGCGGCGGCCTGCACGGGCGTGCCGCGCGCGCCTGGCGCCTGCACACCGGGCGTTTTGAACAAAAATGGCTTGCAGCGCCCGTCCATCAAGCGCGAGCAGCTATCAATGATGAAGCAAGCGGCGCCATCCACTGGCACGACCGCCGCCTGGGCGCGCAGCAGCAACAGCTGTCGCGCGAGGTGGGCGACTTTGTGTTGAAGCGCGCCGACGGCCTGTGGGCCTACCAGCTGGCGGTGGTGGTGGACGACGCCGCGCAAGGCATCACCGACGTGGTGCGCGGCGAAGACCTGGCCGACAACACGCCGCGCCAGATCGCCCTGCAAACGGCGCTGGGCCTGCCCACGCCGCGCTATCTGCACACGCCGCTGGTGCTGGGGGCCGACGGCGAAAAGCTCAGCAAGCAAAACGGCGCGCAGGCGCTGGATTTGAGCGACCCGGCGCGCGCCCTGCGCGCGGCGGCGCGGCAACTGGCTTTGGATTCAGGCGCCGGCGAAACCCGCGTCGACGCCCTGCTGGCGCGCTGGACGGCCCAGTGGCAGGCGCGCCTTACTGCCTGAGCACGTCGGCGCCGGCGGGCGGCTTGAACTGGAAGGTGCTGGCCGGCAGCGTCGGGTTGAGCTGCATGGGGCCGAACTTGAGCACCGAGCGCTGGCCGAAGCTGTCCAGAATTTCCAGCGCCGCCAGTTGCGCGCCGTCGAAGCCGACCTGCACCTGCTGCAGCTGCCCGTCCCTGGCCTTGGGCACGGCCTTGACCCATTGCAGGCCATCGCGCGCGGGCTCTGCACTGAGCGTGAAGTCGGCCTTGAGCGCGTTCAGGTCGGTCGCCTCGGCGATCAGCGCGGCCGGCGTCTGGCCCAGCACCTGGGCCTGCGCGCGCTCGGTCACCTGGTTCAGGTCGGCGTCGTACAGCCACAGCGTCTGGCCGTCGGCGACGATGGTCTGCACGAAGGGCTTTTGATAGTCAAAGCGGAATTTGCCCGGGCGCTGAAACTCGAACGTGCCGCTGGACGTCTTGACGCGCCCCGGCTTGCCGTCCCGCGTCGGCGCGGTCACCGTCTGCGTGAAGTCGGCACGGCCGCTGCGCGTGTGCTGGATGAAGTTCTGCAGGCTGTCCAGCCCGTCGGCCCAGGCGACGGATGCCGTCAGCGCCAGCATGGCCAGCACGGCGGCGGGGCGCGGAAAGCGCCATGAAGGAGCGAAGGTCATGGGCGATCGGATCGTGCAAACGGTGAGAAGGTTCAGCCCGGCAACCGGTGGAAACATCGGCTTGCCGGACGGAAACGGAGCCGTCACTCGGCGCGCGCCGGCACCAGGATGTCGCGCTTGCCGTCGGCCGTCATGGGGCTGACGAGACCGGCCTTTTCCATGTCCTCGACCAGGCGCGCGGCGCGGTTGTAGCCGATCTTCAGGTGGCGCTGCACCAGCGAGATGCTGGCCTTGCGGTTTTTCAGCACCACCTCGACGGCCTGGTCGTACATCGGGTCCTTCTCGCCGCCGCTGTCCTCGCCGCCGCCCAGGCCGCTCTCGTCGCCGTCGACGGTGCCGCCCTCCAGCACGCCCTCGATGTAGTTGGGCTCGCCCTGGCTCTTGAGGTAGTCGACCACGCGGTGCACCTCGTCGTCGCTGACGAAGGCGCCGTGCACGCGAATGGGCAGGCCGGTGCCGCTGGGCAGGTACAGCATGTCGCCCATGCCCAGCAGGGCCTCGGCGCCCATCTGGTCGAGGATGGTGCGGCTGTCGATCTTGCTGCTGACCTGAAACGCGATGCGCGTCGGGATGTTGGCCTTGATCAGGCCCGTGATCACGTCCACGCTGGGCCGCTGCGTGGCCAGAATCAGGTGGATGCCGGCGGCGCGCGCCTTCTGCGCCAGGCGGGCGATCAGCTCCTCGATCTTCTTGCCGACCACCATCATCAGGTCGGCCAGCTCGTCGATGACGACGACGATGTGCGGCAGGCGCTCCAGCGGCTCGGGGTCTTCGGGCGTCAGGCTGAAGGGGTTGTGGATGAATTCGCCGCGCGCCTTGGCCTCGTCGATCTTCTGGTTGAAGCCGGCCACGTTGCGCACGCCGGTCTTGCTCATGATCTTGTAGCGGCGCTCCATCTCGGCGACGCACCAGTTCAGGCCGTTGGCGGCCTGCTTCATGTCGGTGACCACCGGCGCCAGCAGATGCGGAATGCCTTCGTAGACCGACATCTCCAGCATCTTGGGGTCGATCATCAGCAGGCGCACGTCCTTGGGCTCGGCCTTGTACAGCAGGCTCAGGATCATGGCGTTGATGCCCACCGACTTGCCCGAGCCGGTGGTGCCGGCCACCAGCACGTGCGGCATCTTGGCCAGGTCGGCCACCACCGGCTTGCCGATGATGTCCTTGCCCAGGCCCACCGTCAGCAGGCTCTTGGCGTCGTTGTAGACCTGCGAGCCCAAAATCTCGGACAGGCGGATCGACTGGCGCCGCGCGTTGGGCAATTCGAGCGCCATGTAGTTCTTGCCGGGGATGGTCTCGATCACGCGGATCGACACCAGGCTCAGGCTGCGCGCCAGATCCTTGGCCAGGTTGACCACCTGCGAACCCTTGACGCCCGTGGCCGGCTCGATCTCGTAGCGCGTGATGACCGGGCCCGGCGCGGCCGCCACCACGCGCACCTCGACGCCGAAGTCCTTGAGCTTTTTCTCGATCAGGCGGCTGGTCATCTCCAGCGTCTCGGGCGCCACCGTTTCCTGGCGCGCGGCGGCGCCGTCCAGCAGGTCGACCTGCGGCAGCTTGCTGTCGGGCAGCTCGGTGAACAGGGGCTTTTGCCGCTCCTTGACCACGCGCTCGCTCTTGGGCACGTCGACCACCGTGGGCTCGATCAGCACGGGCGCGGCCGGCTGCTCGTGTGCGACCTCGCGCTCCTGCGTCAGCACCTCGTCGCGCTCGCGCGTGGCCTGGCGGCCCAGGGCCACGTCCTCGGCCATGGCCTTGCGCGAGCGGCGGCGCTCGATCAGCGCGTACAGCGCCGCGCCGATGTGCTCGGCCACGCGCCCCCACGAGAAGCGAAACAGCAGCGCCACGCCCACCATCAGCGCCGCGATGCCCAGCAGGGTGGAGCCGGTAAAGCCCAGCCACTTGAGCGCCAGCGGCCCGCCCAGGTAACCCAGCACGCCGCCGGCGGCGCCGGGCAGCACGTCGTCGTAGCGGTACAGGCGGCTCCACTCCAGCCCCGAGCTGGCCGCCAGCACCAGCGCCAGCCCCAGCCAGGACGTCCAGCGCACCGAGGCCAGCAGGCCCCAGGGCGACAGCGGCTTGCCGGCGCCTTCGCCGGCCTGCCCCTGCGTCCAGCGCAGCAGCATGGCGGCCCAGGCGCGCACCGCGGCGGCCACGCACCACCAGGCCGAAAAGCCCAGCAGCACGTACAGCAAATCGGCCAGCCAGGCGCCCAGCATGCCGGCCCAGTTGTGCACCGGGCCGCCCGCGCCCGAGGTGGACCAGGCGGCGTCCGAGGGCGAATAGCTGGCCAGCGCCAGCGTCAGGAACAGGATCAGCGCCAGGCCGACCACCAGCGCGATTTCTTGTGCAAAGCGCTGCACCGAGGTGCGCCGCGGCGGAGCGCGGTCGTCGGCGTTGAAGGTATTGAGGGGATAGGCCATGAGAAAAAGAAAGGCTGGCGCAAGCTTAACGCGAATGCCGCCGCGGCCGGCCTGCAGCCCCCGTCACGCGCGCCTCAGCCGATGGTGTGCAGGTGCTCCAGGATGCGGGTCGAGCCATCGTCCCGGGCCTGGATGAAGCCGCGCTCTTCCAGGTCTTTCATCACCCGGCTGACCATCTCGCGCGAGGCGCCGACCATCTTGGCCAGGTCCTGGCGCGAGACCTTTTCGCGGATCACGCGCTCGCCCTGGCCGTCGTCGACCGAAAACTCCAGCAGCGCGCGCGCCACGCGGCCGTACACGTCCAGCAGCGCCAGCGACTCGATCTTGCGGTCGGCGTGGCGCAGGCGCTGCACCAGGGCGCGCATGATGGCGTAGGCCATGGACGAGTTCTCGGGCAGGCAGCGGGCGAACTCGGTGCGGCCCAGCACCAGCACGTCGGTCTGCACCTCGGCACGCACCGTGGCCGAATGCGGCTGGTCGTCGATCAGGCTCATCTCGCCGATGTGATCGCCCGGGCGCAAGGTGGCCAGGATGACCTCGCGCCCGCGCCCGTCGGCTGTCATCACGCGGGCGCGGCCGTTCAGCAGGATGAACAGGGCGTCGCACTTGCGGCCCTGCTCGACAATCGGCTCCCCGCGCTTGAAGCGTCGCTTGACCACCGCATCGGCCACCGAGACGGCCTGCGCCTCGGTCAGCATCGAAAACAGGGGCACGCGGCGGATCAGATCCAGGCTGGACAGCATGGTCATTCAGACTTCTCCGGCAGACGAATACTTCGTTCGTTGGTTATTCTTAAAATGGGAGCATTATCCCCGGGCTTCGCAGGCGCTCCAAGCATTTGCGGGCCCTGCCGGCCGGGCAGGCCCGGGCATCATGGCCGGCCGGTGCCCGGTTTTCACCCCCTTCCAGCGCCCTTCACGCACCCACTGCAGCCTTCATCCATGACCACCCGCCACGCCAAAGTCCTGATCCTCGGCTCCGGCCCCGCCGGCTATTCGGCCGCCGTCTATGCCGCGCGCGCCAACCTGCAACCCCTGCTGATCTCGGGCATCGCCCCGGGCGGCCAGCTGATGACCACCACCGACGTCGACAACTGGCCCGCCGACGTCGAGGGCGTGCAGGGGCCCGAACTGATGCAGCGCTTTCAGGCGCACGCCGAGCGCTTTGCCACCGAAATCGTGTTCGACCACATCCACACGGCCGACCTGTCCAAACGCCCCTTCACCCTCACCGGCGACAGCGGCAGCTACACCTGCGACAGCCTGATCATCGCCACCGGCGCCTCGGCCAAATACCTGGGCCTGGACTCGGAAGAAACGTTCAAGGGCCGCGGCGTGTCGGCCTGCGCCACCTGCGACGGCTTCTTCTATCGCCAGCAGGACGTGTGCGTCATCGGCGGCGGCAACACGGCGGTCGAAGAGGCGTTGTATTTGTCCAACATCGCGCGCCAGGTGACCCTGGTGCACCGGCGCGACAAGTTTCGCGCCGAGCCCATCCTGGTCGACAAGCTGATGGACAAGGTGGCCGCCGGCAAGATCGTGCTCAAGACCTTCTACGTGCTGGACGAGGTGCTGGGCGACGACAGCGGCGTCACCGGCATACGCATCCGCCACGTGGACAGCGGCGCCACCGAGGACATCGCGCTCAAGGGCTGCTTCATCGCCATCGGCCACGCGCCCAACTCCGAGATCTTCAACGGCCAGCTGGCCATGGAGCACGGCTACATCCGCACCCAGGGCGGCCTGCAGGGCATGGCCACGCAGACCAGCGTGCCGGGCGTGTTTGCCGCCGGCGACGTGCAGGACCACGTCTACCGCCAGGCCATCACCAGCGCCGGCACCGGCTGCATGGCCGCGCTCGACGCCCAGCGCTTTCTGGAGCAAAACGCCTCTTGAGCGCCGCCGGCACACGGCCCGTCGACCACTACGAGAACTTCCCGGTCGCCTCGTGGCTGTGCCCGCCGCGCCTGCGCGCGCCGATCGCCGCCATCTACCACTTCGCCCGCACGGCCGACGACCTGGCCGATGAGGGCGACGCCCCCGCGGCCCAGCGCCTGGCCGACTTGGCCGCGTACCGCGCCGAGCTGAATGCGGCCGCCGCCGGCAAGCCGCTGGCTGATAGTCGCTGGCCGCAGGTGTTTGGGCCGCTGGCGGCGCAAATCCGCGCCTTCGCCCTGCCGGTGCAGCCACTGCACGATCTGCTGTCCGCCTTCGAGCAGGACGTGGCCAAGACCGAGCGCGGCGCCGCCTACGCCGACTGGCCCGAGCTGCTGGACTACTGCCGCCGCTCGGCCAACCCGGTGGGCCGACTGCTGCTGCACCTGTACGGCGTGACGGAGGCGCAGGCGCTGGCCGAAAGCGACGCCATCTGCACCGCGCTGCAGCTCATCAACTTCTGGCAAGACCTGTCCGTCGACATTCCACGCGGGCGCTACTACCTGCCGCTGGCCGAATGCGCCGCGCACGGCCTCGCCATCAGCGATCCGGCGACCCAGTTCGCGGCGCTGCAGCCCGATGAGAAAACTACCGAATTGATAGCTGCCTGCGCCCGCCAGACAAGCGCCGGCATGCAAAAAGGCTTGCAACTGGTGCATCGCGTGCCCGGCCGCGCCGGCTGGGAGCTGCGCGCCGTGGCGCAGGGCGGCCTGCGCGTGCTGGAGCGGGCCGAGGCGCTGGGCGCGCAGGTGCTGCGCCAGCGCCCACGCCTGCGCGCGGGGGACGCACCCGTCATCGCCTGGCGCATGCTGCGAATGTGACAATCGCCCCCCGTGAGCACGCCGCAAGACTACGTCCAGCAAAAGGCCGCCGCCTCGGGCAGCAGCTTTTACTACGCCTTTCTGTTTTTGCCACCGGCGCGGCGCGCCGCCATCACCGCCTTCTATGCCTTTTGCCGCGAGGTCGACGACGTGGCCGACAGCGTGAGCGACCCCGGCGTGGCCGCCGCCAAGCTGGCCTGGTGGCAGGGCGAGGTGCGCAGCGCCTTCGAGGGCCGGCCCACGCACCCGGTGATGCAGGCGCTGATGCCGCACGCCGCCGCGTTCGGCATCGAGCCGCGCCCGCTGCTGGACGTCATCGAAGGCTGCCAGATGGACCTGCAGCCCACGCGCTACTTCGACTTCGACGAGTTGCAGCGCTACTGCCACCGGGTGGCCGGCGTGGTGGGCGAGGTGTCGGCGCGCATCTTCGGCCAGACCGACCCGGCCACCACCGCCTACGCGCACCGGCTGGGCCTGGCCTTTCAGCTCACCAACATCATCCGCGACGTCGGCGAGGACGCGCGGCGCGAGCGCCTGTACCTGCCCACCAGCGAGCTGCAGCGCTTCGAGGTGCGCGCCGACGAGATCCTCAAGGGCGAATATTCCGAGCGCTTCGCGGCGCTGATGCGCTTTCAGGCCCAGCGCGCCCACGGCCTGTACGACGAGGCGCTGGCCTTGCTGCCCGCCGTCGACCGCCGCAGCCAGAAGCCCGGCCTGATGATGGCCAGCATCTACCGCACCCTGCTGCGCGAGATCGAGGCCAGCGACTTTCGGGTGCTGCACCAGCGCATCCAGCTCACGCCGCTGCGCAAGTTCTGGCTGGCCTGGAAGATGCAGGCGCTGGGAAGATTTTGAAGTACCCCCCTGAGTCGCTGACGCGCCTTCCCCCCTCTGCTGCGCGAGGGGGGACAACGCCAGTGGCCGGTACCAGCGCGGCCACGGCGTTCACTGACACGGCCTGCTCCGCGGCCACTCGAACGATTGACTCGCGCCCTTGACATCAACCCCTGATTTAATAGCTGTTCGCGCTTTCTGCATGCGGGCTTCAACCCTGTTTGACTCATGAACGCCCACGCCGCCGCGCCGCTGCGCATCGCCGTCGTCGGCGCCGGCTGGGCGGGCCTGGCGGCGGCCGTGCACGCGGTGCAGGCGGGCCACGCGGTCACCGTGTTCGAGGCCGCGCCCCAGCTAGGCGGGCGCGCGCGCGGCCTGCCGCTGCGCCCGCCCCACCGGCGCGGGGGGATGGTCGACAACCGCCACCACATCCTGATCGGCGCCTACACCGAAAGCCTGCGCCTGATGCGCACGGTCGGCGTCGATCCCGCAAGCGCCCTGCTGCGCCTGCCGCTCACCTTGCGTTTTGCCGACGGCGCTGGGCTGCAACTGCCCGACGGGCCGCCACCATGGGACGCGCTGGCCGGCATCCTGCGCGCCCGCGGCTGGCGGTGGAGCGAGCGTTTGGCCCTGCTGCGTGCATCCCTCGGCTGGCGCCGGGCCGGTTTTGCTTGCCCGCCCGACATGACCGTGGCCGCGCTATGCCGCGCCCTGCCCCCGCGCCTGATGGCCGAGTTCATCGAGCCGCTGTGCGTGGCCGCGCTCAACACCCCCGTCCAGCAGGCCAGCGGCCCCGTGTTTTTGCGCGTGCTGCACGACGCGCTGCTGGGCGGGCGCGGCCATTCCAAGCTGCTGCTGCCGCGCCTCGATTTGGGCGCGCTGCTGCCACAAGCCGCCGCACGCTGGCTGCGGCAGCGCGGCGCCGTACTGCGCTGCGGCGAGCGCGTCGACGCGCTGCATGCGCAGGGGCCGCAGTGGCTCGTGGACGGGCAGGCCTTCGAGCGCGTGATCTGGGCCACTTCAGCGTCGAATGCGGCTAAAGCCCTTTCCCAATCAGCGCCAACAGCTTCCAATAGCATAGCATCCGCGATGCAGGCCTGGTGCGCCAGCACGGCCCGGCTGACGCATCGCGCCATCACCACGGTCTACGCCCAGGCGCCCTTAGCCACCACCGCCAGCCTGCTGCCGCAGCCCATGCTGGCCCTGCGCAGCGGCGCCGATGCACCGGCGCAGTTCGTGTTCGACCGCGACGCCATCACCGGCACGCGCGAGCCGACCGGGCTGCTGGCCTTCGTCGTCAGCGACAGCGCCGGCGAGCGCGCGGCGCTGCAGGCCGCCGTCGTCGCCCAAGCGCGGCGCGAACTGGGTTTGGCCGTGCAGCCCCTGCTGACGGTGACGGAAAAGCGCGCCACCTTCGCCTGCAGCGCCGCGCTGCAGCGCCCGCCGGCCCTCGTCGCGCCGGGCCTGCTGGCCTGCGGTGATTACGTCGACGGCCCCTACCCCGCCACGCTGGAAGGCGCCGCGCGCAGCGGACGCCAGGCGGCCGAAGCGCTCCGCTAGAATCGGCGCTTGCCCGAGCGGGTGTAGTTCAATGGCAGAACGGCAGCTTCCCAAGCTTCATACGAGGGTTCGATTCCCTTCACCCGCTCCACCTCGACTTTCCAGGGACTTCCACCGAACGCCAGGGAACGTCGTAAGTCATTGTCAGGATTGAGATTTTTACCTGATCTCAATCCACTGACATCCAGCGAAATCCACTCCCAGCCGGTTCTAACTGGTACGTTGAGCGGTACACTGGCAATACGGAGGTCCCCAAAACCGTATTGTTGCTGGAGGAGCCGGGGTTCCGTCGGGAACATGGCATCCAACTCGCTTCGCAGGAGTTGGACTCATGCTTTCAGACCTCCAGGTTCGACAGGCCAAGGTGACCGGCAAGGCGTATTCGCTTGTCGATTTCGACGGTCTCTACTTCTACATCTCCGCCACCGGCTTCAAGGCCTGGCACTTCCGCTTCACTTGGGGCGGCAAGCGCGAGCGCATGTCCTTCGGTGGCTATCCCGCGCTTTCCCTGAAAGACGCTCGCAATCTGCGCGACGAGGCCCGGGCCATGCTGGCCAAGGGCATCAACCCGCATTCGGAGCGCAAGCGCAAGCGCCACGCCATCGTCCTGGCGGGCGAGCACACCTTCCAGGCCATCTACGACAAATGGCTGGCCCACCGCAGCCTCTCTCTGGAAAATGAGGGCCGCCAAAGTACGCCCAAGCAGATCGGGCGCGTCTTCGCCAAGGACGTGTTTCCCGTATTGCGCCACCTGACCATCTACGACGTCACCCGCGCCCACCTGCTGGACATCATCGGCAGAGTGGAAAAGCGTGGCTCGCTGTCGGTGGCCGAGAAGCTGCGCACCTGGTTCAGCCAGCTATTCACCTACGCCTCGGTGGTGGTGCCCAACATGGGCGACAACCCGGCCAAGGATTTGGACGTGGTGGCGATGCCGCTGCCCCCGGTGGAGAACAATCCCTTTTTGCGCATGCCCGAGCTGCCGGCAATGCTGCAGACGTTGCGCAAGTACAGCGGTCGCCTGAATACGCAACTGGGTCTACGTCTACTGCTGCTCACGGGCGTGCGCACCGGTGAATTGCGCTACGCCACGCCCGATCAGTTTGATCTGGAGCGCGGTCTGTGGATCATCCCGGTTGTCAGGCTCAAGCAACGCAAGCAGCTCACCAAGAAGAAGCGCCAGCGTTTCGCCGACATCCCGCCATACATCGTGCCACTGTCGTTGCAGGCACAAGAGGTCGTTCGTCATTTGCTGGGAAATCTGAAGCCAGCACAGGTGTATCTCATCCCCGGTGATTGGTGCCTGAAAAAAACTCTCAGCGAGAACACGCTCAATGGTGCGCTCAAGCGCATGGGCTATGAAGACCAGCTCACTGGGCACGGCGTTCGCGCCACCATCTCGACCGCGCTCAATGAATTGGGCTATCCGCCCAAGTGGGTAGACGCCCAACTTTCGCATGCCAATCCGGATCGGATCAGCGCGACCTACAACCACGCCGAGTACGTCGAGCAGCGCCGCGTCATGATGCAAGACTGGGCCGACCGCCTGGACTTGTTCGAGCAGAATCAGGTCGAAGTTGCCAGCACGCACCTGACCATCA
>OEIU01001792.1_pt1 | contig 12766 bp, 10 predicted proteins | sample 1539221 | NCBI WGS metagenome assembly OEIU01 (sample SAMN03792071, study PRJEB22550) | activated sludge metagenome | feature: wastewater treatment plant; material: activated sludge; isolation source: Wastewater treatment plant of a petroleum refinery complex | place: Argentina: Zarate | collected...
TCCCCGGCCAATGCCGATGTGCCGATCTTCCTCGGCCACGGCAGCGTCGATCCGGTCGTTCCGCAGACCCTCGGCATGCTCAGCCGCGACTTCCTGCGCGGGCATGGCTACAGCGTCGACTGGCATGGTTACCCGATGGCCCACCAGGTCTGCGCCGAGGAGATCGCCGACCTGCAGGACTGGATCGGTGCGAGAATTGCGCAGGCCGCGGATTGATCGCCGGCTTCGACTGCACGGTCCTGCCGGCTTGACGAGGCGGCCAACCCGAACGGGCCGTGCGGGGGAAGAGCGGATATCCAGGTCTGCATGATCGCCGAACCCGCGGAGCATCCGCGGGTCGGCACGAACGTCACAGGAACCGGCATGACCGAAGCCGACAAGCATCGCTGGTTGCCTCAGTTCTGCAGCCTGCCGACCCTGTTCGCCGTCATGGTGGTGGCCGAGCTGGTCGCCCTCGTCATCGCCGTGGCGCCGGATCGCATGAACCGCTCGTGGCTGTCCGAGCTCGGCATCGCCAGCGTCTTCGTGCAATGGCTGGCCCTGCTCAACGCCGTGGTCCTGTGCTCCTCGCGGGAGCTGCTCGAGGGCCTGCCGGTGCGCCTCGGCTTCCTGCTCGCCTGGCTGCTGGCCGTGGCCACCACGGCGCTCGGCAGTGCCGTGGTCTTTTCGATGGACCAGGCGCTGGGCTTCGGATTGACCGCCCCTGCCGGCATGGGTTTGCGCTTCTCGCTCGGCAATGCGGCCATCTGCGCGCTGATCGCGGCGGCATTGCTGCGCTATCTGTATGTGCGCGAGCTCTGGCAGGAGCGCGTGACCGCGGCGGCCAAGGCGCAGGTCGATGCGCTGCAGGCGCGGATCCGGCCGCATTTCCTGTTCAACAGCATGAACACGATCGCCAGCCTGATCCGCAAGCGGCCGGCGGAAGCCGAGCGGGCGGTCGAGGACCTTTCCGACCTGTTCCGCGCGGCGCTCGGTACGCGCGAGAGTCTCGGCACGCTCGGCGAGGAACTCGACCTGATCGGCCACTACCTGCGCATCGAGGGCCTGCGCCTCGGTGACCGGCTCAAGCTCGACCTCGATCTCGCCGACCTGCCGCGCGACACGCCCTTGCCTCCGCTGTTGCTGCAGCCGCTGGTCGAGAACGCGGTCTACCACGGCATCCAGCGCATGCCCGACGGCGGAGTCCTCGCCATCCATGGCAGCTGCCGCAACGGCCAGATCGAGATCGTCGTGCGCAATCCCGTCCCCGACGATGTGGCACATCCGCGCAACGCGCATGCCCTGGCCAACGTGAGGGCGCGCATCGCGTACCATTTCGGCGAGAAGGGTGCCCTCGTCGTGGAGCCCGCGCGCGGGGAATTCACGGTCACGGTGCGCATGCCGGATGGAGTGAAGCGATGAGAGCACTGGTAGTCGACGACGAATCCCTGGCCCGCGAACGGCTGATCGAACTGCTCGGCGATTTCAAGCATGTCGAAGTCATCGGCCAGGCGGGCGATGGACGCGAGGCGATCGAGGCAGTCGAACGACTCAGGCCGGACCTCGTCCTCCTCGACATCCGCATGCCGCGCATGGACGGGCTCGAGGCCGCGCGCCATCTCGCCACCTTCGAGCATGCGCCAGCCATCGTCTTCTGCACCGCCTACGACGAGCATGCGCTGGCGGCATTCGACGCCAACGCCGTGGATTACCTGCTCAAGCCGATACGCGCCGAACGCCTGCGTGCCGCCATCGAGCGTGCCGGCCGGTTCGGCCGCGATGCGGTGCAGGCCCTGGATCGCGCCGACTCCAGCCCCCGCGAACGCAGCCACCTGTGCGCCCGCGTGCGCGGCAACCTCGTGCTCGTCCCGATCTCCGAAATCGACTACCTGCTCGCCGAGGACAAATACGTGATCGTTCACCATGCCGGCAGTGAAGTGCTGATCGAGGAACCACTGAAGGCCCTCGAAGTGGAGTTCGGCGAGCGCTTCGTGCGCATCCACCGCAATTGCCTGGTCGCGCTCGACAAGCTCGCCGGCCTCAACCGTGCTGCCGACGGTCGCGTGCTGGCGAAGCTCGAGAACGTGGACGCCTCGCTCGAAGTCAGCCGGCGCAACCTGCCGGCGCTGCGCAAACTGGTGCGTTCGCTGTGAATCGCCTGCGCATCGCCACGCGCAAGAGCGCATTGGCCCTGTGGCAGGCCGAGCATGTCGCCCACCGCCTGCGCGCCGTGCACCCCGACATCGACATCGAGCTGGTGCCGATGACCACGCGCGGTGACCAGGTGCTCGACCGCCCGCTATCGGAAATCGGTGGCAAGGGCCTGTTCCTCAAGGAACTCGAGGTGGCCATGCTCGAAGGCCGGGCCGATATCGCGGTGCACTCGCTCAAGGATGTGCCGATGGAGCTGGAACCGGGATTCGCCATCGGAGCGATCCTCGAGCGCGCCGATGCGGCCGACGCCTTCATCAGCAGCCGGTTCGAGCGCCTCGACCAGTTGCCGCAAGGCGCCCGCGTCGGCACCTCGTCGTTGCGCCGGCAGTCGCAACTGCGCGCGTTGCGCCCGGACCTGGTCCTCGCCGACCTGCGCGGCAACGTCAACACGCGCCTGGCCAAGCTCGATGAAGGCCAGTACGACGCGATCATCCTGGCCTGTGCCGGACTCGAACGACTCGGACTCGCCAGTCGCATCCGATCGCGGCTGGTCGCGCCGGACTGGCTGCCTGCCGTGGCGCAGGGCGCCATCGCGATCGAACAGCGCGAGGCGGACAACCGCGTCGCTGCGTTGATCGCGGAACTTGATGATCCCGAGACGCGCCGCTGCGTCGAGTGCGAGCGCGCGATGAACCGGCGCCTGCACGGCAGCTGCAACGTGCCGATCGCCGGCTATTGCGTGGAAACCGAAAGCGGGCTGGCCCTGTACGGCCTGGTCGGCGATGCCGAGAACGGGCGCCTGATCCGCGCCGAGGTCGAGGCATCGGGTCGCGATGCAGGCATTGACCTCGGCGAGCAGGTCGCCGGCCTGCTGCTCGAGCGCGGCGCCGCGGAAATCCTCGTCAGGTTGCGCGAAGCCTGAGCCGCGTTGCGACAGTGTCAGCGAAAACGGGCCCGTCGGGCCCGTTGCTTCGATGCCTGTCCGTTTGGAATCAGTACTTGAAGACCAGGTTCGTCGTGATCAGCTGGTCGGTCTTTTCCTTGCCAGGATTGACGTCGCTGTTGTGGCGGACCTGGTAGCCGAGCTTGAGCGCGAGCTTCTCGCTCATGCTCACGGCAATGCCGGCATCGTTCTGCAGGAACGTGTTGTTCGATCCGGTCTCGATCAGGCTGACGTTCTCGAACGATGTCGATTCGTTGAACTGGTGCTTGAACGAAACCAGGCCGCGGCCGACCACGTTGCCCTCGGCCGACGGGTCGATGATCGTGGTGACCGGCGGGTTGCCGCTGACCAGTTCATACGGGCGCTTGTCGAGGCGACGGTAGCCGGGGCCGACTTCGGCGGACAGTTCGGTCTGCTGGTTCTTGATGATGGTGTAGCCATAGCCCAGCGACACGATCCACTGGTACTTGTAGGGCGAGAAATCGTCGTGCTCGTAGCGCGTCGCACCGACCAGATAGCTGCGTTCGTCGAACTTGTAGCCCGACGACGCGCCGGCCTCGAAGCGGTTCGCCGTGAGGTCGTACTCGCCATTCGCCTCACCCTTGCTGCGCAGCGCATTGAGGAAGAAGTTGTGCTTCCACTGCACGTCCTCCTTCTTGAATGCCAGTTTCGCATTGAGGTTCTGCGACTTGGTATTGCCGGTGGTTGCCGCAATACCGACTTCACCGCTGCCGGACCATTCGCTGTCTTCGGCGTGAACCATTACGGGAATCGCGAGCAGGACCGCGCTCGCCAGAATAGCGTTTCTCATCGTGTCTACCTTGCTTTTTGGGAATCGGGGTCGGCGCCGGACGGGCGCGATGGCGTCGGATGCTAACGGGCGGGATTGAACGCCAAGTGAACGGGACCCGCCTTCGCCGTCGCGGAAACCAAAGTTTGCAACGCTTTCAGGCGCTGCGTGACCCGTAGTAGAGCATCACGGCATGCTTGGCTTCGGCAAAGAACAGCCAGCGCTCGACAAAGATGCCGGCCATGCCGACAACCAGCGCGAACCAGGCCATCCAGCCCGATACCGCGACAGACAGCGCAACCAGGGAAAGCATCGCGGGAACGAGGAACGCGGCGAACAGCGCTATCCTGCGCAACTTGCGTGAATGCTTGCGTGCCAGGCGAAATCCCATTTCGTGGGTGAGGTAGTTCTCCTCGGTGTGCGGATGCTCGAACGAGCGAGCCGTGCCGACGGATGCGAGGCCGATGGCATCGCCGGTAGTTGCCGGGATTTGCCTGTCGATGAAGCGCCAGTAGAGGACCTTGAGCAGCGCGCCGGCCGCGCTGCCGAGGACCAGTGCGAGCAGGAGAATACGCTGCAGCGATCCCGGGCTGGCCGGCAAGGCGGCGGTCAAGGCCCACGCCCACAAGCTGCCGCTGTAGGTCCCGAGCAACAGGTAACCGACGACCACGTGCCGGTTGTGCCAGGCGCGCACGGGCTTGAGGCAGGCATAGATGTTGGCCGTGCAGAAGAGCGTTGCGAGTGATCCGGCCAGCAACAGCAGGCTGGCGGCGACCAGCACCGGTGCATGACGCTGGAACCATGCCCCCGGATCGCCGGCAGCCAGCCGGCCATCGTGGAAAAGCGCAGCCGCGATCGCGGCCACCGGAAGGAAGGTCAGGACCGCCGCGATGCCTTCCCGCGACAACCACGAGCTGCGCCATTGCGAGAACGCCCGCCAGGCACGCCGGGGCTGGCCGAGATGGCCCAGCGAGGAAACCAGACCGCTGCTGACGAGGACGAAGCCTGCAGCCAGCATCCATGACAGCAGGCCCGCACCGGGATCGCCAGCGGCGGCCAGCGGCGATCCGTGCAGCAGGCTTGCGAGCGCTGCCAGGATCCACAGGCCGTAGCCCGCACCGGACATGACCGTGAAGAAGACGATCGAGAAGGTCGGTCTCATCGACGGTCGGACTCAGCGCGAAAGGATCCGGTCGACCCAGCGCAGCAGCGGGGGCATCTGCGCGGTATCGATGGGTTCGGCGGCCGATGCCTTGTTCGCGGTCGACCCATCCCTGCGCGTCCGGGGCGGCAGGTAGCGGTTGACTGGCCGGTAGCCGAGTTCGGGCATCAGCGCATAGCCGCCACGATCGGCGACCAGTTTCGAAACCTCCGACTCCGCGTCGCCGAGATCGCCGAAGTGGCGCGCACGGGTCGGGCAGGCCATCACGCAGGCCGGCTGGCGATCCGCTTCGTCGAGCGTCTCGATATAGATGCGGTCCACGCACAGCGTGGATTTCTGCATGACGCCTCGTTTCGCGCTGAACTCGCGTGCGCCATAGGGGCAAGCCCAGGCGCACAGCTGGCAACCGATGCACTTGTCCTCGTCGACCAGCACGATGCCATCCCCGGCCCGCTTGTAGCTGGCCCCGGTCGGGCACACGGTCACGCACGCCGGCGTTTCGCAATGCAGGCACGAACGCGGGAAGTGGATGGTTGATGCTTGCGCGGGAATGGGGAATGGAGAATGGGGAATGGTTGAAGGGCAGGAAGCCTTGCTCTGGGCTTCGTTTTTTCCCACTCCCCATTCCCCATTCCCCATTCCCGCTACTTCATACGTATGCACCCGGTTGAACCACACGCCCATGGGTTCCGCGCCATAGGGGTCGGTGTCGGGAAGCGGGCCGAAGGCGCCGCCGTCGTTCCATTCCTTGCAGGCGACCGCGCAGGCATGGCAGCCAACGCAGGTGTCGAGGTCGATGACGAGGCCGAGCTTGCGCGCCGTCGGCGCAGGCAGGCTGGTCATGGTTGCAGTGGCCAGAACAGCGGGATCAGGTACATCGACAGCGCGCAGAAGATCGCGATGAGCGGAATGCCGACCTTCATGAAATCCATGAAGCGATAGCCACCTGCGTAGTAGACCATCGTGTTGGTCGGATAGCCGACCGGCGTCGCGAACGAGGTCGCTGCGGCGAAGGCGACGGCGACCACGAACGGACGGGGATCGGCGTTCACCGTGTGCGCCACGGTGATGGCGATGCCGATCATCAGTACCACGGACGGGTTGTGGCCCATCAGTTCGGTCAGCAGTGCGGTCAACAGGTAGACCATCAGCAGCGCGGCCAATGGGCCGTGTTCGCCGACCACGCCCATGCCCGCCTGGACCAGGGTATGCGACAGGCCGCTGTTCTCGATTGCCGTGCCGAGCGGCAGGATCGCCGCGAGCAGGACGATGATCTTCCAGTCGATGCCTTCGTAGAGGTCCTTGCGTCCGTAGCAGCCAGCCACCGCCATGGCCACGGCCCCGGCGATCGCGGCGACCGGGATCGGCAGCCAGTGCAGGCCCGAGATGACGACCACCGAGATCATGATAAGTACCGCCGCTATGGCGCGCTTGGGAGTGCGGCGGGTGTCCTCGCGCTCGCTCAAGACGACGAAACGCTCGTCGCTGCGCAACGCCATCGCGCCGGTGTCGCTGACCAGCAGCAGCAGGACGTCGCCGGCGGCCAGGCGCACCTCCTTGAGCTTGTCGCGCAGGATGCGGCCGCGCTGGTGGATGGCCAGTGCGATGGCATCGTGGTTGCGCTTGAAGTCGAGCTCCTCGAGCGAACTGCCTTCGATCGTGCTGGCCGGCTTGACCATGACTTCGACGAGCACGCGTGCCGTGCCCTTGTCGTGGCCATAGCGATTCTCGGGGTCGATCTCGAGGACCGCGCGCTTGCGGAAATCCTCGATCTTGTCCCAGTCGCCGCGGACCAGCAGCACGTCGTCGACCTCGAGTTCCTGCGAGCGCGGCGACCACAAGTGGCGATCGCCGCGCAGGAGTTCCAGCGGGTAGATGCTGTACTTGTCGCCGAGCCTGGCATCGGCGATGGTTTGTCCGACCAGCGGGGAATCCGCCGTGACCTTCAGCTCGGTCACGTATTTGCCGATGTCCTTCTCGGCGATCACCAGCGGCGTGATCTCCTTCGGCAGCAGCCAGCGTCCGACCAGCATCAGGTAGGTGATGCCGACGACAGCCAGCAGGGCGCCGAGGCGGGTGAACTCGAAGACGCCGAATCCCTGCAGGCCATGTTGCTGGGCCATGCTGTCGGCGAGCAGGTTGGACGAAGTGCCGATCAGCGTGCAGACGCCGCCCATTTGCGCCGCATAGGCCATCGGCAGCAGCACGCGCGCAGGCGACGTGCCGGTGTTCGCGCACACGCGCAGGGCCAGCGGCAGGAAGGTAGCGACGAGGGCAATGTTCTTGACGAACGCGCCCATTGGCGCGATCGCCAGCATCAGGCACAGGGTCAGCAGCCACGGCCGGCGGATTCGCGAAAGCAGGCGGCCGAGTGGTTCGAGCGCCCCGGAGCGCTCGATGCCGAGACTCAGCGCGAACATCGCCGCAACCGTGATGGTCGCTTCGTTGCTGAACCCGGCCAGCGCTTCGGCGGGCGACACCAGGCCGAGCACGACCATCAGCACCAGCACGAGCAGCGCGCCGATATCGATGCGTGCCTTTTCGCTGGCGAACAGCGTGATGGCACCGACCACCAGGATCAGGGTCTCCCACTGCGGCAAGGTCATTGGCTGGTCCCCGCTCGGTGAAGTTCCACGCGATGTCCATCCTGACCGGGGAAGGGGTCGCGTTCAATGCGCACGCGCAAATCGAACCAGGCTGCCTGTCCGGTAACCGGGTCCGCGTTGGCATAGTGACGAGAATCGCCGGCCACAGGCAACAATTCATTGATCAGGTGATTGAGCAGGAAGCCATCCCGGCTCTCCGGCGCCTCGGGCTTGAGCCCCCACGCGCCCTTGCGCTTGCCGATCGCGTTCCAGGTCCACAGCGTGCCCGGCGCCGTCGCCGAGTGCCATTTCGCCTGCACCCGAATGCGGCCGAGCGGCGAGGCCAGCCAGATCCAGTCGCCGTCGCCGACTGCGTATTCCTGCGCCGTGCGCGGATTCAGGTAAAGGCAGTTACGCGCGGCGATCTGGCGCAGCCAGGCGTTTTGCGATCCCCAGCTGTGGTACATGAACATCGGCCGCTGGGTGATGGCATGCAGCGGATAGCCTGCTTCTTCTTGCGTGGCCACCGGGGCGTACCAGAACGGCAGCGGATCGAAGTAGCGGGCGACGCGCTCGCGATCGCGCGGCGGAGGCTGCATGGCGCCGTGGCCCCTGGCGGCGAGGCGAAACCGCTGCAGCGTCTCGCAGTAGAGTTGCAGGACGATCGCCTCGGTCGAAGCGAGGAAGCCCAGCGACCTGGCCCACTCCAGGTAATCGCGGTTGGCCATCTTGTAGTAGCGCGCGGCTGCCGGTACCTGTGCTTCCCAGACGCAACCATGCTCGACATAGCGTTCGAGCTGGTTTGGATTCGGTTCGCCGAAGCCGGTTTTGGTGCCGTCCACGCCGCGCCAGCCGGCGAGCAGGCCGACGCCGGGCGCACCCTCGTGCTCGACCATGAACTGGGCGAAGCCGCGCGGATACTTCGCGCTGCCGTCCCCGTTGAGGAGGCCCGGCAATCCCAGCCGCGTGCCGAGATCGATCAGCACGTCCTGGAATGGGCGCACGTCGCGGTCGGGCGCGATCACCGGCTGGCGGATCGCATCGGCGGCGCAATCAGCGTCCGAGATCGGCCGGTCAAGCAGGCTGATGCAGTCGTGGCGTTCGAGATAGGTCGTGTCGGGCAGGACAAGATCCGCGAAAGCGACCGTCTCGGAGTGATAGGCATCGCAATAGATGATGTGTGGAATCCGGTACTCACCGGTTGCCGCATCCCGGTCGCACAACATGCGTCGCGTCTCACCGGTGTTCATCGACGAGTTCCAGCCCATGTTGGCCATGAACATGAACAACGTGTCGATGCGGTACGGATCGCCGGCCCAGGCGTTGCGGATCACCGAATGCATGAGGCCGTGCGCAGCCAGCGGATGCTCCCAGGAATAGGCCTTGTCCAGGCGCCGCGGCTGGCCGTCAACGTCGACCAGCAGATCCTCCGGAGCTTGCACGTAGCCGAGCGGGCCGCCATCGAGCGTGCCATCGTCCTTGCGCGACTTGCCGGGCCGGCCGGGTGGCGGCGCCGGCTTCGGACAGGGTGGCTGGTAACGGAAACTGCCCGGCGTATCGATCGCGCCGAGCAGCATCTGCATCACATGCAATGTGCGGCAGGCGTGGAATCCGTTCGCATGCGCGGAGATGCCGAGCATCGCATGCATCGCGACCGGGCGGCCGGTCATCGTCTCGTGGCGACGACCGTGTGCATCGGTCCACGGCTGCGCAAGGGTGATCGCCTGGTCGAACGCGGTTTCAGCCAGCTCGCGCGCCAGCCGGCGGATCGTCCCGGCATCGACGCCGCAGCGGGCGCTGACGGATGCCGGCGCATATTCATCGGCCAGGAAGCGCTCGGCCAGCAACTGGAACGACGGAACCGCCTTGCGACCGTCGACAAGCGTGTACTCACCGACAACCATCGGCGAAATATCCACGCTTCCCGCGCGAACGATTTCGATCGAATCGCCGCCATGCTCAACCCCGCCATTGCTGGAAGCCGACCCGCCTACCTCACCGCCATCCAGCACCTTCCCCTCACCGTCATCCCGGCCTGCGCCGGGATGAGACGATTGGTAGCGCGCAGCACACAGCGCGTGCCCTTCCGCATCGCGCGCGACCAGGCCATCATCGGCCGCGCCCGGATCGCGGATGACCAGGTGATGCGCATTCGTGTAGCGCACCAGGTAATCGAAATCGATCCGGTCGGTGCGCAGCAGTTCATGGATGAAGGCGCCGGCAAGCAGGCCATCGGTGCCCGGATTGATCGGCACCCATTCATCGGCGATCGCGCCGTAGCCGGTACGCACCGGGTTGATCGCGACGATCTTGGCGCCGCGCGCCTTCAGCCTGCCCAGACCGAGCTTGACCGGATTGGAATCGTGGTCCTCGGCAACGCCCCAGAGCATCAGGTATTTGGTCAGCTCCCAATCCGGCTCGCCGAATTCCCAGAAGCTGCCACCAAGCGTGTACATGCCGGCCGCGGCCATGTTGACCGAACAGAATCCGCCGTGCGCCGCGTAATTGATCGTGCCGAACTGTTGCGCCCACCAGCCGGTCAGCGCCTGCGACTGGTCGCGGCCGGTGAAGAACGCAAGCTCATCGGGATTGCGCTGGCGGATGTCGCCCAGCCACTTCGTCGCAAGCGCCAGTGCTTCTTCCCATTCGATTTCGCGGAATTCGCCGGCGCCGCGTTCGCCGACGCGCAGCAGGGGCCTGCCCAGCCGCGCGGGCGAGTAGTGCTGCTTGATCCCGGCCGAACCCTTGGCGCAGATCACGCCGCGATTGACCGGATGCTTCGGATTGCCGTCGATGTAGCGCACGCGGCCATCCTTGAGATGGACACGGATGCCGCAGCGGCATGCGCACATGTAGCACGTGGTCGTCTTGACCACGTCCGCAATGGGCGTATTCAGCGCAAGGGAGGCATGCGGCATGACGCGACGGTGCATTGCTGAGGAACCTGCGATGGTAATGGTTAAATCCGCGTGCAGGGGCGCCGCCCGCGAAATGCCAGAATCCGGACGCCGCAAATCCTTGTTTCGGCTCGAATCTGCGCGCCCACCGGAAATTGCGATGGAGAGACGGCATGAAGCATTTGATGGTGATCCTGGATCTGCGGGTCGTGGCGTCGACGTCGCCCATGGTGCGCGGCGCCGCACCGGACTGGCAGGAACGCGCCGACTGGAGCCGCGTGTTCAGCCGAATTCAGCGCCCCGGCTCGCCCGCGCTTCGCAGGAAGGACATTCATGTCCAACAACGAAGCGGCAACGCGGGCCATTCCATCGAATCCCGCGCCACAATTCGATAGCTTTTGCAGGAGAGGCATTCATGCCCGATGCTCTTGCCCGGACCGAAGCGGCAACGCGGGCCATTCCATCGAATCCCGCGCCACAATGCGATAGCTTTTGCAGGAGAGGCATTCATGCCCGATGCTTTGACCAGCCGTTCGGCTGTCGAAAGCCATCACGTGACGAACGGCATCGCGGCTGAAGCCGCCTCCTACAAGGAACCGGCAATGTGGGCGGGTCGTCGCATCCCCATTCCCCATTCCCCATTCCCCATTCCCGGCTTTCAACAGCCGAACGGCTGGTCATCCCGAATCCCGAATCCCGGCTTTCAACAGCCGAACGGCTGGTCATCCCGAATCCCGCAATCTTGTGCGAAACTCGGCGTCCGTCTGACCCGCCGGCATTGCGCGCCCATGGATCGCTACGAACGCACCCAGCTCCTGCACCGGATGCTCAAGTCCGCGCGCTATCCGGTCACCCTCAAGCGCGTGCAGGAAGAGCTGCAATGTTCGCGGGCGACCATGTATCGCGACATCGCCTTCCTGCGCGATGCGCTCGGCGCGCCGATCGAAAGCGATTCGGAAAACGGCACGATCCACTATGCAAAGGATGAGGCCGATCGCTTCGAGCTGCCCGGACTGTGGCTGTCGAGCGAGGAACTGGCGGCGCTGCTCGCCCTCAACGAACTGCTCGACCGCTCGGATCCCGGCGTGCTGGCCGGTGCGCTGGCGCCGTTCCGGGCGCGCATCGAGACCCTGCTCTCGGACCACGCCAGCGGGCGCGCGCTGCCGGTCGAGCGCATCCGCGTCATCGCCAGCGGTGCGCGCAAGCTCGACCAGGTCGTGTTCCGCGCCGTGTCGAGCGCCCTGCTCAACCGCAAGCGCCTGACCTTCGAGTACCGCGCACGCACGACCAATGCGCCGACCACGCGCGAGGTCTCGCCGCAGCGGCTCGCCCACTATCGCGACAACTGGTACCTCGATGCCTGGGACCACGGCCGCGAAGCGCTGCGCAGCTTCGCCCTCGACCGCATGCGTTCACCGAAAGTCTCCGACCGGGAATCGCTCGACCGCGACCTCGCCGAACTCGACGCGCACCTCGCATCGAGCTACGGGATATTCTCCGGCGCCCCCAAGGCGACCGCCGTCATCCATTTTTCCGAGCACGCGGCCCGCTGGGTCGCCGACGAACACTGGCACTCCCGGCAGGAAGGCCACTGGCTGCCGGATGGCCGTTATGAACTGAAAGTGCCGTACAGCAATTCGCGCGAGCTGCTGATGGACGTGCTCAAGTACGGCCCCGATGCCGAAGTCGTCTCGCCCGTCTCGTTGCGCGAGGAGATGAGGATCCTGCTGCAGCTGGCGATCGGGTCGTACCAGAAGGCCTGAACCCGCCACGAGTGCGCCATGCCGCCCTTTGGTCGAGGGCACAGACCCCCCCGGCGCGCCCTGATGCAGCCGAATGCGGTAGATTCCCCCCATGGAAGCGATCGAAACGGGCTCCCCGCAGGCCGCGCCGCAACGGAAGACGCCGATTTCGCTCGTGCTCGGTTCCGGCGGCGCGCGTGGTTATGCGCATATCGGCGTCATCGAGGAACTGCTGGCACAGGGCTTCGACATCCGCTCGATCGCCGGCAGTTCGATGGGTGCCCTGGTCGGCGGCGTATATGCCGCAGGCAAGCTCGACAACTATCGCGACTGGGTCTTGCCGCTGGCGCGCCTCGACGTGCTGCGCCTGCTCGACGTGACTTTTCGCGGTGGCGGTTTCATCAAGGGCGATCGCATCATCGGCGCCATGCGCGAACATGTCGGCGATGTCCGCATCGAGGACCTTCCGATCAGCTACACGGCCGTCGCCGTCGACCTCGCCACGCCGACGCCC
>OEIU01001793.1_pt1 | contig 12758 bp, 11 predicted proteins | sample 1539221 | NCBI WGS metagenome assembly OEIU01 (sample SAMN03792071, study PRJEB22550) | activated sludge metagenome | feature: wastewater treatment plant; material: activated sludge; isolation source: Wastewater treatment plant of a petroleum refinery complex | place: Argentina: Zarate | collected...
CGGCCCTGTGCCGCACGTCGGTCGTCAGGTCTTCATCGTCGGGTCGAGCGCCGCGCGCAGCGACTCGCCCAGCGTGTTGAAGGCCAGCGCGGTCAGCAGGATCGCCAGCCCCGGCGGATACATCTGCCCGGGCGCGATCTCCATGTTCTGGTAGGCGCGGGCCAGCATCGCGCCCCAGCTCGCGCCCGGCGCCTGGATGCCCAGCCCGAGGAAGCTCAGGCTCGCCTCGGCCAGCAGCGCGGCGGCCAGCAGCAGCGTCACCTGCACGATGACCGGCTGCACCGTGTTGGGCAGCACGTGGCGCCACAGAATGCGGCCGACGCCGGCGCCGAAGCAGCGTGCGGCATCGACGTACAGTTCCTGCCTGACCACCAGCGTGCGCGCGCGCACCAGCCGCGCGAGCTGCGGCGAGAACACGATGCCCACCGAGATCATGCCGTTGGTGAGCCCTATGCCCAGCGCGCCGGTCACCGCGATCGCCAGCACGATCGCCGGGAACGACAGCAGCGCATCGATGACCCGGCTGATCGCGTCGTCGACCCAGCCGCCGAGGTAACCGGCCAGCAGGCCCACCGGCACGCCGAGCAGGATCGCGATGCCGACCGCGAGGAAGCTCGCATAGAGGGTCGCGGGCGCGCCGTGGATCAGCCGGCTCAGCACGTCGCGGCCCAGGTCGTCGGTGCCCAGCAGATGCTCGGGGCCGGGATCGGCCAGCGTGTTGTTGATGTCCTGCGCGGTCGGCGAGTAGGGGGCGATCACCGGTGCCGCGATCGACAGCAGCAACAGCAGCAGCAGGAAGCCCAGGCTCAGGCTGGCGCGCAGGTCGCCGCGCAGCCAGCGCCACAGCGGATTGCCGGCCGGCGCGGCCGAGGCCGCGGGTGGCGTCGGGCGTGGCTCGGAAGGTGGCGTCGAGGAGGGCACGGAGGGAGGCGCCGAGGGCGCCGGTGCCGGCGGAACTGCGGACGTCGACATCAGCCTATCCTCGGATCGAGCACCGTGTACAGCACGTCGGCCAGCAGGTTCACGGCGATCACCACCAGCACCATGACGAACACCACGCCCTGCACGACCGGCAGGTCGCGATGCAGCGCGGCGTTGACGATCAGATTGCCCATGCCGGGAATCGCGAACACCGCCTCGACGACGACGGTGGCGGCCAGCATCCGGTTGAACAGCAAGGTGGCCACCGTCAGCAGATTCACGCCGACGTTCTTCAGGCCGTGCTTCCACAGGATCGCCGCCGGCGTCAGCCCCTTGGCATGCAGGGTGCGCACCTGCTGCGACGACAGGATCTCGACCAGCGAGCTGCGCAACTGCCGCGACACCTCGGCGATGCCGCCGGAGGCCAGCGCCAGCGCCGGCAGGAATGCATGGCGCAGCGCCGCGGCCGGGTCCTGCGCGAGCGGCACCGAGCCGGTGGCCGGAAACCAGCCGAACTCCAGCGCGAACCAGGCGACCAGGATCATCGCCAGCCAGAAGTTCGGCACCGCCACGCCCAGCGACGCGATCGCGGTGACGGTGCGGTCCACCAGGCTGTCGGGACGGCTGGCGGCCAGGATGCCCAGCGGGATGCCGACCGCCAGCGCGAACGTCATCGCCATGAACACTATCAGCAGCGTGTTCGGAAAGCTGCGCGCGATCGACACCGCCACCGGTTCGCCGGAGGCCAGCGACTTCGACAGGTCGCCCTGCAGCGCATTGACGAGCCAGCTTCCGTACTGGATCAGGAACGGACGGTTCAGCCCGTACAGCTCGCGGATCTCGGCGATGCGGGCGTCGGACGCGTTGTCGCCGGCCAGGGTGATCGCGATGTCGCCGGGCATCAGCTTCAGCAGCCCGAACACGACGAAGGTGGCGAGCACCAGCACCGGCACCGCCTGAAGCAGGCGGCGCCGGATCACCCGGCGGCGTTGCGCGTTCAGCACGGCCGGCGCGCCATCAGGCCAGCGATACGAACTCGTACTTCGGCTTGCCGAGCAGGTTCGGCTTGTACCCCTTGACCTTCTGCGCGATGCCGTCCATCTCGAAGTTGAACGCCAGCGGCGCCACCAGCGCCTGCTCCATGACGATCCGCTGGATCTTCGCGAACACCGCCTTGCGGGTGTCGACGTTCTCGCTGGCGCGGCTCTCGACCAGCAGGCCGCTCAGCTCGGGCGACACCTCGACCCGGCCGGCGTTGAAGTAGGCATCCTTCGCGTACATCAGGCCGTAGGTCATCGACGGATCGGGCCGGCCGGTCCACGCCGACATCAGCAGGTCGAACTTCTTCTCGTTGCCGAAGAACTGGCCGCTGATCTCGGGGATCGTGCCGTTGATGAACTTCAGTCTGATGCCGACCTTGGAGAGCTGGTCCATGATGATCTCGCCGCGGCGCACCGAGTCCTGGTCGGTGTAGCCGCCGATCGTCAGCTCCAGCCCGTTCTTCAGGCCCGCCTCCTCCAGCAGCGCGCGGGCCTTGGCCGGATCGTGCGGGTACAGCGACGCGACCGACTTGTCGTAGGCCCAGTGCGTGCTCGGCAGGTTCATCGTCGCGATCTCGCCGATGCCGTTCATCGCGCCCTTGATGAACGCCTGCCGGTCGAGCGCGTAGTTGATCGCCTGCCGCACCTTGACGTTGTTCAGGTTCGGCTTGGCCAGGTTGATGTAGATCTGCAGGCAGTACAAGGTCGGGCCGGTGACGAGCTGCAGGTTCTTCGCCTTCTCGATGATCGGCTTCAGACGCGGCGGCAGCGAATAGGCCATGTCGTTCTGGCCGGCCACCACCGAGCGCAGCCCGGTCGACAGCTCGGGGATGATCGAGAACTCGATGCCGTCGACGAAGCCGCGGTCGGTGCGCCAGTACTTGTCGGCGCGCATCACGACGATCTTCTGGTTGTCGGCCCAGCTCACGAACTTCCACGGGCCGGCGCCCACCGGCCGGCGGTCGTGCTCGTTGCCGAGCTCCTGCACCGCCTTCGGCGATACCATCATGCCGGCGCGGTCCGACAGGATCGCCGGCAGCGCGGTGTCGGGCTTGGCCAGCTTGACGGTGACCTGCAGCGGGCCGCTCACGTCGACCTGCGCGATGCTCGACAGGTCGGCCTTGATGTTCGAGCGCTGATCGCCGCGGCCGCGGTCGAGGTTGAACTTGACCGCCTGCGCGTCGCACGGCGTGCCGTCGTGGAAGGTGATGCCCGGCTTGACGTTCAGCACCATCGTCGTCGGGTTGCTGTACGACCACTCGGCCATGCCGGGCTTCGGCTTCAGCGTGTCGTAGTCCCACTCGACCAGCGTGTCGTAGATCGTCCACAGGTACGAGTGATCGGTGCCGGCGCCGCCGGTGGCCGGATCGAGGCTGGACGGATTCGCGTTGGACGAGATCCGCAGGATGCCACCGCGCTTGGGGCCGGCCTGCGCGCGCAGCGAAGCGGGGGCTGCAGCCAGCGCGGCGCCGGCCAGCGACAGCAGCAGGTCGCGGCGGGTCCACCCGGCGGCGGGCACGACGGTGTCGGCCGCCTGCAGAGCGGCGGGGCAGGGGGGATCTCGGCGGGTGTCGGTCATCGGGGTCTCCTTCAGGTTTCTCGTGCGTGCCGGCGGTGCGCCGGCGCGCGGATGCTTCAATGGGCGGCCGCTCCGTCATGCACGGTGATCGCCGTCGGCGGCCCGTCGGCGGTCGCGAAATGGCAGGCGACCCAGTGCGCCGGGCGCAGCTCGCGCCAGGCCGGCACCTGCTGCGCGCACAGCGGCTGCACGTGGCGGCAGCGGGTGCGGAAGCGGCAGCCGGACGGCGGATCGATCGGACTGGGGATCTCGCCTTCGAGCACGATGCGCCGCTGCGTGCGCATCGTCGACGGCAGCGGCACCGGCTCGGCCGACATCAGCGCCTCGGTGTACGGATGCAGCGGCTGCTCGGTCACCGCCTCGGTCGGCCCCAGCTCCATGAAGCGGCCCAGGTAGGTGACCGCGACCCGGTCGCTGATGTGCGACACCACCGACAGGTCGTGGGTGATGAACACGTAGGTCAGGCCGAACTCGCGCTGCAGATCGGCGAACAGATTCAGCACGTCGCCGCGGATCGACACGTCGAGCGCCGCGACCACCTCGTCGCAGACGATCAGCCGCGGCCGCAGGGTCAGCACGCGGGCGATGTTGACCCGCTGCTTCTGACCGCCCGACAGCATGTGCGGATAGCGGCGGCCGTACTCGGGTGCGATGCCGACCCGGGCCAGCGCCTCGAACGCGCGCTGCTCGATCGCCGCCGCATCGAGCCCGCCGGCGATCTCCAGCGGCTCGCGCACGCTGGCCAGGATCGTCTGGCGCGGATTCAGCGCGGCGTTCGGATCCTGGAACACGATCTGGTAGTGGCGCCGATGCTCGCGCAGCTTGCCGGCCGGCAGCGCATGCAGATCGATGCCGTCGTGCAGCACCTGGCCGCTCGACGGCTTCAGCAGCGACACCAGCGCGCGGCCCAGCGTCGTCTTGCCGGAGCCGGATTCGCCGATGACGCCGAAGGTCTCGCCCGGCATCACGTCGAAGCTGACGCCGTCGACCGCCTTCACGGTGTCGGTGTGATCGCGGGTGGCGAAGCGGATGCCCAGATCGCGCACGCTGACGAGGGGCTGCATGGCCGGCGCGGCGGCGGGCTGCGAGTCCGGCCCGGAAGCCGGCCCCGAAGCAGGCTGCGATGCGCCGGCGGCGGCCTGCGTCATGCAACCGCTCCAGGCAGATGCAGCTCGGCCGCGCGGATGCAGCGTACCCGGCGCTGCGCCTCTATGTCGGCCAGCGTCTGCTCGCCGGCGCAAGGCGGCCGAGCATGCCCGCAGCGCTGCTGGAACCGGCAGCCGGGCGGCATCTGGCCCGGCAGCGGCACCCGGCCCGGGATCGACGGCAACTGCTCGCGCCGCTTCGCCAGCCCCGGCAGCGAGCGCAGCAGACCGGAGGTGTAGGGATGGCGCGGCCGCAGCAGCGCATCGTCGACCGGCGCATCCTCGACCACCTCGCCGGCATACATCGTCAGCATCCGGGTGCAGGTCTCGGCGACGACGCCCAGGTCGTGGGTGATGAACATCAGCGCGGTGCCGGCCCGCATCGACAGCTCCCGCAGCAGGTCGGTGATCTGCGCCTGCACGGTGACGTCCAGCGCGGTCGTGGGCTCGTCGGCGATCAGCAGCTTCGGTTCGCAGATCAGCGCCATCGCGATCATCACCCGCTGGCGCATGCCGCCCGAGAGCTGATGCGGATACTCGTCGCAGCGCCGCTGCGGCAGCGGGATGCCGACCTGGTGGAGCGCGGCGATCGCCCGCTCGCGCGCCTCGGCGCGGCTGGCCGGGAAATGCGTGCGATAAGCCTCGCCGATCTGCTCGCCGACGGTGAACACCGGGTCGAGCGCGGTCATCGGCTCCTGGAAGATCATCGCGATGTCGCGACCGCGGATCTCGCGCATCCGCGCCGCCGGCAGCCGGGTGAGGTCGGTGCCGTTGAACAGGATCCGACCTTCGACGTAGGTGGTGCGGGCGGGCAGCAGCCCGAGAATCGCCAGGCCGGTCACCGTCTTGCCGCAGCCGCTTTCGCCGACGACGCCCAGCCGTTCGCCGGCCGCCAGATCGAACGACACCTTGCGCGTGACCGCGACCCGACCGCCGGCCGAGCGGAACGAAATCGTCAGATCACGTACCTGCAGCACGGAGTCTCCTGGCTCGTGGTTCGCCTGACCTGCGGCCCGCGGCGCGCATCCGGCTGGCAGCCGCACCGGCGCGATGCGGCGACTCGTCAGAGGCGGCCCGTGCGCTGGCCGCCGTGTGAAAATCAGAATAACATGGATTGTCTACAATTAACTGATGCCAGTTTTACGGCGTCAAACCTTCCCCGCAAACGGGCGGAGACATGCAACCTGTGTTCAACCGACGCAGTGACGAGGCCGCTGGCGAGGCTCGCGGCGAGCGCGCCTCGACGGACGAAGATGCCGCCGGCCGCCCGGCGCCGGCGCGGCGCACCACGCCGCGCAGCATCCCGGAGCAGATCGCCGACGAGGTCGGCGCGGCGATCATCGCCGGGCGGCACCGTACCGGCGACCGGCTGGTCGAGGCCGATCTGGCGCAGGCCTATGGCGTCAGCCGCGGGCCGATCCGCGAAACGCTGCGCATCCTCGAGCGGCGCCGGCTGATCGAGCTGCTGCCGCGGCGCGGTGCCTATGTCCGCGAGGTGTCGCTGAACTCGATCGCGGACCTGTTCAACACCCGGCTGGCGATGAGCTCGATGGCCGCGCGCTACATGGCGATGATCCGGCCGCCCGGCTATCTCGACACGTTGCGGCGGCGGGTCGCCGAGCTGCACAGGCTCGCGCAGGCGCCCGGCACCACGCCGGGCGAGTTCGCCTACTGCGTGACGCGGCTGGTCAGGACGATCGCGCGCGGATCGGGCAACGAGCTGCTGAACGAGGTGATGACCGATCTGGCGAACCACACGGTGTGGACGACGATCTGGAAGACGCCGCTCGACTATCTGACGCCGGCCTCGCGGCGTTCCAATGCGAAGCAGCTCGCGGCGGTGCTGAAGGCGATCGAGGACGGCGACGGCGAGCAGGCCGAGCGCAGGCTGCGGGCGATGCTGGAGGCGGACCGCGATCAGGCGATCGCGGTGCTGGCGGCGATGCGCGGCGAGGTGTGCGAGCGCACGCGGCTGTTGCGGACCTCGACCGGGCGCGGTTAGAGTCGGCAGGGCCTTTCCGTTCGGCAGGGCCTTTCTGCATTGCGGCGCCGATGGCGCCACGGAGTCTGTTCGATGCATCGACGCGTCTTCCTCGGCATGGCCGGCCTTGCTGCGGCCGGGCCATTCGTTTCATCGGCTCAAACCTGGCCGGCGCGGCCGCTGCGGATGGTGGTCGCCTATCCGCCGGGCGGCAGCACCGACGTGGCCGCGCGGCTGCTGGCCGAGCGTCTGAGCCGGGTGCTGGGCCAGCAGGTGGTGGTGGAGAACCGCGCCGGCGCCGGCGGCACCGTCGGCGCCGGTTCGGTCGTGCGCGCCGAGCCCGACGGCTACACGCTGCTGTTCGCCGCCTCGCCCGAGCTGTCGATCGCGCCGACGACGATGAAGGCGCTCGCCTACGATCCGGTGGCCGACCTGAGGCCGGTATCGCTGGTCGGGCAGATTCCGTTCGTGCTGGTGGTCAATCCGCAACTGCCGGTGCAGAATCTGCAGGAGTTCATCGCCTACGCGCGCGCCAATCCCGGCAAGCTGAACTATTCCTCGTTCGGCAACAACACGTCGAATCACCTGAACGGCGAGCTGCTGAAGTCGCTGGCGCGGATCGACACCACGCATGTGCCGTACAAGGGCAGCGGGCCGTCGATCACCGATCTGATCGGTGGCCAGGTCCAGTACACGCTGGACGGGCCGCCGGCGGTCATGGAGCACGTGCGCGCCGGCCGGCTGCGGGCGCTGGCGGTGGCGGCGAACGCGCGGCTGGCCACCGCGCCCGCGGTGCCGACCTTCGCCGAAGCGGGGCTGCCGGGGTTCGTCGGCGGCACCTGGTTCGGGCTGCTCGCGCCAGCCCGCACGCCGCCCGCGGTGATCGAGCGGCTGAACCGCGAGACGGTGGCGCTGCTGACGTCGGACGAGCTGTCGAAGATCTACGCCGACCGCAGCATCGTGCCGTCGGGCAACAGCCCGCAGGACTTCGCGCGCTTCATCCGCGACGAGGTCGACAAGTGGAAGCAGCTCGCCGCCAAGGTGGGCATCGTCGCCGAGTAGGACATCCGATGAGAACCCTGCTGACCCATGCCACGCTGATCGATTGCGTGACCCCCGCGCCGCGCGCCGACGTCGCGGTGCTGATCGAGGACGGGCGGATCCGCGAGATCTTCGCAGCGGGCGCGGCGCCCGCGATCGGCGATGCCGAGGTGGTCGACCTGAAGGGCGCGTTCCTGATGCCGGGCCTGTGGGACGTGCACGTGCATCCGGACTATTTCGCGTCGCTGGCCGACATGCCGCTGACCGAGCAGGTCACCTTGTTCGGCCACAAGCTGCAGCAGGCGCTGCTGGAGTCCGGCATCGTCGGTTTCCGCAGCGCCGGCGCGCACCACTTCATGGACGTCGCGTGGAAGAAGGCGTTCGATTCGGGTCAGCATCTCGGTCCGCGGCTGTTCGCGGCCGGGCACTTCCTGACCACCACCGGCGGTCACTTCCTGACCTCGGGTCATGCGCTGGAGTGCGACGGCCCCTATGGCTTCGTGAAGGCGATCCGCGAGCAGATCAAGAACGGCGTCGACCACATCAAGCTGAACCTGTCGGGCGGCATCATGGGGCCGCCGTGGGACCTGCACAGGCATTCGTTCTTCCTCGACGACGAGATCCAGGCGGCGTTCGCGATCTGCAAGCTGCGCGAGTTCAAGGTGATGGCGCATGCGACCAACCCCGCCGCGGTGAAGGCGGCGATCAGGCTCGGCGCCCATTCGATCGAGCATGGCTACATCCTCGACGACGAGTGCATCGAGCTGTTCGTCGAGCACGGCACCTGGTACGTGCCGACGTTGGCGATCAGCCACCTGACGCCGAATCAGGCGACCAATCTGTGGGAGCGGGGCTGGGTCAAGGGGCGCAATCTCGCGCATGCGCTGTGCTGCCGCGCCGATGCGGCCTCCGACGTGCATCGCGAAGGGTTCCAGAAGGCGCTGAAGGCGGGCGTGAAGATGGCGCTCGGGTCGGACATCCGGCCGCTGAAGGAGGCGGCGCTGCTCGAACTGGGGCTGTGGGTGCGTGACGGCGCAACGCCCTGGCAGGCGATCCAGGCGGCCACCCGCAACGCCGCGGCGTTGTGCGGCGTCGGCGAGTCGCTGGGAACGGTCGAGGTCGGCAAGATCGCCGACCTGATCGTCGTCGGCGCCAATCCGCTGGACGACGTCGACAACGTCCGCAAGCTGCAGCTCGTGCTGAAGGACGGCCGCATCGTGTCGGACAGGCGGGCCGCGGGCGCGGCTCGATGAGTACGCCGCCGTCGCCGTCGTCGTCGCATATGCCGCCGCCGTCGCGTATGTCGTCGTCGTCATCGTCATCGTCGTCGTCATCGTCGCCGCTGCAGGTCGCGGTGATCGGCGCCGGCGTGGTCGGCACCGCGATTGCGCTCGAGCTTCGCCGGCGCGGCGCGCAGGTCACGCTGGTCGACCGCGATGCGCCGGGCAGCGGCTGCAGCGCCGGCAACTCGGGTGCGCTGAGCCCCGGGTCGGTCGCGCCGCTGGCGCTGCCCGGCGTGCTGACGTCGGTGCCGGGCATGCTGAAGGACAGCGAGAGCCCGCTCTATCTGCCGCTGACCTATCTGCCGTTCGCGCTGCCCTGGCTGCTGCGTTTCGTCGCGTCGGCGCGGCCCGACCGGGTGACCGAGGCCGCGCGGCAGCTCGATGCGATCCATCGCGGCGCGATCGAGCTGCACGAGCGGATGACGCGCGAGATCGGCGTGCCGGAACTGTTCCTGCGGCGCGGTCATCTGCATCTGTATCCGGACGAGGCGGCGCTCGCCAAGGACGGCACCGGCTGGCGGCTGCGCGCCGAGTACGGCTACCGCGCCGAGAAGCTGGACCGCGCCGGCATCGAGGCGCTGGAACCGCAGGCGCCGCCGCGTTACCGCATCGGCATGTACCTGGCCGATCACGCGACGATCCTGAATCCGCGCCGCTATGTCGAGGCGATGGCGCGGGCGTTCGCCGCGGCCGGCGGCAACGTTCAGCGGCTCGACGTGACCGCGCTGCGGCCGGCCGATGGCGGCTGGACCGTGCAGGCCGCAGCGCAGGCGCTGCGCTGCGACCAGGTGGTGGTGGCGGCGGGCGCCTGGTCGCGCGCGCTGCTCGATCCGCTGGGCGAGCCGCTGGCGCTCGAAAGCCAGCGCGGCTATCACGTGCAGTTCGCCGGCGGCCGCGACGTGGTGTCGCGCACCGTCGTGCTGGCCGACCGCAAGGTGTTCGTGACGCCGATGGAGGACGGTCTGCGCGCCGGCGGCACCGTGGAGATCGGCGGGCTCGCGCGGCCGCCGGATCCGCGGCGCTCGGCGGTTCTCGAACGGATCGCGCGCGACAGTTTCCCCGCTCTGCGGGACCTGCCGTGCGGAACCTGGATGGGCCATCGGCCGTGCATGCCCGATTCGGTGCCCCGCATCGGGCCCGCGCCGGCCCGGCCCGGCCTGTGGCTGGCGGTCGGGCACGGTCACCTGGGCCTGACCGATTCGCTGCCGACGGCGCTCAGGATCGCCGACGCGATGCTGGGCCGCGAAGGGCGCGTGCCCGCGCAGCGGGTGCCGGTGCATTCGAACCCGTGACCGCATCGGGCCGGCCGGGCTTCGAGGCGCTGCAATGGTTCGGGCTGCTGGCACCGGCCGGCACGCCGCGCGTCAGCGCCCCGACATCCGCGCTCCCGCGTCCAGGCTGATCGTCGTCGCGTTCAGGTAGGCGTTCTCGACGATCGTGCATGCCAGGTGCGCGAACTCCTCGGCCTGGCCCATCCGCGACGGGAACAGGATCATCCGGTCGATGATCGAGCGCGACACCTTCTCGGGCAGGCCGGCGACCATGTTGGTGTCGAACAGCCCGGGCGCGATCGACACGACGCGGATGCCGTGCCCGGCGAGGTCGCGCGCGACCGGCAAGGTCAGCCCCATCACCGCCGCCTTGCTGGCGCTGTAGGCGGCCTGTCCCATCTGGCCCTGCCAGGCGGCGCCCGATGAGGTGTTGACGATGACGCCGCGCTCGCCGTCGCCGTTCGGCGCATTGCGGATCATCGCGACGGCCGCCAGCCGGATCACGTTGAAGGTGCCGGTCAGGTTGATCGCGATGACCTTGTCCCAGGTCGCCAGCGGGAACGGCTCGCCCTTGGCGTCGACCGTCTTGGCGGCGTCGGCGACGCCGGCGCAGTTGACGGCGACGTGCAAGGCGCCGAAGCGCTCGAGCGCCGCGTCGACGGCCGCCTGCACCTGCGCGGCATCGGCGACGTCGACTGCGCGAGTCAGCAAGCGCTCGGCCGCGATCGACTCGGCGAGCGGCGCCAGTCGTGCCTCGTCGCGATCCACGGCGACCACGGCCGCGCCCTGCCGGGCGAGACGTTGCGCGGTCGCGCGGCCGAGCCCCGATGCGGCGCCGGTCACCAGCGCCACCGTCGATCCGATCTCCATCGCAGGTCTCCCTTCTCAGCGCCCGAGAATCGTCACCGTGGCCACCGCTTCCTCGATGCCCTGCAGCCCGCCGCCATTCTCGGCGAGCGCGATGCGCGCACCTTGGACCTGGCGTGCGCCGGCTTCGCCGCGAAGCTGCGCGACCAGCTCGTGCACCTGCGCGAGCCCGGTCGCGCCGACCGGATGGCCCTTGGACTCGAGCCCGCCCGACGGGTTGACCGGGATGCGGCCACCGATCGCGGTGTCGCCGCGCTCGCTGACCGGCCCGCCGTCGCCGAACGCGCAGAAGCCGAGGTTCTCGATCTGGATGATCTCGCCCATCGCCGTGGCATCGTGGACCTCGGCGACCGACACGTCCTTCGGCCCGATGCCGGCGCGCGCATAGGCCCGTTTGGCGGCCAGCGCCGTGCAGTGGTGCTCGACGTCGGCCGGGTCGCGGTCGCTGCCGGTGTGCACGATGCAGGCGAGCACGCGGATCGCGCGCTTCGCGTCGACGCCGAGCCGCTTCAGCGCCGACGCCGCGCAGACGACGACGGCCGCGGCGCCGTCGGAGATCGGCGAGCACATCGGCAGGGTCAGCGGATACGTGATCGGCGGCGCGGCCAGCACCTGCTCGATCGTGTACGGGTCGCGGTACTGCGACAGCGGGTTGTGCACCGAGTGCCGGTGATTCTTCGCCGCCACCGCGGCGAGCTGGCGCTGCGTCGTGCCGAAGCGCTTCATGTGCATCCGCGAGAACGCCGCATAGACGTCCATGAACACGCTGTACGGCTTCGGCGACGTGCTGCCGGGCGGTGCCTCGACGCCCTTGCCGAGCTCGAGCAGGCGGTCGCGGATCGCCTCGGCGTCGTGCACGTCCCAGGCGCTGTCGAACACCGAGAACATCCGGTCGCGGTCGCGCGAGTACATCTTCTCGGCGCCGACCGCCAGCGCCACGTCGCCTTCGCCGGCGCGCACGAAGTTGACCGCCAGCGACAGCGCGCTGCTGCCGCTGGCGCAGGCGTTCTCGACATTGACCACCGGGATGCCGCCGATGCCCATCGCGCGCAGCGCGACCTGGCCGCGGATCATCTGCTGGCCTTCCATGTGGCCCTGCGAGGCGTTGGCGAAGTACGCGTCCTGCAGCGCGTCGGCCGCGAGCCCCGAATCGGCGAGCGCCGCATCGACCGCCTGCCGCGTCATGTCCTTGATGCCGGTGTCCAGCATCCGCCCGAACGGCGTCATGCCGACGCCGACGACGTACACCTGTTCCATCACGTCTCCTTCGTGCCGAGCAGCTCGGCGTTGCCTTCGCCCGGCGCGGGCGTGCCGCGAACCGGCCCGGGATGGCTGCCGTCGAACACCAGCGGCTGCGCGACGCAGCGCCGCATGCCGCCGCGGCCGTCGGGCACCTCGCGGAACAGCCCGCGGGCGATGAAGTGCGGGTCGGCCGCGACCTCGTCGAGGTCGTTCAGCGGCCCCCAGGCGATGCCGGCCGCATCGAGGCGCTCGGCCCAGACCGCGCGCGGCGCGCGCTCGAGCGCGGCGGCGATCCGCGCGCGCAGCCGCGCTTCGTCCGCGACCCGCTCGGCGCCGCCGAAGCCGGCGGCGTCGCCCATGTCGAGCAGCGCGCACAGCGGCCGCCATA
>OEIU01001794.1_pt1 | contig 12755 bp, 10 predicted proteins | sample 1539221 | NCBI WGS metagenome assembly OEIU01 (sample SAMN03792071, study PRJEB22550) | activated sludge metagenome | feature: wastewater treatment plant; material: activated sludge; isolation source: Wastewater treatment plant of a petroleum refinery complex | place: Argentina: Zarate | collected...
ATGCAGGCGGTCGCCCTGACGCCGCCGCACGGCTCGCCTAAACTGCGCCGATGACGACTCAGACGATTCGGCCGTTTCGGGGACTGACGCGGCGAAGCGCGATCGGCGCCCTGGCCGCTGCGCCGGCCCTGCTTTCGCGTGGCGGGCGCGCGCAGGAGGCAGGCCGGATCGCGCACGGCATCGCCATGCACGGCGCGCCGGCGCTGCCGGCCGATTTTCCGCATTTTCCCTATGTGAACCCCGATGCGCGCAAGGGCGGGCGCCTGTCCGTCGCCTTCCAGGGCACGTTCGACGGGCTCAACCCCTACAATCTACGCGCGGGGTCGGCCGCGCAGGGGCTCGCCGGCAACGTGTTCCAGACGCTGATGACGCGCTCGCTCGACGAGCCCTTCACGCTCTACGGCCTGATCGCGCAGACGATCGAGACGGACGAGGCGCGCAGCCATGTCGTTTTCCGGCTCGACAAGCGCGCAAAATTCTCCGACGGCGCGCCGATCACGGCCGACGACATCCTCTTCACGTTCGATCTGCTGAAGACGCGCGGACGCCCGCAGCAGCGCATCGCCTACGGGCTCGTGCGATCGATCGTCGCGGAGGACGCCTGGACGGTGCGCTACGACCTGACCGGCGCGGACGATCGCGAACTGCCGCTGACGCTCGCGCTGATGCCGGCGTTGCCGAAGCACAAGACGGACGTCGAGCGCTTTTCCGATTCCTCGCTCGAGATTCCCGTCGGCTCGGGGCCGTATCGAATCGCCGCGATCAAGCCCGGCGAGGAGCTGACGCTCAGGCGCAATCCGGACTACTGGGCGCGCGACCTGCCGGCGAGCCGCGGCCAGTTCAACTTCGACGAGATCGTCGTCAGCTATTACCGTGACGCCAATTCCATGTTCGAGAGCTTCAAGGCGGGGCTCCTCGACTATCGCGTCGAAAGCAATCCGACCCGCTGGAAGACAGGCTACAATTTTCCCGCCGCGCGCGACGGCCGCGTGAAGAAGGAAGAATTGCGCGTCGGCACGCCGCGCGGCATGGAAGGCTTCGCCTTCAACACGCGCCGGCCGCTGTTCCAGGACGTGCGCGTGCGCGAGGCGCTCGCGATCATGTTCGACTTCGAATGGATCAACCACAATCTGTTCGACGATCTCTACACGCGCACCATCAGCTTCTTCGACAATTCCGACCTCGCCTCCACCGGCAGGCCCGCGAGTCCGCAGGAACGCGCGCTGCTCGCGCCTTACGCGGGCGCCGTGCGCGACGACGTCATGGAGGGCCGCTGGCGACCCTATGTGGCTGACGGGTCCGGGCGCGACCGCAAGCAGGCGCGCACGGCGCTGGACCTGATGGCGCAGGCCGGCTGGAAGGTCGTGCGCGGCGATCTCGAACGGAACGGCGAGGATTTCGAATTCGAGATCATGGTCGTCGACCGCAACCAGGAGCGGCTTGCGCTCAACTACGCCTCGTCGCTGAAGCGGATCGGCGTCAATGCGCGCGTGCGCACGGTGGACGAGGTGCAATACCAGCGCCGCCGCCAGCGTTTCGATTTCGACATGATGCTCGGCACGTGGGTCGCCTCCGCCTCGCCCGGCAACGAGCAGCGCATGCGCTGGGGATCGTCGAGCGCCGCGCAGGAGGCTTCGTTCAATCTCTCCGGCGCGTCCTCGCCCGCGATCGACGCGCTGATCGCGGCCATGCTGGCCGCGCATACGCACGAGGAATTCGTGACCGCCGTGCGCGCCTACGATCGCGTCCTGCTGTCAGGCTTCTACATCGTGCCGCTGTTCCACACGGTCTATCAGTGGGACGCGCACTGGACACGAATCGCGCGACCGGAGACGCTACCGCGTTGGGCGGCGCCCCTGTTTGCGGCGACGCTCGACACATGGTGGAGCGCGACGGCATGATGGCGACGCAGGCGGCAAGCCCGGGAAGCGACCATCCGCTCGCGGCCTTCGGGCTCGACACGGTCGCGCACGGCGCGGCGCGCCTGCGGGCCGACCGCGTCGCGCTCGCGGAGGCGGGGCGCGGCGCCGCCGCAGCGACGACGACCTACGGCGAGCTCGACCGGCTGACGCGGGCTTTCAGCGCGCAGGCGCGGGCCTGCGGGCTCGCCCCCGGCGAGCGCATGCTGATCCTCGGCGCGCCGCGCATCTGCGTCGCCGTCGCCATTCTCGGCGCCCTCGGCGCGGGGCTCGAGCCGGTCATCGCGCCCGCGCATTATTCGACCGCCGCGCTCGTCTATCTCGCGCAATCGACGGACGCCGCCGCGATCGTCGGCCCCACCCGCTTCGGCGATCTCGACACGGAAAGCGCGATGCTCGAGACCGCGGCGACCGCGCCCGGCATCCGGCTCCTGGGCTCGCTGGGCCCGGGCGCAATCGACGACGCCGTCGATTTCTCGCCGTCGGGCCTGCGCGATTTCATGGACATGGCGCCGCCGAACGCGCTGACGGCCACGCCGGCGCGGATCGGTCTGGCGCTCGCGCCGGACCAGAAGGCGCCGCGCGTCGTCTTCGTGGCGCAATGCGACATCGTCGCCGCTGCGCTCGACTTCGCGTCGCGGCTGCGGCTCAACGCCGAACAGCCGATCCTGTCGACGCTGTCGCCGGCCAGTTTCGCGGGGCTGGCGGCCGGGCCCGTCGCCGCGCTTCTCGTCGGCGCGCCGCTGATCCTGTTCGGACCGTTCGAAGCCGAAGGCTTCATTGCGGCGCTGGACGACGCCGGCCCTTGCCATCTCGTCGCGCCGGAGGCGATCGCCGCCGATCTCGCGGCGGCCGGACTGATCGCGCCGGGCCGGCTGGAAAGCCTGTCGCTGGCGGGGCGCGGAGCCTCGGCGGGGCCGGCGATCGGCGCGGCCTGCCCCGTCGCCCTGCTGGCGAGCGACGGCCAGGGCCGCATGACGATTTCGCTCGCGGGCGCTTGAAACGGCGAGTCCTCCGCCACATTCTCGATCCCGACCTCCGGAGATCATCATGACCGACCAGCCCCCGCGCCGCAGCATCGCCATCGACGTCGTCTCCGACGCCGTCTGCCCGTGGTGCTACATCGGCAAGCGCAACCTCGAGGCCGCGCTCGCCGACCTGCCGGAACTGGATGTCGAGGTGCGCTGGCGGCCCTACCAGCTCGACGCCACGATCCCGGCCGAAGGCGTCGACCGCAAGGCCTATCTGCAGCGCAAGTTCGGCGCGCGCGTCGACGAAATCTACGGGCGCGTGAAGGATGCGGGCGCGGCGGCGGGCATTCCTTTCGCCTTCGAGGATATCGCACGCTCGCCCAATACGCTCGACGCGCATCGCCTGATCCGCTGGGCGGCGTCGGCCGGCGCGCAGGACGCGGTCGTCGAGCGGCTGTTCCGCGACTTCTTCATCGAGGGCAAGGATATCGGCGACCGCGCCGTCCTGATCGAGGCGGCGCGCGATTGCGGCATGGACCCGGCCGTCGTCGCCGACCTGCTCGCGGGCGACAGGGACAAGGACTCCGTGCGCGAGGAAATCGCCTCCGCGCAGCATATCGGCGTGACCGGCGTGCCCTTCTTCATCCTGGGCGGCAAGCTCGGCCTGCCCGGCGCACAGCCGCCGGACGTGCTGAAGCGCGCGATCGACAAGGCGCTGGAGAAGGCGGACGAGCCGCGTTCCTAGGCGAAAGCGGGCCTCGCGGCGTCGGCGTCCGCCTGCGCCGACGCGAGCGATGCGCGCCGCACGACGCACCAGAACAGAAGTCCGATGGCGAACGGCGCGAAGGGAACGCCGAGCGCAAAGGCCATGACGCGCGAAAAGGCGGGCAGCGCGAAGGCGAGAACGAGGATCGACTTTTCCCACGGCAGAAAGCCGGTCTTCACGCCCTGCGCCGTCGCCCAGGCGAGCGGGATCGCGAGCAGCGCCAGATCGTAGTCGAGGAAGTACGGGCTGGTCAGCGCGGCCGCGGTCGCGACCAGCGCGCCGATGGCCTCGCCCGTCAGCGACCTGCGGGCGAGAAAGAGCAGGACGCCGACCACGCCGAGCGCCACCACGCCTTGCGCGAGATAGGCGAGGTCCGCGCCGCCGCCGAGCAAGCGCACCGCGCCGAAGACGCTCTGCAATTTCTCGACATCCATCATCTTGTCGTCGAGCACGGCCTTGGCCGCCGGCGCCGAGGCGATGAACGCCTTCCATGCGTCGAGACCAAAGGCGCCGAGCGAGACGAGCGCCAGCGCGCAGGCCATGACCGCCGAAGCGAAAAAAGCGCGCCAGCGGCCCGCCGCCAGCAGCATCAGCGGCGCGACCACGGCCAGATGCGGCTTGAAGGCGAGCAGGCCGAGCAGGACGCCCGCGACGATCGGGCGCCGGTCGAGGCAGAGCGCGGCGGCGCCGAGAAGCGCCGTGGTCAGCAGCGCGTTCTGGCCATGGCCGACGGTGACGAAAACGGCCGGAAAGGCGAGGACCGGCACGAGACCGACGACGCCCTGGCCGATACGGCGGACGACCGCCTGATAGGCGTAGGCCGTCGTCGCGATCCAGATGGCCAGCGCCGTCAGATAGGGCAGAGCGGCGAGCGGATAGCAGATCAGCAGGTAGATCGGCGGATAGAAGAACGGATAGAAGCCGGTCTGCGGCCCGAATTCCTGCTTCTGCACGGCCTATTGCCGCGCCCTGTCGGAGACCCCGGCGGGACCGCCCATCCGCGCCAGTTTCGCCGCCGACCAGAAATTCGAGAAATCCGTGCCGATCGGCTCGCCGCGCGAATCGACCGCGCCATGCGCCGTCAGCACGAGGCCGAGCAGCGCCAGCAAGACCACGCCGGCGACGATTCGCGGGTAGGCGCGCGCGCGGCTGGCGTCGAGCCAGTCGGCGTCGCGCAAGCGGCTGAGCAGGGTCGATGTCACGCAAGCCTCCGGAAACGCCCGATTTTCCGCGATCCGGGTGAATTGCCCGTAAATCGGGCTCGACGCGCCTTGAAATCGGCCCTACAAAATCCATGTTGCAGTGCACAATGTATTTTCATCATTGAATAGAAAGGTGTTTTATGCGGCTGTTCGATCAGGCGCTGAATGCGCTGGCCGGGCGCGCGGGCGAGCCGCCCGGCTCTCGCCTTTCCCTCGCCCTGCAGGGCGGCGGCTCCTACGGCGCGTTCACATGGGGCGTGCTGGACCGGCTTCTGGAAGAGCCGGACCTGCGCTTCGACGCCATCAGCGGCGCGAGCGCGGGCGCCGTCAACGCCGCGCTGCTGGCGACGGGCCTCGTCGAGGGCGGCCGCGACGGCGCGCGCGAAAAGCTGGAGAAATTCTGGAAGCGGATGAGCGCCGCCTCGTCCTTCCTGCCGATGACCGCCATTCCGCCCGGCATGGAAGTCCTGGCGCAGGCTTTGTCGCCCTATCAGTTCAATCCGTTCGATCTCAATCCGCTGCGCCGCGCGCTCGAGAGCGAGATCGACTTCGACGCGCTGCGCGCGGCGGACGGCCCGCGCCTGCTGATCGCGACGACGCGCGTCTCCGACGGCGCCTTGCGCATTTTCCGCAACGAGGAACTGACGGTCGACACGATCCTGGCGTCGGCGTGCCTGCCCCTGCTCCACCGCACCGTCGAGATCGACGGCGAGGGCTATTGGGACGGCGGCTATTCGGCCAATCCGCCGCTGGTGCAGCTCGTGCACGAATCCGACGCGCTCGACGTTCTGATCGTGCAGGTGACGCCCGCGCGCAGCAAGGGCGTTCCGACGAACCGCGGCGAGATCGTCAAGCGTCTCGACCACATCGCGTTCAACGCCACGCTCAACGCCGAGCTCGAGGCGCTGCGGCTCGCCGCCAGCCTGCGCGCGACGCCGAAGCTGCGCGGCCTGCGCGTCGACCGGCTGGCCGCCGAAGACGAGATCGCCGATCTCGCCAGCCGCAGCGCGGCCGATCTCGACTGGCGGTTCCTGACGCGCCTGCGCGACCCCCGCCCCGGCCCGGCGGCCCGGCGGGTCGCCGAGCGCGCTCGCGCCGCGGCCTGAGACGCGCGCTCGACACGTGTCGCCGGCGCGCTATCTCACCTTCCGCTGGGAGGCGGGAGGTCGCCATGGCGATGATCGATCATGCTCCCGAAATCACCGACGAAGGCGAATACGCCGTCCATGTCGGCAATTATCTTGGCTTCCTGCGCGTCCTGTGGGCCGTCGTCGCGGGCATCGCGCTGACGCTGATCCTGCTCGCGTTCTTTTTCGGCTGAACGGATCGCGCCGCTCGCGCGTGACGCGCCGGGCCTGGCGCGTCACTCGACCGTGACGCTTTTCGCGAGATTGCGCGGCTGGTCGACGTCCTTGCCCATGAAAACCGCCGCGTGATAGGCGAGCAATTGCACGGGGATCGCATAGACGATCGCCGCAAAATCCGACGCCATGGGCTTCAGCAGCACGGCGCCTGCGAGTTCGGTCGCAAGCTCCGTCTGCGCCTCCTCGTCGCCGATGAGAACGATGCGGCCGCCGCGCGCGGCGACTTCCTGCACGTTGGACACGGTCTTCTCGAGCCAGGGATCCTTCGGCGCGATGACGATGACGGGCATGTCCTCGTCGATCAGCGCGATCGGACCGTGCTTCAGCTCGCCGGCCGCATAGCCCTCGGCGTGGATGTAGGAGATTTCCTTCAGCTTCAGCGCGCCTTCGAGCGCCAGCGGGAACGAGCCGCCGCGGCCGAGGTAGAGCGCGCTCCGCGCATTGGCGAGGCCGTGCGCGATCTTCTCGATGTCGCCTTCCTGCTTCAGCGCCTCGGCCATGAGGCCGGGAACGGCGATGAGCTCGCCGACGAGGCGCGCTTCGTCCTGCGCGCTCAACACCCCGCGCGCGCGGCCGAGCGCGATCGCGAGGCAGGCGAGCACGGCGAGCTGGCAGGTGAAGGCCTTGGTCGAGGCGACGCCGATCTCGGGGCCGGCGAGCGTCGAGGCGACCAGTTCGCTCTCGCGCGCGATGGTCGAGGTCGGCACGTTGACCACGGACAGGATGTGCTGGCTCTGGCTCTTCGCGTAGCGCAGCGAGGCGAGCGTGTCGGCCGTCTCGCCGGACTGCGAAATGACGATGGCGAGACCGTCGCCCTGCAGCGGCGCCTCGCGGTAGCGGAATTCCGAGGCGACGTCGATGTCGACGGGCAGGCGCGCGAAACGCTCGAACCAGTAGCGCGCGATCAGGCCGGCGTAATAGGCCGTGCCGCAGGCCGTCAGCGTCACGCGGTTGAGATTCTTTGCATCGAACGGCAGGTCGAAGGGCAGCGCCACCTTGCCGCCGGACATGTCGAGGTAATGGGCGAGCGTGCGGCCGACGACTTCCGGCTGCTCGTGGATTTCCTTCGCCATGAAATGGCGGTGCTCGCCCTTGTCGACGAGGAAGGCGGAGGCCTGCGTGCGGATGCGCGGGCGATCGACGATTGCGCCGGCGGCGTTGTGGAATTCGGCGCCGCTGCGGCGCAAGACGACCCAGTCGCCTTCGTCGAGATAGGTGACGTCCTGCGTGAAGGGCGCGAGCGCGAGCGCGTCGGAGCCGAGATACATCTGGCCCTCGCCCCAGCCCACCGCGAGCGGCGAGCCGCGGCGCGCGCCGACGAGAAGATCGTCCTCGCCCTCGAACAGGAAAGCGAGCGCGAAGGCGCCGCGCAGTTTCGGCAAGGCGGCGGCCACCGCCTCGACCGCGGATTTGCGGCCGTTCATCTCGTCGGCGACGAGATGGGCGACGACTTCCGTATCGGTCTCGGTCTCGAACCTGTGGCCCTTTTCGCGCAAGGCTTCCCGCAATTCGCGGAAATTCTCGATGATGCCGTTGTGGACGACCGCGACGCGGCCGTTGGCGTGGGGATGGGCGTTGGTCTCGTTGGGCCGGCCGTGCGTCGCCCAGCGGGTGTGGCCGATGCCGGTGTGCCCTTCGAGCGGCTCGCGCGCGAGACGATCGCCGAGATTGCGCAGCTTGCCTTCCGCGCGGCGGCGCGGGACGTGGCCGTTCTCCAGCGTGGCGACGCCCGCCGAATCGTAGCCGCGATATTCGAGACGCCGCAGCGCCTCGACGATGTCGCCCGCCACCGGCTCGTTCCCGAGAATTCCGACAATTCCGCACATGCCCCGCGTCGTCTCTTTCCTGTCCCTGCCGGCCGGTCCAGAGCTAGAAGGCCGCAGACGCCGACGCAAGCGATATTGCTGCGCTGCGGCCGCTCACCCGCCGTCAACGTAAACGTGGCGGCGGCCGCCATCATTTCGGCCAAGGTCTGTGGCCTTTGCGTGGCGGCGCGGGAATCGGCCCCGCGTTTTCATCTGGAGCCCGCCATGACGTTTTCGCGCAGCCTGGTCCTTTTCGCTCTCGCCCTTTCCGTGGCGGGCGGCGCGGCTCAGGCGCAGGAGAAGAAGAAGCCGTCCTGCCAAAGCATCTTCAACATCTGCATGAAGCGCGCCGGCTCCGGTCACGCGGCGATCTGCCAGGACATGTTCGCCAGCGCCAAGGCGAATGGCGAATGGCAGGCGACCGTCGACGAACAGGGCGTCCATCGGCCGCCCGTGCCCTGCACGCCCTGATCAGCCCTTCCTTTTCGACGCCCTGAACGCGGCCGCCCAGCCGGGTTTCTGCACCTGGCGGCCGCGCCCGAGCGCCAGAGCGTCCGCCTCGACATCGTCGGTGATGACCGAACCGGAGCCGATATAGGCCCCGGCGCCGATCTTCACCGGCGCGACGAGCGAGGAATTGGTGCCGATGAAGACGCCTTCGCCGATCTCCGTCCGGTATTTGCCGAAACCGTCGTAATTGCAGGTGATGACGCCAGCGCCGACATTGGTCTTCGCGCCGACGGTGGCGTCGCCGATATAGGCGAGATGGTTGACCTTGGCGCCCGCGCCGACGGTCGAGGCCTTGATCTCCACGAAATTGCCGATATGGGCGTCGGCCTCGAGCTTTGCGCCCGGCCGCAGGCGGGCGAAGGGGCCGATGGTCGCGCCGCTTTCCACGCGGGCGCCTTCCAGGTGCGAGAAGGCGCGGATGACGACGTTGTCGGCGATCTCGACGCCCGGTCCGAAGACGACGTTCGGCTCGACCGTCACGTCGCGGCCGAGGCGCGTGTCGACGCTGAAATGCACCGTCTCGGGGGCGACGAGCGTCGCCCCTGCCCGCATCGCCGCCTCGCGCAGCCGCTTCTGTGCGACGGCTTCGGCGGCGGCGAGCTGGACGCGATCGTTGACGCCCTGCACCTCGTCTTCGGGCGCCGTGCGAAAGTCCGCCTTCAGACCGAGCGCCCGCGCGCCGGCGACGACGTCGGGCAGGTAATATTCCTTCTGCGCATTGTCGTTCCCCACGCCTTCGAGTAGCGCCAGCGCCTGGGCGCCGTCCAGCGCCATCAGTCCGGCGTTGCACAATTTCGTCGCGCGCTCGGCCTCCGTTGCGTCCTTGTGCTCGCGGATCGCGGCGAGCCCGCCGTCGGGGCCCAGCAGCAGCCGGCCGTAGCCATGCGGATTAGCGGCGACGAAGCCGAGCGCCGCCACCGCCGCGCCTTCGGCCAGCGCCGCGCGCAGGCCCGCAAATGTCTCGGGTCGAACGAGCGGCGTATCGGCGAAGGCGACCAGCACGTCGTCATAGCCGCGCTGCAGCGCCGCTTTCGCCGCCAGCACGGCATGCGCGGTGCCGAGCCGCTCGGCCTGTTCGAACACCTCGAGCGCGGGCTCCGCCGCGCGCGCGGCTTTGGCCACGTCCTCGCGGCCGGGGCCGACCACGAGCGCTATCCGCTCGGCGCCAGCCGCCCGCACAGCGGCGACGACATGGGCGACCATGCTGCGGCCCGCGACCTCGTGCAGCACCTTCGGTTTCGCCGAGCGCATCCGCACGCCCTCGCCGGCGGCGAGAACGACGGCGAGGCAGCGGCGGGCAGACGACATTTCGATCTCCGGGAGGGGGCGCGCAAGCGGCGGACGCCGTTGCCAAAAGCTTTGAACAGTATAAACACGAGCCATTGAGCGCGGAAGGATCGCGGTCGCGTTCGATCCGCCGGGCGGGGCCGTTTCAATAGCCCACGTTCGCGATATGGTCACGTCTGCGTTTGCCGGGAAGTCTGTTTGTCCATGATCGTGCGTCGAGACGTGCTGAAGGGCGTGGCGAGCGGAGCCGGACTGCTGCTTTCGTCCCCGGCTTTCGCGCAGACGCAAGCGCCGCCGGAGCAGCCGGCGCCCTTTCAGCAGAGCATGGTTCTCGATCTCGCCCGCGGCGTCGCCAAGTCGCCGTTCAAGCCGGCGCCGACCGACCTTCCGGACGGACTGAACGGGCTGAACTACGACCAGTATGTCGGGCTGCGCTACCGCAGGGAGAAGCTGATCTGGGCCGACGACAAGGTCGGTTTCGTGATCGAGCCGCTTCATCGCGGGTTCATCTACAATTCCCATATGGTGATCCAGCTTGTCGAGAACGGCCTGTCGCGCCGGCTCGTCTACAATCCCGCGGATTTCGAGTTCGGGTCGGTCAAGCCGCCGCCGGATTTGCCGGATATGGGTTTTTCGGGCTTTCGCGTGCTCGTTCCGCGCGAGGGCCGGCTTGCGGAGGTCGCCATTTTCCAGGGCGCGAGTTTCTTCAAGGCGCGCGCGCCGGGCCAGACCTACGGCGTGCAGGCGCGCGGCCTGTCGCTGAAGACAGCCGATCCGCGCGGCGAGGAATTCCCGCAGTTCAAGGCGGTGTGGATCGAGAAGCCGACGCTGGCCAGCAATGCGCTGGTCGTGCATGCGCTGCTCGATTCCGAAAGCGTCGCCGGCGCCTACCGGTTCACGATCAGGCCCGGCGAAGCGATCATCATCGACAACGAGATGACGCTCGCCCCGCGCGCCAATGTCGAAAACGTCGGCATAGGCTCGATGAGCGCGACCAGCATATCCTCGCCGCTCGACCGCCGCCGTCCCGACGACGTCCGCCCGATCATCGCCGACGTGAACGGCCTGCAGATGAACACGGGCAAGGACGAATGGATCTGGCGGCCGGTCACCAACCGGCAGACGCTGCAGATTTCCTCCTTCGTCGACGACAAGCCCAAGGGCTTCGGCTTTCTGGCGCGCAATCGCGATCCCGAGGCCTACGAGGACGACGACCAGAAATGGGAAACGCGGCCCTCGCTCTGGGTCGAGCCCCTGGACGAATTCGGCGCGGGAATGGTGACGCTGACCGAAATCCCGGCGGAATCGGAAACCAACAGCAATTGCATCGCCTATTGGCGGCCGAAGGGCGGGATCGCGGCGGGCGTCGAGACCACCTGGGCCTATCGGCAGTTCTGGTGCTGGGAGCCGCCGTCGCAGCCGCCGCTGCTGCGCGTGACGGAATCGCGCGGCGGTCGCGGCGGCGCCAAACGCAGGCGGTTCATCGTCGCCTTCTCCGGCGACGCGCTCGGCGATCCGCAGGGCTTGCGCGACATCAAGCCCGCGCTGACGGCGGCGCCCGGTTCAATCGCCTCGGTGCGGACCTATCTCTATCGCGATCGCAAGACCTATCGCGTCGTGTTCGAGCTCGATCCCGGCGCGGAGGCGCAATCCGAAATCCGGCTCGTTCTCGAGACGGACGGCAAACCCGTGAGCGAGACCTGGCTCTACAGATGGACGCCCTGATCGAAAGCCGCCCGGCCGCCGAGCGCAGGACAGCGCCGGCCATGCCGCCGGAATCGCCGCTCGCGATGCCGGTGCAGAGCCTGTCGCGCTTCGACAAGAAGACGCGGCGCAGGTGGCTGCTGCCAGCCAGCGGCCGCAAACCGTGGCTGGCGCGGCTCGCCGTGTTCGGCGGCGGCCTCGCGCTCACCGTCTACGGCGCGCATGAAATGTACAAGGTCGTCGAGGTCGGCGGCGTCACCTTCCTGAAATGGGCGCTGCTATTCCTGTTCGTCGCCAATTTCTCCTGGATCGCGCTCGCCTTCACCAGCGGCGTGGTCGGCCTGATCTGGATGCTGATCTGGGGCCGCGCGCGCTTCGAGGCGCCGATGGCGCTGAAGGCCAGGACCGCGGTCGTGATGCCGATCTACAACGAGGAGCCAAGCCGCGTGTTCGGCGCCTTGCAGGCGATCTGGGAAGACGTGGAGGCGACGGGCCTCGGCGCGCATTTCGACTGGTTCTTCCTGTCCGACACGACCGATCCCGACATCTGGATCGCCGAGGAGCGCGCGCTGATCGCGCTGCGCGACCGGCTGGGGCCGGACGCGCATGTCTATTACCGCCATCGCCAGAAGAACACCGCGCGCAAGGCCGGCAATATCGCCGATTTCGTCTCGCGCTGGGGCGGCGCCTATCCGCACATGGTCGTCCTCGACGCCGACAGCCTGATGACCGGACACGCCATCGTGACGCTCGCCGAGCGCATGGAGAACGATCCCGATTCCGGCATCATCCAGACGCTGCCGCTCATCATCAACCGCAACACGCTGTTCGCCCGCGTGCAGCAGTTCGCGGCGCGCATCTACGGGCCGGTGATCGCGGCGGGCCTTTCGGCCTGGATGGGGCGCGACGGCAATTACTGGGGCCACAACGCCATCATCCGCACCGCCGCCTTCGCGGCGCATTGCGGTCTGCCGGATCTGCGCGGCAAGCCGCCGTTCGGCGGCCACATCCTGAGCCACGATTTCGTCGAGGCCGCGCTGATCCGCCGCGCCGGCTATTCGGTCTACATGCTGCCGACGCTGAAAGGCTCCTACGAGGAAAGCCCGCCCTCGCTGATCGACGTCTCCTCGCGCGACCGGCGCTGGTGCCAAGGCAATCTGCAGCACACGCGCCTGCTGCCGACCAAGGGTCTGCACTGGGCCTCGCGCCAGCATTTCCTGACCGGCA
>OEIU01001795.1_pt1 | contig 12753 bp, 9 predicted proteins | sample 1539221 | NCBI WGS metagenome assembly OEIU01 (sample SAMN03792071, study PRJEB22550) | activated sludge metagenome | feature: wastewater treatment plant; material: activated sludge; isolation source: Wastewater treatment plant of a petroleum refinery complex | place: Argentina: Zarate | collected...
ACGGCAGCATGTCCTTGAAGCGCAGGCCCTGGATGTCGTTGCCGAGGAAGACGATCGGTCCATCGGAGGAGATCAGCCGCAGCAGCGCCAGCCCCAGCGTGGTCTTGCCCGAGCCGGATTCGCCGACGACGCCGAGCGTCTCGCCCTTGCGCACCGCGATGCTGACGCCATCCACCGCCTTGATGTGGCCGACGGTCGAACGAAACAGCCCGCGCTTGATCGGAAACCAGACCTTGAGATTGTCGGCCGACATCACCACCGGCTCGTTCGGCCGCGGCGGCGCCGGATCGGGCTTCGGCTCCGCCGCCAGAAGCGCGCGCGTGTAGGCGTGCTTCGGCGTCGTAAAGACCTCCTCGACCGGCCCCTGCTCGACGATCTTGCCGGAATTCATCACGCAGACGACGTCGGCGATGCGGCGCACGATGCCGAGATCGTGGGTGATGAACAGCATGCTCATGCCGAGCCGCTGGCGAATGTCGGCGAGCAGCGCCAGGATCTGCGCCTGCACCGTGACGTCGAGCGCGGTGGTCGGCTCGTCCGCGATCAACAAATCAGGCTCATTGGCAAGCGCCATCGCGATCATGACGCGCTGGCGCTGACCGCCGGACAATTGATGCGGATAGCTCTTCAGCCTTGTTTCGGGATCGGGAATTCCGACCTGCGTTAACAGTTCGAGCGTGCGCGCCCGCGCCATCTGCCCGCTGATGCCGTTGTGCAGCAGAAGAATCTCGCCGATCTGCGCCTCGATCGTGTGCAGCGGATTGAGCGAGGTCATCGGCTCCTGGAAGATAATCGAGATGTCGTTGCCGCGGATCTCGCGCATCTCGCCTTCCGACGCGCGCAGGAGATCGCTGCCACGGAAGCGGATGCTGCCGGACGGATGCGAGGCGGCGGGATAGGGCAGGAGCTTGAGGATCGACAACGCGCTGACGGATTTCCCGGAACCGGACTCGCCGACCAGCGCCACGCATTCGCCGCGTCTGATCGAAAACGAGACCTGGTCGACGGCGAGCGTGTTGCCGAACGCCACCGAGAGGTCGCGGACATCGAGCAGGGGCTGGTTGATGGCATCCATGCGCGGGCCCCTACCGGAACGTCTTGCGCGGATCGAACGCGTCGCGCGCGGCTTCACCGATGAAGATCAGGAGCGACAGCATGATCGCGACCGAGAAGAAACCGGTGAAGCCGAGCCATGGCGCCTGCACGTTGGCCTTGGCCTGCGACAATAGTTCGCCGAGCGACGGCGAGCCGGGCGGCAGGCCGAAGCCGAGGAAGTCCAGCGCGGTCAGCGTCATCACCGAGGACGACACGATGAAGGGAAGGAACGTCATGGTCGCTACCATCGCATTCGGCAGCAGGTGGCGGAACATGATGACGCGGCTGGAGACGCCGAGCGCCCGCGCCGCCTGGATGTATTCGAAGTTTCGTCCGCGCAGGAATTCGGCGCGCACGAGGCCGACCAGCGACACCCAGGAGAACAGCAGGAGAATGCCGAGCAGGATGAAGAAGCCCGGCGGCAGCACGGCCGAGATGATCAGCAGCAGATAGAGCGAGGGGATCGCGGTCCAGACCTCGATCAGCCGCTGGAAGGTCAGGTCGACCCAGCCGCCGAAATAGCCCTGCACGCCGCCGGCGGCGATACCGACGATCGAGGAGACGATGGTGAGCGTCAGGCCGAACAGCACCGAGATGCGGAAGCCGTAGATCAGCCGCGCCACCACGTCGCGACTCTGGTCGTCGGTGCCGAGCCAGTTGTATTCGAGATCGCGGCAGCCTTTGAGCCCCTTCCTCTGCACCACTTCCTTGCACTGCTCTTCGGTCAGCATCCAGGTCGGCTTCGACGGCGCAGGCGTCGGCAGGTCGAGGTTATGGGTGTCGTAGGAGAAGCGGATCAGCGGCCAGATGACGGTGCCGCCCTTCTCCGCGATCTGTTTCTGCAGGTACGGATCGCGGTAGTCGGCAGTGGTCTCGAAGTCGCCGCCGAAGGTCGTCTCCGAATAGTTGAACAGCACCGGCCAATAGAGACGGCCGTCATATTTGACGAGAAGCGGCCTGTCGTTGGCGATGAAGTTGGCGAACAGCGAAATGCCGAACAGCGCGAGGAATATCCAGAACGACCAGTAGCCCCGACGGTTCGCCTTGAAGTTCTGCCAGCGGCGGCGGTTGAGCGGTGACGGCGCAAAGCGATGGCGGGTGATCGGGACCGCCTCGCCGAGCGGCGATTGCGTCGAGGTTTCCACCGGTTGGGGCGCAGTGATCGTCATCAGACCTCGCGCGCCTCGAAGTCGATCCGCGGATCGATCCACATATAGGTCAGGTCCGAGACCAGGTTGATCACCAGGCCGACCAGCGAAAAGATGAACAGCGTTCCGAACACCACGGGATAGTCGCGGTTCAGGACGCTTTCGAAACCGAGCAGACCGAGGCCGTCGAGCGAGAAGATGGTCTCGATCAGGAGCGAGCCGGAGAAGAAGGCGTGAATGAACGCGCCCGGAAAGCCCGCGATCACGATCAGCATCGCATTGCGGAAAATGTGGCCGTAGAGCACCTGCCGCTCGCTGCAGCCCTTGGCGCGCGCGGTCATCACATATTGCTTCCTGATCTCGTCGAGGAACGAGTTCTTGGTCAGCAGCGTCATGGTGGCGAAGGCGCCGAGCGCCATCGAGATCAGCGGCAGCGTGATGTGCCAGAAATAGTCGATGATCTTCCAGTACCAGGGGAACTGCGACCAGCCGTCCGAGGTCAGCCCGCGCAACGGAAAGATATTGAAGAACGAGCCGCCGGCGAACAGGATGATGAGGAGGATCGCGAACAGGAATCCCGGGATCGCAAAGCCTATGATGATCACGGCCGAGGTCCAGGTGTCGAACCTCGATCCGTCGGCGACGGCCTTGCGGATGCCGAGCGGGATCGAAATGAGATAGGTCAAGAGCGTCATCCAGATGCCGAGCGACATCGAGACCGGCAGCTTTTCCTTGATCAGCTGGACCACGCTGACGTCGCGGAAATAGCTCTTGCCGAAATCGAAGCGGGCGAAATTCCACACCATCAGCGCGAAGCGTTCCGGCGCCGGCTTGTCGAACCCGAACTGCGCTTCCAGCTTCTTGATGAAATCGGGATCGAGCCCCTGCGCGCCGCGATATTTCGAACTGACGGCATCCGCCGCCGCGCCGGGCTGGCCACGCGGGCCGAGATCGCTGCCGCCGCCCGAAATCCGCGAGGTGCCGCCGGTATCGGCGCCGGAGAGCTGCGCCAGCACGCGCTCGACCGGTCCGCCCGGCGCGAACTGCACGACCACGAAGGACACGAACAGGATCCCGAGCAGCGTCGGAACCATCAGGAGGATTCGGCGGGCAATATAGCCGGTCATGGATCACTTCGCCTGATCGAGCTTGGCGGACTTGGCGGCGTCATACCACCAATTGTCAGGCGCGCCGGTGCCCTGCGCGTAGCGCGCCGGTTTCTCCGGATGGGCGAACAGGTCCCAATAGGCGATCGGGTGATTGGTGCGATACCATTGCGGCACCCAGTAACGGCCGGCCCGGAACACGCGATCGAGCGCGCGGCAGGCGACCGTCAGGTCTTCGCGCGTCTCGGCGCCGATCGCCTTGTCGACCAGCGCATCGATCGCGGGGTTCGCCACGCCGGCCAGATTGTACGATCCCCTGGTGGCCGCTGCCTGCGAAGTGAAGTACGGACGCAGGCTGTCGCCCGGCGTCGGCGACATCGAAAGGCGCATCGTCGTCATGTCGAAGTCGAAGGACTCGACCCGCGCGCGATACTGCACGGCGTCGATCAGGCGGATGCTGGCCTCGATGCCGAGCTGGCCGAGGTTCTTGATGAGGGTCGCATGATGCGGCTGAAACGACGGCTCATCGAGCAGGAATTCGATGGTGAAGACCTCGCCGTTCGGCAGCAGCCGCTTGCCGTCCTTGACCGGCAGTTTCGCCTCCTGCAGCAAGTGCTGTGCCTTGCGCAGCAACTGACGGTCCTGGCCCGACCCGTCCGACACCGGCGGCACAAAGGGTTCGCCGAACACCTCGTCCGGCACCTGGCCGCGGAACGGCTCGAGCAGCTTCAATTCTGCCGGCGACGGCTTTCCGGCCGCCACCATGTCCGAATTCTGGAATGGCGACGCCGTGCGCGCATAGGCGCTGTACATCACGGTCTTGTTGGTCCATTCGAAATCGAACGCGTTGATGACCGCTTCGCGGACCCGGGGGTCCTTGAACTTGTCGCGGCGGGTATTGAAGAACCAGCCCTGCCCGCCCGACGGCAGTTCGTCCGGCAGGGTCTCGCGCTTGACGCGGCCGTCCTTGATCGCCGGGAAGTCGTAGCGCGTCGCCCAGATCCGCGCGGTGAACTCCTCGCGGTAGAGATAGTTCTTGCCGGTAAAGCCTTCGAACGCGACGTCGCGGTCGCGATAGAACTCGTAGCGTACCGTGTCGAAATTATAGCTGCCACGGTTGACGGGAAGGTCGGCCGCCCACCAATCCTTGACGCGATCGAACTCGACGTAGCGGTTGATCTCGTACTTGCCGACCTTGTACGGCCCCGAGCCAAGCGGAACATCGATGCTCGATTCATCGAACGGACGTTTCGCGTAATAATCCCTGGAGAAGATCGGCAGACTCGCGACATAGAGCGGCACGTCGCGCGCGCGGTTCGGCGCGAAGGTCACAGCCACCGTCGCGTCGTCCAGCGCCTCCGCCTTCACGAAATCGCGGAGCTGCACCAGGATCAGCGGGTGCCCCTTTTCCTTCAGTGTATTGAGCGAGAAGGCAACGTCATGCGCCGTCAGTTTCGAGCCGTCGTTGAACCGCGCCTCGGGACGCATCGTGAATCTGTAGGTCAGCTTGTCCGGCGAGATCCAGACCGACTTTGCCGCGAGGCCATACATCGCGTCAGGCTCGTCATTGGCGCGAGCCATCAGCGAGTCGAAGGTCAGCTCCATGCCCTTGGCGCCTTCACCCTTGAGGATGAAGGCGTTGAACGAATTGAACGTCTGGAACGACTGGTTGTAGGCACGGGTCGAGGGGATCGTGGAGAACAATCCGCCCTTCGGCGCCTGCGCATTCACATAGTCGAAATGCTTGAAGTCGGCCGGATATTTCAGGTCGCCAAACACCGACATGCCATGCATCTCGGCGCCGCCATTGTCGGCAAGAGCGGGAGAAAACCGGACAGCCGTCAGCGCGCCGATGCCGAGACCGAGTACGTGCCGGCGATTGAGTAGCGCCATGCGCTTTTCCTTCAAGACCTATTTCCGTTTTTGGCTGCCTTGTCGGCGTCGTGCCACCACAGCGTCGGAAAACCCGACTGGCCATATTTCGGCAGTTCGGAGGGCCGGCCAAAGCGATCCCAGCGCGCGGTGCGAACCTTGGGATAATTCCACTGCGGCACGACGTAGTGGTTCCACAACAACACGCGATCGAGAGCCTTGGTCGCGGCGACGAGATCGGCTCGATCCTTGGCAAAGATCACGCGATCGATCAGCTTGTCGATCGCCGGATTCTTGATGCCGACGATGTTGCGCGAGCCTGCCATGTCGGCCGCCTGCGAACCCCAGTCTTCTCGCTGCTCATTGCCCGGCGACAGCGATTGCCCCCAGGACTGGGTGATGATATCGAAATCCCAGCTACGCATGCGGTTTTCATACTGTATCGGGTCGATCGTGCGCACGCTGACGGCGATGCCGAGACGTTCCAGTGAAGGCTTGTAGAACAGCATGACCCGTTCGAAGTCCGGTTGTTGCGTCAGCAACTCGATCGCAAATGGCGCGCCGGACTTGACATCGACAAGCTTGCGATCCCGCACCTCGTAACCGGCTTCCTTGAGCAGCCGCACCGCCTCGCGCAAATTCTCGCGCACCGCTTCCGGGTTGCCGCCGACCGGGTTGGTGTACGGCTTGGTGAAGACTTCGGCGGGCACCTCGGCGCGGACGGCTTCGAGAATTTCCAGCTCCCTGCCCTCCGGCAAGCCGGTTGCCATCAGCTCTTCCATGCCATCGAAATAGCTGCTGATGCGCTTGTACTGGCCGAAGAAGATCTGCTTGTTCATTTCCTCGAAATCGAACGCGTAGTTCAGCGCGCGGCGCACCCGGGGATCGCCGAACTTGGCGCGGCGGAGATTCGGCGCAAACGCCTGCATCACGCCGGAACTGCGGTTCGGAAATTCTTCCAGCAGCACGCGCTTGTTGGTGACGGCCGGGAAGTCGTAGGCCGTCGCCCAGTTCTTCGCGCTGTTCTCGGTGCGCCAATCGACCTGATCGCCCTTGAAGGCTTCAAGCGCGACCGATCCGTCGCGAAAGTATTCGTAACGCAGTTCGTCGAAGTTATTGCGCCCGATGGCGAATCCGAGATCGCGGCCCCAGTATTCCTTGACGCGCTCGAGCGTCACCGTTCTGCCGGCTGCAAAATCCTTGATACGGTAGGGCCCGCAGCCGAGCGGCTTCTCCAGCGTGGTCGCGGAAATGTCGCGCTTGCGGCCCTCGCTGTCGGTGCCTTCCCACCAATGCTTGGGCAGGATAATGAGCTGGCCGACGATCTGCGGCAGTTCGCGGTTGCCTGAAGCATCGAAGGTGAACTTGATTTCGCGCTCGCCGCTCTTTTCCGCCTTCACGACGTGGCGGTAATAGGCTGAATAGAACGGATGATGCTTCTTGAAGGAGTCGAGCGAGAAGACCACGTCCTCCGGCGTCACCGGCATTCCGTCGTGCCACTTCGCCTGCGGCCTCAGGCGGTAGATGACGTACGAAAAATCATCGGGATGGCTGACGGCCTCGGCCAGCGCGCCATATTCCGTCGAGACCTCGTCCAGCGACGCCGTCATCAGAGATTCGTAGATGAGCTGCACCGCGGCTGCGATGGAGCCCTTCACGCCCGAGACCACGATGTTGAAGTTATCGAACGTGCCGACCTGGATCTGGCGGACCGTGCCGCCTTTGGGGGCGTCCGGATTGACGTAGTCGAACCGCTTGAAGTCGGCCGGATACTTGACCTCGCCGAACAGCGACAGCGCATGGCGCCAGGTGGCTTCGCCGGCCGCAGATTGAGCATTGGCTGGCGCGATCGCGGGAATTCCGGGGGCGAGCCCCAGCGCGGGGGCCATGGCGGCAGCCGCGGCGCCCTGGAGGAGATGTCGTCGGGTAATTGCCAAGTGCAGAATTCCTGTTGCTGACACCAATATCCGTGTTGCCGAAGTCCGCGGCGGCCCCAGGCGCGAACCGTGCAACAAGGCGGAGCTAGTGAGGACCTAATATAAGGCAAGTATTCGACGAATTACGTTGCTTTTTCCTCATGATAGCAGCTTGGGAACATGCCTGCTGCGGCGAATAGCCCCGGTAACAACCCCGCTAGCAACGATGCGATCCCCGATAACGCAAACGGCCAGGCAATGCCTGGCCGTCAAGTGGTGGCGACGTCCATACCGGACGGTCGAGCTTACTTCGCCGCGGTCGGCAGCGGCGCGGGATGCTCCGACAGTGAATTCAGATAGGCGATGACGTCGGCGCGCTCGCTGTCCTTCGCGATGCCGGCGAAGCCCATGGCCGTGCCCGGAACGAAAGCCTTGGGGTTGGTCAGGAACTTGTTGAGATCGTCGAAGGTCCAGTTGCCGCCCTTGCCCTTCATGGCAGCCGAGAAATTGAACCCGGCATGACCCTGGCCCTTCGGCTCGTTGACGACGCCGTAGAGGTTCGGGCCGACGCGGTTGGGGCCGCCCTTCTCGAAGGTGTGGCAGGCCGCGCACTTCTTGGCGGCGGCAGCGCCCTTCTCGACGGACGCGGTCTGCAGCAGCTTCTCGATCGGCTCTGCGGGAGCCGCGGCTTCCTTGGCTCCGCCGCCATGGCTGTCTTCCTTCACGGCGATCTCGAAGCCCGGCTTTTCCGGCATCACGGGAGCGAAAATCGCATGGGCGGCAAAGCTCGTCACCAGAACGAGAATGCAGGTGCCGAGGATGGCACCGATAATCTTGTTGAGTTCGAAGGAGTCCATAACGGATCAGGCTCCAGGCCGGATAGATCGACTGAAGGCCGGCAAAACGGCCACGGGTGGGCGCGAGGAATCAGCCTTTCGCGCCGCACCCTCAGCAGGGTTGAGATATCGGTTTGCCCGGGCTCTGGCAACCCGTATAAACGCGCCGGATTTAGTCCCATCCCCATCAAATCCAGCCGTCCGCCCGGGCCCTCAGACCATGACCGATTCCCGTATTTTGGTGCTAATCCCCGCCCGGATGGCGGCGACCCGGCTGCCGGGCAAGCCGCTGCTCGACATCGCCGGACTGCCCATGATCGTGCACGTCCTCCACCGGGCCCAGGAGGCCGATATCGGCCGGGTGGCGGTGGCGACCGACACGGCCGAGATCGCCGACGCTGTCAGGGCCGCCGGCGGCGAGGCGGTGATGACCCGCTCAGCCCACGCTTCCGGCTCCGACCGCATCCACGAAGCCATGCTGGCGCTCGACCCGGCCGGCAGGGCGGAGATCGTGGTCAATCTGCAGGGCGATTTCCCGACCATCGTGCCCGATACGATCCGCGCCGCGCTGCCCCCGCTCGACGATCCCGCGGTCGATATCGCCACCCTGGCCTCACAGATCCATACCGAGGAGGAGGACAAGGCGCCGAGCGTGGTGAAGGCGGTCGGCTCGCCGATCGGGCCGAACCGGCTGCGCGCACTCTATTTCACCCGCGCCACCGCGCCCTACGGCGACGGGCCGCGTTACCACCATATCGGGCTCTACGCCTACCGCCGCGCCGCGCTGGAGCGGTTCGTGACCCTGCCGCCGTCGCCGCTGGAGCAACACGAAAAGCTCGAGCAACTCCGCGCGCTGGAGGCAGGGATGCGGATCGACATCACCCTCGTCGACAGCGTCCCCCGCGGCGTCGATACCCCGGCCGACCTCGAAATCGCCCGCAAGATACTAGCCAAGACGTACTAGCCAAGCCCTGAGCGGCTGCTAAAAGGCCCGCCAGAGAAACGAGCCATGACCAAAAAGCTGAAAATCGCATTCCAGGGCGAGCCTGGTGCCAATTCCCATATCGCGATCGTCGAGGCCTATCCCGACGCCGAGCCGTTGCCGTGCGCGACCTTCGAGGACGCGCTGTCCGCGATCTCCTCGGGCGAGGCCGATCTCGGCATGATCCCGATCGAGAACTCGGTCGCCGGCCGTGTCGCCGACATCCATCATCTGCTGCCGGCCTCCGGCCTCTTCATCATTGGCGAATGGTTTCTGCCGGTCCGCCACCAATTGATGGCGCTGAAGGGGACCGAGCTCTCCGATATCAAGTCGGTGGAAAGCCACGTCCACGCGCTCGGCCAGTGCCGCCGTATCATTCGCAAGCTCGGCATCAAGCCGGTCGTCGCGGCCGATACCGCCGGCAGCGCGCGCGACGTCTCCGAGCGCAAGGACAAGACCGTGGCCGCGATTGCGTCGCGGCTGGCGGCGCAGATCTACGGTCTCGATATCCTGGCCGAGGACGTCGAGGACGAGGCCCACAACACCACGCGCTTCGTGGTGCTGGCGCGCGAGGCCGATTGGGCCAAACAGGGCTCGGGGCCGCTGGTCACATCCTTTGTTTTCCGGGTGCGCAACCTGCCGGCCGCGCTCTACAAGGCACTCGGCGGCTTTGCCACCAACGGCGTCAACATGACCAAGCTCGAAAGCTACATGGTCGACGGCAATTTCTTTGCGACGCAGTTCTATGCCGATGTCGACGGCCATCCCGACGACAAGGGCCTCGCCTTCGCGCTGGAGGAATTGAAATTCTTCTCGCGTGAATTCCGCATCGTCGGCGTCTACCCGGCCCACCCGTTCCGCGCGACGTTCGCCGAAAAGCGGGATAACGGCGGCTAGGCCGCCACCTTCTTCGCCAGCCCGAACGCATCCGCCAGCAGGCTGTACGACTTCTTGCGCGCGTCGTGATCGTAGACTGCGGTGATGATCATCAGTTCATCCGGCTGGCTCGCCGTGATCATCGGCTGCAGCTTCGATAAAATCGTCGCGGGGCTGCCGACGAACAGCCGCGAGCGGTTGCGCATGACCGAGGCGCGCTCGGCGTCCGAATAGTCATAGGCCAGCGCTTCCTCGACGCTCGGCAGCGGCAGATATTGTCCGCGGTCGCGGCGCAGGCGGTTGAGATCCATTGAGGAAGCGAGCTTTTCGGCTTCCGCGTCGGTCTCGGCGGCGACCGCTGCGACGGCGAGGATGCCGTGCGGACCCTCGCGCCAGCCGGACGGCTTGAAGTGGCTGCGGTAGTTGGTCATCGCCGCGACCGCGTCGTAGGACGCGAAATGGTGCGCGAAGGCGAAGCCCATGCCAACCTGCGCCGCCAATTCCGAACTGTAGTCGGAGGAGCCGAGCAGCCAGATCGGCGGCAGCGGCGTATCATCGGGCATCGCGACCACATTGTTGTAGGGATGGCCGGCGGGGAAGCCGCGGGTTTCCCACAACACCAGTTCACTCAGCCGTTCGAGAAAATCATCACCCTCGCGGCGGTCGAGCCGGCTGCGCAGCGCATGGGCGGTAGCGCCATCCGTGCCGGGCGCGCGGCCAAGGCCGAGATCGATGCGGCCGGGAAACAGCGCCTCCAGCATCTTGAAGCGCTCGGCCACCACGAGCGGCGCATGGTTGGGCAACATCACGCCGCCGGAGCCGACACGGATGTTTTTCGTCACCGCCGCGATCTGCCCGATCATCAGATCGGGCGCCGGGCTCGCCACCGACGCCAGATTGTGATGCTCGGCCAGCCAGTAGCGGACATAGCCGAGATCATCGACATGGCGCGCCAGATCGATGCTGTTGCGCAGCGCGTGGGCCGGACGGGTGCCCGTGGTGACGACGGAGAGGTCGAGAACGGAAAGCGGGATCATGCGGCCTAAGCTAGTGCGATAAGCGAGAGCGACAAAGGCCCGGCCCGCGCAGATCAGGCCCGCGCCTGTTGAGAACAGGCACGCTCATTTCGACAAACCGGTGGGCCGAAATGTGATAAGAATGTAAAATTCAGGTTGGCCCACCCCCGATGACGCCTCGGTAAAAGATAGAATATCACGCAACACACTGTTATTACTATATAAAATTAGATCGCCTACCGCCCACTCAACATCACAAAACGACCAAAAATACAATCATTTCATACCGATTGGGCCACTTCCCATTCTCAATGGGCTGTTTGGCTCATTCCGTTTGCCCTATCTTACCCCTTCAAGCCACGCCTGACCGTTCGCCCATCCCTTCCGGAGCCTCGTGACGCGCCATGACCGAGATTACGTCCCCCGCTGTCAACGGCCATCGCGCACTGCACTCGCCGAGGATTTCCTTCGAGTTCTTTCCGCCCAAGACCGAGGAGATGGAGCGCAGCCTGTGGGAGACCATCAACCGCCTGGCGCCGCTCGCCCCCAATTTCGTCTCGGTCACCTATGGCGCCGGCGGTTCGACCCGCGAGCGGACCCATTCGACCATTGCCCGCATGCTGAAAGAGACCGGCCTGGTCCCGGCGGCGCATCTGACCTGCGTCGGTGCGCCCAAGAGTGAGATCGACGACGTGGTGGCGCGTTATCACGAGATCGGCGTCCGCCATATCGTCGCGCTGCGCGGCGACCCGACCACCGGCATCGGCACGCCCTATCATGCCCACCCGGACGGCTATCAGAGTTCGCCCGACCTGATCGAAGGCATCAAGAAGCGCTATCCCGATATCGAGATCTCGGTGTCGGCCTATCCGGAAAAGCACCCGGAGAGCCCGACCATCGATGCCGACATCGACATGCTGAAGGCCAAGGTCGATGCCGGCGCGGCGCGCGCCATCACCCAGGTGTTCTTCGATAACGATCTCTACTTCCGCTACCTCGACCGCGTCCGCGCGCGCGGCATCGATATTCCGGTCGTGCCCGGCATCATGCCGATGCACAATTTCAGGCAGGCGCGCAGCTTCGTGACCCGCGCCGGCACCACGGTGCCGGGCTGGCTCGCCGACAAGTTCGAAGGGCTCGATGACGATGCCGAGACCCGCAAGCTGGTTGCCGCCACCGTTGCGGCCGGCCAGGTGCAAAATCTCGCCAAGCACGGCGTCGACACCTTCCACTTCTACACCATGAACCGCGCGGACCTCGTGTTTGCGATCAGCCATCTGCTGGGCATCCGCCCCAATGGCGCACAGAAAGCCGCCTGATCCGATGAGCGTACCAGTTTCACCGAAGCGAACCGCCCTGCTCGCCGCCGCGCGCGAGCGCATCCTGGTGCTCGATGGCGCCATGGGCACGATGATTCAGGGCCTGCAGTTCGATGAAGCAGCGTTTCGCGGCGAGCGCTTCAAGGATTTTCACCGCGACGTCAGGGGCAACAACGACCTCTTGATCCTGACGCAGCCCGACGCGATCGAGGATATCCACGCGGCCTATCTGCGCGCGGGCGCCGACATCGTTGCCACCAACACCTTCTCCTCGACCTCGATCGCGCAGGCCGACTACGACATGTCGGACCTCGCCTATGAGCTGAACCGTGATGGCGCGAAGCTCGCCCGCGCCGCCGCCGAGCGGGTCAGCGCCGAGGACGGCAAGCCGCGCTTCGTCGCCGGCGCGCTGGGCCCGACCAACCGCACCGCCTCGATCTCGCCAGACGTCGCCAACCCCGGCTACCGCGCCGTCACCTTCGACGATCTGCGCAAGGCCTATGGCGAACAGATCAGCGGCCTGCTCGACGGCGGCGCCGATCTGCTGCTGGTCGAAACCATCTTCGATACGCTGAACGCCAAGGCGG
>OEIU01001796.1_pt1 | contig 12753 bp, 10 predicted proteins | sample 1539221 | NCBI WGS metagenome assembly OEIU01 (sample SAMN03792071, study PRJEB22550) | activated sludge metagenome | feature: wastewater treatment plant; material: activated sludge; isolation source: Wastewater treatment plant of a petroleum refinery complex | place: Argentina: Zarate | collected...
GCTCAAGGAGCAGGTGATCCACTTCATCAACAAGAAGATGCCGGGCGGCCGGCCGAAGAAGACCGCGCGGGCGCTGCTCGACATCGAGGACAGCCGCTACGTGCCGATCATCCGCGATCCGGCGACGACCACCGTCGACAGCGAGGCGGTGTTCTATTTCCCAGGCTGCGGTTCGGAACGGCTGTTCTCGCAGGTGGGGCTGGCGACACAGGCGATGCTGTGGCGGGCCGGCGTGCAGACGGTATTGCCGCCGGGCTACCTGTGCTGCGGCTATCCGCAGCGCGGCTCCGGCCAGTACGACCGCGCCGAGAAGATCATCACCGACAACCGGGTGCTGTTCCACCGCGTGGCCAACACGCTGAACTACCTGGACATCCGCACCGTCGTCGTGAGCTGCGGCACCTGCTACGACCAGTTGCAGGGCTACCAGTTCGAGAAGATCTTCCCGGGCTGCCGCATCATCGACATCCACGAGTTCCTGATGGAGAAGGGCGTGCGGCTCGACGGCGTCACCGGCGTGCGCTACATGTACCACGACCCCTGCCACACGCCGATCAAGCAGTACCAGCCGCTGGCGGTGGTCAACAGCCTGATCAATGCCGACGTCAACGGCCGCGTCGACCGCAACGACCGCTGCTGCGGCGAGTCCGGCACGCTGGCGGTCAGCCGGCCCGACATCTCGACGCAGGTGCGCTTCCGCAAGGAAGAGGAGATGAGGAAGGGCGCCGATGCGCTGCGCGCTGCCACGCCGGGTGCCGCGGTCAAGGTGCTGACCTCCTGCCCGTCGTGCCTGCAGGGGCTGTCGCGCTTCGAGGACGACAGCGGCGCCGCGGCCGACTACATCGTCGTCGAGATGGCGCGCCATCTGCTGGGCGAGAACTGGCTGGTCGACTACGTCGCCCGCGCCAATGCCGGCGGCATCGAGCGGGTGCTGGTGTGAAGCGCACCGGGACGGCCGCCGCCTCGTGAAGCTGCTGATCCTGTCCGATCTGCATGTCGAATGCGCGCCGTTCCAGGCGCCGGCGGTGCCGTTCGACCGCGTGGTGCTGGCCGGCGACATCCACAACGGCCCGGCCGCATTGCACTGGGCGCGCGCGACGTTTCCCGACAAGCCGATCGTGCAGATCGCCGGCAATCACGAGTACTACGATCATGACCAGCCGCAATGTCTGCGCGACCTGCGCGCCGCGGCGCGCGCGCTGGACATCGATTTCCTCGAGAACGACCGGCTGCTCGCCGACGGCGTGGAGTTCCTCGGCTGCACGCTGTGGACCGACTATCGCGTGTTCGAGCGGCCTGGCCGGGCCCATCTGCTGAAGCCGGCCGATGCGATGGCGGCGAACCGGAGGCTGGTCGCCGACTACTTCGCGATCGAGATGCCCGATCGCGACGGCCCGCGCCGCTTCGAGCCCGACGATTCGGTGCGGCTGCACCGGCAGTCGCTGGCCTGGCTGCGCGGCGCGCTGGCCGAGCCTCGGCAAGGACCGCGGGTGGTGATCACCCATCATCTGCCGAGCTGGCGGTCGGTGGTGCCGAAGTTCGAGCAGTCGGTGACCAACGCGGCGTTCGTATCGGACCTCGACGAGCTGCTGCCGCAGGCCGATCTGTGGATCCATGGACATACCCATTGCAGCACCCGCTATCGCGCGGCCGGCGCCACGGTGGCCTGCAATGCCCGCGGCTATCCGGGCCGCCGCGACAGCCCGCACTTCGAGAACCCGGAGTTCGATCCGGCCATGGTGATCGACGTCGGCAGCCGGTAGAACCTGCCGGCATCGATCCCTTTCTTGCCGCTCGGTACCCCGGTCGCAACCGTTCGTCGGTCGCGTTCCGGCGCCCGTGACGGAATGCGTTTCGCGCTTTGCCGCAGTTCGGCAGATTGGCGGCTCGACAGGTTTTTTCGGCGAGCGGTCGTGATCAGTTCGAAGACGCCCGGTGGCATCACGCGTGTCAAGGATGCGGCAAGCTGCCGCGAATGGCTGGCCTCTCTGCAGCTCAGCCCCGCCGAGCGTCTGCAGGTGCTCGAACGTCTGTGGGCGAACATGGAGCGCTCCAGCAGTCCGCCGGACCTGATGCTGGAGATCCTCGACCAGGCACGTCCGACGCACCTGGCCGACGTCGACGACCGTCTGCGCGAGGTCTCCGCCTCGGCGTTCCCGATGCCCAGCAGCGCCTGGGCGATCCTGCAGCAGGCGCTGGTCAGCATGCGCCGCGCCCGCGATCTGTACAAGCGCACCTACACCCAGCTCGTCGACGACAGCGGCGTGTCCACCCACATGGTGATCCCGGGCTCGGCGACCTCGCTGCGCTCGGTGCTGCCGCTGAGCCGCGCGCTCGACTACCAGGCCCGTGTGCTGCGCGCGCAGCTTCTGGCGCGGGTGCGGGTCGGCGAGGACGACTGGCGCGAGCTGATGGTGCTGGCCCGTCACCTGCGCGCCAGCACCTATCTCGATGCGCCGCTGCCCGATCCGGCGGCGTTCATCAAGGTCGTCAACTCGCGTGCGCTGTTCGTCTATCCGATGCTGCTTCATGCGGCGTCGCTGACCCGCCACATCGATCCGGAGGTGGCCATCATCGACCGGATGGCACGTCAGTGGGCGGCGAAGGTGGGCTTCCGGATCGACGACGACGGCCGGTTGCACGAGAACTCGCACGGGCCGACGATGCTGCTGACCGCCACCGGCTCGGTGCGGCTCGACACGCAGGCACTGATCCGCCGGCTCGAGGAGCGCATCCGCGTGCTGGACAGCAGTGCCGGCGCGCCGGCCGACATCCGTCTGCCGCGCGGCATGAGCCGCGACAAGGTGCGCCGGCTGCTCGACGGCATGCGTCTGCGCTGGAGCTCGGCATGGCGGCCGGAGCCGCCGGCGCCGCCGCTGACCGACAAGCTGCTGCTGCGCTTCGGCCCGCCGGCGTCGAACAGCGATGCCCGGCCGACCCGTGGCCACGACGACCTGGGCGCGCCGATCGGCCTGGCCAGCATGAGCTATGTCTACGGCCGCCATGAGCAGAATTCGGTGATCCGGATCGCGATGGGCGTGCAGGGTGGGCCGTCCGATCCGATCGAGCAGCTCATGGTCGGCGCCGACCCGGTCGCCTGGAGCGGCAAGCTGGCCGACGTCATCGAGTTCGAGCGCCGCGCTGCCGCGCCGCTGACGCTCGGCACGCTGGTGGCTTTCCACGTCGGCGAAGGCGCCCGCCGCGAGCTGCGGCTGGGCCGCGTCTGCGCGCTGTCGCAGGCCGCCGAAGGCCACGGCGACAATACCCGGATCCAGCGCATCACCGCGCTGATGTGGCCGATGACCGGCGACCTGGTGGGCATCCGCCTGGCCGACAGCGCGTTCTACGAGGATGCGTTCCATCTGCCGGCCGGGCCGCGCTCGAACGATCCGCACAGCGTCATCGTGCCGCCCGGCCGCTGGCGGATCGGCGCGCCGGCGATGCTGCGCACCCGCGACCGCGACGTCCGCGTGCTGTTCGACCATCTGCTCGAGCGCGACAGCGGCTTCGACCGGGTGGCGATCCGCACGTTCGAGCCCTGATACGGGCGTTCGAAACCCGATACGCCCGAGGTGCGCGGGCGCCGCGGGCGGCCGACGGCCGTCGCGGCATGCCTGGCCGCTGGCCGAGGGCACCTGCGTCCTGTGCGCTAAACTGGCCGCATCGCCGGCTTTGACGCCGGCCCCTGCAGTGCCAGGCAATTCGCGAATGTCCTCCGATTCCTCCACGTCCGGCAAGGCGCCTCCGCCGGTGCGCATCGTCGTGCACCGGCAGTCGCGCCGGCTCGAGATCGAGTTCGCCGACGGGCGCACGTTCGACCTCCCGTTCGAGTTCCTGCGGGTGCAATCGCCGTCGGCCGAGGTGCGCGGCCACGGCCCCGGCCAGGAGACGCTGCAGGTCGGCAAGCGCCTGGTGGACGTCACCGCGGTCGAGCCGGTCGGCAACTACGGTCTGCAGCCCACGTTCTCCGACGGTCATGCCACCGGCATCTATTCGTGGGACTACCTGTACCGCCTGGGCCGCGATCAGCAGCGGCTGTGGGACGACTATCTGGCCAGGCTCGCGGCCGCCGGTGCCAGCCGCGATCCCGAGCCACCGCCGGACGCGCCGCTGACCGCCACCGCGCTGTCGCGGCCGAAGGGGTCCAGATGATCGCCGCACGGCCGCTCCGAAGGCCATGGGGGGCAACATGAGCAAGCCACGCGACGGCGAACCGTCGATGACCGACTTCGGCTTCCAGCAGGTCGCCGAGCGGGACAAGGCCGGCCGGGTCGGCGCGGTGTTCGATTCGGTCGCCGCTCGTTACGACCTGATGAACGACCTGATGTCGGCCGGCCTGCATCGGATATGGAAGCGTTTCACGATCAGCCAGGCGGCGATCCGCCCCGGCATGCGGGTGCTGGACGTAGCCGGCGGCACCGCCGACCTGGCGCGCGTGATGGCTCGCGAGGTCGGCCCCGCCGGCCAGGTATGGCTGACCGACATCAACGGCCCGATGCTGGCGATCGGCCGCGACCGGCTGCTGGATGACGCCCTGACCCGCCCGGTGGTGCAGGGCGAGGCCGAGCGCCTGCCGTTCCCCGATGAGACCTTCGACCGCGTGACGGTCGCCTTCGGCCTGCGCAACATGACCCACAAGGACCGGGCGCTGCAGCAGATGACGCGGGTGCTGAAGCCCGGCGGCAAGCTGCTGGTGCTGGAGTTCTCGCGGGTCTGGAAGCCGCTGGCCGCGGCTTACGATCGGTACTCCTTCTCGGTGCTGCCGTGGCTGGGCAAGCGGATCGCCGGCGATGCCGACAGCTACCGTTACCTCGCCGAATCGATCCGGACTTTCCCGGATCAGGCCACCTTGCAAGGAATGATGCAGGCCGCGGGACTCAGCCGGGTGAGATATTTCAACCTTTCGGGCGGGGTGGTCGCCCTGCACGAGGGTTACAGGCTGTAAGCTTCATGAAGGCGCTCGCCGCCGGCTTGAAATCGGGCCGAATGGCGGGCAGATGGTGGAGTGATGGAGTTCATCAGGGGCAGACGATGAAATTGAGGAAATCTTTGCTGATGGCCGCGGTGGTTGCACTGGGCCTGTCGGTGGTGGTGTTCGACGCCGAGGCCAAGCGGCTGGGCGGCGGAAAGTCGATGGGGCGGCAATCGTCCAACGTCACGCAGCGTGAGGCCGCGCCGCAGGCGCCTGCTGGCAACGCCGGCAATCAGGCGGCGCCGGCGCAGAACGTCGCGCCCAGCCAGGCCGCTCCCGCGCGTCCGGCCACGCCGGCCGCCGCGCCGGCCGGCCAGGCCGCACGCAGCAAGTGGATGGCGCCGCTCGCCGGCATCGCCGCCGGCCTGGGGCTGGCCGCGCTGGCCAGCTACCTGGGCTTCGGTGAGGGGCTGGCCACGCTGATGCTGGTGATGCTGCTGGGGCTGGCCGCGGTGGTCGTCGTGCGGATGGTGATGGCCCGCCGGGCCGGCGCCGCCCGCGGCGCCCAGGGTCCGCTCGCCTATTCCGGCGTCGGGCAGGAAGCCTCGGTGCGGGGCTGGTCGCCGCCGCCCGCCAACGACGGCGGCCGGGCCGAACCTCGTGCGATGGCGGCCAGCGCCGCCCCGGTGGTGGCCGAATCGGGCTTCCGGATTCCGGCCGATTTCGACGCCGAGGGGTTCGTGCGCAACGCCAAATCCCAGTTCGTGCGGATGCAGGCGGCGTTCGACGCGGCCGATCTGCAGCAACTGCGTGAGTTCACCACCGCAGGCATGTTCGACCAGCTCAAGACCGACGTCGAAGAGCGGCGGGGCGGCGCGAACCGCACCGACGTGGTGACGTTGGAAGCGGAGCTGCTGGGCATCGAGTCCGACAGCCGCGAGCACACCGCCAGCGTGCGCTTCCATGGCATGACCCGGGAAGCGGAAGGTGCCGCGGCGGAGCCGTTCGACGAGGTCTGGAACCTGACCAAGCCGGTCGATGGTTCCAGCGGCTGGGTGCTCGCGGGTGTGCAGCAGCTCACCTGAACGCGGCCGCATGATGCCTGCGGAGGTGGCCGGGTGACGATCGACTTCGACGATCCCCTGCCCACCTCCACCCCCCGCGCGCCGGCCGAAGGGCCGGCGTTTCCGTTTGGCGAGCGGGGCGGTGCGGCGGACGTGCCAGCCGTGTCGCCGGCATCGGCGTCGTCATCGGCTTCTGGGTCGGCGCCCGTCTCCGGCCAGACCGGCGCGGCTTACGAGCGCAGCGGATTTCGCCCGCCCGATCCGGCGGGCCCGTCGGCACCGTCCGCCGATGCCGCGGCTCGCAATGCGACCGAGCGCAGGGGAGTCGAAGGCGCGGCGGCAGGCGCTGATCGGCGCGAGGGTGCGATCCGGCAGAATGCCGGCGACAGCGGCGCCGCATCGGCCCCGGTGCTGCCGTCGCTGCTGCTGTCGGCGCTGTTGCGGGCGGTCAATCACGTGTTGCGGCAGCAGGCCTGGGCCCGCGAACGTCTGCGCCCATTCGCCGGGCGGATCGTGCTGCTGGCGGTCGATCCGTCGTCGCCGCTGCATCGGCTGGCTCCCCCGCTGCGGACCCGGATCACCGCCGAGGGACTGCTCGAGGCCGGCGACACGGTCGTGACCGCTCCCGTCAGCGATCAGGCGGGCGGTGGCGGGGTATCGGGCAGCGGCGGTGGGGTATCGGGCCGCGCCTCTGCCGGGGGTACCGCCACGCGCCGGCCCGCCGGCGCCGCGGCCGACGTCAGCCTGTGGCTGCGTCCCGGTCCGGCGATGCTGCTCGACGGGCTTTCCGGCGGGCCGCGTGGCCTGTCGGCTCACCTGCGCGTCGACGGCGACGTGATGCTGGCGGCGGTGATGGGCGATCTGGCCGAGCAGCTCCGCTGGGATGCGGAGGAGGATGCCAGCCGGCTGGTCGGCGACATTCCGGCGCGCCGGCTGTTCGCCGGGCTCGCGGTGCTGCGCGAACGCTTCGGCCGTACCCGTTCGAACCTGGAACGTTCGGCCGTGCAGTATCTGACCGTCGAAGACCCGCAGCTTCTGTCGGGCGCCGAGCTGGCCAGCCACGCCGGCGAGCTCGCCGCGTTGCAGCAGCGGCTCGATCAGCTCGATCGCCGGCTCGCCGAGGCTGCTGCCCGGCCCTGACGCAGCGCGGCGGGCATCAGCCACGCCGATGCCGCCGAGACTCCGGCCATCACCGCCAGCGCGGCCGACACGCTGCCGGTGCTGTCCCAGATCCAGGCGATCAGGAACGGGCCGGCCGCCCGCATGAATGCGCTGGGCACCGCGGCGATGCCGTTCAACGTGGCTACCCGGGCCGCGCCGATCAGATCGGCGACCGCGGTCCCCTTGACGATCGTCATCATGCCGTTGCCGGTGCCCCACAGCACCGCGCCGGCCAGCGCGATCGCCAGCGCCGCCGCGCCCAGCGGCAGCGCCAGCAGCAGCAGCGTGATCAGCGACAGCGGCAGCAGCCAGACGATGATGCGCGTCATCGCGCCGCCGCGCAGCCGCCCCTCCAGCGTGAACAGCACGAACCGGCCCAGCACCTGCATCGGCCCGATGCAGCTCGCCACCAGCAGCGCGTCGGCCTTCGGCAATCCCTGACGTTCCAGCATGCCCAGCAGGTGCGCGGCCACCGACGCCATCACCAGCATGTTGGTCGAGAACGAACCGATCAGCAGCAGGAACACCGGCGAACGCAGCGCCGCGCCGACGGCTGTCGGCGAGTTGGCCACCGAGGGGGCGGCCGTGGTCGACGGCGCCGCCCCGCTGCGCGCACTCGACGCCGCATCGGGCGGCACGCCGAACCAGTGCAGCGGCGCACATACCAGGAGCTGCATTGCGGCCATCACCAGCAGCGCGCTGCGCCAGCCGTCGTGCGCCACCAGCCAGGCAGCCAGCGGCCAGAACACGGTGCTCGCCAAGCCGCCGAGAAAGGTCAGCACGGTGATGCGCCGGCGGTAGTCGAGCGGATACGCGCGGATCAGCATCGCGAACGCCGGCTCGTACAACGTGCCGGCCATCGCGAAGCCCAGCAGCAGCCACACCGCATACAACTGCCAGTCGGTCTGCACTCCTGCATGCAGGGCCAGGCCCAGCCCGGCCAGCAGCGAGCCGGCGGTCATCACGGCACGCGCATGGCCGCGATCGATCAGCATGCCGACCGGCCAGGCCGCCAGGCCGGTCACCAGCAGACCGAGGCTGTAGCCGGCCGACAGCCGGGTGCGCGACAGGCCGAGCTCGGCGCTCATCGGCTCGAGGATCACCGCGAACCCGTAGTACATCGCGCCCCACGAGATGAGCTGCGCGATCGACAGCCCGGGGACGATCAGCGGCGCGGGCAGGCGCATCGGCGAACCGCTCACGCTGGTGCTGCGTCGTTGCCGACCGCAGCATCGGCGGCAGGCGGCGCGAAGGCGGGAATCGAGAAGTTCACGAAGCGGTGCGGTGAGGCATGCGAATCGGCGCGATCACTCACGAACCGGCGCAGCAGGGCATGCGGATCGGCCAGGATCACGAACCGGTGTAACGGGGCGGGCGCTTCTCGAAGAACGCGCGGCCGGCCTCGGCGAAATCCTCGCCGGTGGCCGCGAGCGCGTACTGGTCGAAGTCGGCGTGACTGACCGCGCGGTCCAGCGCGAATGCGCTGGCGTTGATCGCCTGCTTGATCATCCGGATCTGCACCGGCGGCAGGCTCGCCGCCCGTTCGGCCCAGGCGAGCGCCGCCTCGAGCGCGGTGCCGGGCTCGGCCAGCTCGTCGACCAGCCCCCATTGCTGCGACTGCGCGGCGCTCAGCTTCTCCGACAGGATGATGATCCGCTTGGCCCGGGCCGGCCCCACCAGGTGCGTGATGCGCGGCACCGCGCCCCACGACAGGTTCATGCCGCGTTCGATCTCCGGCACGTAGAACATCGCGTTGCGTGCCGCCACCCGCAGGTCGCAGGAGACCGCGATCGCCGCGCCGCCGCCGACGCACCAGCCCTCGACCGCGCAGATCGTCAGCGGTTCCAGTTCCTCCCAGGCGCGGCACATGCGGCCGCCGGTCTGCATCAGCACCCGCCGTTCGGCCAGCCGGGCGGTGCGCGTGGCGCGCAATTCGGGATCCTTCAGGTCGGCACCCATCGTGAACACCGACTGGTTGCCGGTCAGGATCACCGCCGCGAGGTCGGGATCGGCCTCCAGGCTGCGGGCGGCCTGCGTGAGCTGCCGCAGCACCTCGAGCGACAGCGCGTTGCTGCGGTCGTCGCGCACCAGGCGCACGATGGCGATGCGGCCGCGTCGCTCGATCTCGATCGGATTGCTGGAACTCATCGCGGAACGGTCTCCTCGGTCGTGTCGTCGTGTCGCGGGGCGTGGGGCGTGGGGCCGTGGGGCCGTGGGGCCGTCGGCAAAGGGCCGGCCGGCGCTGCCGACTTTATCAGGTCCGTCGCGAATGGGCGCGGCGCAAGCTTGGCATCGCCCGCTCGCGTCGGCGCAGCGCACGTTTCGTCGGGCATGCCGTGCGTTGACGCGCCCGCCGCGGTCGCGCTAGTGTCGGCTGACGCTCTGCCCGCCCCGGAGCATCCGTGTCCCACCTCCCGATCAGGAGTCCTCGATGTCCGCGTCCCGTTTCCAGCATGACCTGGTGATCCGCAACGTGCTGGTCGTCGACGGCAGCGGGGCTCCCGCGCAGCGCGGCGCGGTCGCGGTCGACGGCGACCGGATCACGCAGCTCGGCGGCGATCCCGGGCCGGGCCGCGAGGACATCGACGGCGACGGCCTGGCGCTGATGCCCGGCATCATCGACGGTCACACCCACTACGACGCCCAGCTCACCTGGGATGCATTCGCCGATCCGTCGCCGCAGGTCGGCGTCACCACCGTCGTCATCGGCAACTGCGGCTTCACGATCGCGCCGTGCCGGCCCGAGGACCGCGATCTGACGATGCGCAACCTGACCCATGTCGAAGGCATGTCGCTCGATGCGCTGCGCGCCGGCATCCGCTGGAACTTCGAGAGCATTCCGCAGTACATGGACCAGCTCGCCGAGGCCGGGCTGGGGCCCAACGTCGCCGCCTTCGCCGGCCACTCGGCGATCCGCACCTACGTGATGCGCGACGATGCGCCGCGCCGCGTGGCCACCGACGAGGAGATCGCGCGGATGGCCGACATCGTCCGCGACGCGATGGCGCATGGCGCGCTCGGCTTCGCGTCATCGACCAACGAGCCGCACAACGGCGAGAACGGCATCCCGATGCCCTCGCGGCTGGCCGACGAACGCGAGATGCGCGCGCTGGTCAACGCGATGGGCGAAAGCGGCCGCGGCCTGTTCATGCTGACCAAGGGTTCGCGCACGTCGGTGCCGTTCCTCGAATCGCTGGCCGCCGGCAGCGGCCGGCCGGTGCTGGTCGCCGCGATGTTCCACAGCAATACCGCGCCCGACAACGTGTTCCGCGAGATCGCGCAGATGGACGAGGCTTGCGCACGTGGACATCGGGTCTATCCGCAGGTGTCGTGCTGTCCGCTGACGATGGATTTCACGATGCACAGCCCCTACGTGTTCGAAGGCATCGAGGCGTGGTATCCGGCGATGGCCGCGCACGGCGGCGATGCGTTGCGCGCGGTGTACGCCGACCCCGCCTTCCGCAACGAGGTCAAGGCGGCTCTCGAACTGCTGCGCGGCAAGCGCCTGTTCAACAGCGAATGGCATCTGGTGCAGGTCGTCGAGACCGCGCGGCCCGAGCACCGCCACTACGAAGGCCGCACCGTCGAATCGCTGGCAGCCGCGGCCGGGCAGCATCCTCTCGACTGGCTGCTCGATCTGGCGCTCGCCGAGGATCTCGACACGCTGTTCACCGCGCAGCTTCGCAACAATGACACCGAAGGGGTGGCGCGGCTGATCAATCATCCGGCCGCGCACGTGTCGCTGTCCGATGCCGGCGCGCACCTGACCTTCCTCTGCGATGCGGCGTTCGGTCTGCATCTGCTCGGCCACTGGTCGCGCGACCTGGGCGCGATCAGCCTGCCCGGCGCGGTGCACAAGCTGACCGGTCATCCGGCGAAGCTCTTCGGCATCCGCGATCGCGGCGTGCTGCGCGCGGGCGCGTTCGCCGATCTGCTGCTGTTCGACCCGGCCACCGTCGGCCGCGGGCCCAATCGGCGGGCGTACGACCTGCCGGCCGGCGCGCCGCGGCTGACCGCCGCGCCGGGCGGCGTCCCTGGGGGCTGGGGCAACCGCCGCCGCGCCGCCCATCCGGCGGGGGCGCTTGCCGACGCGCCGCGCGCCGGCCGGATGCTGCGGGAGTTCGCGGCCTGAACCCCGGCACGACGCGATGCCGACCGTGATGCGATGACGCCGACAGTCGTTCCCGAAGAGATCGAGCTGACCGCGATCCGTGCGCAGGGCGCCGGTGGCCAGAACGTCAACAAGGTGTCCAACGCGGTGCATCTGCGGTTCGACATCCGCCGATCGTCGCTGCCCGACGACGTGAAGGAGCGGCTGCTGCAGTTGAAGGATCAGCGGATCACCGCCGACGGCATCGTCGTCATCAAGGCGCAGACGGCACGCAGCCTCGCGCAGAACCGCGACGCCGCGATCGCGCGGCTGCAGGCGCTGGTCGACAGCGTCGCCCGACCGCCGGTGCCGCGCCGCCGGACCCGCCCGAGCGCGAGCGCCCGACGGCGCCGCGTCGACGATAAGACCGAACGCGGACGGATCAAGGCGCTGCGCGGCAAGGTCGTCGACTGAAGCGGCGACTGCGGCCCACCCGCCGCCGCGGCTCCACACCTGCCCATTGGGCATGGTGCTGCCACGATGCTGCGCCACCTGCTGCGCGCTATCATCATCCGATGGCTTTTCAGGCGACCCTGGGCACGGAGAACCACCGGTTCGCGGATCTGCGCGAGCTGCTGGCTTGCGCGAGCCCGCTGCGTTCAGGCGACCAGCTCGCCGGCATCGCCGCCGAGTCCGCGCGGCGGCGCGTCGCCGCGCGGCTGGCGCTGGCCGACGTGCCGCTGCGCAGCTTCCTCGAGCAGCCGCTGGTGCCGTACGAGGACGACGAGATCACCCGGCTGATCCTCGACGGGCATGACGCGGCGGCGTTCGCGCCGGTGTCGTCGCTGACCGTCGGCGAGCTGCGCAACTGGCTGCTCGCCCACGAGACCGACGGGCCGGCGCTCGCTGCGGTGTCGCGCGGGCTCACGCCGGAGATGGTGGCCGCCGTCAGCAAGCTGATGCGCAATCAGGACCTGATGCTCGCCGCCGGCAAGTGCCGCGTGGTCTCGCGCTTTCGCAACACGCTCGGGCTGCCGGGGCGGCTGGCGATCCGGCTGCAGCCCAATCATCCCGCCGACGACCCGGCCGGCATCGCCGCCGCGATCATCGACGGGTTGATGTACGGTGCCGGCGATGCGGTGATCGGCATCAATCCCGCCACCGACGACGTGCAGCGGGTCATCGACCTGCTGCGGCTGGTCGACGAGGCCCGCATGCGCTTCGACATCCCGACCCAGAGCTGCGTGCTCGCGCACGTCACCAGCACGCTGCGGGCGATCGAGGCCGGCGCGCCGGTGGACCTGGTGTTCCAGTCGATCGGTGGCACCGAAAAGTTGAACCGCAGCTTCGGCGTCAGCATCGCGCTGCTCGCCGAGGCGCGCGATGCCGCGCGCTCGCTTCGCCGCGGCACCGTCGGCGACAACCTGATGTACTTCGAGACCGGGCAGGGCAGCGCGCTGTCGGCCAACGCGCATCACGGCGTCGACCAGCAGACCTGCGAGGCGCGCGCCTATGCACTGGCCCGC
>OEIU01001797.1_pt1 | contig 12747 bp, 11 predicted proteins | sample 1539221 | NCBI WGS metagenome assembly OEIU01 (sample SAMN03792071, study PRJEB22550) | activated sludge metagenome | feature: wastewater treatment plant; material: activated sludge; isolation source: Wastewater treatment plant of a petroleum refinery complex | place: Argentina: Zarate | collected...
GGGTCGACGACGTCGAGCATGCCCTGCAGGTTGCGGAACTCGGCGTCGATCGGCTCGGGACGCGCATCGGGAACCGGGAACAACTCGGCGCGCAGGTTCTGCAGCACGATCGTGTTGAGCTGCGTGACCGCCTTGGCCGCCCAGTAGTAGCGCTGCATCAGCTCCTCGGACGAGGCCCGCGCGTCGGCGCGCGCCAGCCCGAGCGCGGCGGCCACCGACGCCTGCAGGTCGAACACGATGCGGTCCTCGCGCCGGCCCGACAGGATGTGCAGCCAGGCGCGGATGCGCCGGATCTGCCGGTCGTTGCGGCGCAGCTGCCCGGCCTCGCTGGCGGTGATCAGGTCGCGTCGCTGCAGGTCCGGCCAGCTGCTCCCGAAGCCCGCCGCGCGCGCGATCCAGAGGATCACGTGCAGGTCGCGCAGGCCGCCGGGGCTTTCCTTGGTGTTCGGCTCCAGGCTGTAGGGCGTGTCCTCGTACTTCGCGTGGCGCTGCCTCATCTCGAGCAGCTTGGCCGAGAAGAAGCTGCGCACGTCGAGTTCGCCGCGCAGTCGCTCGGCCAGCTCGGTCGCCTGGTTGCGCGCGCCCGCCAGCCAGCGCATCTCGAGCATCGCCGTCTGCACCGTGATGTCGGCGCGAGCCTCCTCGAGGCACTGCGCCAGCGTGCGCACGCTGTGGCCGATCGGCAGGCCGAAGTCCCAGCAGGCGCCGACGAAGGCCTCGAGCCGCTGCAGCTGCTCCGCGTCGGGCCGGTCGGCGTGCAGGATCAGCAGGTCGACGTCGGACTGCGGAAACTGGTCGCCGCGCCCGTAGCCGCCGACGGCCAGCAGCGCCGTCTGGCGGCCGGGACGGGCGATGCGCCACAGCCCGCGCAGCGCGCGGTCGGTCGCTCGCCCCAGCGCGCGCGCCAGCGCCTCGGGATCCTGGGTGGTCCGGAAGCGCTCGATCGCCGCGCTGCGCGCCTGCTGGTACTGCTGGCGCAGGGCAGGCAGTTCGGCGACCGCGTTCACGCGACCGCGCGCAACAGCTCCGGGCGGGCGGGCGTGCCGGCCGAGACGGTCAGCACTTCGTGGCCGGCGTCGGTCACGAGCACCGTGTGCTCCCACTGGGCCGACAGGCTGTGGTCCTTCGTGACGATCGTCCAGCCATCGGCCATCTCGCGCACCTCTCGCCGCCCGGCGTTGATCATCGGCTCGACGGTGAAGATCATGCCGGGCTCGAGCCGCTCGCCGGTGCCGGGGCGGCCGTAGTGCAGCACCTGCGGCTCCTCGTGGAAGCGCCGCCCGATGCCGTGGCCGCAGAACTCGCGCACCACCGAGTAGCCGCTCGCCTCGGCGTGGCGTTGGATCGCGTGGCCGATGTCGCCGAACGTGGCGCCCGGGCGCACCTGGTCGATGCCGATCCACATGCACTCGTAGGTGACCTGGCACAGCCGCCGCGCGCCGACCGCAGGCTCGCCGACCATGAACATCCGGCTGGTGTCGCCGTGGAAGCCGTCCTTGATGACGGTGACGTCGATGTTCAGGATGTCGCCGTTCTTGAGCACCCGGTCGCCGGGGATGCCGTGGCAGACCTGGTGGTTCACCGAGGTGCAGATCGAGCGCGGATACGGCCGGTAGCCCGGCGGCGCGTAATTGAGCGGCGCCGGGATGGTCTTCTGGACGTTGACCATGTAGTCGTGGCAGAGCCGGTCGAGCTCGCCGGTGGTGACCCCGGCGCGGACGAACGGCGTGACGTAGTCGAGCACCTCGCTGGCGAGGCGGCCCGCCACGCGCATCGCTTCGATCTCGGGGGCGGACTTGATGACGATGGACATGCTATGATTATAAGCTTGGCTGGATGTCCATGAGGTCAGCGTGCCGCGGGCTCTTCCGCAGCGGCTGCACCCACCGGCGTCCGGCCGAAATCGCGCGCACCGCCCCAGTTGGGTGCCGCCGATGGCGCCCCCGGGCGCCGGCCGGGCCGCCGAGGCCCGAGTCCGGATGCCCAGGCCGCGATCGGAGGTTGGCGAAACGCGCGCCGCGACCGGCCCTGCCTACGGCGGGGGCCCGGACACCGCGGCGCGGCGCCGCAGGCGGTGCGTCAGGCTCAACCCGATAGGAGTTTGTCATGTCCGTCACCATGCGGCAAATGCTCGAGGCCGGCGTTCATTTCGGCCACCAGACGCGCTTCTGGAACCCGCGGATGGCCCCGTACATCTACGGCCACCGCAACAAGATCCACATCTTCAACCTCGAAAAGAGCCTGGTCATGTACCAGGACGCGATGAAGTACCTGCGCCAGCTCGCGGCCAATCGCGGCACGGTGCTCTTCGTCGGCACCAAGCGCCAGGCGCGCGAGATCGTCGCCGAGGAAGCGGCGCGCGCAGGCATGCCGTACGTCGACCAGCGCTGGCTCGGCGGCATGCTCACCAACTTCAAGACGGTCAAGTCGTCGATCAAGCGCCTGAAGGACATGGAGACCACGATGTCCGAGGGCGGCGTCGAGCGCATGTCGAAGAAGGAGTCGCTGATGTTCCAGCGCGAGCTCGACAAGCTGCACACCAGCCTCGGCGGCATCAAGGAAATGGGCGGGCTGCCCGACGCGCTGTTCGTGATCGACGTCGGCTTCCACAAGATCGCGGTCACCGAGGCCAACAAGCTCGGGATTCCGATCGTCGCGGTGGTCGACACCAACCACTCGCCAGAAGGCATCGACCACGTCATTCCCGGCAACGACGACTCGGGCAAGGCGATCCGCCTGTACGCGCGCGGCGCGGCCGACGCGATCCTCGAGGGACGCGCCGCCTCGCTGCAGGAGGTGGTCAAGGCGGCCGGCGACGACGAGGAATTCGTCGAAGTCGACGGCGAGGAAGCCTGAACGACCGGCACGGCCAAGGCGAACACAGGAGCAGCACGATGGCGGAAATCACCGCGAGCATGGTGAAGGAACTGCGCGAGAAGACCGACGCGCCGATGATGGAATGCAAGAAGGCGCTCACCGAGGCCGGCGGCGACATGGACCGGGCCGAGGAGATCCTGCGGGTCAAGCTCGGCAACAAGGCGAGCAAGGCCGCGGCGCGCGTCACGGCCGAGGGTGTCGTCGGGATCTGGCTCTCCGATGACCGCAAGCTCGGCGCGATCGTCGAGGTGAACTGCGAGACCGACTTCGTCGCCAAGAACGACGACTTCCTCGCGTTCACCCGTGACGTCGCGGCGCTGGTGGCCAGCGCCAACCCGGCCGACGTGGCCGCGCTGTCGGCGTTGCCGATGGGCGCGGGCACCGTCGAGACGGTGCGCACCGCGCTGGTCGGGCGCATCGGCGAGAACATGAGCATCCGGCGCTTCGCCCGGGTGGCCGCCCAGGGCCGGCTGGCCAGCTACGTGCACGGCGGCTCGAAGATCGGCGTGCTGATCGACGTCGACGGCGGCGACGAGGCGCTGGCCAAGGACCTGGCGATGCACATCGCGGCGGGCAAGCCCAAGGCGCTGTCGAAGGAAGGCGTGCCGGCCGACGACGTCCAGCGCGAGCGCTCGATCGCTCAGCAGAAGGCCGCCGAGTCCGGCAAGCCGGCCGAGATCGTGGCGAAGATGGTCGAGGGGGCGGTCCAGAAGTACCTGAAAGAGGTCACGCTGCTCGGCCAACCGTTCGTGAAGGACGACAAGCTCACCGTCGAGCAACTGCTCAAGCAGCGCGGCGCCCGCGTCGCGCGCTTCGAGCTGTACGTGGTCGGCGAGGGCATCGAGAAGAAGCAGTCCGACTTCGCCGCCGAGGTTGCCGCGCAGGCGGCTGCCGCGGCGGCTCGGTGACAGCATTCGACCCGAAAAAGCCCCATAATTCCGGGCGGCGCGGCCCGGGCCCGGCAAAGGGCGGCTGCGCCGGTCAGGAGGAGGGTGAGTGAGTTCGAACGACAGCCTGGCGCGCGCGAGCGCCGCGCCGACGCCCGCGCTGGCCTACCGGCGCGTGTTGCTCAAGCTCTCCGGCGAATCGCTGATGGGCGACGAGGCCTACGGCATCGACCGCTCGACGATCGAGCGGATGGCCCGCGAGATCGCCGACGTGGTCGCGATGGGGGTCGAGCTGGCGATCGTGATCGGCGGCGGCAACATCTTTCGCGGGGTCGCCGGCGGCGCGGCCGGCATGGATCGCGCGACCGCCGACTACATGGGCATGCTCGCCACGGTCATGAACTCGCTGGCCCTGCAGGATGCGCTGCGCCAGCGCGGCGTGGCCGCCCGCGTGCAGTCGGCGCTCAAGATCGAGCAGGTGGTCGAGCCCTACATCCGGCCCAAGGCGCTGCGCTACCTCGAGGAAGGCAAGGTCGTCATCTTCGCCGCCGGTACTGGCAACCCGTTCTTCACCACCGACACGGCGGCCGCGCTTCGCGGCGCCGAGATGGGCGTCGAGGTGGTGCTCAAGGCGACCAAGGTCGACGGCGTCTACAGCTCCGACCCGATGACCGACCCGTCGGCGAAGCGCTTCCACCGCATCAGTTTCGACGAGGCGATCGCGCGCCACCTGAAGGTGATGGACGCGACCGCGTTCGCGCTGTGCCGTGACCAGAAGCTCCCGATCAAGGTGTTCTCCATTCTCGAGGAGGGCGCGCTGCGCCGCGCGCTGAGCACCGACGACGAGGGCACGCTGGTCCATGTCTGAGCGCGTCCGCGCGCGAAACCGGGGCGCGTCCCGAGAACTTTTCCGGAGGTAGCATGAGCATCGCCGAGGTCAGGCAATCGGCCGAACAGAAGATGCAGCGATCGATCGAGTCGCTCAAGACGAGCCTCGCCAAGATCCGCACCGGGCGCGCGCATGCGGGGTTGCTCGACCACATCATGGTCGACTACTACGGCAGCATGGTGCCGATCGGCCAGGTCGCCAACGTCGCGGTGCAGGACGCGCGGACGATCACGGTGCAGCCCTGGGAGAAGAAGATGGTGCAGGTCGTCGACAAGGCGATCCGCGAATCCGACCTCGGGCTCAATCCGGCCACCGCCGGCGACGTGATCCGCGTACCGATGCCGCCGCTGTCCGAGGAGCGCCGGCGCGAGCTCACCAAGGTGGTCAAGCACGAGGGCGAGCAGGCGAAGGTGGCGGTGCGCAACCTGCGCCGCGACGCCAACGAGCACCTGAAGAAGCTGCTCAAGGACAAGGAAATCTCGGAAGACGACGAGCGGCGGGCGCAGGAAGACGTGCAGAAGCTCACCGACCGCTTCGTGGTCGAGATCGACCGTATGCTCGCGGTGAAGGAACAGGAGATCATGACCGTCTGAGCGCAGCGCCCGGACGCCCATGCCCACGACGATGCCCACGTTCGCCAGCTCCACGATCGCGGTGCCCGAGTACCGCTCGGTTCCGCGCCACGTGGCGATCATCATGGACGGCAACGGCCGCTGGGCCACGTCGCGGCACCTGCCGCGGGTCGCTGGCCACGCCAAGGGTGTCGAGGCGGTCCGCGCGACGGTCGAGGCCTGCGCCCGCCGCGGCGTCGACTTCCTGACCCTGTTCGCGTTCAGCTCCGAGAACTGGCGCCGGCCTGCCGACGAAGTGTCCGTGCTGATGCGGCTGTTCATCTCGGCGCTCGAACGCGAGGTATCCAAGCTGCACCGCAACGGCATCCGGCTGCGCGTGGTGGGCGAGCTCTCCGCGTTCGAGCCGAGGCTGCGCGAGCTGATCGCGCAGGCCGAGGAGCACACCGCCGGCAACCGGGGCATGACGCTGACGATCGCGGCCAACTACGGCGGCCGCTGGGACATCCTGCAGGCCGTCCAGGCGGCGCTGCGCGAGCAGCCCGAGCTCGCGCGGCACCCGGAACTGCTGGGCGAACAGGCCATTTCGCGCCACCTCGCGATGGCCTACGCGCCCGAGCCCGACCTGTTCATCCGCACCGGCGGCGAGCAGCGGATCAGCAATTTCCTCCTGTGGCAGCTCGCCTACACCGAGCTCTACTTCACCGACGCCTACTGGCCAGATTTCGACGCGGCCGCACTCGACCGCGCAATCGAGTCCTTCGCATCGCGCGAGCGGCGCTTCGGGCGAACCGGCGCGCAAGTCACTGCAGCCACGCCAGGCTGAGCGGCCGCCGATGCTCGGCAAGCGCGTTGTCACGGCCCTGGTCCTGCTGGCGATCCTGCTGCCGTCGATCTTCGTCTTTCCGCCCTGGGTCTGGGGCGCGGTGACGCTGGCGTTCCTCGCGGTCGCCGCCCACGAGTGGAGCCTGCTTCTCGGGCATCGCCGCTCGGCGCTCGTCGCGGCGGCGACGCTGGCAGCGATCGGCGCCGCGCTGCTGGGGTGGCACGAGCGCGCCGGCTGGCCGTCGTGGTTCGTGCTGCTGGTGTGCGCCGCGTCGACGCTGCTGTGGGTCGGGCTCGGCCCGATGCGGCTGCGCCGCCACGACGCGCGCGGCGGCGGTTGGCCGTTGGCGGCGTCGCTGCTGCTGGCGTGCTGGATTGCGCTGGTCGCCCTGCGCGACATCGGGCCTGCCGCGCTGCTCGTGGCGATGGCGATCATCTGGGTGGCCGACATCGCGGCCTATTTCGTCGGCCGCGCGCTGGGCCGGCGCAAGCTCGCGCCGGCGATCAGTCCCGGAAAGAGCTGGGAAGGGGCGATCGGCGGGTTCTTCGCCGTCGCGGTGCTCGGGCTCGCGGCGGCGGCCGCGCCGGCACTCTCGCAGGCGCTGCCGGCACGGCTGGTGGCAGGCTGGTCGCCATGGGGCGCGGTGCTCGCGCTGGTGGGGCTGGCGGCGCTGTCGATCGTCGGCGACCTGCACGAGTCGCTGCTCAAGCGCCAGGCGGGGGTCAAGGACAGCGGAACGCTGCTGCCCGGCCACGGCGGCGTGCTCGATCGCATCGATGCGCTGATTCCGACGATGCCGGCGGCCATGCTGCTGCATCGCCTGCTGGGATAATCCGCCGATGCAGCCCGACGTCCGCACGATCACGATCCTCGGCGCCACCGGCTCGATCGGCCTGAGCACGCTCGACGTCGTCGCTCGCCACCGCGGGCGCTACCGGGTGTTCGCGCTGTCGGCGCATCGGCAGGCCGACGCGCTCGCGCAGCTGTGCCTGCGCCACGCGCCGCGCTACGCGGTGCTCGGCGATGCGGCGGCCGCCGGCGCCGTTCGCACGCGACTGGCCTCTGCCGGCTGCCATACCGAGGTGCTGTGCGGCGAGACGGCGCTCGCCGAGGTCGCGGCGCACCCGCAGGTCGACACGGTGATGGCGGCGATCGTCGGCGCGGCCGGCCTCGCTCCGGCGATCGCTGCGGCGCGCGCCGGCAAGCGGATCCTGCTGGCCAACAAGGAATCGCTGGTCATGGCCGGCGAGGTGTTCCTGCGCGCCTGCCGCGACGGCAGCGCCATCGTGCTGCCGATCGACAGCGAGCACAACGCGATCTTCCAGTGCCTGCCGCCGGGCCAGGGCACGGGCAGCGCCGCGCCGGGCGTGCGTCGCATCCTGCTGACCGCCTCGGGCGGGCCGTTCCGGCGCGCGAGCGCGGCCGAGATGGCGCGGGCGACGCCCGAGCAGGCCTGCGCGCACCCGAACTGGTCGATGGGCCGCAAGATCTCGGTCGACTCGGCGACCATGATGAACAAGGGGCTCGAGCTGATCGAGGCGTCGTACCTGTTCGGCCTGCCCGAGTCCAGGCTCGACGTGATCGTGCACCCGCAGAGCATCGTCCACTCGATGGTCGAATACGAAGACGGGTCGACGCTGGCCCAGCTCGGAAACCCCGACATGCGCACGCCGATCGCGCACGCGCTGGCGCACCCGGAGCGCATCGACAGCGGCGTCGCGCCGCTCAGCCTCGCGACGATCGGCCGACTCGAATTCGAAGAACCCGACATGCAGCGCTTTCCCTGTCTTCGACTGGCCCACGAGGCGCTGCGTGCGGGCGGCGCGGCGCCGTGCGCGCTCAATGCCGCCAACGAGGTCGCGGTCGCCGCGTTCCTCGATCGCGGGCTGCGCTTCACCGACATCGCCTGCGTCGCTGAGGCGGCCCTGCAGGCGGTGGGTGCGCGCGCCGCGGGGGTCGACGTCGACGAGGTGCTCGAGATCGACCGCGAGGCCCGCTCGGTCGCCCGCCGTCAGCTGTCGAGGTGCGCGGCATGAGCACGCTGCAGACGCTGGTGGCGTTTCTCGCGGCGCTGACGCTGCTGATCTTCGTCCACGAGCTCGGCCACTACCTGGTCGCGCGCTGGTGCGACGTCAAGGTGCTGCGCTTCTCGATCGGCTTCGGCAAGCCGCTGTTCACGTGGCGCGTCGGCCCTGACCGCACCGAGTGGACCATCGCCGCCGTGCCGCTCGGCGGCTATGTGCGCATGCTCGACGAGCGCGACGCGGGGCCCGGTCACATACCGCCCGAGGAGTTGCCCCGCGCGTTCACGCGCAAGACGCTCGCCCAGCGCTCCGCGATCGTCGTCGCCGGCCCGCTGGCCAATTTCCTGCTGGCGATCGCCCTGTACGCGGTGATGGGCTGGGTCGGCACCCAGGAGCCCGCGCCGGTCATCGACCAGCCGGCCGCGGGCACGCCGGCCGCCGCCGCGCAGCTGCAGGGCGGCGACCGCGTGCTGGCCGTCGACGGTGCCGCGGTGCGCTCGTGGAACGACGTGCGGCTCAAGCTCCTCGAACCGGTGATCGAGCGGCGCGAGAGCGCGCTCCTCGTGCAGCGGCAGGGTGCGTCGAGCCTCGCGCGGATCGATACCCGCGGCCTGCCCCCGGACGAGGCCGAACGCGACTTCCTGCGTTCGCTCGGCCTGCGGCTGGCGCCGGGCAAGGTGGTGATCGGCAACCTCGTCGGCGGCGCAGCGGCCGAGCGCGACGGCCTTCGCGCCGGCGACGAGCTGTTGACCGTCGGTGCAAGCCCGGTGCGCAGGGCATCCGACGTGATCGAGCGGGTGCAGGCCAGCCCGGGCAAGCCGCTCGCGTTCACGGTGCTGCGGGGGCGCGACGAGATCGCGGTCAGCGTGACGCCCGAGTCGATCAGCCAGCCCGACGCGCCCGGCGCAGCGGCGATCGGGCGCATCGGCGCCGGTCTCCAGGACCGGATCCTGATGGAGACGGTGCGCTACGGCCCGCTCGAGTCGCTGGGGCAGGGCGTGCGGCAGACCTGGGACATGTCGCTGTTCTCGCTGCGCATGCTCGGCAAGATGCTGATGGGCGAGCTGTCGCTGCGCAACCTGAGCGGGCCGGTGACGATTGCCGATCTCGCAGGGCAATCGGTGCGCGTGGGCTGGCTCGCCTACGTGAGCTTCCTGGCGCTGATCAGCATCAGCCTGGGGGTGCTGAACCTGCTGCCGATACCCGTGCTCGACGGAGGGCATTTGGTATATTACGCGCTCGAAGCGGCGCGCGGCAGGCCACTGTCCGAGCGCTTCGTGGTGATCACACAAAAAGCCGGCTTGGCGATCATCATGATGATGATGGCGCTCGCCCTGTTCAACGACATCACCCGCCTGATCGGTTCCTGACGCATGGCATTCGACCGACGCCGACCGGGGCGCAAGCCGGGATCGGCGCGCCTTGCGCTGGCCGTACTCGCAGCGGCCGTGATCTCCGCGACGCCTTGCGGGCCGGCTCTCGCCTTCGAACCCTTCGTGATCCGCGACATCCGCGTCGAGGGCGTCCAGCGCACCGAGCCGGGCACGGTGTTCAGCTACCTGCCGGTGCGCGTGGGCGACCGCATCACCGACGAGAAGGCGAGCGAGGCGGTCAAGGCGCTGTTCGCCACCGGTTTCTTCCGCGACGTGCGCCTCGAAGTCGAGGGCGACGTGCTGGTGGTGTACGTCGAGGAGCGGCCGGCCATCGCGTCGGTGGACATCACCGGCGCGAAGGAATTCGACAAGGACACGCTGAAGAAGGTGCTGCGCGAGCAGGGGCTCGCGGAATCGCGCATCTTCGACCGCGCAATCCTCGAGCGGGCCGAGCAGGAGATCAAGCGCCAGTACCTCGCGCGCGGCCGCTACGCGGCGCGCGTCACCTCGACGATCACGCCTCTCGAGCGCAACCGGGTCGGCATCGCGATCGCGATCGAGGAGGGCGACACCGCGAAGATCACCGCGATCCGCTTCGTCGGCAACAAGGCGTTCACGGCCAAGCGCCTGCTCGACGAGATGCGCCTGTCCACGCCCACCTGGTTCACCTGGTATTCGAAGGCCGACCAGTACGCGCGCGAGAAGCTCGCCGGCGACCTCGAGGCATTGCGCTCGTTCTACCTCGATCGGGGTTACCTCGAGTTCAACGTCGAGTCGACGCAGGTGTCGATCTCGCCGGACAAGGAAGGCGTCGAGATCACGATCGACATCAACGAGGGCGAGCAGTATCGCGTATCGGAAGTGCGTTTCGGCGGCGAGCTGCTCGGGCGCCAGGCCGAGTTCGAGCCGCTCGTCCAGCTCAAGCCGGGCGACGTGTTCTCGGGCAGCAAGCTCACCGAGACGAACAAGCGCATCTCCGACAAGCTCGGGACGCTCGGCTACGCCTTCGCGAACGTGAACGCGGTGCCGCAGATCGACCGAGAGAAGCGCGAGGTCGCGTTCGACATCCTCATCGACCCGGGCCGTCGCGTGTACGTCCGGCGCATCGACATCGCCGGCAACGTGCGCACGCGCGACGAGGTCATCCGGCGCGAGTTCCGCCAGTACGAGGACGCCTGGTACGACGCCGACAAGATCCGCCTGTCGCGCGAGCGGCTCGAGCGCCTGGGCTACTTCACCAACGTGAAGATCGACAACCGGCCGGTGCCCGACGCGCCCGACCAGGTCGACCTGAACGTCACCGTCACCGAGCGGCCGACCGGCAACATCTCGCTGGGCATCGGCGTCTCCAGCACCGAGAAGCTGATCCTGTCGGGCTCGATCGTGCAGCCCAACTTCCTGGGCACCGGCAAGTCGGTCGCGCTACAGCTCAACACCAGCCGGCTGGCTCGATCGATCGTGCTCTCGCAGACCGATCCGTACTTCACGCCGGACGGCGTCAGCCGCAGCTTCGACCTCTACACGCGCTCGTTCAACGCGTCGGAACTGAACCTCGGCGACTACCGGACCCGCTCCACCGGCGTGGGCCTGCGCTTCGGCGTGCCCTACACCGAGTACGACCGGGTCAGCTTCGGCATGACGTACGAGCGCAACGACGTCAAGCTCGGCGCCGCGCCGCCACAGCGCTACGTCGACTTCGTCAACGACTTCGGCACGTCGACGAGCGCGCTGCTCGGCACGCTGGGCTGGAGCCGCGACAGCCGCGACAGCGCAATCGTCCCGACCCGCGGGCGCCTGCAGACCGCGGGCCTCGAGGTGACGCTGCCGGTGGCCGAGCTGAGGTACTGGCGAGCCACCTACAACCACCAGTGGTACTACCCGATGACGCGCGACCTCACGCTCGCGCTCAACGGCGACCTCGGCATCGGACGCGGCTTCGGCGGGATGGCCTATCCGCTGTTCAAGAACTTCTACGTCGGCGGCATCGGCTCGGTGCGCGGCTACTACCCGAGTTCGATCGGCCCGCGCGAGGTCGACACGGTCCTCGGCGGCACCCGCGAGATCCCGCTGGGCGGCCTCACGAAGATCGTCGGCAGCGCCGAGTTCCTGTTCCCGCTGCCGGGCACGGGCAGCGACCGCACGATCCGCTCGTTCGTGTTCTTCGACGCCGGCACGGTGCTGGGCGACGGCCAGTCGTTCAGCACCAGCGACCTGCGCTACTCCACCGGCATCGGGCTGACCTGGCTCTCGCCGATCGGGCCGCTGAAGCTCAGCATCGCCTTCCCGATCCGCAAGCAGGTGGGCGACCGCACGCAGCGGTTCCAGTTCCAGGTCGGCACCGGCTTCTGATGGCGCGCGCGGCTTGCCCGTCGTTGCAACTGTGCGACAATCCTCGCCTCGAATCGATGCGACGAGCAGGAAGGGCTGGATGAAGTTTGTCAGGACTTTCGCGGCGTGCTGCCTGGCGGCAACCTGCGCCATGGCCAGCGCGCAAGAGGCGCCCAAGATCGGCTTTGTCAACACCGAGCGCATCCTGCGCGACGCCGCGCCGGCGAAGGCCGCGCAGCAGAAGCTCGAGCAGGAATTCAGCCGGCGCGACAAGGAACTTCAGGATATGGCCGCCAAGCTCAAGTCCCTCGGCGAGCGGCTCGACCGCGACGCCGCGGTGACCTCCGAGTCCGAGCGCCAGAGGCGCCAACGCGAGTTCGCCGAATCCGAGAAAGACTACCAGCGCAAGCAGCGCGAGTTCCGCGAAGACCTGAACCAGCGGCGCAACGAGGAGCTCTCGCAGGTCATCGACAAGGCGAACCGCGTGATCAAGCAGATCGCCGAGCAGGAGAAGTACGACGTGATCCTGCAGGAAGCGGTGTTCGCGAGCCCGCGCATCGACATCACCGACAAGGTGCTGCGCGCGCTCGGCAACGGCAAGCAGTAGTGTCCGCGCGCCCCCGGCTCCCGGTGGCGGCGACACCTTGACGGGGCGTCCGCGATGCGCCGCCTCGCCGACGGACTGACGATTGCAGACCTGGCTCGCCGGCTCGGGGCACCCTTGCGCCGCGGCGACCCCGAACTGCGCATCCACGCGCTGGCGAGCCTCGCAACGGCAGGCCCCGACGAGCTGGGCTTCCTCGCCTCCTCGCGTCACGCGGCACAAGCCCGCCGCACGCGCGCCGGCGCGGTGCTGGCCCCGCCGGCGCTGGCCGGCGACGTTCCCCCGAGCAGTGCGCTGATCGAGGTCGAGGACGCACACCGCGCGTTCGGCGCGATCGCGCGCGACATGGCGGTGCTGCTGGCGCGCCCGA
>OEIU01001798.1_pt1 | contig 12742 bp, 15 predicted proteins | sample 1539221 | NCBI WGS metagenome assembly OEIU01 (sample SAMN03792071, study PRJEB22550) | activated sludge metagenome | feature: wastewater treatment plant; material: activated sludge; isolation source: Wastewater treatment plant of a petroleum refinery complex | place: Argentina: Zarate | collected...
GGGGGGGCGGGGCGGGGGGTGCCCCCGCCGGCGCCGCCGCGGGCGGCCGCCGTCACGCGCATGGTGGTGACCCTGGCCGGCGTCGCCCTGACGGCGGGCGCCGCGATCGCCCTTGCCGACGCGGTGGGGCAGGTCGCGTAGGGGCAGGTCGCCCGGGAGCCGGTTCGCATACGATCCGGCGATGCCAACAGACCCGTACGGACCCTCAGACCCGGCGAAGCGCCACAGCGCCGCCATCACCGACGGCCCCGACCGCGCGCCCGCCCGGGCGATGCTCAAGGGGACCGGCTTCACGGACGAGGACCTCGCCAAGCCGCTGATCGGCGTCGCGACCACCTGGATCGAGACGATGCCGTGCAACCTGAACCAGCGGGACCTGGCGCAGCACGTGAAGCGCGGCATACGGGCCGCGGGCGGCACGCCGATGGAGCTGAACACGATCTCGGTGTCCGACGGCGTCTCGATGGGGACCGAGGGGATGCGCGCCTCGCTGGTGTCGCGCGAGGTGATCGCCGACTCCATCGAGCTCGCGTCCCGCGGGCACATGTTCGACGGCATCGTCTGCCTGGTGGGCTGCGACAAGACCATCCCGGCGGCGGCGATGGCGCTGGCGCGCCTCGATATCCCCGGGCTCGTCCTCTACAACGGCTCGATCGCGCCCGGGCGGTACAAGGGCCGCGACGTGACCATCCAGAACGTCTTCGAGGTGGTCGGCGCCCACGCGGCGGGCAGGGCGACCGCGGAGGAGGTGCACGCCCTCGAGAGCGTCGCCTGTCCGGGCGCCGGCGCCTGCGGCGGCCAGTTCACCGCCAACACGATGTCGATGGCGCTCGACGTGCTGGGGATCAGCCCCGCCGGGCTCAACGGCGTGCCCGCCACCGACCCCGGCAAGGCGACCGCGGCGGAGGACGCCGGCCGCCTCGTGATGGACCTCGTCCGCAACGACGTGCGGCCCTCGCAGATCGTGACCCGCGAGGCCATCGACAACGCCATCGCCGCCGTCGCGGCGAGCGGCGGCTCCACCAACGGGGTGCTGCACCTGCTGGCGATCGCCTGGGAGTTCGGCATCCCGCTGTCGATCGACGACTTCGACACCATCGCCACCCGCACGCCGATCGTCGCGTCGCTCGTCCCGGGCGGGCGGTTCGTGGCCACCGACCTGCACGCCGCGGGCGGCGTGGCCGTGATGACCCGCGAGCTGGTCGGCGCGGGCCTCGTGAACGCGGACACCCGCAACGTCGACGGCCGCACCCTCGCCGAGATCGCCGACGCCGCCGAGGAGACGCCCGGGCAGGAGGTGATCCTCCCGATCGATCGGCCCCTGTCGCCCACCGGCGGCCTCGCGATCCTGCGCGGCAACCTGGCGCCGGAGGGCTCCGTGGTGAAGCTCGCCGGGCACGAGCGGCGCCTGCACACCGGGCCCGCGCGGGTGTTCGACCGCGAGGAGGACGCGTTCGCCGCCGTGAAGGCGCAGTCCATCCAGCCCGGCGACGTGGTCGTGATCCGCAACGAGGGACCCGCCGGCGGGCCGGGGATGCGGGAGATGCTCCACGTCACCGCCGCCCTGGTCGGGGAGGGGCTCGGCGAGGAGGTCGCCCTGATCACCGACGGGCGCTTCTCCGGCGCCACCCACGGCTTCATGGTGGGCCACGTCGCCCCCGAGGCGTACCGCGGCGGCCCCATCGCCGCCCTGCGCGACGGCGACGAGATCACCCTGGACGTGGAGGCCCGGGAGCTGCGGGTCGCGCTCTCCGACGACGAGATCGCCGCCCGCCTGGCCGGCTGGTCGCCGCCGCCGCCGCGCTACACCCGCGGCGTGCTCGCCAAGTACGCGTCGCTGGTGTCCTCGGCCTCGGAGGGGGCCGTCACCCGCCCCGTGTGACGTCCGCCGGCGAACCGCCCGAAGGGCGGTCGAGTTGACCGCAAGAGGCCTCGCCGACGGCGGATTCGGAGCGCACCCCCGCCTCCAGCTCATGGACTGGAAGCGGCGGGTCTCCGCCATGTTCGACGCCGTGCGCGCGGCCGGGGACGATCCGGCCGCGGGCGCGGCGGCGTGCACAGCCTGGCGCGCGGCGCGCGACGAGTTGTTCGCCGGCCACCCCCAGTCGCCGCTCACGCCAGACGCCCGGGCGGGCTTCGCGGGCGTCCCGTACTTCCCCCACGATCCGGCGCTGCGGATCGCCGCCGAGCTGGAGCCCGACCGCGACGGGCCGTCGCTGATCCTGCCGATGAGCGAGGGGGTGTCGCCGCGCTTCACCCGCATCGGCTTCGTGACGGTTGCGCTCCCGGAGACGACCGCGCGGCTCGCCGTGTTCTGGCTCGACGGCTACGGCGGCGGCCTGTTCCTGCCGTTCCGCGACGCGTCGCCGGACACGTACGGCGCCGGGCGCTACCTGCTGGACACGGTGAAGGGGGCCGACCTGGGGACCGACGGCGACGGCCGCCTGATCCTGGACTTCAACTACGCCTACAACCCGTCGTGCTCGTACGACCCGCAGTGGAGCTGCCCGCTGGCGCCGCCCCAGAACCGCCTGGACGTGGCCGTCGAGGCCGGCGAGCGCACCGCCCCCTGGTACTAGGGGGTCGTCGCCGTCGTCGCGGCGCCCGCCCCGTCGTACACCGCGGAGATGTCGAAGACCGTCATCGACTCCTCGGTCGCCGGGTACTCGCGGAACCCCGTGACCACGTAGCGCTGGGCCGGGACCGCCGCCGACCCGACCCCGTCGGCGGCCAGCCGCACCGCCGGGATGCGGAGCTCCACCGGACGGTCCGTCCCCTGGTCCCGGAGGAAGCGCACGGTCGCGCCGGCGGGGGCGATCGTCCCCTCGCCCTCGCCGACCAGGAACGGCCTGGCGGGACCCGTGAACGCCTCGAGCGTGCGCCCGTCGCGGCGGGTGGTGCCGGCGGGTCGCATCTCGCCGCGCGCCACGCGCTCCTCCGCGATGGTGAACGGCTCGGCGACGGGCGCAGTCCCCGCGGGACTCGTCGCCACCGCCCCCGCCTCGCGGGTGTAGAGCGAGACGAAGCCCTCGTGCAGCGCGATGTCGGAGGTCACGCCCCCGTCGTCGCGGAGCCGGCTCCGCGACGCGGCGTCGGCGCCGCCGCGCAGCGTCCACGTGTCGGCGTCGAGCGCCCGCGTGCCGGACGTGTAGGCGATCGTCAGCTGCCGGATCGTCCCCTCGGCGTCGGCGTCCGCGTCGTCCCCGCCGCCGCAGCCGGCGGCCAGGGCGGCGGCCGCGGCGGCCGCGACCAGGATCAGGGGCGGGCGGCGCAGCTCAGGACCTCCGCTTCGTGGGCTTGGCGCGCCCGCCCGCGGCGCGCGGCACCGACCCGCCGGGGGACCTCGGCGCGGAGAGCGTCCGCCCGGTGGGCTTCGGGTAGGGCTCGCTGCCCGGGGGCCAGCGGCGAAGCGACCACAGCAGGGCGCCGACGGCGATCAGCAGCACGACCAGCGCCACCCAGAAGTTGAGCCGCTGGCCCAGGAACTGGTGGGCCGGATCCACGCGCAGGAGCTCCCACCAGATGCGGCCGGCGCAGTAGACGATCACGTACAGGCAGAAGACCGCCGGGGGGCGGAGCCTGAAGCGCTTGCCGAGCCAGATGATCAGGATCGCCCCGCCGAAGTTCCAGAGCATCTCGTAGAGGAACGTCGGGTGGTACACGCCGGCGTCGAGCGTGTCGTCGGGCCGGTACGACGGGTCGACGTCGAGCCCCCACGGCAGGTCGGTGGGACCGCCGTAGAGCTCCTGGTTGAAGTAGTTGCCGAGGCGCCCGATGCCCTGGGCCACGAGGATCCCGGGGGCGGCGGCGTCCATCATGGCCAGCACGCTCTCGCCGCGCCGCTTCGTGACCCACGCCCCCACCAGGACGCCCACGAGCACGCCGCCCCACACCCCGAGGCCCCCCTCCCAGATCGCGAAGGGGGCGTACCAGTGGTCGCTGAGCTGGTCCCAACTCGTGATGTCGTGGTAGAGCCTGGCGCCGATGAGGCCCGCGAGCACCGACCAGAGCGCCACCTCGAGGACCAGCTCCGTGTCGCCGCCCTCCGCCGCCCAGCGGCGCATGGCGATCCACACGGCGGCGGCGATGCCGGCGAGCAGGCACAGCGCGTACAGGCGGATGTCGAACGGCCCGAGGGAGATCTGGCGGACGCCCGGTGCCGGGATGCTCGCGAGGAGGGCGGCGCCGTTCACGGGCGGCATCGTAGTGGACGGTCCATGACGCTCCCGGTCCTCCCGGTGGGCGATCGTCACGCTCCCCGCTCGCTGGGGGTCCGGCCCCTCGGCGCCGCGCCCCTGACGGTGCGCGACCCGGACCGCCTGCCGCAGGAGGTCGCCCTGCGCCGGCGCCTGCTCGACCAGGACCGCGGCGCCCGTTTCGCCGCCCTGCCCGGCACGCGCGACGCCCAGGCCGGGGCCCTCGCCCTGCTGGTCGCCGACGCCCGCCGCCAGGGCGCCGTCCTGGTCCCGCCGGAGGGCCTCGCGGACCCCCTCGACTGGGCCGGCCGCGAGGTGGCCGAGGACCTGCTGCTGCTGGACGCGGCCGACCCGGGCAGTCCGTTGGTGGCTGGGTCGCTGTGCTTCCCCAACGGCTGGGAGATCCGCGCGGCGCTGGGGCGCCCGATCGCGGCGATCCACGCGCCGGTGCCCGGGTTCGCCGACACGATCGGCGGGCCCACGCTCGCCCTGATGCGCCGGCTGCGACCCGAGCGGCCCGTCTGGCGCGCCAACTGGACGCTGCGGACCACCGACCGCCCGGACCTGCCCCCGGGCACGCCGCTGCCCCCGCCCCCGGACGACGCCGGACGCATCTGGGTGCGGGTCGAGCGGCAGACGCTGTCGCGCGTCCCCGGCGCCGACGCGGTGCTTTTCACGGTGCACACGCGCTCTCGGACGGTCGCGGAGGTGTGCGCCGACCCGGTACGCGCGCGGCGGCTGCACGCCGCGCTGGCGGCGATGGGCCCTCAGATGCGGGCCTACAAGGCGGTGGACGCGCTGGCCGGGCCGGTCATGGCGTGGCTGGCCGCGCGCGGCGCCGCCGCGTCCTGAATCTGATAATCATTCCCATCATGGTCCGGCGCGCCCTCATCGTCCTCGCCTGCCTCGGCGCCCTGCTGGCGGCGGCCGGGCCCGGCTGGGGGCAGACGGCGGAGCGGCCCCACATCGTGGCCACCACCCCGATCCTCGGGTCGATCGTGCGGGACCTCGTCGGCGACCAGGCCCGGGTCACCGTCGTGATGCCGAACGGCGCCGACCCCCACGAGTTCCAGCCGTCGGCGCGCGACGTGGCCGAGCTCTCGGGCGCCGATCTGGTGGTGGCCAACGGCCTCGGGCTGGAGGAGGGCCTCGAGGATGCGCTGCGCCAGACGGCGGAGGGCGGCACCCCGGTGGTCGATGCCACCGACCTCGTCACGCTGCGCCGCTTCGATCCGTCCGCCCGCGAGGAGATCGCCGAGCACGGCCCCGAGGACCCCCACATCTGGACCGACCCGCTGACGATGCGGCAACTGGTGGGCGGGCTCGTCCCGGTCCTGCGGCAGGAGGCCGGCATCGACGCCGCGGCGCGCGCCGCGGCGCTGGAGGCGCGGCTGACCCGCCTGGACGCCGAGATCCGCGCCACGCTCGCCGACGTGCCGCCCGCGCGGCGGACCCTGGTGACCGGGCACGAGTCGATGGGGTACTTCGCGGCGCGCTACGGCTTCCGTCTGGTGGGCGCGCTGATCCCGTCGCTCAGCTCGCAGGCCGAAGCCTCGGCGCGCAACCTGGCCGACCTGCGCCGGCAGGTGCAGGACGCCGGGGTGCCCGCCATCTTCAACGAGACCGGCACGCCCGCCGGGCTGGCCGACGCGATCGCCGGCGAGACCGGCGCCCGCGTGGTGGAGATCGGCACCCACGCCCTGCCGCCCGACGGGTCGTACGTGACGATGATGCGCAACATCGCGACCGCCATCGACGGGGGGCTGGCGGGCCCGGCGCCGCAGGCGCGGTCGGGCGCGGGGCTCGGTCCGCTGATCGACCCGTTCGCCGACAACGACTTCATGCTGCGCGCGCTCATCGCCGGCTGCCTGGTGGCCCTGGCCTGCGCCGTGGTGGGCACGTTCGTGGTGCTGCGCGGCCTCGCCTTCATCGGCGACGCGCTGGCGCACGGGGTGCTGCCGGGCATCGCCGGGGCCCTGCTGCTGGGTCTGCCCGGGCTGGCCGGCGCGTTCGCGGGGGCGGCGGCGATGATCGGGGGCGTGAGCCTGGTGCGCCGGCGGTCGCGCCTCTCCGGCGACACGGCCATCGGGCTGTTGTTCGTCGGCATGCTCGCCCTGGGCGTGGTGATCGTCTCGCGCTCGGACTCGTTCACGGGCGACCTCACCCGCATCCTGTTCGGCGAGGTGCTCGGCATCTCGTGGGGGGACATCGGGATCCAGGCGCTCGCGACGGTGCTGGTCGCGGGGGTCGCCGCCGTCTGCGCCCGGCCCTTCCTGATGCTGTCGTTCGACCGCGACCAGACCCGCGTCGCCGGCTTCTCGGCCGAGCTGCACGACTGGCTGATGCTCGGGCTGGTGGCGGTGACGGTGGTGGTCTCCTTCCAGACCGTGGGGACGCTGCTCGTGTTCGGCATGCTGATCGCCCCGCCCGCGACGGCGGCCCTGGTGGCCCGGCGCATCGCCCCGATGATGGGCATCGCGGCGGCGATCGGGATCCTCTCGGTGGTCGCCGGCCTGCTCCTCTCGTACCACGCGGACCTGGCGGCGGGCGCGTCGATCGTGCTTGTGGAGGTCGGCGTCTTCTTCGTGGCCCTCACCGCCCGCGGCGCGCTGCGCCCGGCGCCGGCGGTGGCGACGTGAGCCGGGCGCCCGCCGTGCGCGCCGAGGGCCTGGCCGTGGGGTACGACGGCCGCGCCGTGGTCGACGGGATCGGATTCGACCTGGAGCCCGGCGGGACCCTGGCGGTGCTCGGGACCAACGGATCCGGGAAGTCCACGCTCGTGAAGACCCTCGTCGGCCTGCTGCCGCCCGTCGCGGGGACGGCGACGGTGCTGGGCGGCGCCCCCGGCGCGGCCCCCGCCCGCGTCGCATACCTCGGCCAGGTGGCGCCGTCAGGCTTCGTGCTGCCGCTCCGCGCGGCCGACGTCGTGGCGATGGGGCGCTTCGCCGAGCGCGGGCTGCTGGGTCGCATGCGCGCCGAGGACCGGCGGATCGTGACCGAGAGCCTCGGGAGGATGGGCGTCGCGGACCTGGCGAACGCCCCGCTGGAGGACCTGTCCGGCGGGCAGCGCCAGCGCGTCCACATCGCCCAGGCGCTGGCCTGGCGCGCCGACGTGCTCGTGCTGGACGAGCCCACCGCGGGACTCGACGTGGCGGGCCGGGACCTGCTGTCCCACGCGCTCCGCGCCGAGCGGGCCCGCGGGGTGGCGGTGGTGATGTGCACCCACGACATCTCCGACGCCCTGGAGGCCGACCGCGCGCTGCTGCTCTCGAAGCGGGTCGTCGCGAACGGCCCGCCCGCCGACGTGCTGACCCGCGAGGCGGTGCTCGAGACCTTCGGCCTGGTGGTCGCGGAGCTGCCGGGAGGGCAGGAGCTGGCCATGGACCCCACCCACCGCCACGACGGGCACGATCACGGCCATGACCATGCCCACTGACCGCCGCCCGGCGTGGGGTCCGACGCGCTCGTCACACTGGTCCGATGCTGAAGCTGTTCGCCATCCGCGTGGCGCGTCGCGCGGCGGTGCGGCGCATGCGCCGGGCCGGCGGCACGAGCACCGTGGCGTGGGCGCTGAAGGTGCCGCTCGTCACCCTCGTGGTCGTCGCGGCACTCGCCGCCGTGGAGCGCCGCGGCCCGTAGGGGGCCGGCGGTGACGGGGCCGCACGCGCACGGCGCGGAGGGCGCCGAGGCGTGGGCCGCCCACGCCCGCCAGCGGGTGGCCGGCGCCGGCCATCGCACCGGCGGCGCCCGCAGCGCCGTCATCACCTCGCTGGCGGAGCAGTCGTGCTGCCGCTCCGCCCAGGAGATCTTCGACCAGCTCCGCGAGGACGGACGCCGCGTGGGCATCGCCAGCGTCTACCGGGTGCTCGACCTCCTGGTGAGCCTCGGCGTGGTGCAGCGCCTGGACCTGGGCGGTGGCGTCGCCCGCTACGAGCCGGCGATGCCCGGCGGCGAGCACCACCACCATCTGGTGTGCGTCGATTGCGGCGACGTGCGCCCCTTTGAGGACGACCGGCTGGAGGCGGCGCTCGAGGGGACCGCCCGGGCGTCGGACTTCACCGTGGAGGGCCACGACGTGGTCCTGCGCGGGCGCTGCCCGGACTGCCGGGCGGCCTAGGAGGTCCCCTGGCCGCCCGGCGATCCGGGTCCGGGGTCACCTCACCCGGAAGCCGGCGGTCAGCACCTGCTTGTGCCCGTCGGCGGAGGTGATGCGCCAGGTCACCCTCCAGACGCCCGCCCGGCCCTTCCCGCCGGGGCGCTTGAGCGTCGCGACCACCCGCGCGGAGTTCCGCGGGTCGATCTGCGCGCTCTTCACGAAGTTCCCCGTCCCGTTGCGGGTGACCACGACCTTGTCGAGCCGGCCGACCGGCTCGCCGAACGTCATGCTCACCTTCGGGGGCAGGTTCTGGAGCACCGCGCCCCGCGCGGGGGTGGTGCCCCGGACCTCGTCGTGCGCCACGGCGACGGCGGCGGTCCCGGCCAATGCGACGGCCGCCAGCGCGGCCGCCCTGAGCTTCACGGACATGTCGTCCTCCATCTGATGTCGTCGGATCAGGGGGCGACGACGGCCGGCGGACCCCTGGCGACGTGGACGACGCGGGTGCGCCCGCGCGGGGCGCGGACGGACGTGACGGCGGCGCGGCCCAGCCGGAGCGGCCGCGGGCGGCGGGCCAGCCAGCGGCGCACGGAGCGCCGCACGGCGCGGACGGCGCGCAGCGCGCGATCGAGGAACCGCTCGAGGCGGGTGACGACGAGGGCGAGCACCAGCGCCGCCGCCCCGTGCGCCGCGAGGGCCTCGGGGCCCACCGACAGCGCCGGCTCGTGGTGCGGCGCCAGGCCGAACGCCCACGGCGCCACGGTCATCGCCGCGTGCACGCCCGCCTGCGCCACCAGCAGGATCGCGACGGTCCCCGGGAACCCCCGGGGGCGCCACGTGACGCGCCCACCCAGCAGCGTCAGCACCGCGAGCAGCCCCACCCACACCACCGGGGTGGCGCGGGTGGCGTCCATGTCCCCCACCGCGCAGCGGTGCGCCAGCGCGGACGCGCCCAGCGCGCCGGCGCCGATCGCCAGTCGGCGCGCGGCGAGCGCGTGGGTCGGGGTGATGCGCATGGACGGACATCATGCCCTGGGTGGGCCGGAACGCACGAAGCGGCGGTGAGGGTGTGCGACCATCGGGCCGTGACCCGGCCGCTCAAGCTCATGGCCGCCGCGGGGTTCCTCGCGCTGGCCCTCGCGCTCACCGCGATCGGCGGCAGCGGCGCCTACCACACCGGGCACGCCGGGCCGTCGGCCGACGCGACCACCGACCTGGCCGAGCTGTGGGCCGTCCCGCCGGTCGAGGTCTCGGCGCTCCTGATCGCGGCGCTGCTGTACGCCTTCGCCGTCCGCCGCGTCGGCGGCGTGACCCCGGGCCGCCAGGCCTCCTTCTACTGCGGCATCGCCCTGATCCTGGCGGCCGTCTGCTCGCCGCTCGGCGGCGTGGCCCAGCAGGGGCTCCTGACCGCGCACATGCTCCAGCACACGCTGATCGGCGCGGTCGCGCCCCTGCTGCTGCTGCTGGGCATGCCGCGGCCCTTCGCCACCGCGATCATCCCGCCGCGGTGGCAGGCGCGCCTCATCCGGCTCCAGCACCCGGTGCTCGCGTTCGGCCTCTGGACGGTCACCACCGTCATCTGGCTGCTGGCGCCCGTCCACCACGCGGTGCTGGAGAACCAGGCGGTCTGGATCATCCAGCAGGCGTCGTTCCTGGCGTTCGGGCTGCTGCTGTGGGCGCCCGTGGTGGAGTGCCTGCCGGCGCCCCGCTGGTTCGGCACCGGCTGGAAGAGCGGCTACATGACGGGCGTCTGGTTCGTCGGGCTGATCACCGCGAACGTCTACTGGTTCTCGGGCACGGCGTTCTACAGCTCCCACGCGGCGGCGGCCGAGGCGTGGGGGGTCCAGCCGCTGGAGGACCAGGCGAACGCGGGCACGGTGATGATGGTGGTGCACTGCATGCTCGCCCTCGGCGCCACCACCTACCTGTTCTTCCGGCAGGCGCGCGAGGGCGAGCTGAGCCAGCGGATGATCGAGGCCGGCATCGACCCCGCCCGGGTCGCCGAGGCGACCCGGGCGGGCACGGGCGAGGCGCTCGCCCGGATGCACGGGGTGCCGGTGCGCACGCGCGCCGGCATCGACTAGCCCACACGGCCCGACCGCACACCAGGGGAGGGGGGTGCCGCACCGGCCGACGGGATTCGATATTCCCGCCGGCCCTACCGCGCGAAGCGCGGTCGCAGCGCCCGGGGAGAGAGGTGCTGCATGGCCGGCGGGATTGTCCGCCCAGCGCCCGGGTAGAGAGGTGCTGCATGGCCGGCGGGTTCGCCGCAAACTCACCCCAGGAAGGGCTGCACCGCCGCCGTGGCCTCGGCCGCCGTCAGCACCTTCGGCAGCGACGGGTTGGGCACCAGGGTGCCACCGGCCGCGAGCGACTTCAGCGTCGTGAGGTGCTGGGCCTCGTTGGCGCCGATCTGCGCGGCGACCTTCTTCAGCCCGTTGTCGGAGAGGGCCGTGACGGCGCCCATGTAGGCCCCGACGAACGCCTCCTCGAGCGCCGCGCCGGTCTTGGCGATGCTCATCGCGGACGCGAACGTGCCGTCGGGATAGGTGAACGTCAGGTTCTTCGGGGCCTCGGCCCCGAGCACCTTGGCGAGCGCGTCGTAGTGGTCCTGCTCGTTCTGCTTCGACGCGGTCATGTAGGCCAGCACGTCCTTCGAGAAGAACCCGCTCGCGATGCCCATCCCGTAGAAGTCGACGGCCAGGAGCTCGGCGGTGGCCGCCAGCTTCGCGATGGCGACGTCGTCCACCGGCTCGGCCGTCGTCGTGGACGCGGCGGTCGTGGCCGCGGCGCCCGAGTCGTCGTCGTCGCCGCACGCCGCCGCGGCCAGCACGCCGCCGCCGACGGCGAGCACCAGGCCGCCCTTGGCGCCGCGCGACAGGAATCGCGCCCTGCTCGTGGTGGTCACCGTCTGGTCCTCCGGGGTGTGGTCGTTGTCCATGGCGCCGCTCATGCCAGGAAGGGGGTCACGGCGGCGGTCGCCTGCTTGGCGGTGAGGCTCTTCGGGAACGACGGGTTCGGCACCAGCGTGTTGCCGGCGGCCAGCCGCTTGAAGGTGGTGAGGTGCTGCGCCTCGTTGGCGCCGACCAGCGCGGCGAGGCCCTTGAGGTCGTTGTCCTCCAGCGCCTCGACGGCCCCGAGGTAGGCGCCCACGAACGCGGTCTCGAGGGCCACGCCCGTCTTCGCGATCGTCGCGGCGTCCGCGAACGTGCCGGCCGGGTACATGAACGTGACGCCCTTCGGGGCCTGCGCCCCGAGCACCTTGGCCAGCGCGTCGTAGTGGTCCCGCTCGTTCTGGCGGGCGGCCTCCATGTAGGCGAGCACGTCGCCCGTGAAGAAGCCGGTCTTGATGGCCTTCGTGTAGACGTCGACCGCCAGCAGCTCGGCGGTGGCCGCGAGCTTGGCGATGGCGACGTCGCCCGACGCCTGCCCGAGGGCCGGGCCGGCGGCCGCGCCGAGCACGGCGCCCCCCGCCACGAGCACGAGCCCGCCCTTCATGCCGCGGGTGAGGAACTCCCCGCGACTGGTTGCCATGGTCATCCCCGTACACCTCCGGGTGGTTGCCTGTCCGGGTCGCATACGGGGGCGGGCCCGGCCCGGATCACGCGCCCGTGATGTTCCAAACATCGCGGGGGCCCGGGCGACCGATGGGTGATCCGGCCACGCCCCGGCCCCGTAGACCCCCTCGGTTTGCAACCGATCTCGGAGGCACAGTGTCCGACCACATCACGCTGGCTCAGCTCGACGCTGACGGAGCGATCCAGGAGGCGGCCCACGCCGTCGACCCCGCCGGCGAGGCCACGCGCGCGGACTTCTTCAGGAAGGCCGCCATCAGCGGCGGCGCGCTCACCATGGGCGGCGTCGTCTTCGCCGGACTGCCCGCGCTCGCGCTCGGCGCCCCGTCCAAGAAGCAGGACGTCGCGATCCTGAACTACGCGTTGACCCTCGAGTACCTCGAGACCGAGTTCTACGCGCTGGCCCGTGCCAACGCGGGGCTCAAGGGCGAGACCGCGCGGTTCGCCAAGGTCGCCGGCGGCCACGAGGCCGCGCACGTGGCGGCCATCAAGAAGGTGCTCGGCTCGGCCGCCGTCGCGAAGCCGACGTTCGACTTCGGCGCCACGGTGAAGAGCCAGGCCGCATTCCAGAAGACCGCCGTCGCGGTCGAGGACCTGGGCGTGTCGGCGTACGCCGGCCAGGGCCCGCGGCTGAAGCAGGTGCCGGTCATCCAGGCCGCCCTCGCCATCCATTCGGTGGAGGCGCGCCACGCCGCCTGGATCCGCAACATCCTCGGCCAGAACCCGGCCCCGGCCGCGTTCGACCCGGCCCGCAACATGAAGCAGGTCCTCGCCATCGCCGGCGGGTTCATCAAGGCCTAGCCGGGCGTCGGGGCGGGCCGCCCAGCGGGCCCCCCCCCCCCTCCCGAACCCACACCGACCTGAGGGCCCCGGGT
>OEIU01001799.1_pt1 | contig 12723 bp, 11 predicted proteins | sample 1539221 | NCBI WGS metagenome assembly OEIU01 (sample SAMN03792071, study PRJEB22550) | activated sludge metagenome | feature: wastewater treatment plant; material: activated sludge; isolation source: Wastewater treatment plant of a petroleum refinery complex | place: Argentina: Zarate | collected...
CCCTAAAGAATCCATCCAACAAAGCCGCGCCAGACCCAAATGCGATTCCCCTGCCGTTGACGGCGAGGCTGATCAGCGCCGCATCGTGGACGAAGGCGTCGCCGTGTTCCGCCGCCAGAAAGATGTAGGACGGCCCGGCCGAGATCGGCAGGGTGGCGACCATGGCGCCGAAGAACGGGCCGGCGCGCTCCACGACCTTGGAGGCGGCGACGACGATGATCGCCGTCGTCGTCATCTTGACGGCGAGCATGATCCAGAACGATTGCGGCATGTCGCGGCGGCTTCCGGTAGGACGTCCTGCCTAGACGCTCCCGCGGCCGGCGGCCACCGCATTGCGGCATGGCTCTCATGAAACGATCCAAAATCCGTCGCAGACTTCCATTCTGTGCAGGGCGACGCCGCGCCGTCTCGACGGGAGCCGGCGGCCATGGCATGGACGACCGGTCATCGGAGGCGGGGCATGAGCGGGTCGGCCGGAATCGTCATCGTCGGGGCAGGGCACGGCGGCGTGCAGGCCGCGGCCTCGTTGCGCGAAGAGGGCTACGCTGGGCCGATCGCGCTGATCTCGGACGATCCCCATGCGCCCTACCAGCGGCCGCCGCTCTCGAAGGCCTTCATCAAGGGCGAGGCGACTGCGGACTCTCTGATCCTGCGCGGGCCCGCCTATTACGCCGACAAGCAGATCGACCTGCGGCTCGGCGAGAGCGTCGCGGAAGTCGATTGCGCCGGCCGGACCGCCCGGCTCGCCTCCGGCCCGGCGCTCGCCTACGAGCATCTCATTCTCGCGACCGGCGCCATCCCCCGGCCCGCGAATTTCGCCGGCGCGGAACTGGACGGCGTGCTGGCGCTGCGCGACATCGACGACGCCGCGCAACTGAAGGCGCGGATGGAAGACGCCAGGCATGTCGTCGTCATCGGCGCGGGCTTCATCGGGCTGGAATTCGCCGCGACCGCCGCCGCCAAGGGCGCGGACGTGCAGGTGGTGGAGGTCGCGCCGCGCGTCATGGGGCGGGCGGTGTCGCAGACCATTTCCGATTTCTACGCCGACGCGCATCGCGGCTTCGGGGTGAAGCTGCATCTGGGCGCGGGCGTCGCCTCCATCGAAGGCGCGGACGGCCGCGCGACCGCCGTCCATCTGTCGGACGGGCGACGATTGCCGGCCGATCTGGTGCTGGTCGGCATCGGCATTCTCGCCCACGAGCGGCTCGCGGCCGCGGCCGGCCTTGCCGTCGACAATGGAATCGTCGTCGACGAAAGCCTGACGACATCCGATCCGCGTGTTTCGGCGATCGGCGATTGCTGCGCCCATCCGAATGTCTACGCCGGCCGCCGTTTCCGGCTCGAGTCGGTGCAGAACGCGACCGACCAGGCGCGCGTGGTCGCGCGCAAGCTGACCGGCAAGCCGGCGCTCTACGACGCGCTGCCGTGGTTCTGGTCCGACCAGGGCGATCTGAAACTGCAGATCGCCGGCCTCAACATGGGCTGCGACACGTTCGTCACGCGGGGCGAGACGGCGAGCCGCAGTTTCGGATTTTCCGGCGGCCGGCTGCGCGTCGTCGAATCCGTCAATCGCGCGGCCGACCACATGATCGCGCGGCGGCTGATTGCGGCCGGCGCGGCCCTGACTCCGGACGAGGCCGCCGACCCGGCGTTCGACCTCAAGGCGCGGGCCATGCCGCCAAAGAAGAGCTAAGCTGCGCAGAATTCAACTCATTTTGGCGTTTTGCCGCTGCCGGCTTTTCATGCCTTGTTAAGGCGCGTCAACTAATTTGGCTCCTTGAAATCGCGTCGGGGCACGGCGGATGGGCGGCAAGAGCGGCACATACGGACGTCGGTTGGGACACAGGATCCCAACGCAGTCGCGCGCGCGCATCTATGATGCGGCGGGGCGCTCGGTCGAGGTCGCCATGAAGGATCTCTCGCCCCATGGCGCGCGCCTGATGGTCGCCGCCGAAACCGCAATTCCCCGCGAATTCGTCATCCGCTTCGGCGAATATGAAGCGCGCGGCGAAGTCGTGTGGCGCAAGGGCGCGGATATCGGCATTCGCTTCATCCTGCCGGACGAGGACGAAGGCCGCGTGCGTCCGCAGGCGCCGCAGCCAGCCCGCAAAGCGACGATCGACGAGCTGCGGACGGCGGCGCGCCCGCGCCGCGGCATGATGCGGTTCCTGTTCGGCTGACGCGAACCGCGTCTCGCGCGGCCAGAGGCTTACCGCGACGAAATCCGCATCAGCTTGCCGAGCGACGCGCCGACCGAGCCGATGGAGTCGCGCATGCTCGCGCCCAGTCCGCCGATCCGCTTCACCACATCCCCGCCGGTCGGAACGAAGTTGGGCATCCGGAATCCGCTGTTGGAGGCCGTTCGGCGATCCGCCGGAAGTTCGGCGTAACGCGGCGTCGGCGTCGCGTGCTGGACGCCGGCGAGCGTCGCCGGGCGGACCGGCGGACGCGGCGCCGCGGCAAGCCTCGGTTTCGCGGACGCCGCCGCGGGCCGGTCCTCGATCAGAGCCGCGACGGCGGGCTCGAACGCGGGCGTTTCCATCGCCCAGGCCTTGCCCGGACGGAAATTGCGGATGCTGTCGTCGGCCGCGCGGTCGCGGGGCGTGAAGGCGAGTTCGCGTTTCGCCACAGGGCCGGCGTCGAGACGGGCGGACAGCTTGTGCTCCGAAGCGCCGGCGGACCGGCTCGCAAGCCAGGCCGCGGGCGCCCCGAGCCCGAGCGAAACCGCAAGCGCGGCCGCGATCGCCCCGCGGCGCAGAGGCGCGGGCTTGGCGGCGGGATGCAAGTCGTATGTCATGGCGTCGGCCCTTGTGTCCGGTGGGAAATGATAGCCCGAATGGGCCGTTTTGAAGGCGGGGGCCCGCCGATTTGCCGGAGGTGTGGCTTTCGCGTCGGCGGCCGCGACCGCGCGGATTTTCAGGCGCCGGCGCCTCCCATCATCATGCCGGGCCGAGCCGGGACCGCCGGCCTCTGGCCGGCAAATGGAGGCGGAAGGCCGGCCGGAGGCCGGCGGTCCCGGCATGCGCCATCCTTCCCGCGCCTTTCGGCCGGGTTGATGATGTCGAGGGCCGGGACGAAGGTCGCCGGGATCTATTGTTTTATTGTGCCGGCGACCTTCGTCCCGACGCGGCGATTTTGCTCCTTGCCTCCGCCGGGCGCGTCCATCCCGGTTTTCGTGAGCCGAAGCTCCTAATGGGGCGGAATGGAGAGCCTGCGACGTATCGCATCCCGGTCGTCATGCCGGATTGGCGGAGAAGGGCCGCCCACGCCAGATGACGCGTTCGGCCTTGCAAAAGGCCCCCCGGGACGCGCGGACCGGTGCTTCCGCGCGGCGCAGGCGCCGCTCCCCCTCCACACATCAAGACCGCTCCGGATGCATCCTCGGCGAAGAGGGATGAGGGCAGTATGCAGAAAATAGGAAAATAGTCAAGATCAATGCGAATGAGCGATCGTCGGCCAGTGCGCTTCGCCCTGTCGGCTAACGACCGGTTGCGGGCGTTCGTCAGCAATAACTTCTCACGTCTGATGCGGCGCGAAAACGAAAGAAAACTGCAAGAGCTACGCGTCGGCGGCAGTGGGGGCGGCATGCGCCCCTTGATTATATTCGGCCCAAGATTGACGCAGAATCTGCACCGAGGATGAAACGAATATTCCGGCCATGATCGCGGCGACGAGAAGGTCGGGCCAGGCCGTAGTCGTGCCCCATACCGCCAAGGCCGCGCCCATCACGACGACATTGCCGATGGCGTCGTTGCGCGAGCAAAGCCATACGGAGCGCACGTTCGCGTCGCCGTCCTTGTAGGGTCGAAGCAGCAAAACCGAACCGAGATTGGCGGCCAGCGCCAGCACGCCGACAACACCCATGATTTCCGCCCTCGGCAAGCCGAGCACGAAGGTGTGGTAGATGGTCGAGCCGAATACCCACATCGCCATGATCGAAAGCGACAGACCCTTGGCCAACGCTGCCGTGGCCCGTGTCCGCAGGCTCGCGCCGATGACGGCGAGCGACAGCCCGTAGGTCACGGTGTCGGCCAGGAAGTCGAGCGCGTCCGCCTTGAGCGCCTGCGACCCCGCGAGTTGTCCGGCCGCCATCTCGCCAAAGAACATGGCGGCGTTTATGCCGATGACAGTCCAGAGAATGCGCTTGTAGCGGGGATCGACGCCGTCGAACACGGGAACGCCTTCTGGGCAGCAGCTATCGCCGTCCATGCCGCACGTCTCGACCGGCCCCGCCTTCGCGTAGCGGGCGGGCGGCACAAGCGGAGGCGGCTCGCAGCAGGCGGTTTCGGTGTTGCAGCAGCGATCGGCCATCCGTGACTCCTTCGAGCCGCGAAGATACTCTCTCTAGCGACTAGAGGTTCAAGGGCCATGGCCGGCATTTCCATTGGCGAACTGGCGCGGCGCGCCGCCATCAAGGTCCCGACGATCCGGTACTACGAGCAGATAGGCCTACTGCGGCCCCCCAGCCGCACGGAGGGGCGCCAGCGCCGGTATGACGACGACGCCGTTGCGAGGCTGAATTTCATCCGTCATGCGCGGGAGCTGGGCTTCGAGATTGCCGACGTGCGGGAGTTGCTTGGACTTGCAGAACAGCCCGACCGTTCATGCGCCGATGTGGACGAGATCGCGCGGCGGCATGTTCACGCCATCGACGACCGGATCGCGCGTCTCGCCTCGCTGCGCCGGGAATTGCAACGAGCGCTTGATACCTGCCAGCAGGGCAAGGTCGGGGAATGCAGAGTGATCGAAGCCCTGGCGTCCGAAAGCTAGTCACAAAGCTGCCTCGACAGGTTTCAAAGTCTCGCCTGCCCTGTTCATTTGATTCAGCGAACGCGGCCGTCTGCTATCCGCCTTTCGCGGACGTATTCTCTGAAACGCTCGTTTCCTGCCCGCAACGCGTCCCTCACGCCTTCGCCCGCTCGGGATAGCTCACCGCCATGCCGTCGCGAACGTCCTGCTGCACGCCATACTGCGGGAAGGGGTAGCGGAAGCCGTTCTTGGCCAGCGCCTCCATGCCCTCGATCGCCTTGGCGAGCATGTCGGGCGGCAGGGCCATCAGCATTTCGTCGTCGAGCACGCCGCCGTAGCGGCGCTCGGCGAAACAGGGGATGGAGAGGGAGGGCTCGCGTTTCGTCAGGGCGCGGCCCCAGGAATCGGCGCAGGCGCTCTCGCCGACGACGGACCAGTCGAAGCGCTTGTAGCCCGCCCATTGCAGGCCGTTGATGAAATAGATCATCGCGCCCGGCGTGGCGTAGAACAGCGCGATATCGGGATCGGCGACGCGGCCGGCGGCGAGCGGGGAGACGACCAGCGCCTCGTATCGGCCGTCCGGCACGCAATTCATGGCGGCCTGATGCGCGCCGGCGTCCTCGATGGTGGAGAACCAGACGCCGGTCATGTGCTTGCCGGACTTCCACTCGTCGGTCTTGGCGTGGCCGAGGCCGACGACGGCGCGGCACTGGGCGCCGACGAGATCGTCGGCCATGATTCCCACGGTCCAGCCTAGGCGGGCGCCCTGCGCGACCACCTGGTCGAGCGTGTGCACCGCCTTCGGCCGGCGGATGCGCGGGATCGCCTCCATGTCGGCGCGGCGCTCGTAGAGCTTCATGCAGAAGGGGATGGAGCGCACCTTCAGCAGGCGCTCCAGATCGGCGGACGCGCGGACGAGATCGACGGACATGCTTGCCTCCCTGTTTGCGTCCAGCATGCGCGGAACGCGCGGCGGCGCCAATGCCGCGGGAACGGGGGCCTCATGCCGAAAGCGCGCGTCGCCGGCTTTTCCGTTTCGCCCGGCCGCCGGCGGGCCGGGTTCGTCCCCTCGAAGACGGCCGCGCATGTGATAGTGGAACGCGGCCGGGGCGTCCGCCTCGTCTTCACCGCCGGGAAACATATATGTCCGACATTGCTGGAACGCCGGAGGACCGGCCGCACGAATGGACGCGATGCTCGCCGCCAAACGCATGATTTCCGGGCCGACCCTCGTCGACCGCTTCCGCGACGCCATGCGCCGGACGGCGGCCGGCGTCGCCGTGGTGACGACGCAGGGGCCGGCGGGGCGCGGCGGCATCACCGTGTCGAGCTTCTGCTCGCTGTCGCTGGAGCCGCCGTCCGTGCTGGTCTGCATCCGCCGCAATTCGACGACGCTGCAGCGCATTCTCGGCAACCAGGTCTTCGCCGCCAATGTGCTGGCGCAGGACCAGAGCGAACTCGCAGCCGCCTTCGCCTCGCCCGCGACGCCGCACGAGCGGCGCTTCGCGCTCGGGCGGTGGGAGGAGGGGCCCGGCGGCCCCACGCTTGCCGGCGCGGTCGCGCATTTCGACTGCAAGCTCGCCCATGTGCACGATTACGGCTCGCATACGATCGTGATCGGCGAGGTGGTCGAGGCCGCCTCGCACGACGCCCGCCCGCTGATCTACGCGGAACAGGGGTTTCACAAGCTGCCGTGAGGGCGAAAAGGGGAGTAGCGGTTCTCCCTATTCGCTCCCCCCTGCCTCGCTTCCTTTCATCCAGGCCGCGATTTCCACCCATTCGCGCGCGAGCGTCCGCGCGCCCATGAACAGCGCGAGGTGGCCGCAATCGGCGAGGGCCTTCGCGCGCGCCGCGGCGGGCGTTCCGACGAGATCGAGCGCGGCGAAGACCTGGGGCGGCGGGGCGACGGCGTCCCTTGCGCCCGCCAGCGCGAAGATCGGGACGGTGACGCGCGACAGCGGCGTGGCGCGCCCGAAAACGGGAAAATTGCCGCTCGCGAGCCGGTTGTCGCGGAACAGCCAGTTCAGCGCGTCCGCGTAATAGCGGCCGGGCAGGTCGACCGTGCGCTCGTTCCAGGCCGTGAAACGGGCGAGGAGCGCGGCGGCGCAGGGCTGCTTGACCTGAAGGATGTCGCAGGCGTCTGCTTCCGCATTGCCGAAGAGGCGGAAGGCGCCGAGGGTCGCCCGGCCTGACACGAGGCCGCCGCCGGCCGCGACCAGATTCTCGACCAGCTCGGGCGAAATCTCGCGCGCGCCGTCCGCGATCGCCGAAGGATGGGACGTGTCGACCGGGGCGCCGGCGATGACGAGCTTGGCGATCCCCGCCGGAAACGCCGCCGCATAGGCCAGCGACAGCCAGCCGCCCTGGCAGAGGCCGGCGAGAATCGGCCGCGCCGGCGCCAGGTCGACCGCGGCGTTGAGATCGGCGAGACAGGCGTCGATCGACAGGCCGCGCGTCGCGGAGGCCGCGGACTTCCATTCGACGAGCAGGATCGGCCCGAGGCCTTCGGCCGCCAGACGCTCGATCAGGCTGTGGCCCGGCGCGAGATCGTCGATTCCGGCGTCGTGCACGGCGTAGGGCGCGACGACGATGACCGGCGCCGCGCCCTGCGCCACGAAGGCGCGCAGCCGCATGGTGGTGAAGTCGGCGACGATCTCGTTCGGCGTCGTCCAGTCGATTCGCGCGAGCGTAGCGCCGGCCATGACGTCCAGCCCGACGCGGAAGGGCCACAGCCAGAGGTCGAGCGGGTCGGGACCAGGTTCCATCGGCGCCTCCCCGCCGATCAAACGCGCTGCGGATGGCGGGGGCAAGGCGGGCGAACGTCGCACCCGCCACAGTTCAACCCTTAACTGTCCTTAACTATCCACGCCCGGCGGATTCGGATAAGTGTGCGCTGCGTTTCGGCGACCGGCGGCTGGCGCGTGGTTCATGGGTTTGCGGATAGAAGTCTTTGTCGTTTCGAGGTCTGTTCCATAGAGCCCGCGCGATTCGCCTGGCGGCCCTTCTGCCCGCCGGTCTCGCCGCGTCCGGCTGCCACCTCGACTGGAACAAGCCCGCCTTCGCCATCCCCGATCCGCCCAAATATCGGGCGGCGGCCGAAAAACCCGCCGACGTCGTCCCCGACCGCTGGGCCGACGCCTTCGGCTCGCGCGAATTGTCGGCGCTGGTCGACCGGGCGCTCGCCGACAATCTCGACATAGCCGCCGCGGTCGCGCGCATCGACCAGGCCGACGCGCAGGCGAAAATTTCCTCCGCCGCGCTGTTTCCGCTCGTGACGATGAACAATTCGACGCAGCGCTCGCGCACGCCCGGGACGGCGGCGAGCATGCTGCCGCCGACGAACGACGACGGCACGCGCCATTTCAACGGCTCCTATCGCTCGGCGAACGTTCTCGGGCTCAACGCCAGCTACGAACTCGACTTCTGGGGCAAGAACCGCGACGCCTCGAGCGCCGCGCGGCTTCTGGCGGAGGCGAGCCGCTACGACCGCGCCGTGGTGCAGATCGCCACGCTCGCCTCGTTGGTCAATTCCTATTTCGCCGTGCTCGGCGCGCAGGACCGGCTGCGAATCGCGCGCGACAACGTGCGCATCGCCTCCGACGTGCTAGCCGCGATCAAGGCGCGCGTGGCGGTGGGCACGGCCTCGGAGCTCGATCTCGCCCAGCAGGAGAGCGTGCTCGCCACGCAGCGCGCCAACATTCCCACGCTCGAGCAGACGGTGGCGCAGACGAAGAACCTGATCGCGGTTCTGGTCGGCCAAGCGCCGGAGCTGGTCGACATCAAGGGCGGCAGCCTGAACGCGCTGCGCGCACCGCGCGTGCAGCCGGGCCTGCCCGCGCAATTGCTGCTGCGCCGGCCCGACATCACCGAGGCCGAAGCCAAGGTCGCCTCCGCCGATCTGTCCGTCGCCTCGGCGCGCGCGGCCTTCTTCCCGTCGATCACGCTGACGGGCTCCTACGGCGTGCAGGCGCAATTGCTGAAATTCCTGCTGCGGCCGGAGGCGGTGGCGTGGGATTACGCCGCCCAGCTCATGCAGCCGATCACCGACGGGCGCAACCTGCAGGGCCAGCTCGATCTGCAGCACGGGCGCTACGCCGAATTGCTGCACGATTATCACAAGCAGATCCTCACCGCTTTCTCCGACGTCGAGAACGCGCTGATCGCCGTGCAGAAGAACGGCGAGCGCGAGCGGCTGCAGCAGGCCGCCGCGAGCGCGTCGCGGCGCGCCTACGACGCGGCGATCAAGCGCCTGCAGGAGGGCACGATCGACATCGTGACGCTGTCGACGACCCAGACCACCCTGTTCCAGAATCTCGATCTCGTCGCGGTCACGCGCATCGCGCGCTTCCAGGCGCTGGTCTCGCTCTATCAGGCGCTCGGCGGCGGCTGGTCCGACGTCAAGCGCGAACTCGCGCGTCTCGAGGAGCGGACGGCCTTCAGCGACCCCAGGGGCATCATTCCGTGAAGAGACTTTGGCTTCTTGTCGCGCTGGTTGCGGTCGTCGCCTACGCCGGCTGGCGCATGGGCTACATCAACCCGCCCTTCCTGAAGACCGCCGAGCAGCGCGAGGCCGGGGCGGCCAGCGGCGCGGGCAGCGGACGCGGCGGCTTCGACGGGCCGGTCGTCATCACCGCCTTCGATCTGCGCAGGGCCGACGTTCCCGTCATGCTCGACGCCATCGGCACGGCGCAGGCGCTCAACACCGTGACCGTGCGCTCGCAGGTCGACGGCAAGCTGATCGAGGTCAATTTCAAGGAAGGTCAGGACGTGAAGGCGGGCGACGTGCTCGCGCGCATCGACCCGACGACCTACCAGGCGACCTACGACCAGGCGGTGGCCAAGAAGGCGCAGGACGAGGCCCAGCTCGCCAACGCGAAGATCGATCTCGACCGCTACGTCAGGCTCGCGCAGGGCAATTTCGGACCGAAGCAGCAGGCCGACACGCAGCGCGCGCTGGTGGCGCAGCTCGACGCGCAGGTGAAGCAGGACCAGGCCAATATCGACAACGCCAAGGCGATCCTCGACTATACGACGATCCGCTCGCCGCTCGACGGGCGCACCGGCATCCGCATCGTCGATCCCGGCAATCTCGTGCAGGCCAGCAGCACGAGCGGCATCGTCGTCATCACGCAGATCAAGCCGATCGCCGTGGTGTTCACGCTGGCGCAGCAGAACCTTCGCGCCGTCGCCAATGCGCTGGCGCGCGGCCCGCTCGACGCGCAGGCCTATGATTCCGGCATGACGGCGATGGTCGCGCGCGGGCAGGTGACGGTGGTCGACAACCAGGTCGATCCGGCCACGGGCACGGTGAAGATCAAGGCCGTGTTCCCCAACGCCGACCTGGCGCTGTGGCCCGGCCAGTTCGTCAACATCAAGCTGACGACGGAAATCCTCAAGGACGTGATCGTCGCGCCGACGGCCTCCGTGCAGCGCGGACCGAACGGCGCCTTCGTCTATGTGGTGAAGGACGACGGCGCGGTGGCGCAGACCAATGTCGTCGTCGGCCAGCAGAACGAGCGCTTGGCCGTCATCCAGTCCGGCCTCGAGCCGCCGGCGAAGGTCGCGACGTCGGGATTCGCGCGGCTGCGCGACGGCGCCAAGGCGCGTGTGATCGCGACGCCGCCGCAGGGCGCGAGCGCGGAGGCGCGCAGCGAGACGCCCGCGCCCGCGGCGAGCGACGCGGCGCCGGCGGCCGCGCCGCGCGGCGACGGCCAGCGCGGCGGCCGCAGACGCGGGCAGGGCGGCGGACAATAAAAGATATGCAGCCGGAGATGTCTTGAAGCAAGGCTGCAGAGCGGATGCAATCGGCCTCCCTCCCCTTTATGGGGAGGGTGGCGAGCGAAGCGAGCCGGGTGGGGCTCGCAGAGGACGTGCATGAAGCTGGTGGAGCGCGCACGCGAATTGCGCAAGCAGATGACGCCGCAGGAGACTCGGCTGTGGCTGCGTCTTCGCGCGTTGCGTCCACAAGGCTTGCACTTCCGGAGGCAGGCGCCATTCAAAGGCTTCATTCTCGATTTCGTCTGTTTCGAGCGACGGCTGATTATCGAGATTGACGGCGCTCAGCATGCCGATGGCGCACAGCGCGTTCATGATCTGCGCCGTGACGCTGCGCTGGCTGCAGCGGGGTTCCTGACATTGCGGTTTTGGAATTCCGAACTGCAAGCCGACATCGATTCAGTCGTAGACACCGTCTTCGCGCGCGCGATGGCGCGGCCAGCCGTTCGAGGCTCGCGTATTGGCTCGAGCCCCACCCGGCCGGCTTCGCCGGCCCCCCTCCCCATAAAGGGGAGGGAAGGCGCCCCATGAACGTCTCCGCCCCCTTCATCGCGCGGCCGGTCGCGACATCCCTGCTCGGCATCGCCGTGCTGCTCGCCGGCCTGCTCGGCTATTCGCGCCTGCCCGTCTCGCCGCTGCCGCAGGTCGACTTCCCGACCATCCAGGTGACGACGCAGCTGCCGGGCGCCAATCCGGATATCGTCGCCGAACTGGTGACGGCTTCGCTCGAGCGGCAGTTCGGCCAGATACCGGCGCTGCAGACGATGTCGTCGCAATCGTCCTTCGGCCTGTCGCAGATCACGCTGCAATTCGATCTCGACCGCGACATCGACGCGGCCGCGCAGGACGTGCAGTCGGCGATCAACGCGTCGGCCGCGACGCTGCCGCGCAACCTGCCCTATCCGCCGGTCTATTCGAAGGTGAATCCGGCCGACGCGCCGGTGATGATCCTCGCGCTGACCTCGAAGAGCGTATCGCTGCGCGCGATGAGCGACGTCGCCGATACGCTGATCGGGCCGCGCCTGAGCGAAATCTCCGGCGTCGGCCATGTCTCGATCGAGGGCGGCATCAAGCCGGCGATCCGCATCCAGGCCGATCTCGGCCGGCTCGGCGCCAACCAGCTCGGCCTCGAGGATCTCCGCCTCGCCATCGTCGGCGCCAATGTCGCGGGCTCCAAGGGCTCGCTCGACGGCGCGCGGCAGAGCTACACGATCGACGCCAACGACCAGATCCTTTCGGCCGACGCCTATAGCAAAATCGTCGTCGCCTATCGCAACAGCGCGCCGATCATGCTGGGCGACGTCGCGCGCGTGGTCGACGGGCTGGAGAATTCCCGCACCGGCGGCTGGTATCAGGGCGAGCCCGCAGTCGTCATCGACGTGCAGCGCCAGCCCGGCGCCAACATCATCGCGACCGTCGATCTCCTGAAGAAGGAATTGCCGCGTCTGGCGCGCGCGCTGCCGGCGGGCGTCGAACTGAAGGCCGTGCACGACCGCACCGACGCGATCCGCGCGTCGATCGCCGACGTGCAGTTCACGCTCGCGCTCGCGACCGCGCTGGTCGTGCTCGTCGTGCTTCTGTTCCTGCGCACGCTGCGCGCGACGCTGATCGCGGCCGTGGCGCTGCCGCTGTCGATCGTGGCCACCTTCGGCGTCATGTATCTGGCGGGCTTCAGCCTCGACAATCTGTCGCTGATGGCGCTGACCATCGGCACGGGCTTCATCGTCGACGACGCGATCGTGATGATCGAGAACATCGTGCGCAACATGGAAAGCGGCATGAAGCCTCTTCGCGCGGCGTTCGCGGGCGCGCGCGAGATCGGCTTCACCGTCATCTCGCTGACCGTGTCGCTGGTCGCGGTGTTCATTCCGCTGCTGTTCATGACGGGCCTCGTCGGCCGCATGTTCCGCGAATTCGCGCTGACGCTGACGATCGCCGTCGTCGTTTCCGCCGTCGTGTCGCTGACGCTGACGCCGATGATGTGCGGGCGGCTCCTGCGGCCGAAGACTGGCGACAGCGAGGCGGGCCGCGAGGCGGAAGAGGCGGCGGGCTGGATGCTGTCCTTCTACGAGCGCACGCTGCGCTGGGCGGTCGATCGCGAGTTCCTGATGCTGCTGGTGACGGCCGGCACGCTGGCGCTGACGATCTGGCTCTACGTGATCGCGCCCAAGGGCTTTCTGCCGTTGCAGGACAACAGCC
>OEIU01001800.1_pt1 | contig 12723 bp, 7 predicted proteins | sample 1539221 | NCBI WGS metagenome assembly OEIU01 (sample SAMN03792071, study PRJEB22550) | activated sludge metagenome | feature: wastewater treatment plant; material: activated sludge; isolation source: Wastewater treatment plant of a petroleum refinery complex | place: Argentina: Zarate | collected...
TCGATCGACACCGGCGGGCGCTACGCCTATGGCAATCAGCCGGGCATCGCGCAGTGGAACCTGGCGCGCTTCGCCGAGTGCCTGCTGCCGCTGATCGATGACGATGCCGACCGGGCGGTCGAACGCGCGACCACCGTGGTCCGCGAGTTCGCGTCGCTCTACGAATCCGCGTGGCGCGAGGTGCTGCGGGCCAAGCTGGGACTTGGCTCGGCCGATGGTGACGGGCCCGGTGATGACGGTGGCGCAGCGCCCGATGACGGTGCGCTCGCCGACGAACTGCTGGTGCTGCTCGCGCGCGATCGTGTCGACTTCACGCTGGGCTTCCGGGACCTGTCGGCAGCGCTGCGCGGCGACGACGACCGTTGGCTGGGGCGGTTCGCCTCCGCGCGCACCGATGCGCAGGCGTGGCTGTCGCGCTGGCAGGCACAGATCGGGTCGGCCGGTCGCAACCCCGATGCCGTCGCGAGTGCGATGGAGCTGGTCAATCCGCTCTACATCCCGCGCAACCATCAGGTCGAGGCGGCGCTGGCGGCCGCAACCGATCACGACGACCTCGCGCCGTTCGAACGGCTGCTGGCGGTGGTCGCCGATCCGTACGCGGAGCGCGCGGCGGACGCGGCGTATGCCGAGCCGGCGCCGGCCGAGCAGACCGCCTGCTATCAGACGTTCTGCGGGACCTGACGGCCACGCCAGCCGGAGGTGAGCGCCGTTGGACGAGGCGACTCTGGCGGGTCACCTCGTCGCTGCGCTCGAACGCCGGTTCAAGGGCGTTTGGAACCTTCCGCGGCGTCCTTGACCGCCTCCTTCACATCGCCCACCGCCTTCTGCGTCGAGCCTTCGGCCTGCTTGGCCAGGCCTTTGGCCTGTTGCTCCTTGCTTCCGACGGCTTCGCCGACTTTCTGCTGAACCTTGCCGGCAGCGTCCTTCACGGCGCCCTTTGCTTGATCGCTGTTCATGGCTTCAATCCTCCATCAGGCGGGTTCGGAGTGAACCCGAGGACGCCATTAGGGCAGGAGCGGTCGGCAGGCGGTATCAGCGCGGGGCGCGGCGGTCTGTGCGCATCGTCTTACAGGCGCTGCGCTCTCGCCGACAGGAGCCTGCGTCACCCCAGCGGCGCATCCGCATCCTTCAACACCCGCAGCACGAAACTCGACTTGCTGTGCCGGATCCCCGGAATCTTGTACAGCTTCTCGCGCAACAGCCGTTCGTAGTCGCGCGTGTCCTTGACCGCGATCCGGATCATGTAGTCGTAGTCGCCGGACACCAGGTAGGCCTCCAGCACCTCCGGGATGCTGGCCAGCGCGCGGCCGAAGTCATACAAGGTCTGGTCGGTATGGCTGGCCAGCGTCAACTGGACGAGCACCGTGTCCTTGTAGCCCAGGCGGGTCTGGTCGACGTCGATCGTGTACCTGCGGATGACGCCTTCGTTCTCCAGGCGTTTCATGCGGGTCCAGCAGGTGGTGGCGGACAGGCCCACGGTGCTGCCGATCTCCTGCAGCGTCCTGCGCGAGTCCGTCATCAGTTGCTGGAGGATGGCCAGATCCAGCCGATCGACCTGAACCGTAAGCTGTTCGGATGAATCGTCCAATGGCGGATTTTTCTTCGGTCTTGCCATCTGAGCGCTCCGTAAAAAAGAAGCCCTTTCAGCGGCCTCGTCCATAAACTATACGGAATGAACACGCCGCATGAGAAGCCCGCCGCCGCTGCCCTGAATGCAGCCGAAGCGCTGTTCGAGACGCTGATCGCTCACGGCGTCGACACGGTGTTCGGCTATCCCGGCGGTGCCGCGCTGCCGCTTTACGACGCGCTGCACGGCTGTCGTGGGCTCCGGCACATCCTGGTGCGGCACGAACAGGCTGCGGTGCTCGCGGCGATCGGGTTCGCCCGCAGCACCGGCCGCATCGGTGTCGTCCTGGTCACCTCCGGGCCGGGAGTGTCCAACGCGATCACCGGACTGCTGGACGCGATGAGCGACTCGGTTCCGGTGTTGTGCATCAGCGGTCAGGTCGCGTCCGCGTTGATCGGCACCCGCGCCTTCCAGGAGAGCGACGCGTTGGGCATGTCGCAGCCGGTGACGAAGTGGAACCGGCAGCTTCGGCACGGCGACAACGTGGCGGAGGCGGTCAGCCGGGCGATCGAGATCGCGACCGGCGGCCGCCCGGGACCGGTGCTGCTGGACATTCCGAAGGACGTTCAAGCGGCTCCGCACGTGGCCGAGCCGCTCGCGGCGCCGACCGTTCCGTCGGCGGCGGTCGCGGCCTTCGGGGATGGCGAGCTGAAGCGCGCCGCCGGGCTGCTCCGGGAAGCCAGACGGCCCGTTCTCTACGGCGGCGGCGGTCTGATCTCGTCGGGCCCCGAAGCCTGTGCCGCCTTCACCCGTCTGGCTCGCGACTGGCATCTGCCGACGACGCTGACGCTGATGGGGCTGGGCGCACTCCCCGGCTCGGATCCGTGCTTCCTGGGCATGCTGGGCATGCACGGTACGCTGGAAGCGAACCTGGCCATGCATCACGCCGATCTCGTCATCTGTGTCGGAGCACGATTCGACGATCGGGTCACCAGCCGGCTCGCCGACTTCTGCCCCGGTGCCCGCAAGATCCATATCGACATCGATGCGGACAACCTGAACCGGCTGGTCCGTGTGGACGTCGGTCTGCAGGGCGACTGCGGGCGGGTGCTGCGCGAGCTGTCCCGGCTGCTGCCCTCGCCGCCGCGACCGGACCGGCTGGCGCCGTGGTGGGACCGCATCGCCGGCTGGCGGGCGCACCGCTGTCTCGATTTCACGCCGCGCACCGACGTGATTCTGCCGCAGCAGTTGATGCGCGCGCTGCAGGACGGGTTGGCAGGCCGCGACCCGATCGTGACCACCGACGTGGGGCAGCACCAGATGTGGGCCGCGCAACATCTGCGGATCGAGTCGCCGCGAAGCTGGCTCACGTCCGGAGGCGCCGGGACGATGGGATACGGCCTGCCGGCCGCCATCGGCGCGCAGATCGCCCATCCCGATCGGCTGGTGGTCTGCGTGAGCGGCGACGCGTCGATCCTGATGAACATCCAGGAGCTGTCCACCGCCGTTCAGCACGGGGCGAACGTGAAGGTGGTGCTCTCCAACAACGGCTGCATGGGCATGGTCCGTCAGTGGCAGCAGCTCTCCTACGGAAATCGCCTGAGCCATAGCTGGACCGCCGCATTGCCGGACTTCACCGCTCTCGCCAACGCGTTCGGTTGGGGCGCGGCCAGCGTCGCCTCGCCCGAAGAGCTGCCGGGTGCGCTCAACGCCTGCCTGACGCATGCCGGACCGTTCTTCCTGGACGTTCGCGTGGCCGCCCAGGAGAACTGCTACCCGATGGTGCCGTCGGGCGCGGGTCACCATCAGGTGATGCTGGCCGATGGCGTCTTGTTCGACGAATAGAGCCCAGATGCAGAACGTCGCGTTGGATGACAAGTACACGGCGCGCGCGGGCCGTATCTATCTGAACGGCATCCAGGCGCTGGTTCGTCTGCTGCTGGAGCAGAAGCGGAGAGATGCCGCGGCCGGTCTGCGCACCGCCGGCTTCGTATCGGGCTATCGGGGTTCGCCGCTAGGCGGGCTGGACGAAGCGCTGTGGGCCGCCGAGCCGCATCTGCAGGCGCACGACGTCAAGTTCCTGCCGGGCATCAACGAAGAGCTGGCGGCCACCGCGGTCTGGGGAACCCAGCAGGTGCATCTGACCGGCGGCAGTCTCTACGACGGCGTGTTTGCGATGTGGTATGGCAAGGCGCCGGGGGTCGATCGCTGCGGTGATGTGTTCAAGCACATGAGCCATGCGGGCACCGCCGCCAGGGGCGGCGTGCTGCTCGTCGCGGGCGACGACCATGGCGCCTACTCCTCGACGCTTCCGAATCAGAGCGACCATCTGTTCGCCGCGTCGATGATCCCGGTGCTCTATCCGGACTCGGTCGCGGAGTATCTGCAGCTCGGCCTGCACGGCTTCGCGATGTCGCGGTTCGCGGGGCTGCCGGTCGGCTTCAAGGCGCTGGCCGACACGGTGGAATCGTCCTCTTCGATCGACATCGTCGATGCCGATGCGGCGCCGCTGCTGCCGACGGATTTCCCGTTCCCGCCCGGCGGCGTCCATGCGCGGCTGTCGACGGACACGCTGGGCGTGCAGGCGCGCAAGCAGGAGGCGGTGCTGCAGGATGCGCGCATCTATGCGGCCATCGCGTACGCTCGCGCCAATCGGCTGAACCGCATCGTGCGCGACGCGCCGCAGGCGCGCTTCGGCATCATCGCCTCCGGCAAGTCGTACCGTGACGTGCTGGAGGCGCTGGCGGTGCTGGAGCTGGACGAAGCCGGCTGCCGCCGGCTGGGGATCCGGCTCTTCAAGGTGAGCATGCCCTGGCCGCTCGAGCCGGAATCGGTTCGGGAATTCTCTCTCGGCCTGCGCGAGATCCTGGTCGTCGAGGAAAAGCGCCAGGTCATCGAATATCAGTTGAAGGAGCAGTTGTACAGTTGGCGCGAGGATGTCCGTCCCCGCGTCGTCGGCAAGTTCGACGATCAGGGAGAATGGGTGGCCCCCCGCGGACGCTGGCTGCTGTCGGCCAAGGCCGATCTGACCGTGGCGCAGATCGCGGAGGTGATCGCCGGGCGCCTGACGGCGCTGCTACCGGATGTCGATCTCGCTGCGTCGCTGACGCGGCCGGCGTCCTTGGCGGGCGCGCGGGAATCCGCTGCGCAGACGGCGCCCAGGCCGGCGTGGTACTGCTCCGGCTGCCCGCACAACGCCTCCACCCGCGTGCCGGACGGCAGCCTCGCGCTGGCGGGGATCGGCTGCCACGTGATGGCCACCGCCATCTATCCGGAGGACAACCGCACGACGACGCAGATGGGCGGCGAGGGCGCCCCCTGGCTGGGGCAAGCCTGGTTCTCCGAGCGCACGCATGTGTTCGCCAACCTCGGTGACGGCACCTACTACCATTCCGGTTCGCTGGCGGTGCGCGCCGCGGTGGCGGCGGGCGTCGACATCACGTACAAGATCCTGTTCAACGACGCGGTCGCGATGACGGGCGGCCAGCCGGTGGATGGCCCGTTGACCGTTCCGCGCATCGCGCGGCAGCTCGCCGCCGAGGGCGTGCGCCGTATCGCGCTGGTCGCCGAGCAGCCGGAGCGCTGGGGCAACGGCTCGGCGCTCGGGTTGCAGGCATCCGACGTGGCGCTGACCATCCATCCTCGCGACGAGCTCGATGCCGTCCAGCGGCAACTGCGAAGTCATCGCGGTGTGTCGGTACTGATCTACGACCAGGTCTGCGCGGCGGAGAAGCGGCGACGCCGGAAGAAGGGCGAGTTCCCCACCATCGGCCGGCGTGTGTTCATCAACGACCGGGTGTGCGAGGGGTGCGGCGATTGCGGCATCCAGTCGAACTGCACGTCGCTGCTGCCGCTGGCGACCGGCCTGGGCAACAAGCGCATGGTGGACCAGTCATCGTGCAACGGCGATCTGTCGTGCCTGCGGGGTTTCTGTCCGAGCTTCGTCAGCGTGCAGGGCGGCGAGCCGCGCCGATCGAGAAGGGCGCAGAGCGCCGCCGCGCCGCCGCCGCTGCCGCCCGCCCCGCAGCCCGCGCCGCTGAACGGTTTGCACAACATCCTCATCACCGGCATCGGTGGAACCGGCGTCATCACGGTGGGCGCCCTGATCGGCATGGCCGCGCATCTCGAAGGCAAGGGCGTGTCGGTGCTCGACATGACCGGCATGTCCCAGAAGAACGGCGCCGTCACCTCGCATGTCCGGCTCGCGTCCGATCCGTCGCGCCTGCTCGCGCAGCGCATTCCGGAGGGCCAGGCCGACCTGGTGCTCGGTTGCGATCAGTTGACCGCGGCCGCCGCCGACGCGGTGGCGCGCATGCAGCCGGGCCGCACGGTCGCCGTCGTGAACGCGGCACAGCAGCCGACCGGCCGCTTCGCACAGGACGGCGACTGGGCATTTCCGGCGGGGCGCATCGGTGACGTGCTCGCGGCGGCGACCGGCGGGCGGGTGGAGTTCGTCGAGGCCACGGCGCTGGCGACGAGCCTGTTCGGCGACGCGATCACCGCCAACCTGTTCCTTCTGGGCTATTCGTTCCAGCGCGGCTACGTGCCGCTGGCGGCCGGGTCGCTGCAGCAGGCGATCGTCATCAACGGCGCGGCCGTCAGAACCAATCTGGATGCATTCGATTGGGGCCGGCGCGCAGCGGTCGATCTCGCGGCCGTGCAACGTGTGGCGCTGCCCGAGCGGCGGATCTCATGGCTGCCGGACCGATCACTCGATTCGATCGTCGCGGAGCACCGGCAGTACCTGAAGGCCTACCAGAACGATGCCTATGCCGCCGACTACGTCCGGCGTATCCGGCGACTGGCCGACACCGAGAAGCGGATCCACGGCACCGACAGGCTGGCGCGCAGCGTCGCGCGGAATCTCTTCAAGCTGATGGCTGCCAAGGACGAATACGAGGTCGCCCGTCTCTACACCGACGGCCGCTTCGAAGAGCGGTTGCGCGAGCAGTTCGAGGGTCGTTTGCGCGTCTCCTACCATCTGGCGCCGGGCTGGCTGCCCCGGCGCGATCCTTCGTCGAAGATGACCTTCGGCCCGTGGTTGCGGCCGCTGCTGGTGGGGCTGGCTGCACTTCGCGGGCTGCGCGGCACCTGGCTCGATCCCTTCGGCCATACCGGCGAACGTCGCGAGGAACGCCGGCTTCTGAACGAGTATCGCGATCTGGTGGAGCGGCTCAGCACCGATCTGCACAGGATGGACGCCGGGATCGCGATGAAGCTGGCCGGGTTGCCCGAGAAGATTCGCGGCTTCGGCCATGTGAAGTCGCGCGCCGCCGCTGAAGCCGGAAAGATCCGGCAGGAGCTGATGCCGCGCCTCGTCATCCAGGAACCTTCCCGACAGACCGCGGTTCCCGCCATCGACCGTCGTTCGACGGTCGGCAGCCGGGAGGAGGGCGGGGTTGACTGAAGGGGGCCGGCTCACCGCCGGCAAGCCGCCAGCTCCCGCATCTCCAGCGGCGACAGCGGGGCCGATTTCACCGCCCGGGCCTGCAGCCGCGTGCAGCGCCGCTCACGCTCCTTGGGGCTAAGGTGGGACAGGTCCGGCATCGCGATCTGAGGGGACGTGCCGGCAGCAAACTGTTCGGCTGCTGTCGGGGGCCGCGGAGTGGCCACTGCCACCGGTGGAGGCAGATACCTCGGCAATCCGCCGTAACCGATGCCGCCGCCAACGGGTCTGTTGTTGTACGGCAGCGCGCCGCTCGGGTCCCAGCCGGGGTAGTGCCGGGCGATGCCGGGGCCATCGGGCTCCGGGCCTTGCCCGCCGCGACCGTCTGCGGGCCGCACGGCATCGGCGGTCCGCACGGCATCGGCGGCGGCAATCGGAGCCGGAGTCGCCGCCGGACCTGCTGCCGCCGCATTTGCTGCCGGACCCGACGCCGGACTGCGGGCTTCCCGTTGCGCCGCTTCGAGCTGCCGGCGCGTCTGCTCCAATTCCGCCTCCAGCCGGTCGACCCGCGCAAGCCGGGCCGCATCGGGCTGCGTGGGATCGGCCGGTGCCGGGTTGAAGCTGAAGTTGACGGTCAGCGAGGTGTTGACCCAGGGAACCTGGCGCTGGTTGGTGTCGCGCAGCACCTTGACCCGCACGTTCTTGAACATCTGCTCGATCTCGAGCCCGGGCTTCATCATCTCGTCGACCAGGTGCCTGGTGTACAGACTGTTGGTACCGGCCGGGCCATCTTCGGCGGGTGCCCCCGGCGCCGACGCATACGCGATCAGGGTGCCGCGTGCCGCCATCTCGGCCAGCCCCGCGGACGCACGGATGTTGCGGGTTCGCGCACCGAACGGATTGTCCCGGCAGGCGTCGAGGATCACCACACGCGCCTTGCCGGCGGCCTGGTCCAGCCTGCTGATGAAGATGTCTTCGATGTCGATCGAATCGTCCTTCACTTCCTCCTGATCACGCAGGTTCAGATCGACCGGCAGCAGGTAGTTGCGCCCGTCGATCTGCATCCCGTGGCCGGCGTAGTAGAACACCGCGACGCCGTCGCTGTCGCTGTTCGTCTTCCTGGCGAAATCGCGCAGCACTCGCCGGAATTCGCGTACGCCGAGATTCAGGTGCTCATCGACCTGAAAGCCCAGCTTGCGAAGATTTCCCGACACCAGGCGGGCGTCATTGACCGGGTTCGGCAGCGGCACGCTCGGATAGCTCCCGTTGCCGACGACCAGCGCGATGCGTTTCTGAGCGGCGGTGTCGCGGCTGGCCGCAGGGCGTTCCTGGGTCCGCGCCGAAGAAGCCTGAGCAGCAACCGTCGCCGTCTGACCGGCGAGAAACAGCACCATCAGCCATTCGATCCAACCCGGTCGGGCTCGCATCGTCGTCCAGCGCTCATTGCCTGTATCCGGAGTCCAATCTACCGCCAACCCTCGCGCGTGTGCAATGGGGGGGATTCCTATTCAATGCGGGAGATCCCCGCACGAGCCCGTCTCGTCACGGCGCGCCCGGCGGCAGTCCCAGGCGCTGGAACGCTTCGGGCGGAGCATCGTTCCTGCGCATCACCTCGGCCATCTGGCGCTGCAACCGCTGCTCGATCGCCGCATCCCGGAACGGATGATTCTGGGCGTAGTCGTTCTGCAGGTCGTACAGCACGGTGGTGGTGTCCTCGTAGCCGCCTCCCTGACCCTGATGCCCGCTCGGCTGGCCCTTGTCGTTGCGCCGGGCCGGCACCTTCAGCACAGGCGCGCCCTGCGTGAACGAGAACGGCGGCACGAGCTGGGCGCCGCGCAGTTCGTCCAGATGGAACCAGCTCTTCATGTGCATCGGCATCAGCGTGTACTCGTACAGCATCTGCCGCGTCATGTCTTCGGGATAGAGGAAATAGGTGTAGCGGCCGTCGGTGGCATTCGTGCCCGCGCCGAACATGCCGTACAGCGCGACCTCGCGCACGGCGCGGTCCTCGGCGAGCAGCGGCAGCAGGTCATGCCCTTCGCAGGACGGCGGCACCTTCACGCCGTGCAAGGACAGCAGCGTGGGCATCAGGTCGATCGTCTGCGTCAGCGCCTTGCGCCGGGTACCTGCCTGCCCGGCATGATCCGGATGATGGATGATCAGCGGAATGTGCGCGATCTCGTTGAAGAACGGCATGCGGTTCTTGCCCCACCAGTCATGTTCGGCGAGCAGGAAGCCATGATCGGTGGTCAGCACCACCGCGGTGTTCTTCCACATGTCGTGGCGGTCGAGATAGTCGAGCAGCCGCCCGAAGTATTCGTCGCACATCGCGACCAGCGCGGCGTAGTTGGCTCGCAGCTCGGCGGTTTCCGGCTCCGACTCCTCCAGCCGCTTGTAACGGGGCCAGTCGAGGACAGGCCCGGCGTAGTCGGTGCGGTAGGCCTCGCGGAAGCGCGCCGGCGCGCAGAACGGCTCATGCGGATCGAAGCACTCGAGGTGCAGCAGCCAGTCATCGGCGTCGCGGTTGCGATCGAGGAACTCGAACCCCGCTTCGAACGTGCGCGGGCAGCAGTAGTCCTCCTCGCGCGTCATCGCATCACGGTTCACCATCGCCTGCAGCCGGCCGTCGTTCTTTCCGGCCGGCTGCTGCATCGGGTGATACTGCTCGCGATAGCGCGCAAGCGGCGGCTTGACCAGCGCCTTCCACTTGTCCCATTCCTGGCCGCGGATGAACTCCCAGGTCGAGTAGCGGTTGTGATAGGTGGAGCCGCCGTCCTCCCAGTAGTGATAGTGATCGGACACCAGATGGGTGTAGACGCCGGCGGCGACCAGTGTCTGTGCGAACGACTGGTCGAACGGCTCCAGCGGGCCCCAGCTACGGTGCAGGAAGTTGTGCCGCCCGGTGTGCATCTCCCGCCGTGCCGGCATGCACGGCAGGCTGCCGACGAAGTGATTGTCGAAACTCACCGCGCGCTGCGCGAAGCGCGTGAAGCCGGGCGTCGCGATGCGGGTGCCGCCGTAGCTCTGCAGCGCGTTGCGCATCAACGAGTCGAACAGAACGAAGATCGTGCGCATGCGCGCTCACTCCACCTTGATGTTGGCGGTCTGGACGATCTTGACCCAGCGTGCCAGGTCGCCGGCGACGATCTTGCCGAACGACTCCGGCGTTCCGCCGGCATCGGCGGCGACGATGCCGTTCTTCTCCATGCCGGCGCGGACTTCGTCGATCTTCAAGGCGGCAGCGGACTCTGCCGCCAGACGGGTCACCACGTCGCGCGGCGTGCCGGCCGGCGCCAGCAGGCCGATCCACTGGTCGGTATCGAAGCCGGGCGCGCCCGACTTTGCCATCGTCGGCACGTCGGGCAGGAAGCGCAAGGGCCGCGGGCTTGCCACGGCGAGCGGCAGCACCTTGCCGGCCTGAATCTGCGGCAGGGCCACCGCGGCGTTGGCGAACTGGAAGTCGATCAGTCCGGCGACCTGGTCGATCATCGCCGCCGGCGCGCCCTTGTACGGGACATGAACGGCGTTCACGCCGAACTGTGCCTTGAACCATTCGCCGGACAGGTGGGCCGGGCTGCCGTTGCCGGCGGACGCGAAGTTCAACTTGCCGGGCTGCTCCCTTGCGCGTCTGACCAGGTCGCCGACCGACCGGATGCCCTTGGCCGGCGTCACCACCAGAATCATCGGGGCGGAGGCCAGCAGCGCGACCGGTTCGAAATCGGCGATCGGATCGAACGGCTGCCTGATGCTCAGGGCCTTGTTGATGCAGATCGCGCTGGTGGTCACGCACAGCGTCTGGCCATCGGGCGCCGCCTTGGCCACCGCGTCGGCGCCGATGGCACCGCCGGCGCCCAGCTTGTTGTCGATGACGAACGATTGCCCCAGCGCCTGCTGCACCTTGCCGAACACCAGGCGGGCCGGAATGTCGACGACGCCGCCGGTGGGCCAGGGCACGACCACCTTCCCCGGCCGATCCGGCCAGGCGGCGAAGGCGGGCAGGCACGACGCGGACAGGGCCGCCAGAAGGCCGCGGCGCGTCGGATTCACGCCGGCGATGCGGCTCGGAAAGTGCTTCGTCATTCTCGTCTCCTGGAATCGATTCGAGTCACGACGGAAAGCCCTGGCGGACGGGTGCTTCATCGTGCTCGTCCCCGGGCTGCTCGCCGCGGGCCGGTATCTCCCCCCGCAGCAGCGCGGCGCCGCGCTCGCCGATCATGATCGACGCAGCGTTGGTGTTGGCCGATACCATCGCCGCCATCACCGACGCATCGACCACGCGCAGCCCGCGCACGCCCTGCACGCGCAGGTCCGGCGTCACCACCGCCTGCGGGTCGCCGCCCATGCGGCAGGTGCCGCACGCGTGAAAGACCGTGCCGCCATGGCGTGCGGCGAAGTCCAGCAGCTCCGCATCCTCGCGAGCCTGCGAGCCCGGCAGCACTTCCCCGTCGACCAGGTCGCGGAAGGCGGGCTGCCGATAGATGTCGCGCAGCATCCGTATGCCGGCCACGACCGTCTTGCGGTCCAGATCGGTAGCCAGATAGTTCGCCTGAATGCGGGGCGGCTCGAACGGGTCGGTGCCGACGATGCTCACCCGGCCTCGAGAGGTCGGACGGCACTGCGAGGCGGTGGCGGTGAAGCCCGAGAAGCGGTGCAGCGGGTCGCCGGGCTTGTCTACCGACAGAGGCATCACGTTGAACTGCATGTCGGATCGTCCCCCCTGGGCGTGCCCGGTGCGTGCGAAACCTCCCACCTGCCCTGCGCCCACCGTCAGCGGGCCACGGTTGAACAGCAGCCACTGCGCACCCATCGCGGCGAGCGCAAGCGGATTGCGAACCTGATCGTTCAGCGACCGGCGATCTTTCAGCCGCACGATCGTGCGCGCCTGGAAATGGTCCTGCAGATTGGCACCCACGTCCGGCGCATCCAGCCGTACGTCGATCCCCAGGCCGCGCAGCAGCGCGGCCGGGCCGATGCCGGACAACTGCAGGATCTGCGGCGACTGAATGGCGCCCGCGCTCAGGATGACTTCACGGTCCACGGTCGTCACTCGCCTGTGCCCCCCGTGAATCCACTCCACACCGGTGGCGCGGTCTCCGGTGAACAGCACGCGGCTGACGTGCGCGGCCGTGACCACCGTGAGGTTCGGCCGCGAGCGCACCGGGCGCAAGAAAGAAACGGAACTGCTCGACCGCCATCCGCCGCGGATGCTGAGCTGGTAGCACCCGACACCGTATTCGGATTCGGCGTTGAAGTCTGGGTTGTAGGGCAGTCCTAGCTGCCGGCCCGCCTCGACCCATCGCTCGCAATACGCGTGGTTGTTGCGCAGGTCGGAAACCCCCAGCTCGCCGCCCTTGCCGTGGTAGGGCCCGGCCGGTCCTGCGTAGTCCTCGGATCGCTTGAAGTAGGGCAGCACGGCGCGGTAGTTCCAGCCGGTCGCCCCCAGCCGCTCCCAATCGTCGTAGTCGGCGTGCTGGCCTCGGATGTAGATCAGTCCGTTGATCGAGCTGGATCCACCCAGAATCCGGCCGCGCGGCCATCTGATGACGCGGTCCGCAACGTGCTCGCCGCCCTCGGCATCGAAGATGCGGGAAAAGCGTTCGTCGTAGATCGTCTTGAAGTAGCCCACCGGCAACCGCAACCAGAAGTTCCGGTCCTCGCCTCCCGCCTCCAGCAGCAGGACCCGAACGCCGGGATCCGCCGTCAGCCGATTGGCCAGAACGCAGCCGGCCGATCCTGCGCCGACGATGACGTAGTCGTAGTTTCCGAGGTC
>OEIU01001801.1_pt1 | contig 12721 bp, 13 predicted proteins | sample 1539221 | NCBI WGS metagenome assembly OEIU01 (sample SAMN03792071, study PRJEB22550) | activated sludge metagenome | feature: wastewater treatment plant; material: activated sludge; isolation source: Wastewater treatment plant of a petroleum refinery complex | place: Argentina: Zarate | collected...
CTGCGGGCGCGGTGTCTTGAACGGGGCGCCGAGCCGGGCCAATCATGCGGCATGGTGGACCGCCGCGCCCTCGCACGAATCGCCAGTGCCGCAACCGTGCTGACGATGGGAGGTGTCGGCTATGCCGCCCTCGCGCGCAGCCGCAATCCCTATTACCGCGGGCCGGTCACGGACCATTTCGACGGCGTGCGCTTCCACCGGCCGGGCCACGATCCCGAGAAGGGCCTGCTGGAATTGGCGCGCTGGCAGCTCAGCCGCGCGCGCGGACGCGGCTCCTGGCCGGCGCGCTTTCCGAGCCCCTTCGCGGCCTATCCCGCCGAGCGGGTCGAAGGGCTCCGCGTGACGCTGGTCGGCCACGCGACGATCCTCGTCCAGGCCGCCGGCCTCAACATCCTGGTCGATCCCGTCTGGTCCGAGCGCGTAAGCCCGACCCGCTTCGCGGGCCCCCGGCGGGTCAATCCGCCGGGAATTGCCTTCGACGACCTGCCGCCGGTCGACGCCGTCCTCGTGACGCATAACCATTACGACCATCTCGACGTCGTCACGATCGGGCGGCTGTGGGAGCGCGACATGCCCCGCATCGTCGCCCCGCTCGGCAACGACACGATCATCCGCGCCTATGAGGACGCGGCGGCGGTCGACACGCTCGACTGGGGGGGCGGCCTCGATCTCGGCGAGGGCGTGAGCCTGCATCTGGAGCCGGCCAACCACTGGTCGGCGCGGGGCGTCAACGACCGCCGGATGGCGCTCTGGGGGGCGTATGTGCTGAAGACGCCGCGCGGCACCCTCTATCTGGCGGGCGATACGGGCTATGGCGACGGGGACATCTTCCGCGCGGTCCCGGAGCGGCACGGGCCGGTGCGCCTCGCCTGCCTGCCGATCGGGGCCTACGAGCCCCGCTGGTTCATGCAGCCCCAGCACATGAACCCGGCCGATGCGGTCATGGCTTTCCGCGGCCTCGGCGCGCAGGAGGCCATCGGCATCCATTGGGGCACCTTCCAGCTCACCGACGAGGGCATCGAGCAGCCCCCGGCCGATCTCGCCGCCGCGTTGGCGGAGGCCGGCATCGCGCCGGAACGCTTCGCCGCCTTTCGGCCGGGCCAGGTCTGGGAGGGGTGACGGGCTCTATTTCGGCTGCACGAAGATATTGACTTCCATGGTCTCGTCGGCCGGGTCGGCGACGTCGTTGACGAATTCCTCCATGAAGGCGTCGCGCGCCACGATGTCCTTCGCCTCCAGATAGGTGGTGATGGTCTCGTAGGTGCTGTCGATGTCGTCATAGGCCCCCTTGTGGACGAAGCGGAAGGCTTTGCCGGAGGGCGTCTCGCCGAAGCGCATGTCCTTGGCGAGATCGGCGGGCGGGGTCGCGGGCGGCGCCGCGATCGGGATCATGGCGTCGAACTTGAAATTGTCGTCGGTGGGCTGCGTATAGAGGGCGAGAGGACGCCCGGCCGGCGCGATGCCGAGCCGCGCGAGCTCGCTCTCGAGGCTCGCGAAGGCGGCGCGCAGGTTCTTCAGCCCGTTGTCCCAGTCGCTGGTGCCCGAGAGGATCAGGACGGGCTTCGAGACCAGCATCACCTCGTCCATATTGGCCGGATCGCCGGCCTCGGGCAGGAGGGTAGGGCGCGAGGATGGCGCCGGGCTCGCCGGGGCGGGGCTCGCGGATTCCTGCGCCAGGAGCCATGTCGGCGCGAGCGATGCCGCCGCGACGGCGCAGGCCGCCACGACGAAGGTTCGACGACTGGCGCTCATCCGTGATCCTTTCGCGGCCGCGCCCCTGGCGACAGCCGCATTGCCGTCAGATATACGATACCCGTGGGAATGTTCCCATCGGCGGCTGCAATCCTGCGAGATTTTCCCGAGAACCGCGATGAGTCTCCTGGCCGGAAGGCGCTATCTCAAGATGAACGGTCTCGGCAACGAAATTGTCGTCGTGGACCTGCGCGGCGCGCCGGGGGAGATCGCGCCGCAGGAGGCGGTCGCGGTCGCCGCGCGCCCCGAGAGCGGTTTCGACCAGCTCATGGCGATCCACGATCCGCTCGCTCCCGGCGCCGACGGGCGCCTCCTCATCTACAACCCGGACGGCTCGCGCGCGGGCGCCTGCGGCAACGGCACGCGCTGCGTCGCCTGGGCCATGATGGAGGACCGCGAGATGGCGCGTCCGCAGGGAGACGGCCTCCTGCTCCAGAGCGATGCCGGGCTCCTGTCCGTCACCCGGCTCGGCGCCGATCTCTTCACGGTGGATATGGGGCCGCCGCGGCTGCGCTGGGACGAGATCCCGCTCGCCGAGCCCTTCGCCGATACGCGCGCGATCGAGTTGCAGATCGGGCCGATCGACGCGCCGGTGCTGCATTCGCCCTCCGTCGTGAGCATGGGCAATCCGCACGCGATCTTCTGGGTCGAGGATCCGGCCGCCTATGATCTCGCGCGGCTCGGCCCGATGCTGGAGAACCATCCGATCTTTCCCGAGCGGGCCAATATCTCGCTCGCGGCCGTGCGCGCGCCCGACCGTATCGAGCTGCGCGTCTGGGAACGCGGGGCGGGCCTCACCCGCGCCTGCGGGTCTGCGGCCTGCGCGGCGCTGGTCGCCGGGGCCAGGAGGCGCCTCACCGGCCGGCGCGCCACCGTGACCTTGCCCGGCGGCGATCTCCTGATCGAGTGGCGGGAATCGGACAGCCATGTCCTCATGACCGGCCCGGTCGAGCTGGAGCACGAGGGCGTCTTCCCCGCCGGGATGTCCGAGGGCGCCGGAACGTCCGGCCGGGCCGCCGGATGAGCATCGAGGTGCTGAGCTTCGGTTGCCGGCTTAACGGCGCCGAGGCCGAGACGATGCGCAGCCGCGCCGCGGCGGCGGGCCTCTCCGACCTCGTCATCGTCAATAGCTGCGCGGTCACGGTCGAGGCGGGGCGCCAGGTGCGCCAGGCCATCCGCCGCGCGGCGCGGCTGAGGCCGGAGGCGATCGTCGTCGTCGGCGGCTGCGGGGCGCAGGTCGAAACCTCCGCCTATGCCGCCATGCCCGAGGTCGCGGCCCTGCTCGGCAATGCCGAGAAGATGGAGCCCGCGATCTGGTCCCGCCTCGCGCAGGGGCGGCTCGGGCGCGTCGAGATCGGCGGCCTCGCCGGGGCGCGCAGGCTGGAGAGCGCGGCCAGCGATGCCGGCGCCGGGCGGGTCCGGGTCTTCGTCGAAATCCAGAACGGCTGCGATCATTCCTGCACCTTCTGCACCATCCCGGCGGGAAGGGGCCGGTCGCGCTCGGTCCCGGCGGAGGCCGTGACCGGCACTGTGCGGGCGGCCGTTGCGGGCGGCGCGCGCGAGGTGGTGCTGACCGGGGTCGACATCACCGCCTATGGCCGCGATCTCGGCGCGGGAGCGACGCTCGGCCGCCTCGTCAAGGCGATCCTCGCCGAGGTGCCGGAATTGCCGCGGCTGCGTCTCTCCTCGATCGATTCGGTCGAGGCGGATGACGACCTTTTCGACGCCATGGCCGGTGAGACGCGGCTGATGGCGCACCTGCATCTTTCGCTCCAGGCCGGCGACGATCTCGTCCTCAAGCGCATGAAGCGGCGCCATTCCCATGCCGATGCCGTGCGCTTCTGCGAGGAGATGCGGAGGGCGCGGCCGGGCATCGTCTTCGGGGCCGACCTGATCGCGGGCTTTCCGACCGAGAGCGAGGCGATGTTCCGGCGCAGCCTCGATCTCGTCGAATCCTGCGGCCTGACCCATCTGCACGTCTTCCCCTATTCCCCGCGCCCCGGAACCCCCGCCGCCCGCATGCCGGCGGTGCCGCGCGAGGAGGTGCGCGAGCGGGCCGCGCGGCTCCGCCGGGCCGGCGAGGAGGCGCTGTCGCGACATCTCGCCGGAGAGGTCGGGCGGGTCAGGGAGGTGCTGGTCGAGGGGAGCGGCCTCGCGCGCACCGAGGGATTCGCCATGGTGCGTCTCGCGCGGCCCGCCCCGAAGGGAGCGCTCGGCCCCGCTTTCGTCACGGGCCGCACGGAGGGCGCGCTCCTGGCCGAGTTCATGCCGGAGACGGCTCCGGCCGGCTAATCGGGACCGCGCTCGATCCGCGCGATCGCGGCGGCGAGCGGGGCCGGCGCGGGGGCCTCCGCGACGACGGGCGGTTTTTTTGGGTAGAGCGGCAGGCTGATCCGGCGTGCATGCAGCATCAGCGGCCCCGGTCCCCGGCCGTAGCGGCGATCGCCGAGGATGGGCCAGCCGGAGGCGGCGCAATGGACGCGGAGCTGATGCGTCCGCCCCGTGACGGGGGCAAGTTCCAGCCAGGAGAGGGGGCCGGCCGAGGCGAGGAGCCGCCAGCGCGTGACCGCGGGCTTCCCCCGTGGATCAGGGCGCATGCGCCGCCCGCCGGTGCCCGGTGCCTCCTCCGCGAGGGGCAGGTCGATCGTTCCGGCCGCCTCGCGCGGCACGCCCTCGACCACGGCCCAGTAGAGTTTCTCGGCCTGTCCCGCCGCGAAGAGCGAGGAGAGGCGCGCGAGGGCGCGCGGATGCCGCCCCAGCACCAGGCAGCCGGAGGTCTCGCGATCCAGCCGGTGAGCCAGTTCGGGCCGCCGGGGAAGCCCGAAGCGCAAGTCGTCGAGCCAGTCGGTCAGGGTCTCGCGCTGCAGCGCGCCGCGCTCGCGATGGACCGGCAGGCCGGCCGGCTTGTCCAGAATCAGCATCAAGGCATCGCGATAGAGCAGGCGAGCCATTATGGTGGCCGTATCCATGCCGCCGGAGCTACGCTCGCAGAGGCGGTGCCGCAAGGAAGCGTGATGACGTTGCAAGGCCGCAAGCCCGGCTGGCTCCTGAACAAGATTCTCGGCAGGAAGGAGGAGCCCGGCGCGCCCGCCGCCTCCGAGACTCCGCCCCCGGACCGGGATGTCTCCCCCCATGCCGGGGAGGCCGAGGCGGCTCCTCGGGCCGCGCAGGATGACGATGCGTCTCCGGTTCGGGGCCCCGCCGGGACGCCTCGGGACGGGGAAGGGGAGAGCCTCCGGCCGCCCCCGGACGTCGAAGACGAGGTCGAGGCATCCGCTCCGGCCGAGCCGTCGCCGGGCGTTCCGTCTCCGCTCCCGGAGGAGGAGCCGCCCGCGCCGGTGGCGGTCGAGCCCCTGCCCGAGGCGGCTCCGGCTGCGGAAGCGCCGCCTCCCGCCGAGAAGAAGCGCGGCTGGCTGCGCCGTCTCGCGGACGGCATGCGCCGCACCTCCTCGGCGATCGGGGACGGCGTCTCCTCGCTCTTCACCAAGCGCAAGCTGGACCGCGCCACGCTGGAGGACCTGGAGGATATCCTGGTCGGGGCCGATCTCGGCATCGAGACCGCGAGCCGGATCACGGAGGCCGTCGCCGCCGGCCGCTACGATCGTGAGATCGAGCCGGAGGAGGTCAAGGCGATCATGGCCGGCGAGATCGAGAAGGTGCTGGCGCCCGTCGCCGAGCCTCTCGTCATCGACCGTTCGCGCAAGCCCTTCGTGCTGCTGATGGTCGGCGTGAACGGGGCCGGCAAGACGACGACGATCGGCAAGCTGGCGCAGAAGTTCCGCCGCGACGGCCTCGCGGTCACGATCGCGGCCGGCGACACCTTCCGCGCCGCCGCCATCGAGCAGCTCAAGGTCTGGGGCGAGCGGGTCGGAGCGCCCGTCATCGCGCGGGCCCAAGGCTCGGATGCCGCGAGCCTCGCCTACGAGGCCCTGGAAGAGGCGCGCGGGCGCGGGGCGGACGTGCTGATGATCGACACCGCCGGGCGGCTCCAGAACAAGGCCGGGCTGATGGCGGAGCTGGAGAAGATCGTGCGCGTGCTGCGCAAGATCGATCCCGACGCTCCCCATGCGACTTTGCTGGTCCTCGACGCCACCGTCGGCCAGAACGCGCTCTCGCAGGTCGAGCTGTTCCGCAAGGCCGCCGACGTGTCGGGCCTCGTCATGACCAAGCTCGACGGCACCGCGCGCGGCGGCATCCTGGTCGCGCTCGCGGCCAAATTCGGCCTGCCGGTGCATTTCATCGGCGTCGGCGAGGGCGTCGAGGACCTGGAGCCCTTCACCGCCCGCGACTTCTCCCGCGCCATTGCCGGGCTGGAGGGGTAGCGGCGGCCCTCAGCCGGCCAGGGCGGATTCGATATCGGTTTGCGCGAAATCGCCGCCCTTGTAGAGGAGCGGCGTGCGCAGCGACGGTGCCCCTGCCCGTGCGGCGTTTCAACTCGCGCACCCGCTCCTCGGCTTCCCTGTTCTTGATGTTAATGGACACGGGCGGCTCGCACCCGCACCAATCCGCAGGACATTCGATGGACGAACCCGGCCCCTCGCGCCTCAACCCGCTCGCCAAGCTCGCGCTGGAACTCGGGCCGCTGGTGCTGTTCTTCCTCGCCAACGCCTATTCGGACCGCTTCGGCGTCCCGGCTGACCGGCGCATCTTCGTCGCGACCGGCCTCTTCGTGGTCGCAACCGTGATCGCGCTCGCGGTCCATTATCTCCTGGTCCGGCGCCTGCCGCTCATGCCCCTTGTGTCCGGGGTGGTCGTGGTGGTCTTCGGAGGGCTCACCATCGCGCTGCACGACGAGACCTTCATCAAGCTGAAGCCGACGATCGTGAATTCCCTCTTCGGCGCCTGCCTCCTCGGCGGCCTCGCCTTCGACAAGCCGCTGCTGCGCGTGGTGATGGATTCGATGTTCGAGCTGACGGAGGAGGGATGGCGCAAGCTCACCTTGCGCTGGGCGATCTTCTTCTTCGTGCTCGCGGGGCTCAACGAGATCGTCTGGCGCACGCAAACAACGGATGCCTGGGTGAATTTCAAGGTCTTCGGCATCATGCCGCTGACCGTCCTCTTCGCGCTCGCCCAGACGCCGCTTCTCATGCGCTACGAATTGAAGCGGGAGGGATGACGGGAGCTGTCAGGTCCCGGTCTCGAAATCGCCCGGCTGGGGCGGGGCGAGGGGCGTGAAGGCGCAGCGATCGGGCTTGAGGTCGATCAGCGGCGTGCCGTCGAGGCAGTCGAGCCCGCGCACCAGCACCGTGGACCCCTCGATGCCGACGAGGGCGGCGAGCGAGGTTCCGATGGGGTTCGGCCGCACCGGCGAGCGCAGCGAGAAGACGCCGCGCACGGTCCCGTCGCTCCGCGGACTTTGCAGCAGGAGGTCGCGGCGTGAGCGGTCGAGCCAGTACAGCACCTCGACCCTCTCGTAGCCTTCGAGCCCCGAAAGCCCCCCGGCCCAGGTCTCCCTCAGCTCGATCCGGCAGACCGGCCCGTCGAGCCGCCCCTGGCGCGGGCAGAGGAGCCGGTCCGTCCAGGGCGTGCGGATCGTGCCGATGAAGACGAGGCCGGCATCGGTTGCGGGCGGCATCTCGACCGCGACCTCGCCGGGGCGGATTTCGTTCCTGCGGACCATGGCGTCAGGGCTCGCGGGTGACGGCGATCCCGATCGCCCCGCCCGAATCGCGGTTGACCTGCACGATCGCCTCGCCCGGCTCCAGCCGGAAGCGGACGCTCTTCCGCAGGCCCGGACAGGCGCGCGCCCCCGTGAAAGCATCCGCGCCGCGATAGGCGCCGTCCTGGATCACGTCGAGCCAGCCGTCCGAATCGAGCGTCACCCGGTAGAGGCCGGCCTCGGGAATCGAGACGGTCGTGAAGGCGGCGAAAGATTGCGGCGCGCGAGGCGCGCGCTCGGGCGGCTTCGGCAGCGCCGCCTCGGCCATCGGCCTGAGGCCCAGACGCCGCGCGAGGGGCGGGGCGGCCTGCTCCGTTCCGTCCGACGCCAGCAGGGCGCGCTCGGCATCGAGGTTCCAGGCAAGGCGCCCGCATCCCGCCTCCTGCGCGAAGGCGCCCGTGGCCGCGAGGAAAAGCAGCCCGCCGAGGGCGGCCCGGATCATTCGACCGCGACCATCACGTCGGACGCCTTCACGACGGCCCAGGCGTTCTGGCCGACGGCGAGGCCGAGTTCGTCGACGGCCTCGTTGGTGATCGAGGCGGTGACGACGGAGCCGTTGCCGAGATCGATCCGCACATGGGCCGTGGTCGCGCCCTTGCGCAGCTCGACGACCTTTCCCTTCAGCTTGTTGCGGGCGGAAATCTTCATGTGACCGGCTCCCTCGCCGCGGCTTGCATGCGGCTTTGCCCCGACGCTATATCCGAGCAGATACGGTTATCAAAATCGGGAGATCGCGATGACGCCGAGGCGTGTCCTGCTCAAGCGTGCGCTCGGCGCAGTGGCTTTCGCCCTGGCGGGACTCCTCGCATCCGCCCCGGTCCTGGCGCAGGGGGGACCCGTCGTCTTCGCCGCGGCGAGCCTCAAGAACGCGCTGGACGAGATCGGAGCGGCCTGGGCCAAGGAGGGCAAGCCCCCCGTCAAGGTCTCGCTTGCGGCCTCCAACACCCTCGCCAAGCAGATCGAGCAGGGCGCCCCCGCCGATCTCTTCTTCTCGGCCGATCTCGACTGGATGGACTATCTCGCCGGCAAGAACCTGATCCGGCCGGAGACGCGCACGAACCTCCTGGCGAACAGCATCGTGCTGATCGCGCCGAAGGATTCGCCCGTCTCCCTCACGGTGGGCCAGGGCATGGATCTCGCCAAGGCGCTTGGCGACGGGCGCCTCGCCATGGGGAATGTCGATGCCGTGCCCGCCGGCAAATACGGCAAGGCCGCCCTGGAGAAGCTCGGCGCCTGGGCCGGCGTGAAGGACAGGATCGCCCAGGCCGAGAGCGTGCGCGCGGCCCTGCTCCTCGTCTCGCGCGGCGAGGCGCCGCTCGGCATCGTCTACGCGACCGATGCGGCGGCCGATCCGAAGGTCAAGGTCGTCGGCACCTTCCCGGCCGACAGCCATCCGCCGATCGTCTATCCGGTCGCGGTGCTGAAGGATGCGACGAGCGCCGACGCGGCCGCCTTCCTCGACTTCCTGCGCGGCCCGGCCGCGGCCGACGCCTTCCGCAGGCAGGGCTTCACGATCCTCGACAAGGCCCGCTCCGGCTCCTGAGACGTGACGGATCTGCTCCGCCCGGAGGAGTGGACCGCGCTGCGGCTGAGTCTCCTCGTGGCGACGGCGGCGACGATGGCGAGCCTCGGGCCCGGCCTCGCCATCGGCTATGTGCTGGCGCGCAAGCGCTTCTGGGGCAAGTCGGTGCTCGACGCCCTGGTGCACCTGCCGCTCATCCTGCCTCCGGTCGTCACCGGCTACATGCTGCTCCTCGGATTCGGCCGGCGTGGGCCGATCGGGGCCTTCCTCGAATCCGCCTTCGGCATTGTGCTCGCGTTCCGCTGGACGGGGGCGGTGCTGGCCTGCGGGGGGATGGGCTTCCCGCTGCTCGTGCGGGCGATCCGCCTCTCGATCGAGGCCGTGGACCGGCGGCTCGAAGACGCCGCGGCGACGCTCGGCGCGCCGCCGCCCTTCGTGTTCCTGGTCGTGACACTGCCGATGATCCTGCCGGGCATCCTGGCCGGGGCCATCCTCGCCTTTGCCAAGTCCATGGGCGAGTTCGGCGCGACCATCACCTTCGTCGGCAATATCGCGGGCGAGACGCAGACGCTCTCGGCGGCGATCTACACCTTCCTCCAGGTGCCGGGCGGGGAGGGGGGCGCCTTGCGGTTGACGCTCGTCTCGGTCGCGGTCTCGGTCGCGGCGCTGGTCGGCTCCGAATGGATGGCGCGCCGCATCGGCGGGCGGATCGCGCCGGCGTGAGCGCATGACCCTCGAGGTCGATCTCGCCCATGACCAGGGCGCGTTCCAGGTGCGAATGTCCTTCCGGGCGGGCGGCCGCCTCACCTGCCTTTTCGGCCGTTCGGGCGCGGGCAAGACGACCCTGGTCAACGCGATCGCCGGGCTCCTGCGGCCGCAGCGGGGGCGGATCGTGGCGGACGGGACGGTCCTGGTCGATACCGGGGCCGGTCTCTTCGTGCCGCCGCACCGGCGCCGCATCGGCTACGTCTTCCAGGAAGGGCGGCTCTTTCCGCATCTCAGCGTGCGCCGCAACCTTCTCTTCGGGCGCTGGTTCGTGCGGGGGGAGGGCGGGCCGGACCTCCCGGCCGTCGCCGATCTTCTCGGCATCGGCCATCTCCTCGAGCGCAGTCCCGCGACCTTGTCGGGCGGCGAGAAGCAGCGCGTCGCCATTGGCCGGGCCCTGCTCGCCCGGCCCCGCCTCCTCCTCATGGACGAGCCTCTGGCCTCGCTGGACGATGCGCGCAAGCCCCCCTTTTCCCCCGCCCCCCCCCCCCCCCCCCCCCCCCCCCCTCATGGACGAGCCTCTGGCCTCGCTGGACGATGCGCGCAAGGCCGAGATCCTGCCCTATATCGAGCGCCTGCGAGACGAGGGCAGCGTGCCCATCGTCTACGTTTCGCATTCGGTGGTCGAGGTCGTGCGGCTCGCCGATACGGTGGTCGTGCTGGAGGCGGGCCGGGTCGCCGCGACGGGCCCGGCCGCGCAGGTCCTGGCGCAGGCGGGTTTCGGCGCGCTGTCCGGCGAGCGGGATGCGGGAGCGATGCTGGAGGGACGGGTGGTCTCCCGCGACGAGGCTTTCGGCCTTGCCCGCGTCGCGACGCCGGCCGGCGAGGTCTGGTTGCCGGGAGCCATGGCGCCCGGCGAGGCCGTCCGCCTGCTGGTTCCCGCGCGCGAAGTCATGATCGCGATCGAGCGCCCGGCCGGCATCAGCGCCCTCAACATCCTGCCGGCACGGGTCGAGGCGTTGGCCGAGGTGGCGGGCGCGGTCGAGGTGACGCTCGCCTGCGGCGAGGCGCGCCTCCTCGCGCGGCTGACCCGCAAGTCCGCCGCCGATCTCGCCCTTGCGCCGGGCCGGCGGGTCTATGCCCTCGTCAAGTCGATGTCGCTCGACCGGGGCGGCGCCTGAGGCGCCGTCGCGGGACGGTCCGGGCCCTCATTCCGGGTCGCCTGCCTCGTCGCGCAGGCTGGCCAGTTCGGGGATCTCGGCGAGGCGGCGGCGGGCGATCGTCTCGGAATCGTGTTCGATGGCGCGGTAGCAGACGACCAGCCTCTCGCCGAAGGAGGTCAGCGCCGCGCCGCCGCCGCTGCGCCCGCCGGGCTTCGCCTGGATGACGGGCGAGGGCAGGGTGCGGTTCATCTCGTCGACCAGGAGCCAGGCGCGGCGATACGACATCGCGAGGGCACGCCCCGCTGCCGAGATCGAGCCCGTCTCGGCGATCAGCTCGAGGAGGCGCATCTTGCCCGGCCCGATGCGGATGCCGGGCCCGAGGTCGATGCGGATGCTGAGCGAGGGGGAGGAATCCATGTCGGCGCGGGCCGCCCCGGCGCCTCAGGCCATGGCCTGCTTCTGGTTGCGAAGCTCGGCGATGCGCGCCGAGATCAGCGCGCAGACGACGAGCTGGATCAAATGGTAGAGCATCAGCGGCAGGACGATCAGCGCGATGTCCTGGCCGGCGAAGAGGATTCCCGCCATCGGCAATCCGGTCGCCAGGGACTTCGTCGAGCCGCAATAGAACAGGGCCAGGGCGTCCTCGCGCGGCATGCGCATCAGCCGCGCGGCCAGCACCGTGATCGCCATGACGATCGCGAGGAACAGGACGATCAGCCCGAACAGGAGAAGGAGGATGTGCAGGCCGAGCTTCTCCCAGATCCCCGAGGTGACGCCGGCGCTGAAGGCCGAATAGACGATCAGGAGGATTGTGCCGCGGTCGAAGATGGTGACGATCCATTTGTGCCGCGCGAGGGTCGCGAAGAGCCAGCGTCGGCAGAACTGGCCCAGGATGAAGGGCAGCAGGATCTGCTGGCAGATCTTCCAGACGGCTTCGAGCCCGGGCGCCGCCTCGCCGGAGGTGGTCAGCAGGAGGGAGACCAGCAGAGGCGACAGGACCACCCCGGCGATGTTCGAGATCGAGGCGGCGCAGATCGCGCCGGCCACGTTCCCGCCGGAGAGGGAGGTGAAGGCGATCGAGCTTTGCACCGTCGAGGGCAGGCTGCCGATATAGAGGATCCCGACCGCAAGGGCCGGCGCCAGCATCCGCGCCGGCGACGAGAGCAGGAGGGCGAGGAGCGGGAACAGGCCGAAGGTCGTCAGAAGGGTGCCGAGCTGAAGGCGCCGGTTGAGGAGGCCGTCCCGGATCGACTCGGTCGAGAGCTTCGCCCCGTAGAGGAAGAACAAAACCGCTACCGCCCAGAACGTGACCGAGGACACGACCTTGGCCGCCTCTCCCCGCACCGGCAGGACGCTGGCGAGGGCCAGGGTGAGGAACAGGAGGATCAGGTAGCGATCGATCCCGATGCGGCGCAGGGAGGCTTCGATATCGGCGAGGCGCATGAGGCTCGAAGGTCCGGGCGGGCGAGGGGCGAGGCTTGCTGTAGGGCAGGACGCGCCGCCACGCTACCACGATGAGCGGGCGCGGCGGCAACGGTGTTTTCGCCGTCAATTTGCGCCAGGACAAAGTCTTGCATTGCCTGCTGTCCTAAAGGTCGCCATGGATCGTGGATGGGGTCTGGACGTGACGCTTTTGGCCGATGGCCGGAGCTTTCTCGAAGCGAATCCTGGTCGATTCGCTTCGGAAGGCGACATCGCCTTCGGCCAAAGGCGCCGCGCCTCTCTGGGGTGAGGTGAGATCGCTCGACGGCCGTGTCGCAGCGCCCGCCGATATGTCAGGCATCGGCGTCGCGACGCTTCCGGCCGGAAGGCGATCAAGCTCCATTCGGATTTCACCCACGGTCCATGACAGCCTCCACAACGCCGCCGTCTTGCGCGGCTGCGCGCATGACGAAAGGGCGAGCACCATGAAAATCACGA
>OEIU01001802.1_pt1 | contig 12721 bp, 9 predicted proteins | sample 1539221 | NCBI WGS metagenome assembly OEIU01 (sample SAMN03792071, study PRJEB22550) | activated sludge metagenome | feature: wastewater treatment plant; material: activated sludge; isolation source: Wastewater treatment plant of a petroleum refinery complex | place: Argentina: Zarate | collected...
ACCGCCGAGATCGGTCTTGTCCAGCGCGACTATCATTCGCCGAACCTGATCTGGCGCGCGGAGAGGAAAGGCCACGACCGGCTCGGCGTCATCGATTTCCAGGATGCGCTGATCGGTCCCGTCGCCTATGACGTGGCCTCGCTTGCCATGGATGCGCGCGTGACCGTCCCGGCAGAGCTGGAGCGCACCGTGGTCGGCACTTATGTCGACCGTCGAAAGGCGTTGGATACCTTCGATGAAGCGGGATTCCGCCAAGCCTACGCCATTGTGGCGGCACAGCGGAACACGAAAATCCTCGGTATCTTCGTGCGGCTGAAGGAGCGCGACGGCAAGCCGGCCTATCTGAAGCATCTGCCGCGCATCCGCGATTATCTACGCCGCGCGCTAAAACATCCGGCGCTGGCGGAGCTTGCCGATCTTTACGCGCGCCACGGGCTTCTGGACGAGATTTCGACATGACCGGCTGGAAGCCCAAGACGGCGATGGTGCTGGCGGCGGGGCTCGGCAAGCGCATGCGGCCGATCACCGAGACGATGCCGAAGCCGCTCGTGCCGGTCGCCGGCAAGACGCTGCTGGACTGGGGGCTGGACATGCTGGCAGTCAGCGGCGTGGAGAAGGCCGTCGTCAACGTCCACTACCTGCCGGACCAGATCATCGCCCATGTCGCCGGCAGGAAAAACCCGCATATCGTCGTTTCGGACGAGCGGCACGGTCTGCTGGATTCGGCCGGCGGGATCGTCAAGGCTCTGCCGGAACTCAGGCCCGAGCCGTTCTACCTGCTCAACGCCGACACGTTCTGGATTGACAGGAGGGTTTCCAATCTCGACGCGCTCGCCCTTGAATGGGATGCGTCGCGGATGGATATTCTCCTGATGCTTTCCGACCTGAAATCCGCGACGGGACACAGCGGCGGCACCGATTTCCTGATCGACGCCGAGGGCCGCCTGTCGCGCGCCAGGGGCGATCCGTCCGGCGTGATCTATGCCGGCGCGGCGATCCTCAGCGCCGATCTGTTCGCTGGCAAGGAGATCGCGGTTTCGTCGCTCAACCGCTATTTCGACGAGGCGATCGCAAAGGGCCGGCTGTTCGGCAAGGTACTCGACGGTCACTGGATCACCGTCGGCACGCCCGACGCCATCGCACCGGCGGAGGCGGCTGTCGCCCGCGCGCTCGCAGAAAGGGCCGTCAGCGTGGCTCCCCCCGGGGCGGCATGAGCGCAGCCGCGCCGCGTCTTTTCACCATCGCGCCCGGCGCGCCTTTCCTGCCGACGCTGGCGGAAGCGCTGGTGTCCGGCCGGCTGGTGCCGGGTTTCGACGGCGGCGACCCGCTGGCCCTGGCGGGCGCCACGATCTACCTGCCGACGCGGCGCGCCGCGCGCGAGTTGCGCAGCGTCTTCGTCGGGCTTTCCGGTGGAAACTCCGCCATCCTGCCGACAATCCGCGCGCTGGGCGAGTTCGACGAGGACGGTGCGATCCTCGACGGCGATTTCTCGAGCTCGCTCGATCTCGAACCGCCGATCACGCCGCTCGACCGGCTGCTGCTGCTGGCCGACCTCGTGCGCGCGTGGAAACGCCGCCTGCCGGCGCATGTCGCGGCGCTCTATGCCGAGGACGTCGTCATGCCGGCCTCCTCCGCGGACGCCATCTGGCACGCACGCGACCTTGCCGGGCTGATGGACGAGATCGAGACGGAAGGCGCGGACTGGACGAAGCTCGGCGACCTCGTCTCGGGGGAGCTTGCAGGCTGGTGGCAGGTGACGCTGGATTTCCTCAACATCGTGACCGAGCAATGGCCGGCCATCCTCGCCGCGCGCCAGAGATCCAATCCGGCGGCGCATCGCAGCCGGCTGATCCGGCTGGAGGCCGAGCGGCTGAAGCGCAATCCGCCGCCCGGCCCGGTGATCGCGGCGGGCTCGACCGGCTCGCTGCCGGCGACCTGCGAGTTGCTCTCCGTCATCGCGCGGCTGGAGCGCGGCGCGGTGGTGCTGCCCGGTCTCGATCTCGGCATGGACGCGGATTCGTGGGCCGCGATCAGCGCGCAGAACCCCGAGCCCACCATTCTCGGCCATCCGCAATACGGTCTCGCCAAGCTGCTGCGCGCGCTCAGGGCGACGCGGGATGGCGTCGAAGAGATCGGCGAACTGGCACCGGCCATGTCTGCGCGCAGGGCCTGCGTCAGCGAGGCGCTGCGGCCGGCTGAGACGACGGATGCCTGGGCGACGGGACGGGATTTGCGCGCCGAGGCGGTGTCGACCGCCCTAGCCGAAGTCACGCTGATCGAGGCGGCGAACGAGCGCGACGAGGCGGCGGCCATCGCCATCGCGCTCAGGGAGGCCGCCGGCGATCCCGAAACGAAGGTCGCGCTGGTGACGCCGGATCGCAATCTGGCGAGACGTGTGTCGTCCGAACTCCTGCGGTTCAATGTGGTGGCCGACGATTCCGGCGGCACGCCCTTGTCGCGAACCGCTCCGGCCGAATTGCTGACGCTGCTTCTGGCGGCGGTGTTCGAGCCGGGCGATCCCGTTTCCATCGTGGCGCTGCTGAAGCATCCGTTGCTCGCCCTTGGCATGGACCGTGGCGCGGTACGCACGGCGGCGGAAACGGTGGAACTTGTGGCGCTGCGCGGCGGCACCGGGCGCCCGGACATTGCCAAGCTGGCGGCGCTGTTCGAGAAGCGCCTGCCGGAGGAAAGCCGCTCTGCCTTCTGGCGACGCCGCGTGACGGAATGGCGGATCGAGGATGCGCGCGCCATGCTCGCCCACCTTGATGAGGCCGTCGCGCCGCTTGCCGCCTTGCGCTCGGAACAGGGCCTCACCGTCGCCGATCTTGCCCGCGCGACTGTCATCGCATTCGAGGCGCTGGGGCGTGGGGCGGATGGCAGGCTCGGTGAACTTTACCGGGGTGAAGCCGGCGAAAGGCTCGCGGATTTCCTGCGCTCGCTGATCGCATCGGATGCGCCCTTCGCGCTCGCCGGGACGGAATGGCCGGATGTCTTCAGGGCGCTGATCGCGCCGGAGGTGGTCAAGCCGCGTCCGGGCGCGGAAAGCCGCATCACCATCTGGGGAGCGCTTGAGGCGCGATTGCAATCCGTCGACCTGCTGGTGATCGGTGGGCTGAACGAAGGTACGTGGCCGCGCAAGGCGGAAGCTGACCGCTTCATGTCCCGGCTGATGAAAACCGAGCTGACGCTGGAGCCGCCCGAGCGTCGCATCGGCCTTGCCGCGCACGACTTCGCCATGGCGATGGGCGCGAGGCGCGTCGTGCTCAGCCGCTCGGCGCGCTCCGGCGACGCGCCGGCGGTCGCCTCGCGCTGGCTGCAGAGGCTGCTCACCTATGCCGGCGCGGAGCAGGCGAAGGTTCTCAAGGCGCGGGGCGACCGTCTGCTGCGCTGGGCGCATCTGCTCGACACCGGCGACAAGCAGCCTTTCGCCGCGCGGCCCAATCCTGCGCCGCCGGTCGAGGCACGGCCGAAAAAATTCTCGGTGACGGAGATCGAGACGCTGCGCCGCGATCCCTATGCGGTCTATGCCCGCCGCATCCTCGATTTGCAGCCGCTCGACCCGCTGATCGCAGATCCGGGCGCAGCCGATCGCGGCACGCTGTTCCACGATATCCTGCACCGTTTCACCGAGACGATCGGCGATCCGGGGCGCGGCGATGCGCTCGATATCCTGATCGAAGCGGGCCGCACCGCATTCGACGAACGCGACCTGCCGCCTGACATCAGGGCGATCTGGTGGCCGCGCTTCCTGCGCATGGCGCAAAAAATTCTCAACTGGGAGAGGAAACGCGCGCCGAAGGTGAAGACCCGCCATGCCGAGGCGAGCGCCGCCGAAACGCCCGTCGGCCTGAGCGGCGCGACATTGCGCGGGCGGGCCGATCGCATCGACCTGCTGCCCGCCGGCATGGCCGAGATCCTCGACTACAAGACCGGCTCGTCGCCCTCAAAGGCGCAGGCCCATACGCTGCTCGCGCCGCAACTCGCGCTGGAGGGCGCGCTCCTGCAACGCGGCGCATTCGCCGATATCGGCAAGGCGGAACCGGCCGATCTGGTGTTCGTCCGGCTTAAGGGCAGCGGCGAGGTCGCGGAAGAATCGATCCTCGAATACAAGCGCCAGATCAAGCTGGCCGGCGATCTCGCCGAAGACGCATGGCGGCGGCTGGAGCAGCTTCTGCTGAATTACGGTAAGCCGGAGACCGGCTATCTGTCGCGCGCCCTGCCCTTCCGCGCCGGCGACACGGACGGCGACTACGACCATCTCGCCCGCGTGCTCGAATGGTCGGCCGGCGGCGACGACGGCGCCGAGGGCGGCGACTGATGGCGAAGTCGTTCCCGCGCATCCCCGACGAGACCAAGGCCGATCAGGCACGGGCCGCCGATCCGGCGAGTTCGGTCTGGGTGTCGGCCAATGCCGGCTCGGGCAAGACGCATGTTTTGGCGCAACGCGTGGTGCGCCTCCTGCTGCGCGGGGACGAGCCGTCAAAGATCCTCTGTCTCACCTATACGCGCGCGGCGGCGGCCAACATGTCGAACCGCGTGTTCAGGACGCTGTCGGAATGGACGGCGCTTTCCGACGAAAAGCTCTCCGGGGAAATTGCACTGCTCGAAGGACAGGAACCGTCGCGCGCCAAGCTCGCCGACGCAAGGCGGCTTTTCGCGCGCGCGCTGGAGACGCCCGGCGGGCTGAAGATCCAGACCATCCACGCCTTCTGCGAATCCGTGCTGCACCAGTTCCCGCTCGAAGCGAACATCGCCGCGCATTTCGAACTGCTGGATTCCAAGATGGAGGCCGTGCTGGTCGAAACCGTGCGCCGGGAGATGCTGACCGGCGCCGGGACGCAGGACAATCCGGAACTCGCCCGCGCCTTCGACACGGTGCTGGCCTATGGCGGCGAATTCGGGCTGGAAAAGCTGCTCGCCGAGATCGTCGCCAAGCGGGACGGCCTGCGCACCTTTCTCGATGCGGTGAAAATCGACGGTCGATATCTCAAACTGTTCGCGGCCTTCGGTTTCTCGCCTTCAGATACGGTCGAGCGGATCGCGGCGGCGGTCTGGCCGCTGCCGGGTTTCGAGCCTTCCTATTTCCGCGATTTCGAGGCGGTGGCGCATGCGACCGACGCGAGGCGCGTGCTCGACAACATCCTGCCCGACGCCTCGGCCGCATTCGCCGAAAGCGAGCCGGTCCACCGGCTGGCGCTGCTGGGAAAGGCGTTCCTGACGGGCAAGGGCGAGCATTATGCTGCGAGCACGTTCAAGAAGGCGATGCTGCAACGGCTTCCCGACCTGCCGGAACGCTATGCGGCGGCGGCCGACGCCATCATCGCTACAAGCGACAGGCTGGCGCAGTTCCGCATGCTCGAAGCGACGGTCGCCGCGCTCGATCTCGCCGACTGGCTGATCGCCCGCTACGAACGGGCCAAGAGCGCGCGGGGAATGCTCGACTTCAACGATCTGATCGTGCGGACATTGCGCCTTCTGGCGCGGCCGGACGCTGGCCCGTGGGTGCAGTACAAGCTCGACAGGGGCATCGACCACATCCTTCTCGACGAGGCGCAGGACACCAGCCCCGACCAGTGGAACGTGGTGAAGAGCCTCGCCGAAGAATTCTTCGCCGGGCAGGGCGCGCGCGACGTGCACCGCACCGTCTTCGCCGTGGGCGACGAAAAGCAGTCGATCTACTCTTTTCAGGGCGCGCGCCCTGAATCCTTCGCCGAGACGAAGCATCATTTCGCCCGGCGCGTGCGCGACATAGACGGCGCGTTCGCGGATGTCCGCCTCAACTGGTCCTTTCGCTCGACGGCGGACGTGCTATCGGCCGTCGACACGGTATTCAGGCTCGACGAGGCGCGGCGCGGACTGTCGCGGGACGATGCGCCCGTCGCCCACAATGCGATCCGCGAGCTTGCCCCCGGCTATGTCGAGATATGGCCTTCGGCCGGAAATGCCCAGGTCGAGGAACCGGACGACTGGACGGAATCGATCGACCACGCGAAGGCGCCCGCCGTGCTTGTGGCAGAGCGCGCCGCGGACACGATCCGCGACTGGATTCGCGGCGGCGAGGTCATCGAGGGATCAGGCAAGCGCGTCGCGGCAGGCGACGTTCTGGTGCTGGTGCGCAAGCGCGACAGTTTCGTCCATGCGCTCTCCCGCAGCCTGAAGAACCGCGACATACCGGTGGCGGGCGCGGACCGGCTGCTGCTGCCCGGCCATATCGCCGTCAAGGACCTGATCGCGCTCGGCAGAATGCTGCTGCAGCCGGAGGATGATCTGTCGCTCGCCGCAGTGCTGCGCAGCCCGGTTTTCGGCCTGTCGGAAGAGGCGCTGTTCGGGCTCGCCCACGGTCGTGGCAGGAAATCGCTGGCCACATCGCTCCGCGAGAGAGCCGAAGGCGACGAAGCCTTGCAGACTGTCGTCGCGCATATCGCGCGCTGGTCCAATGAGGCCGCTTTCAGCACGCCCTTCGCCTTCTACTCCGCCGTGCTCGGGCGCGACGGCGTGCGCCGGAAAATGGTCGCGCGGCTCGGCCACGAGGCGGCGGAAATCCTCGACGAGTTCCTGAACTTCTGCCTCGCCGAGGAGATGACCGGCCTGCCGGGTCTGGAGGCGTTTCTGGCGACGCTGGAAGGCAGCGGGCTGGAGGTCAAGCGCGAGCAGGACCAGAGCCGCGACGAGGTGCGCATCATGACGGTGCACGCCTCGAAGGGTCTCGAAGCGCCGATCGTCTTTCTGGTCGACAGCGGCGGAGCGTCGTTTACCAACCAGCATATGCCCAGCCTGCTGCCGGTCTCGCTGCGTGAGGGTTCCGGCGTCACCAAAGGCTTCCTCTGGTATCCGGGCAGCGACGTCGCCAACACCACCGCGAAGGCGATACAGGACGAGGTGAAGGCGGCGGCCGACGACGAGTATCGCCGCCTGCTCTATGTCGGCATGACGCGCGCCGAGGACCGGCTGATCGTCTGCGGCTACCATGGCGTGCGCCCACCCGGCGACGGCACATGGCTCTCGCTCGTTTCGCGGGCGATCTGCGGCCACGAGCACTGCCAGGAGTTCACGACCGGCCCTGAAAACAGTTCGGTCTGGCGCTATCGCGTGACGCCGCTGGAGAACGCGGCGGCCCTGCAACAGCCGAAAGACGTCGTGCCATCAGCCGAGGAGCCGCTGCCGGCGGGGTTGTTCGATCCCATGAAGCGCGGCGAACGCCCGCCGCGCCCCCTGACACCGTCCGGCGCATCGCTGCTGATCGACGAGGCCGTCGAGACCGGGCAGGAAGCCGCCGCGCGATCGCCGGTGCTCGATCCCGACACCGAGCCAAATCTCGCCATCGCGCGCGGACTGGCGACGCACACGCTGCTCCAGACGCTGCCGGACATGCCGCCTGCCGAGCGCGAGACGGCGGCACGGCGCTATCTTGACCGCGCCGCGCGCGACTGGTCGGCAGGCATGGCGGAGAAGACGCTCGCCTCCGTCATGCAGATCATGGCCGCGCCGGGCTTCGCGCCGCTTTTCGCGCCCGGCTCCCGCGCCGAGGTGGGCGTCATGGGAACGCTGACCGTGCGGGGACGCGAACGCGCCATCTCCGGCACGATCGACCGTCTGGCGGTGACGGCGGACACGGTGCGGATCGTCGACTACAAGACCAACCGCGTGCCGCCCCGCTCTTTGGCCGAAGTGCCGGAAGCCTATCTGCTGCAGCTCGCGCTCTACCGCGCGCTGCTAAAACCGCTCTATCCGGGCAAGGAGGTTACGGCCGCGCTGCTCTTCACCGAAGCGCCGCGGCTGATCGCGCTGCCCGGCGAAGCGATGGACGCCGCGCTTGCCCGACTCAGCGGCGCATGACACAAGACCTGCTTGAATGGCAGGCATGCCTGCACCACATATTGCGCTACCACTACCCGAAAGGATTTTCCTGAGATGGCTACCGTCAAGGTCGACAAGAGCAACTTCAAGAGCGACGTGCTCGATGCCAGGGAGCCGGTGGTCGTCGATTTCTGGGCCGAATGGTGCGGACCGTGCAAGATGATCGCCCCGGCGCTGGAGGATATTTCCGCTGAGCTGGGCGGCAAGGTGAAGATCGCCAAGCTGAACATCGACGAGAATCCCGAGCTTGCCGCGCAGTTCGGCGTGCGATCGATTCCGACGCTGATGATCTTCAAGGGCGGCGAAGTGGCCGACATGAAGGTGGGCGCGGCGCCGAAGACGGCGCTGTCGCACTGGATCAGCGGCGCGGTGGCGTGATCCCGGCAAAATATCCCGAAAGACCCGGCCTCGCGCCGGGTTTTTTGTTTGGGCCGAGCGCGGGCCGGATGTGGACCTTGCCGAAAGCGGAGGCATGACCGAATCTGGCATCCATCGGGACCGGAAAGGAGAATTACGATGTCCGGAACGGCGAAATCCACCGTTTGCATCGAGAACGAGCGCGTCGTCGTCACCGAATGGCGTTTCGCGCCCGGCGACAATACGGGCTGGCATCGGCACAGCCACGACTATGTCATCGTGCCGCTGATGGACGGCAGACTGAAGCTGGTGACGAAGGAGGGCGAGAGCTTTGCCGACATGAAGGCCGGCGCGCCCTATTTCCGGCGGGAAGGCGTCGAGCACGACGTCATCAGCGCCAATGACGGCGAATACGCCTTCATCGAGATCGAGCTGAAATAGAAGCGCGACGCGCGCGACGGTTTACTTTTGCCGCGGGAAAGGCTTAAGCCTCTGCAGTAGTGCGCCCGCGCCAGCTTCGGGAATCCCATGAACAAGCCGATCGAACCCAATTCCTTCCGCACCGGACCAGACGAACAGGGCATGTTCGGCATGTTCGGCGGCCGCTTCGTCGCGGAGACGCTGATGCCGCTCATTCTCGATCTGGAAGAGCACTGGGATCACGCCAAGAACGATCCCGCGTTCAAGGCCGAGCTTTCCGCGCTCTCGACCTTCTATGCCGGACGTCCGTCAAAGCTCTACTTTGCCGAAGGCCTGACGAACCACCTCGGCGGCGCCAGGATCTATCTGAAGCGCGAGGATCTGAACCACACCGGCTCGCACAAGATCAACAACTGCCTCGGCCAGATCCTGCTCGCCAAGCGCATGGGCAAGAAGCGCATCATCGCCGAGACCGGGGCGGGCCAGCACGGCGTCGCCTCCGCCACCGTGTCGGCGCGCTTCGGCTATCCTTGCGTTGTCTATATGGGCGCCACCGACGTGGAACGGCAGAAGCCCAACGTCTTCCGCATGAAGCTGCTCGGCGCGGAGGTGCGGCCGGTGACCGCCGGCCACGGCACGCTGAAGGACGCGATGAACGAGGCGTTGCGCGACTGGGTGACCAATGTCGAGGACACCTATTATCTCATCGGAACGGCCGCCGGCCCGCACCCCTATCCGGAGATGGTGCGCGACTTCCAGTCGGCGATCGGCATCGAGGCCCGCGCCCAGATCCTCGAACAGGCGGGCCGACTGCCCGATCTCGTCATCGCGGCGGTCGGCGGCGGCTCCAACGCCATCGGCCTGTTCCACCCCTTCCTCGACGACCGCAGCGTCAGGATCGTCGGCATCGAGGCCGGTGGACGCGGGCTGGAAGGCGTCGAGCACTGCGCCTCGATGAATGCCGGCAAGCCTGGCGTGCTGCACGGCAACCGCACCTATCTGCTGCAGAACGATGACGGCCAGATCCTCGAGGGCCATTCGATCTCGGCCGGTCTCGACTATCCGGGCGTCGGGCCTGAGCACTCGTGGCTGCGGGACTCCGGACGTGTGGAGTATGTGCCCATCCTGGACGACGAGGCGCTGGATGCCTTCCAGGTGACGACGAAGGTCGAGGGCATCATCCCCGCGCTGGAATCCGCGCATGCCATCGCCCACGCCATCAAGGTCGCACCGTCCATGGGCAAGGACGAGATCATCGTCGTCAACCTGTCCGGCCGCGGCGACAAGGACGTGCACACCGTCGCCAAGATGATGGGCATGGAGATCTGACCGTGTCGGTCACGATCTACCACAATCCGAAATGCGGCACCTCCCGCAACGTGCTGGCGATCATCCGCGCGACGGGGATCGAGCCAGCGATCGTGGACTATCTCAAGACGCCGCTGACGCGCGAGGAGTTCCGTGAACTGTTCGCGAGGACCGGTGAGCCGGTGCGCGATCTGTTGCGCCGCAAGGACACGCCATACGATGCGCTGAACCTCGACGATCCGGCGCTTTCGGACGACGACCTCCTCGATGCGGTGGTCCGGAATCCGATCCTGATGAACCGACCGATCGTCTCGACCGGGCGCGGCACGGCTCTGTGCCGGCCCTCCGAAAAGGTTGCCGAACTGCTGCCGGCGGATGCGCTGCCGAGAACTTATGTCAAGGAAGATGGCGAGGTGGTCAGCTTCGTCCGTCACGAGGACAATCAATGACCGATACCCGCATTGACCGCCGTTTCGAGAAGCTCGCCGCCGAGGGCCGGCCGGCGCTGGTCACCTATTTCATGGGCGGCGATCCGGACTACGCCACGTCGCTGAAGATCATGAGGGCGCTGCCGAAGGCAGGTGCCGACGTCATCGAGCTCGGCATGCCTTTCTCGGACCCGATGGCCGACGGCCCGGCGATCCAGGCGGCGGGGCTGCGCGCGCTGAAAGCCGGCCAGACGCTGGCGAAGACATTGCAGATGGCGGCGGAGTTCCGCACCGGCGACGACGAGACGCCGATCGTCATGATGGGCTACTACAACCCGATCTATATCTACGGCGTCGACCGCTTCCTGGCCGATGCCAAAGCCTCGGGCGTCGACGGGCTGATCGTGGTCGATCTGCCGCCGGAGATGGACGCCGAATTGTGCGTCCCCGCCCTCAAGGCAGGCCTCAACTTCATCCGGCTGGCAACGCCGACCACGGATGACAAGCGCCTGCCCAAGGTGCTCGAAAACACGTCAGGCTTCGTCTATTACGTGTCGATGACCGGCATCACCGGTTCGGCGCTGGCCGACACGGCGAAGGTGGATGCAGCTGTCCGGCGCATCAAACAGCATACGAAGCTGCCGATCTGCGTCGGTTTCGGCGTCAAGACGGCCGAGCAGGCGCGTGTCATCGGCGCGTCGGCGGACGGCGTGGTCGTCGGCACGGCCATCGTCAATGCGGTCGCCAACGTGCTTGGACCGAACGGAAAGATGACCGCCGATCCGGCCGAGGCCGTGGCGACGCTCGTCAACGGACTGGCGCAGGGCGTGCGCGCGGCTCGCCTTCAAGCTGCCCAATAGCCGGCGCATTCTCACCGTCCGTCCAGAAGCCAGAGGACAGCGATGAACTGGATCACCAACTACGTCCGCCCCAAGATCAACTCCATGCTGGGCCGGCGCGAAATGCCGGAAAACCTCTGGATCAAGGATCCGGAGACCGGCGAGATGGTGTTCCACAAGGATCTGGAGAGCAACCAGTTCGTCATCCCCTCCTCCGGCCACCACATGAAGATCTCGGCCAAGGAGCGGCTGAAATATTTCTTCGACGAGGGCAGATACGAGCAGATCGACAGCCCGAAGGCGGCGGTCGATCCGCTGAAGTTTCGCGATGAGAAACGCTATACGGACCGGCTCAGGGACGCCAAGGCCAAGACCGGGCTCGAAGACGCGATCCTTTCCGGGCTCGGCACGATCGAGGGGCTGCCGATCGTCGCCACGGTGCAGGACTTCTCCTTCATGGGCGGCTCGCTCGGCATGGCCGCCGGCGAGGCCATCATCAAGGCGTTCGAGACGGCGCTGGAGAAAAAGCGCCCGATGGTGCTGTTCGCGGCATCGGGCGGCGCCCGCATGCAGGAGGGAATCCTGTCGCTGATGCAGCTTCCCCGCACCACGGTCGCCGTGGACCGTCTCAAGGAAGCTGGCCTGCCCTATGTCGTCGTGCTGACCAATCCGACCACAGGCGGCGTCACCGCATCCTACGCCATGCTCGGCGACGTGCATATCGCGGAGCCCGGCGCGCTGATCGGCTTCGCGGGGCCCCGCGTGATCGAGCAGACGATCCGCGAAAAGCTGCCGGAAGGTTTTCAGCGCGCGGAGTATCTGATGGAGCACGGCATGGTCGACATGGTCGTGTCACGCCTCGACATGCGCAAGACGGTCGCGCGGCTGCTCAAGCTGCTGATGAAGTCGCCCGGCGAGGCCCAGCCGATCGAGCCGGAAATCCTGCCGCCGGCGATTTCCGCCGCAGAGGCGCGTCCATCCGCCTGAAGCCGTCATTCCACGCCGCGAAAGGCGATTGTCCGCTCCCGGCGGACACCGTAAGTCTTGCCCATGACCACCCAGCTTGCCGACCGCGAGATCGAGCGCCTGATGGCGCTGCACCCGAAGGGTTACGATCTTTCCCTCGACCGTATCCGGCGGCTGCTCGAAAAACTCGGCAATCCGCAAGACCGCCTGCCGCCCGTGATCCACATAGCCGGCACCAACGGCAAGGGCTCCGCCGCCGCCTTCTCGCGCGCTCTCCTGGAAGCGGCCGGCCATACGGTTCACGTCCACACCTCACCGCATCTCGTCAATTGGCATGAGCGCTATCGGCTGGGAGCAAAGGGCGGCGGCAAGCTCGTGTCGGACGAGGTATTCGCGGAGGCCATCGCGCGGGTGGCGGCAGCCAATGCCGGGCAGACGATCACCGTCTTCGAGATCCTGACGGCCGTCGGCTTCCTGTTGTTTTCCGAGCATCCGGCCGATGCCGTCGTGCTGGAGGTCGGCCTCGGCGGGCGTTTCGACGCCACG
>OEIU01001803.1_pt1 | contig 12715 bp, 12 predicted proteins | sample 1539221 | NCBI WGS metagenome assembly OEIU01 (sample SAMN03792071, study PRJEB22550) | activated sludge metagenome | feature: wastewater treatment plant; material: activated sludge; isolation source: Wastewater treatment plant of a petroleum refinery complex | place: Argentina: Zarate | collected...
CGGCCAGCACCTTGATGGCGACGTAGCGGTTCAAGGAGGATTCGTGGCCCTTGTAGACCACGCCCATACCGCCGCGGCCGAGTTCAGCGACGATGTCGTAATGACCCAGACGCTCTTTCATGGCGTTCTCCACGACCCCCAGGGCCGGTTGCAGGATAGGAAAATACTACCACCGCTGGCTGAACCGGCCCCGTGCAGGATTTGGCGGGGTCCGGGTTGCGCAGTTGGCAACGAATGTGCCAACCCGGTCACAATTCAACCCGCGTGGATGCCTTCGATTTCCAGGAGCAATTCACGCCGGCAGATATCGCCTTCGAGCAGCAGCAACGGTACCGCATCGCCGAGGCGTGCGCGCAAAAGGTCGCGAACGACAGGCATATCCGGCGCATGGCGCACATACACTTTCAGCGGACTTTGCGCATCGAGTGACGCATGGCTACCGGCTGCGTCGAGCAGGCTGTGCACATTGGCCAGGGTTTCATCGAGTTGCGCCGTCAAATCCCCGGGATGATGCGATGCATGGCCCACGATCGCGGCGGTACCGGATATGTACAGTTGCGGCGGAGCAGTCGGCGCGCGCATCGCGCGGGCGAATCCCGGCGCGGCCGGACCGTATTGGCGCGGATAACGCCACGCGTTGACCTGGCGCGGGTTTTCGACGGCGCATCCGGGTAGGCGCGCTGCCAGTGCGTAAACCTGCAGCACGCGCTGGCCGTCGCGCAAACCGATCGCGGTGGCAGCCGGATAGGACGAACCGAACATGCCGTTCATGCCGGCTGCGCGCCCGGCGCAGAACTGACGGTAACGCTCGGCATCGCCGCTACCTTCGTTGATCGCGTCCAGATAATTCCAGATGCGCAGGAAATGCGGCGTTGCGCTGGCGCGCGACCAGCGTGCCAGTATCGCGTAGGCGCGCTGCGCCGCTCCGTTGATTCCGCCATGCGCGGCCTCGTCCACGTTCAATGCGACAAACGCGTAATCGCCATCGCTCGACCACGCCAGCTCACCGTCGCGGTCATGCGCGACGCGGCCCGAGGTGCGCCAGATTTCCAATGGCGCCGGTGCTTCGCTGTGCAGGCGCACACGCAGCAAGCGCGGATCATCGAGCGCCTGCGGCATGTTGCCGAAACCGATTACGGCCAGCGTACCGGATTGCGCCAGCGCAACCGTGGCGGATGCGCTGGAATATTCCACGCGCAGCGGCGCAAGCGCTGCGGATGCGGCGGACTCCAAGGCGTGGCTGGGGCGGACGGTCATTGCGACAATGATACTATGGGACACGTGGTCATCCTTGATCGCACACCATTGGGAAAAGGCATCGCAAGACCGGTTTTTGGGGGAAAGTCAGAACGCATGTCCACGCAATCACCTGCCGAACACGAACTGGCCGAATTGATCGTGTCCAGCCTGAACCTGGAAAGCACCAGTGCCGCGGCAATCGCGCCGGAAGCCGCGCTGTTCGGTGGCGGACTGGGCCTGGATTCCATCGACGCGCTCGAACTCGCGCTGGCGATTTCCAAGCGCTATGGCTTTTCGTTGCGCTCGGACAACCCCGACAACAAGCGCATTTTTTCCAGCCTGCGCGAATTGAGCGCGCACGTCGAGAAGTCGCGAACCACGCAGTGACGCGCATCCTGGCCTGGCTCGGCCTGCTGGCGCTGTCGCTTGGCGCATACGCCAGCGGCAACACACTGTTGCGCGGCGCGCTGCCGGTTGCTGTTACCGTGGCGATTGCCGGCGTGTTCGCCTGCACTCTGCAACGCGGCCGCACGCCGCTGATTGCACGTGCAATCGCGGCAGTGGACGGTTCGCAATGGCTCGCCGATCCGGCGGTGGCACGCTATGCCCGTCAACTGACGCGACTGTGGGCCGTGTATCTGATGCTGTGGGCGATAGTCGCGGCGGTAGCGGCATGGACGGCGGCGCCGGCCGTGTCGCGTATCGGTACGTTTGGCGTGCCATTGGCGGTCGCGGCATTGTTCGTCGGCGAATTCGTGCTGCGGCGCTGGCTGCTGCCGCAGGCGCCGCGGCGTGGGTTCATGGCGTTCACGCTGCGCCTGATCCGCAGCTGGCCGGCCTTGCTGGTCGATCGGGAAAGCCCGGGAGCGCGCGGGCATGGCGATACAGGGCATGTGCCATGACTGGCGAAATTTGTGAACATTTCCACATTGCCGCATCGCATCCGGCCCTGGCGGGACATTTCCCCGGCAATCCGGTCGTGCCGGGCATGATCCTGCTTGAGCGCGTCGCCGCTGCGGCGCGGCGCGCGTTCGGCGCGCAGGCAACCGGATTGCCGCAGGTGAAATTCCTGCGTCCGTTGTATCCGGACGAAATCGCGGAATTGCGCATCCAGCGCAGTGGCGCGAGCGCGAAGTTTTCCATCCATCGCGGATCGGAACTCGTCGCCACCGGCATGCTGGAACTGGCGCCATGAGCGCGCACTGGAGCGAGCGCCGCGAAGGCGGTGGCCGTTTCGCGTTGTGGCTGATCCGCGAAATCGGCTTGCGCATGGGGCGCATGCCGGCGCGCGCGCTGCTGTATCCGATCACCGTGTATTTTTTTTTCCGGCGTGGTCCAGAGCGTCGCGCCTCGCACGCCTTCCTCACCCGCGCGCTCGGCCGGCCGGCGCGCACATGGGACGTGCTCAAGCATATCCACTGTTATGCGGCGACAATCCTGGATCGCGTGTTCCTGCTCGCGCGCGGCACGCGTGGCTTCGCGATCGAGGTGCACGGACTTGATCAACTCGAAGCGCGGATCGCGCAGGGCCGCGGCGCAATCCTGCTCGGCGCGCACATCGGCAGTTTCGAAGCCTTGCGCGTGCTTGCCGAACAACGCCCGGACCTGCGCGTGCGCATGCTGATGGATCGCGGCCAGACCCCGGCGCTGACTGAACTGCTGCACGCGCTCAACCCGGCCGTGGCGGGCATGGTCATCGATGCTGGTGGCTACGGCACCGATGCGGTTCTGGCGATCCGCGACGCGGCAGCGCAAGGTGCGTTGATCGGCCTGCTCGGCGACCGCGCCCGTCCGGGCGAGGCGACGCACGCGGCGCGTTTCTTCGATGGCGAAGCGGAATTTCCGATCGCGCCGCACCTGATCGCCGCGATCCTCGAACTACCGGTGGTGCTGGCCTTTGGCCTGTATCGCGGGGGCAACCGCTACACCGTGTATTTCGAGGATCTCAGCGCCGGTGCCGCGATTCCCCGCAACGAACGCGCAGCGCGGTTGGCCGAACTCGTGCAAGCTTATGCTGCGCGTCTGGAATACTACACGCGCCTTGATCCGTTCAACTGGTTCAACTTCTATGAGTTCTGGAATGTTCCTGCCCGCACTGATCCTGCTGGCCGCGACGTCATCGCAAACGCCTGATGCGGCAGCGCTGATCGCCAGCCTGAAACGTCAGGTGCCGGCAACGACGGCCTACACCGAAGTGCGTTTCCTGCACCAACTCACGCGCCCATTGGTCTTGCACGGCGAGCTCGATTACGGCGGCGCCAACAAACTCGGCAAGCGCGTGGATGCGCCGTATCGCGAATCCACGCAAGTCGAAGGCGACGGCGTCACGGTGACGCGCGACGGGCGCGCGCCGCGGCATTTCGATCTGGAGCGCGCACCGGAACTCAAGGTGCTGATGGGCGGATTCTCGGCCCTGCTTGGCGGCGACGCGAACGCGTTGACGTCGTTGTACACCATTGCACTTGTGGACAATGCGCCAAACTGGACTTTGACCCTGGTTCCGCGCGATGCAGGTTTGTCGAAGCACCTACGCGAATTCGTCATCGATGGCACGGCTGCCGATCCGCGTTGCTTTTCCTTGCAGCAAGCCAATGGCGACTCCAGTGTGATGCTGCTCGGCGCGCTTGCCGCAACGACGCTGCCGCAGCCACCCACCTCTGCGGCATTGGCTGCGATCTGTCGAGCCACCCAATGAGTCCGCGCCGCCGCTTCGCTGCGATTGCGCTGTGGTGGCTGGTCCTCGCACTGGCCGCTTTCGGCGTGCAACGCACGCTGGTTGTCGGCAACGACTTGCGCGGCTTCCTGCCGCCGCCACGCAATGCCGATCAAAAAGTCCTGATGGACGAGATCGGCGATGGGCCGGCATCGCGCCTGCTGCTGATGGCGATATCCGGTGCGCCAGCGGAACGGCTCGCGGACTTGAGCCGTGGTCTCGTGCAGGCGCTGCGTGGCGACGCGCGCTTCACCCAGGTCTTCGATGGCGGCGAATCAGTGGCGCAGCTCGATCCGGCGCTGTTGCCGTATCGCTACCTGCTGTCGCCGACGCTGGATCGCGCGCAATTCGACGCGGCATTCCTGCACGACCAACTCGAACAACGCATCGAGGATCTGGGCTCACCCGCGGGCGCCGCGCTCGGAGAGATCTTGTCGCGCGATCCCACGCTGGAAACGCTTGCACTTGCGCAGCGCTGGACGCCGCGTCATGCGCCGGTATTGCGCGATGGCGTGTGGTTCTCAGCGCGCGGCGAAGCCCTGCTGATCGCGGCAACACGCGCATCGGGATTGGACGCCGCGGCGCAATCGAACGCGAGCGCAGCGGTACGCGCGGCGTTTACGGCGCTGCCGGATGCCGCGTCCGCGAAAATCGAAATCTCCGGGCCGGGTTATATCGGCGCGCAAGTCGCGGCAAATACGCGGGCCGAGGCCGAACGCCTGAGCGCGATCGGCACGGCGGGATTCGCGCTGTTGTTGCTGATCGCCTACCGCAGCTGGTCGGTTCTCGCGCTCGTTGCGCTGCCACTGGCGAGCGGCGCGTTGGCGGGGCTGGCCGCGATTATCGCGATCTTCGGCGGCGCGCACGGCATCACGCTTGCGTTCGGATTCACCCTGCTTGGCGTCGCCCAGGAATATCCGGTGCGCGTATTCAGCCACCGCGCTGCGGCCGAAACCGCGGCTGAGACCGTGCGCGCGGTGTGGCCGTTGCTGCGCCTGGCCATCGTGTCGGCCTGCATCGCGTATCTGGCGTTTCTCGTGTCCGGCGTGCCGGGCCTGCAGCAACTCGCCGTGTTCACGATCGTGGCCCTGCTCGTGGCAGGCTTTGCCACGCGTTGGTTGTTGCCGGCCCTGTTGCCGGAAAAATTTCGCGATGTCGAATCGTCGCCACTCATGCAGCGCGCACACCGCTGGCTCGCTGCGATGCCGCGACCGCGGGCGTTGCCGTGGGTTGCGCTGGCGCTCGGATTGCTCGCACTATGGTTCGCGCCCGCGCCACTGTGGCAAAACGACCTGGCCGCACTGGCTCCTGCACCCGCCAAGGAATTGGCGCGCGAAAGCGAATTGCGCGCCGCGCTCGGTGCACCGGATGTGCGCTACCTGCTCGTGCTGCATGCGAACTCGGCCGATGGCGTGTTGCGCCTTGCCGAAGCCATTTCTCCACAAGTGGACAAGTGGATTTCGACGCATGCCGTGGACGACGTGGAACTGCCCTCGCGCTGGCTGCCAAGCCTGGAAACCCAGCGTGGGCGCCAGGCGAGATTGCCAGATCGCGCGGCGCTGACGACCGCGCTGGATGCGGCGCTGGCCGATGTGCCATTCAAGCCCGGCTACTTCGCGCCGTTCCTCGACGACGTGGCAGCCGCGCGCGGCCTGCCGCCGCTCGATGCGCAAACCTTCGAGCGCTCACCGTTTGGCGCGCGCCTTGCCGCGATGCTCATCGAACGCGATGGCGCCTGGTACGGCCTGGCGACGCTCGATGGCGTGCATGATCCGGCCGCGCTCGCCGGCATCGCCGCGCAAACGCAGGGTGCGGTGAAGCTGCTGGATCTGAAATCCGAATCCGAAGCCCTGGTCGCGCAATACCGCATGCGCATTCTGCAGGCGTTGGGCGTGGCCTTCGTACTGCTCGTGCTTGCGGTCGGGCTCGCGTTCCGCGATTGGCATCGCGCCTGGCATGTGCTCGCGCCGATGACGCTGGCAACCTTGCTCGCCATCGCCGTGTTGCGCGCCTGCGGCGTGCCGTTAAGCTTGTTCCACCTTGTTGCGGTCACGCTCGCCGCCGGACTCGGCCTGCACTACGCGTTGTTCTTCGAGCGTCCCGTCGCCGATGCCGCCGAAGCACGCCGCACCTTGCACGCGACGCTGGTTTGCGTCGCCGCGGCCGTACTCGTGTTCGGCCTGCTTGCCACGTCAGCCGTACCGGTGTTGCGCGCGATCGGTGCGACAGTCGCGCTCGGCGTCTCTTTCCATTTCATCCTGTCCACGCAAATGGCGATGCGGGCTGATGATGCTCGATAAATCGCAATGGCAACATCTGATTCCGCATCGCGGCGCGATGTGCCTGCTCGATGCGGTGATCGACTGGGACGAGTCGCGCATCCACGCGCGCGCCGTCTCGCATCGCGATCCGGATAATCCCCTGCGTGCGGATGGCCGCCTGCTTGCCGTGAACCTGTGCGAGTACGGCGCGCAGGCGATGGCCGTGCATGGTGGGTTGCTCGCACGACGTGACGGCAGTACCGCCGCGCCGGGATTGCTCGTGTCCCTGCGCGAGGTGAAACTGCATGTCACGCGCATCGATGATTTGGCCGGTGTACTTGACGTGCATGCGCAGCACCTCATGTCCGGCGCCGATGCGATGCAATACGCGTTTCGCGTCGAACATTCCGGTGTTGTGCTAGCTGAAGGTCGCGCGGCGGTGATGACGAAGGACAGCTCGTGAACACAAAATCTCCATTGCGGCGAGCACTTGTCACCGGTGGCAGCGGCGACATCGGCGCGGCGATCTGCCGCGCGCTCGCATTGCAAGGTTGCTTTGTATTCATCCATGCCAACGCGAACGCCGACCGTGCGCGGAAACTGGCCGATGAAATTGGCACGCAGGCGCAAGCCGTCACATTCGACGTGACCGACGCCGATGCCACGCACGCGGCACTCGAAGAAATTTTGCGCGCTGGCGCGATCGACATCCTCGTGCACAACGCCGGCATCCACGACGACGCGCCGCTCGCCGGGATGACCGACGCGCAATGGCATCGCGTCATCGACGTGTCATTGCACGGATTCTTCCACGCCGCGCAGCCGCTGCTGTTGCCGATGGCACGCGGCAAATATGGACGCGTCGTGTGCGTGTCGTCCGTCGCCGCGCAGCTTGGCAATCGCGGCCAGGTCAACTACGCGGCGGCGAAGTCCGCGCTCCCCGGTGCAGTCAAGTCCCTGGCGCGCGAGATGCCCTCGCGCGCCATCACCGCCAATGCAGTTGCCCCCGGCATCATCGAAGGCCGGCTCGCGAACGCGGCGTTCGACGCGCAGAAAATCCGCGAACTCGTCCCCGCCGGCCGCGCCGGCACGCCCGACGAAGTTGCAGCGCTGGTGGCATTTCTTTGTTCGGATGCCGCCGCGTACATCAACGGACAGGTCATAGGTGTCAACGGCGGAATGATTTGATTCAGCCGTCGCCGTACGCGCGCAGCGCACGAAACGTATTGCGTCCGGACTCTTTCGCGGCATACAGCGCGCGGTCAGCGAGATGGGTCAGGTCGCGCGCCGACAGTTCGCCGTTGCAATAGGCGATGCCGATGCTCAAGGTCACGGTTACGGTGTTGCCTGCGACTGGAATCGCCCGCGACATGGCGACCTTCAGCCGCGCCGCGAGCAGTTCCGCCGATTGCGCCGTGCCGGTGTCGCCGATCAGGATCGCGAACTCGTCGCCGCCCAGGCGCGCGAGCACGTCGATGTCGAACGCAGCTTCGCGCAGGCGCGCGGCGACGACCTTGAGCACGGCGTCGCCCGCGAGATGGCCGAGCGTGTCGTTGATTTCCTTGAAGCGGTCCAGGTCGATCAGCATCAACGCCAGCGGATGCGGCGCGCCAGCGCGCCGCATCAGGGCGAGGTCGAGTTTTTCGTCGAATGCGCGTCGGTTGGATAGTCCCGTCAGCATGTCCGAGCGCGCCAGCTCATTCAGGCGCATCTCGACCAGCTTGCGATGGGTGATGTCGTAACCGAACAGGTAAGCGCCATGGTTGAGCGCATCGGTTCCGGATGCCGGCAGGCACACGAATTCATGGACGCGAAGCTCGTCGCCGGCCCGGATCTGCCGTTCGTAGCGGCCGCGCTCACCGCGCAATGCCGCGACGATATACGGTTCGGCAACCAGGTAACCTTCTTCGCCCATGGCCTCGCGCAAACTCAGTTGCAGCATCTGCGCGGGCGTGCGTTCGGTGTGTTCGCTGGCGCGCGCATTGGCAAACACGATGCGCTGGTTCTCGTCGAGCTGCACGATCAAGGCCGGCACGCTGTCGGCGATGATCTGCAATTGCAGGCGGCTTTCCGCCAGCGCGCGCTCGGCGAGCAAGCGCGCGGTGACGTCGCGCGCGGTGTAGATGATGCTGGGCTGGCCAGTGATCGCGTCTTCGTGCACGCGCCGGCCAAGCGCTTCGAGCCAGATCTCGCGACCGTCCTTGTGACAACCGCGAAACGTAGCGATCGCTTCGCCGCCTTCGCTGAACAGGCGCGCCAGGGCCTGCTGGATCTGCGCCCGGTCGGCGGGATCGACCATCGCCAGCGGCGGCATCGCTGCGGCTTCCTCGCGCGTCCAGCCCAGGATCTCGGTGACGGCGTCCGACATGAACAGGCGCTCGCCGTCCGCGCGTAACCAAACCACCAGGTCACGCAGATTCGCGGTCAACAGGCGCGCGAGAAGCGCGGTGTGCTGCGACGAAGCGACTGCCGGATCACCCACCTGTTGCATGCCCGTCACCCTTGCCGGATGCAACGAGTATATCGCGCGTGGCAGCGGTTCCATGCGAAAATGCCGCTACTGATCAAGTCTGTATGCGCGCCCGTAGCTCAGCTGGATAGAGTAGTTGCTTCCGAAGCAATTGGTCGGGGGTTCGAATCCCTCCGGGCGCGCCATTTTGCGATGATTATTTGCGGCTTGTGCAGACCAGGAATAGCCGTCACATCGCCTTACAGTTGCCCCCGATATTGCCCTATCCTGGCGTGGAATCGCAGGAGTACTTGATGCAACGCTGGGGCTACGCCGGAACAATCCGCGAATTTTTGTCCGAACCGGTGGAACAGGTTTTCGGCAAGATTGCGACACAATCCGCGTTTGCAGACCTCATAAGTCAAAAGGCAGCTTGGCTCGCGGAAATCGGACTGTTGCGCGAGGCGCTGGGCGAATGGTCGGAAACGCCGGGCGCGATCTACTTCGAATACACAATCCCACGCCTTGGCGGCCGTGCCGATGTGATCTTGCTGCTCGGACAAGTCTTGTTCGTGATCGAATTCAAGACGGGTGCCGAACAATTCGCACGTGACGCCATCGATCAGGTTTGGGATTACGCGCTGGACCTGAAAAACTTCCACGAGGCCAGCCATCACATCGTGATCGTGCCGGTGCTCGTTGCAACCGAAGCCGTTGCTTCACCAGTCACGATTGCATTCCAGGCCGATTATGATCACCTGGCACGACCGGTCTGCATTGGCGATGACGGCATCGCGCATGTGATTGCGCAGGCTCTCGCCTTCTTCAGCGGCGAGACCATCGATGCCGCATCCTGGCAAGTCGGGAGGTATCGACCGACACCGACCATCGTGGAAGCCGCGCGTGCGCTTTACGCTGGCCACGCAGTGGAAGAAATTTCGCGCAGTGATGCGGGTGCCGAGAACCTTGCCGTCACGTCAAGGCGGTTGTCCGCGATAATCGCCGATACTCGGCGCGCCAACGTGAAAGCGATCTGCTTCGTCACCGGGGTGCCGGGGGCTGGCAAGACGCTGGTCGGGCTGGATATCGCCAACCGCCACACGGACAAGGACAGTGAACTTTACAGCGTCTATCTTTCTGGCAATGGCCCATTGGTCAATGTTTTGCACGAAGCACTTGCGCGCGATCGTCACCGGAACTTGCGCGAGCAAGGCAGACCGATTCGCCTCGGCGAAGCACGCAGCCAGTGAAGCAGTTCATCCAGAACGTACATCATTTCCGCGACGATTGTCTCGCCGACGATGGTCCGCCGATTGAACACGTCGCGTTGTTTGATGAAGCACAACGCGCGTGGGATCTCGCGCAGACCGTGAATTTCATGGCGCGCAAGAAGAACCGTCCGGGATTCGACAAGTCTGAACCCGAGTTCCTGATTTCCTGCCTTGACCGTCATCCGGACTGGGCCGTTGTGGTGTGCCTGGTCGGCAGCGGCCAGGAAATCAATACGGGCGAAGCAGGCATCAGCGAATGGTTGGCCGCCATCGGCCGCAGCTTCCCGGATTGGCGTGTGTACCTCTCACCGCGGCTGTGCGAAATCGAGTATCACGCAGACGCCGCACTGGACGCGCTCGCTCGGCGCGAAGGAGTCGAGTGGGAGTCGTGCTTGCACTTGGCGACGTCGATGCGCTCGTTCCGCTCCGAGCGCGTGGCGGAATTCGTCAATTGCCTGCTGGCGCGAGAAGAAGACGCCACGCGTCGCAGCCTGAGAGAAGTATTGCACGGATTCCCGATCCGTCTGACCCGACACCTGCCTAAGGCACGTGAGTGGCTGCGTGAGCAGGCGCGCGGCAACGAACGTTACGGCATGATTGTCTCATCGCGCGCGCAACGCCTCAAGCCGCTGGCCATCGATGTCCGCGTGAAGGTCGATCCGGTGCGTTGGTTTCTCGACGGCAAGGATGATGTGCGCTCATCGTACTATCTGGAAGATGTCGCCACCGAATTTCAGGTGCAAGGGCTTGAACTCGATTGGTCGTGCGTCGTGTGGGATGGCGATTTGCGCTTTCGTCCCGGTGGTTGGGAGCATCATAGTTTTGAGGGTAGTCGCTGGAAGCGCGTGCGCAGCGAGGCACGGCAGCGCTATCTGCAAAACAGCTATCGTGTCCTGCTCACGCGCGCCCGCCAAGGCATGGTGATCGTGGTACCAGAAGGATCAGTTGATGATCCGACGCGGGCGGCCGACTATTACGACCCGACTTACAAGTGGTTGGCCGATCTTGGGATACCAGTTTTGTAGTTCATCCATTTATTTCATCACAAAATCTCCCGCGCCGCCGGCCGGTCATCCGCCTGCGCCAGCGCCGGCAACACGCCTTCGCGTTCGCCGCGCTCGGTGCGCTGCGCGAGTTTGCTTCTTGCGTCGCGAACGCGTTCGAGCATGGCTTTGTCGTCGAGTTCGCGTGCGGCCGATTCGATCCAGCCCAACTGGAAATCGCTCAGTTCGGCCAGATCCGGCGTGCCGGCGATGGCGTCCTGCCATTCCAGGCGCGCTTCGTCGTTCTTGCCCATCTTCTTCAGGATGTCGCCGCGCAATGAGTGGTAGGCGCGGTTCGCTTCGTTTTGTAGCGCGAAATCCACGTCGGCCAGCGCTTCGGTCAGTTGACCACTCTTGTAATGCAGCAGGCCGGAGTTGAACTTCGTGGTCGACCAATCACCAGCCTGGTGGTAGCTGTCCATCGCGCCGTCACGGTCGCCAATACGCTCGCGGTAGACGCCGCGCAGGTTGAACAGGTTTTGCGTCTGACCCTGCTCCTGCATCGCCAGGCCGACGAAGTGCAGGGCTTTTTCGAATTCGCCGAGCGCGGCGCAATCGCGGGCGTGCTTTTCGAAGGCATTGCCGAAGTCGGCGCGCGGGATTTTGTCGTTGCGAATGTCCTCCTCGCGCTCGAGCATCCGGCAGCGCACGATCTGCCCTGGATCGCGGTGCATGATCGGCGCGTCGAAGCGATGCACGAACGGATCGGTGTTCGGATCGTCCATGCGCGTCAAGTGCAATTCGATGCACTGGTTGTCGTCCAGCGTCCATTCCAGCGCCAATCGGTCATTCGTCGATACCGGCGCCGGCAGGGTCCACAGCGAACGCCCGACCACGCGGTTGTTGTCGGCGACGACTTCGACCGCCAACGGCACCTGGTCGCGTTTGCTGTTGCGTGGCGGACGCAGGATGGTTTGTGCCCGCGACGCATTCGGCACGGCATCACCGGCGGCCAGCAGCGGCACCGCCCCGGTGACCACGCGCAGCGACAGATCCGCGCTGCACACGGGCGCGATGATCGGCTCACCGAGCACTTGCAAGCTGAGCGCTTGCAAAGCCGCGCCGCGCGCGACTGTGCCTTGCAGTTCTTCGGCATTGCCGAGCAGGACATGCTGACTTTCCGGAAACTGTTTCTTCAGCGCGTCCTGCACAGTCGGCAGCAGACTGCTTGATCCGCACAACAGGACGCCGTGGATATCGTCGGGCTCGAGGCGCGCGCGCAGCAGCGCCTGCGCGATCGGTGCGAACAGTGAGCTACGCTGCACGTATTCGTCGCCCGCTTCCGGTGGTGGATCAGAATCGAGAAACGGTCGCATCAGCTTGTTGAACTGCTCGACCGACAAACTCGGTTCGTTCAGCGTCAGGATCTGATCGTTCAAGTCCACGGTCATCTCGACACTACGCGCCACTTCATCGTCGCTGGCCGGCAAGCCGGCGGCGCGCAGCGCGGCGAGGCGATGGCTGAGAGCGATCTTCAGACGCTCGGCGACCTCGAGCAATCGCGGTTCGAGCTTGCGCCGCTTGTCGTACCAGGACAATTCGAAGCGATCGATACCGTTTTCCTCGATCAACCGCGGGATCAGAACGTCGTGAACGATCGCGCGGTCGATATCGCCTCCGCCGAGGCGGTGATAGCGGCTGGGGCCGAGGAGGCGCGCGCCCGGCGGACCCCCGCGAACGGCGGCGGTGTGGAAGAAGGCGACATCCCAGGGGCCCCCGCCCAAAACGAAAACCAGGAG